>Ga0209431_10005312_pt1 | contig 10051 bp, 8 predicted proteins | sample RifCSP13_3_FD_184021 | JGI IMG/M metagenome (GOLD analysis project Ga0209431, IMG submission 184021) | Soil microbial communities from Rifle, Colorado - Rifle CSP2_sed 13_3 (SPAdes) (version 2) | ecosystem: Environmental > Terrestrial > Deep subsurface > Rock core/Sediment | place: Rifle... | reverse complement strand
GCTGCTCTAGCTAAGTCAGAATGCAATGCTTGCGAAACGTCCCACAGTTGAATCCATGAATTTAAAACACCCTTAAAGGAATCACGATCCGCGTCGACGACTCTAGCCCTTTCTAATCTTTGCGCAAATAACTGCTTACGCTCTTGGTCGAGTGTTCCCTCCCATCTTTCCAGCCGCGCTAATAGGGCAGCTCTCAAGCCACCTTTATGACCGGCCGCTTCAACTTTATTGTCATCTATTTTCCCTTTGAGATCTTCTCTCGCCGCTCTTTGAGCGTCAGTCGAGCCACGCTGAGACTCTGGCTGACGGTTTTGTTGCCTTGCATCCTCCGGTCGATTTTGCGGAGTTTCTGATCCTCCCTCTGCCATAAACTCATTATATCAACTTATGCTCCCAAAAATTAATTATGCTAAGATTTGCGAAGATGTCTGATAAAGTTTCTAAACTTCTTGACAGTGTAATTTGGGTTTGTTTTTTGGCACTTGCCATCCTTACTCCTCTGATTTTTTTCTCCGGCAATATCGAAATTTTCGAGGTGCCTAAAATGCACTTTGTTTATTTGGCATCAACAATCATCTTGTTTTCAACGCTCACCAAATCCGCAATTGAGGGAAAATTTCTAATCCCCAAAAATCTGCCCTTTTTTATCTTCTTAATCTTTCTGCTTATCCAAATCATCTCAACCTTCACATCAATCGACAAATTCACTTCAATTTCAGGTTACCCCTCACGCTTAAACGGCGGATTGCTTTCGCAATTTGCTTACCTTGCCATTTTTTACGCCGGACTTGTAAACCTCAATTTCGAAAAGGCAAAAAAACTTTTGATCGCGGCTGTAATGTCTGCCCTTTTTGTTTCACTTTGGGGAGTCGCCGGACATTTCGGCCGCGACCCGTCGTGTTTAGTGCTTGCGGACACATTTACTTCCGACTGCTGGCAGGAAGAATTTAACCCGCAGCTTCGAATTTTTTCCACCTTGGGCCAGCCCAACTGGCTGGCATCCTATCTTGTTTTAATTTTGCCATTTGCCATTGCATTTGCCATGATCTTTGAAAAAAAGTTACTGAAAAATTTCTTTACAGCAACATCTGTGATTTTGTTTATCGCCCTTGTGATGACAACTTCACGCGCCGGGATTTTGGGGATTTTTCTGGCGTTTGTGATTTTGGCAGTTTTTACGGGCCGCGGGCTTCTAAAGGATAATTTCAAAGCAGTCCGCATAATCCTTTTGGGATTTTTGGCGGCGATTTTAATTTTCGGAGGTTTTTTGTTTTCCAGAATCGGGGAAATAATAACCAATAACCAGCAACCAACAACCAGCAACCAGTCCCAACAGCCTAATAGCCCAACCGCCCAATCGCCTAATGTCGGGACCGAATCTTCGGAAATAAGGCTGATTGTCTGGCAGGGCGCAATTGCGGCTTTCAAAAAAAGACCAGTTTTGGGCTTTGGTCCCGAAACTTTTGCCTACTCTTATTACTTATACAGACCTCTTTCTCACAACCAGACAACCGAATGGAATTTTTTCTACAACAAAGCCCACAACGAATTTTTAAATTATCTTGCAACAGTCGGTGCGCTGGGCACTTTTTTCTACGTTGCGTTTTTGGTATCTGTGTTTTTTGTTTTGTTTATCCGGCAGAGAGAAGAAGAACCGGGAAAAAAATTGTTGATCGCGGCAGGTTTAGGTTCAATTGCTGGCTATCAGACCACCATATTATTCGGCTTTTCGACAGTTGCCGCGCAAACAACCATGTTCTTGGCAATTTGCGCAATCCTTTGTTTAGCAAATCAAAATTACCTCGAAATTCAGGTAAAAGAAAGGTTAAGGATACGATTTGCCCAAGGCATATTTCTTTTGGGCGTGATTGTCTTATCTTTTCCAATAAGGCTTTATTTTGCCGATCTTTCATGGGCAAAGGCCAAGGAATTGGAGTCTGTGAATACCGCAAAATCGCTTGGCGCATACCAAACCGCCAAAAATCTTTCCCCAATCTACAATCCATTCATTGAATCCGATTTTGCGTACAGACAAGCCGTATATGCAAACGTCTTGGAGGACAAATCACAATCTGACAAATATGTTTCGGAAGCCGACAGAAATGCGCAAAAAGCAGATAAATCCGCCAAAAGTAATCTGATTGTCAAAAGACGCATCGCCAATACTTATCTTTTGCTTGCCAAAGTTGATCCGATTTTTGAACAAAAAGCGCTTGATTTAGGCCAGGATTTGCTAAAACTCGCGCCAACCGATCCTCAATCGTACCTGACGCTTGCCAAAATCCAGGTTGGTATCGGCCAAAAAGAAAAAGCCCAGGAAACTCTAACTTTGGCGCTTCTGTTAAAACCTGATTATCTGGAAGCGCAGGAACTCTTCGGACAATTGACAACTAACAATTAACCATTGACAATTACCTTGATGAATCTTGCCGAAGTCGATTCGCAGATCAAAAAGCTAATCGCAGCTGAGGAAAAAAGACAAACAGAAGTTTTGGAAATGATCCCTTCCGAAAATTACACATCGCAAGCCGTCATGGAAGCTTTGGGTACGGTTTTTACCAACAAATATTCAGAAGGCTACCCCAAAAAGCGCTATTATCAGGGAAATGCGATTGTCGATGAAGTTGAAATTCTAGCGCAGGAACGGGCCAAAAAACTTTTTGCTGTTCCCCGCGTTAATGTCCAGCCATATTCTGGATCCCCCGCAAACACCGCCGTCTATTTCGCTTTGCTCGAACCATTAAAAGACAAGATCATGGGCCTTTCTTTGGCTTTCGGCGGCCACCTAACCCACGGCTCGCCTGTTTCAATCTCCGGAAAATACTTCAAAGCGATTCCTTACGAACTTAGCAAAGACGGCACCTTAGATTACGGCGCAATTGAAAAACTGGCGCAAAAGGAAAAACCCAAAATCATAGTCTGCGGTTTTACTGCCTATCCGCGAATTATTGATTTTAAAAAATTCGGGCAGATTGCAGACCAAGTCGGTGCCTATCTTTTGGCCGATATTTCGCATATTGCAGGCCTTGTGGCTACAGGCGTCCATCCTTCCCCCATCCCCTACGCCCATATTGTGATGACAACAACCCACAAAACCTTACGCGGGCCCCGCGGTGCGATGATTATGGTAACTGACCGCGGTTTGAAAAAAGATCCGGAATTGGCCGAAAAAATCGACAAAGCCGTTTTTCCCGGCCTTCAGGGCGGCCCCCATGATAACCAGACAGCCGCCATTGCCGTGGCTTTAAAAGAAGCATCAATTCCCGCTTTCAAAAAGTACGCCGCCCAGATTGTCAGAAACTCCAAAGCCCTTGCCTCTGCACTTTCCGGCTTCGGCTTTAACTTATCTGGCGGCGGGTCTGATAACCATTTGATTTTGATTGATCTAAGGAATAAAAACGTCAATGGCGCAGTTGGCGCAATTGCTTTGGAAGTTGCGGGCATTGTGGTTAATAAAAACAGCGTTCCTTTTGATACAAACCCACCTTTTTATCCATCCGGCATCCGTCTCGGCACGCCCGCTATCACAACACGGGGGATGAAAGAAGCGGAAATGAAAAAAATTGCCGCTTGGATTAATCAGGTAATTGACGAAGTCAAAACCGAAAAACTACCTGATGTTAAAGAAAAACGTGCAGAGTTCATCAAAAATTTCAAAACACGCATTGCCAAAAACAAAAATCTTTTGAAAATTGCTCAAGAAGTTAAAACTTTCTGCGCCAAATTCCCAATTCCATGACACTTTTAGACGGAAAGGCTCTGAACGAAAAAATTGCGGAAAAATTAAAAGCGGAAATTTCTCGACTCGAAACCCTCCGGGCCAGAGGCCCTCTGGGCCGGCGGCCCAAGCTTGTCATCATCCAAGTCGGCGATTTGGCAGAATCAAACGCCTATATTGGCCGTAAAATAAAATTCGGCGAGAAAATTGGTGCAGTCGTCGACCATCAAAAATTCCCAAACACAATTACTCAAGAAAAACTCATCACTCAGATCTCATCCCTCAATACTGATTCCAGCGTCACCGGCATCATTGTCCAAATGCCGCTCCCAAAACACATCGACCGCGACGAAGTAATTGACAGCATCGACCCTGCAAAAGACGTCGACGGCTTAACTTCCCGAAACCTCAAACTTCTCTGGGAAGCAAAAGGCGAAGGCTTTGTGCCGGCAACTACCAAAGGCATAATTTCCTTGCTTGATGAATACAAAATCCCGATTGTCGGCAAGCACGTTGTCGTAGTCGGCCGGTCTTTTTTGGTCGGCAAGCCCACTTTTCTGGCGTTTTTAAACCACGATGCAACGGTCACCGTCTGCCATCGACATACTAAAAATCTGGCAAAACATTCTAGATCTGCGGACATTTTAGTTGTCGCCGCTGGCAAACCGAATTTAATCGGCAAAGAACACGTCCATAAAAATCAGGTTGTCATCGACGTCGGCATTAACGCCGTCCAAAACGAGGTCTCTCCTCGTGGTCATAACGAGGAGAGACCTCGTAGCACCTTAGTCGGTGATGTAAATTTTGCAGAAGTTTCCAAAATTGTCAAAGCGCTCTCCCCTGTCCCCGGCGGCGCCGGCCCAATGACCGTCGCCTCCCTATTCGAAAATCTCCTCGAAGCATACAACCGACAGATTTCATAATCCGCTTTACTATCTACCATCTAAAATCTACAATCTAATAACTTATGTACGCAGAGGTTGTTGTTTTAACTTATCAGGCGCCGGATATTGGAACTTTTACATACGAGATTCCGAAGAATTTAGAAGGGCAGGTAAAAAACGGCCAGTTGGTTCAAGTTCCGTTTGGGAAACGCAATCCCATGGGGATTGTTATGTCTACGGACTACGGACTACGGACTACGGACAATCGGATTAAACAAATTGCCTCAATCGTAATTGACCAACCGATTCTTCTTCCCTATCAAATCGAACTTTTAAAATGGCTGGCCGCTTATTATTTCGCGCCGATGGTTAATTGTTATGAGGCGGCTCTTCCGCCGCTTAACGCTAAACGACTAACGACTAACGCTGCAACCAGCCACAAACAACCTGAAACCAGCAACCAGACGCTGGTCCTGATCCCAAGCATCAATCGCCTTCCCGAAACACTTGCCCAGTTTCCCCAGGCAAAAAATTACGCACTTTATCACAACCAGCTAAAAACCTCAGGAAAGTTTGCAAACTGGCTGAAAATTTCGGAAGGAAATGTTGATTACATTTTCGGCTCACGCTCGGCAATTTTTGCACCATGTCCCAATCTTTCCAAAATTACCATTTTTGATGAACACGACGGCGCGTATAAGGACGAGCGGTCGCCGTATTTCGACACATTGACTGTTGCTGAAAAATTAGCGGGGCTTACCGGCGCAAAGTTAGAAATCATCGATTCGTCACCGCAAGTAACTACTTATTTTAACCATCAGAAAGAACTTACGATTCCAAAAAGACAAGGCGGGCCACAGGTCGAAATTGTCTCGATGTCAGAAGAGCGTCATTCCGGCAATAAATCACCGATTTCCTCGGCGCTTTCAGATGAATTAGAAAAAATCCGCAAAATCAAAGGGCGGGCTTTGCTTTTTTTAAACAAAAAGGCAGAATCAGGTCAACTTTACTGCCGAGCCTGCAAACAGCAAAATTTCGCACCCAAAACGCCGGCAATGTGCCCAAACTGCCAGTCACCAGATATCTTTTTCCATTCTTTGAATATCATCTCTCTGGCGCAGGAAGTTAAAAAGGTTGTTCCCCTCTCAACTTGCAATATTGCAACGTCGGCTATTTTCTACGCGCAGGTTTTTCAAAAGTACGATTTGGTTGCCCATATCTCAACGGATAGTATTTTAAATATAGCGGACATTGCAACTTCAGAAAAACTCTATAGTCAGATTACGGATTTAAAAAAACTTACAAAAGAAAACGGCGTCTTGATTTTGCAAACATATAATCCCGAAAGTGAGCTTTTGAAAAATGCGGCTCGTGGAGATTTCAAAAATTTTTATCTCAATGAACTGAAAATGCGAAAAATGCTTTTATATCCCCCTTATTCCCTTTTGGTCAAACTAACAATCAAGGGCAAAAGCAAGGATTTGATTTTCAAAAAAGCCAAAAATTTATTTTCAGCATTACAATCAATCCTGACAGAAAACATCATAATCCTCGGGCCGTACGAGCCTGTTTTCTTGGGCAAAACACCAAGATATAATATTATCCTTAAGGTGAAACTGGATTCTTATAATATCGAGGCCAAAGAAAAAGCGGCAAGGTTGCTTTTGCCATATATTTCGAAAGTGCCCAAAGGCTGGCAAATAACCGTGGAGCCTGACAACCTTAATTAGTTAAAAGAAAAATGACAAAACAGATTTTAAAGACACCCGACAATAAACTTCGGCAAAGATCGGAAGAAGTGGTTTCCTTTGACAAATCGCTGGATGGTCTTATTTCGGACCTAACCGAGACTCTGATATCTCAAACCGACCCCGTGGGCCTGGGGCTTTCTGCAGTCCAAATCGGCGTTTTAAAACGCGTCTTCGTGGCAAGGGTTAAAAACCGAATCAGGCATTTTGTAAACCCGAAAATCTTAAAATTTTCCAAAAAAGAAATAACTTTTCTTGAAGGCTGTTTTTCGGTGCCGGAATTTTACGGCCATGTAATAAGGCCCGCAGAAATTGACCTTGAAGCACAGGACAAGCACGGCAAAAAAACAAAAGCCCGCTACACGGGTTTGCCCGCCCGCATCATCCAGCACGAGATTGACCATTTGGACGGGATTTTGTTTACCGACCACGTCCACAGCCAAAACGGCAAAATCTTCAAAATCGAAAAGGACAAAAAGGGCAAAGAACAATTGGTGGAAGTGGCATTTGCATGAAGATTGTTTTCTTCGGCTCCTCCAAATATTCAACAATCGTCCAAAAGGCCCTAAATAGCAAATTCGGCCTTGTGCTTTCTGTAAGTGCCCCGGACAAGCCGAAAGGCCGCCAAAGAAAACTCACCCCGACTCCTGTCAAAGAATTTGCACTTAAAATCAAAATAGATGTGATTGCTCCGGCTAAATTGGACAAGGCCGCAATTGAAAATATTGCCAAATACAAGCCGGATTTTTTGGTAGTTTCTGATTACGGCTTAATCCTGCCGCCGAAATTACTCAAATTGCCTAAATATGACGCTTTAAATGTCCACCATTCCCTATTGCCAAAATACCGTGGGCCAACGCCCGCCCCCTCGGCAATTCTTGCAGGCGAAAAAAAATCAGGGGTTACGATTATTTCGATGTCCGAAGATGTCGACGCCGGCGATATTTTATCCCAAAAAAAATATACCCTGAGTGCGGATGAAACTGCTGACTCGCTCCTGACCCAACTTAACAGGGTAGGCGCACAATTGATCATCAAGATCATTGAAGACTGCCTTTCGGGAGCAATCAAAAAAAATAAGCAGGATGACTCCAAAGCTACTTATACTCATCGCTTGAAAAAGAAAGATGGCGAAATCGACCCTCAAAACCCTCCAGATTCTATCACCCTTTCCAGAATGATCCGGGCATATTATCCTTGGCCCGGCACATGGTGCCGGTTGACAGTTCACGGTCGACAATTCACGGTAAAATTCCTTCCTGGAAATTTGATCCAGCCCGAGGGCAAGCGGCCGATGACAATTACTGAGTTCAAGAATGGTTATCCGCAGGTCAAGGAACTCGTAGAAAAATTAAAAGCTATCTAAGATTATCCGCAACCCTACATTCAACTAATGAACTATGTTAAAATATTTTTAATGAAACAAGTAGACCTTTCTAAAAAAATCAGGGGATATAAAAGTGGGTGGATTGCACTTTCGCCAAACTATTATAAAGTTGTAGGCTTTGGAAAAACCATAGAGTCAACTTTAGAACAAGCAGGTAAAAAAGGGGTAAATAAACCTATTTTAATGAAGGCCTCTAAATCGTACGCTCCAATTGCACCTTGTGAAACTTCCCTATCTTAGACTCCCAAACCCGGATCCTCACAAGGAATTTATCACAGTTCCATGGATTCCTGTAACAATTCGGGTAAGCGATAGAGAACAAACATTCTTAATGCTTATCGATTCTGGTGCTGACAACTGTATCTTTGACAAAGACATCGCAGACTTTATGGATATTAACTTAGAAGACGGTGCGCTTGTAAAAACAGGAGGCCTAAGTGGCTTCTCAAATGTTTACTACTTTGACAACATCTACATAAATGTGGGAGGTTACGAAATTAAGACTAGAGCAGGCTTCATTGACGGTAATTTAGTTGATGGCAAGATAGCAGGTATCCTAGGAAGACAAGGTTTCTTTGATTATTTTAAAGTTTGCATTGATGAAAAACGTAAAGAGATTGAACTTAAATCAAGATAATAAACTTCCGAGGGTTAAAAACCCTCGGTATTGTCTTTAAGTTTACATGAGCGCAGAAAACCTTAAGAGTTTAATACTTTTATCCCTCGAAAGTATGTATTCGCAGATTTTGCATTCATCCCCGATTTAATCGGGGTTTTCTGCAAGCAAATATAACAATTCTTGGTCTCGAAAAACTATATCAAACTGAGAAAAGTCGGAAGGTTAAAATCAGTGCTCGCCCGATACTGCAGCCCTGAGCGAAGTCGAAGGTGACGATTTTAGAATAATGGTTGGCGGTTTTTCAACTTTGGTGCGTGGGGCAATTGATTCTTGTGTTAAAATAAAAAAACAGCCACAGTCGCCACAATTACCACTACTGCAGCCGCAACGATCAACAATAATCCTTTATCTTTCACTACTTACATTTTAGCAGTTATTTAAAAAGAAGGCAAAAAAAACAATTATTATTTATCAATAGAAGTTATCGGGAGCACTCAAGGACCACTATAATAAATGGCAGCAACAAGTTTTGCCTCACCCGTATTCACTAACACAGTACAATTTGTACCTGAAGTTGAATTGCATCCATTCCAATTACTAAAAACCCAGTTGCCCAATTTTGCAGGAGCGGTTAAAGTGGTATTGATTTGATCAGACGCAGACATAAGCCATATTGTATAACTTGTCGTCCCACTGGTACCCTGCTGTGTTCCTGAAATTGGAACTGCGCTTGCCCCGATACTATTTACAGTAAGGCTTCCGTAAGGTGCTGGAGGTGGCGGAGGTGGAGATGGTGGTGCTGGAATACTAAACTCCACAAAATTAGAATTAGGAAAATTGTAAGCTCCTTGACCATTAAAGATTCCCGCACAATACGTCCCTGAAACCGAAGGGTAATTCCAACTTAAAGCAGATTGCCCAACACGAAGGTCAATGAGTGTGCCATTAAGCAACTCATTATTATCGCAGGTTTTACCCATTGTGTTAGCAATAAACAATCTTGTAGGCCAACCGGTTTTAATTACAGAGGGATCCCAGCTAAAATCCGCCTTATAACTTCCAGGTGTAACCCTAAGGCTATAAGGATCAGTACTAATTTCCACAAATTTGGAGACAACAGCACCGGGAACCGTACGGGATTCATTCCAGCTGAAATAAATGCAATACTTGTGATTCGGAATAGGACCAGAATAACTGGTGGTTAAATCCCACGTATAGGAAGTTACCCCCTCTTTCAGGTAATTAGGCAAAACATCAGTATTAGTCAAAGCGCCGCCAAAGCTACCGGTAAGAGCTCTGTTTGTACTGCTACACTCTGCTGTCTGACCACCCGTCATATCTCCGTAATATATTTGTAAGAGTTGCGGGTAGGTGATTTTTGGAAGAGCAGGAGCCCAATTGAGAGTAACACTGGATGCAGTGTGAGAAGTATTAGTTATGAAGTAAAAAGGACAGCCTTTGTCAAAAAAGTTACCTAATAAAAATACATCCGAAAGATTAATTGTTTTATCTGCGTTCAGATCATACCTTCTGTTGTTTTCACCTTTTACCCTTTGACCAAAATATGGTTTAAGTAAATCCACATCCGTTATATTGACGGCTTTGTCATTATTGAAATCCGGCGGCCAGGCCGCATCTTTGACATCATCTGCACAATTGTCTCCTTTGTCTGTTCCAATCCATTTTTCAACCTCA
>Ga0209431_10005308_pt1 | contig 10054 bp, 7 predicted proteins | sample RifCSP13_3_FD_184021 | JGI IMG/M metagenome (GOLD analysis project Ga0209431, IMG submission 184021) | Soil microbial communities from Rifle, Colorado - Rifle CSP2_sed 13_3 (SPAdes) (version 2) | ecosystem: Environmental > Terrestrial > Deep subsurface > Rock core/Sediment | place: Rifle... | reverse complement strand
AAGAGAAGCAATAGCCATGCCGAACATAACGTTCGTGAAGAAGACCAAGCCGAAGAAGACCTTAGTTACTTGCCAGAGTCCAAATTTTACAGGAGAGAGTTTGAAACTCGAAAAGTCAAAGTATTCAGGAGGTAGGGCTTCCACTATGCCTCTCGAACGCAACAATTTAGAAACGAGTAGCATGAACCACCAGAACAACGACCTTCTGTTTATGAAATCAACCCTGAAAAGCGCTAATGTCGCTAGAACAAGGCCACCTAGAAGACCGAAGTAGATGGGTTTCACGAAGAGCTCCCCGAATTCAGAAAGGTTCAGCCAAAAGTTTGTTGCTTGTGTAGCTACGCTCCAAGCAAGGATCGCGATAAATATGCCTAGGAAGACAAATTTCATACCCCTGCCTTGTCTTCGATTCTCTATCACCGTGTCATCTGGATAACTTGTCATACGATCACCCAAGAAATTCTGAGCGTTGATTTCGCTATGAAACCTTATTCAAGGCTACAGCTGCTTGATGTCTGGGTAAATCTAATAGAACTTGATGAACTTATAGCAGATGTTAGTTTTCTTGAGTGAATGTCTCTTGCAAACTCTGAACCGCCCCTTCCAAGTTTATTTCCTATGGACAATATTTATCCTGATCAGTAAAATTTGGATCATAATAAATATAGCTCCCAAGAAGCTTATCCCGGCAATCAACACATCTTTTTTTTGCAATATTCCAGCTAGCCAAAGGTATAGATACGGTCAGTTCATAATTCGAGTGGATTGCATACCCCTCCACCAAAATGGACGTTCGTCCTGATAGGAATCTCTGTCATCGCATTCATAATCCAGCAAATAACAAACCTTTGGATTTACCTGACATTCATCCCAGCTTTTGCTCTTCAAGCCCCTTGGATGTTTCTAACTTCGATTTTTCTCCATGCAAGCTTCTCGCATCTCCTTTTCAACATGTTTTCTCTCTTCTTTTTTGGGATATATCTTGAGAAGATGGTGGGTAGAGCGGTCTTTCTAGTTATCTTCTTATTGTCGGGCGTAGCTGGAAGCTTTGGGTATCTGCTAACAGCTGTTGATCCGTTTGGCCCTGGCCTTGGTGCATCAGGTGCTGTCTATGGAGTAATGGGCGCGCTAGCAGTCCTCGCCCCGAGAATGATGATTTTCGTTTATGGGTTCTTGCCTCTTCCCATGATAGTGGCTGCGGCTCTTTATGCCCTACTGGACTTCGCAGGTCTATTCGTGCCCTCGGGAGTAGCTCACGGTGCACATCTGGGAGGAATGCTCGTGGGAGGGGTTTATGGATTTTATTTACGCTCTAGATGGAAACGAATATAGTCCGAAAGAGTCCTATTTACATGCTTTCGCAACGGTAATTTTGATTTACGAATCCTGCCGCGCGCTCGCTAGATGTAAAGTAGCTCTTCTCATAAACAAAAGAGTTTCGTTGTGCCCCATGCCTGTCGGGGATTTTGTGAGATCGATAATCTTGCATCGTCGCTCCGAGTCATAGTGTTGGCAGACTGACGCCCATACTCTCCCGATGAGCGGCAAACTGAAGGATTTTTCTTCTCCGGCAGCCGCATACCCAGTTTGATAGAACTGTTCTGGATGGTTGCCAATTCGCCTGTAGCACTTCGCCCGGCGACAGGTAATAATATGGGGCATAGGTCAAGTCTAGCATCTCTCCGATCAGAGGGTTCTTGGTTCTAGCGAGCTTTTATTAGGTCTGATGCGATATACATGATAATGGGCGAACTCCCTGATCTGGCTAAAGTTCTTGGTGTGAATACGAGCATCGAGCGAGTTCTATATGTCGACGAGATGGGTTTCATCAAGGCTGACCAGGTGCGTAAACGCTGGAAACCCCTCTTTACGATGGAGGAACTAGCTGCTTATGCGCAAAGCACAGCAAGCCGATCTGGAGAGACCCAAAAGTGGAATGATATTCTCGGAGCAGCCAAATATACGATCACAATTCGAGAGAAGGTTACCGTAGTACACTTCCACAGCGAGGGAGGCACCATAGTTGTCATTGCAGCCCGTAGGCTCTCCCAACGTGCAATCGATAGGATTCGAGCAGTCTTGTACTTCTGATGTTCTCACCCAGAAGCAGCTACTAGGTGCGACCACATAGAAGCAACAACATTCATATGCTGGCTCTCCTTCTGAACAAATTACTCGCTTTGAGTACATCTATTTCGCAGAGGCCTTCCTTTAACGTCAGAGGAGAAAAAGGAACCCCAAGACACAAAAATAGAACCTGAGTATTCGTCCGTGTATATGAGCCCAAGGATTTTGGATTTTGTCTGTAGACTATTACTCAATTGCAACCAAGGCAAGGTTTGTTAGGACGAATAGTGGAATACCGAGTACTCCGAGTTGGTGTTATCACAATTTCGGAACCAGCGCTGACAATGAGTAATATTCCAAACCAAAAAGGACGAAACTCCGGGGAAGAAGAAAGGAACCTGTAGTGCAATAATGAAAAAAGGACAAACAATGGTGCATGGTAAATTTTCCCTTCAAACAGGTTAAGCACAGATTCCTGGACTCTGGGGCAGTGGGATGCGACAACCTCCCCGTCCATTCTTATTATGCTCAGGCCGAGCAGTGTCTTTTCGTCTACAAGCTTTTGCAGGTTCACCTAACTTCCAATTTATTCACGTTTAATAGGCTAACTTGACCAATAAAGACTTGGGACAACAGGCTAATGGTAATTCCAAACTCTATTCTTGACGAGGAGGTCATAATCAATTACACCCTACAGGATCAGAGGAAACTATTTCCGATAGCTGTCTATGTCCCCATAACACGAAGCTGAACGTTGCTGAGAAGATCATGATAGAAGAGTATCGCAAGCATCCAAATATTCTGCCCGAGCTAGATCCTATCTTCCAAGTTCTCGACTTTGAGGAGGGTGCCATAAAGCTAAAGCCATTGTTCCTGGCGAAAGATCAGCCAAGAGCATTCTGGACAGGTTGTGTGATAGGAAGATCAATCAAGGGCAAATTCGATCAGGAAGGCATCAGACTTTCATGTCCTACAAGGTTCATAGTAAGTTCGGAGTCAGAGAGCACGAGCGGTCGGGCACGGCCCTCGCGTAGTAAAACCTAGGTTAAGAGTGATGGGTTCTATCAGGCTCTGCGTAAATACCCAGACGCCCGTTATACGTTTCAAACTTAGCTACTTTGCTTTGATCGAGAAATATGGGAAGCTTGAACGGCCTCTAGACCTTTCATCTCTCGTTGAGGGTGAAGATTACGAATACACACCCGGGGGTGTCACAGCTATGGTCCACCCGCTTCTACAAAGGATGATGAGTACGTCAGCTATCCAAAGACCAAAATGGGTATCATTAGGCCCCAACGCACCTCCACAATATACTGCAAATGGGATTGATTTCTATAGCGTAAGCCCAGATGAGAGGGACATACCTCTTTATACAAATTTCAAAGAAGGAATATGGAACGAAACACACGGTTTAGGGAAATTAATTGTTAGGCCCGAAGAATACGAGGCGTATGCGAAGTATAACTGGTTATCCGCAGAACATATGCTTAGGTTTTTGAACGATGTCGACATATTTTTTATCCATGACTTTCAGCAGCTTCTTACTGGTTCACTGCTGGGGCCTTCTGCACCAGCAATACTTAGATGGCATATCCCGTTCAGGCTTGATACAGCTACGCATGAACTGCGAACATTGGTATTGAAAAGTGCAGAAGCGTTTGATGCAATGATTGTAAGTACAAGAAGAGACTTGGAGGGTTTGATTCATGCAGGCTATAGAGGCAGGGCCTATCAAATCTACCCCTACACTGAACCGAGTAGGTGGGATCTTGCGACAGATTCAGAAATGCAAAGCGTACGAGCCACTTATTCTCTAAACCAAGATGACAATGTGCTGCTTTTGGTTGGTAGAATGGACAGAATCAAGAGCCAAGAACTGGCCATTATGGCAGTTGCTAAATTGCGCGATGAATTTCCAAATCTCAAACTTGTTCTTGTGGGAAATGGGAGCTTCACAGGGAGCGGCGGTGGAGGACTTGGGCATTCGAAGTCTCGAGAGTGGAAGCTAGAATTGCTCAGACTTGTGAAGAGTCTTCGCGTAGAGGATATGGTTGTATTCGCTGGATATGCAAAAGATGACCGATTAAAACCACTCTATACAATGAGCGAGTGTGTGCTTGTGCCCTCGCTAACAGAAGGTTTCAACTTGACGACTGTTGAAGCATGGCTCTACAAGAAGCCTGTCGTTGTAAGCAAAGGCGCAGGTTCGTCAGAACTTGTCATAGACGATGTTAATGGATACACTTTTACCTCTGGTAATCTGGATGAATTTGCCGAAAAGATTGGAAATGTGCTAAGAAGTTCGGAAAACGCTACTAAGATGGGTGCGAACGGTTTCGATTCAGCGCGTCAATGCTTTGTCGATGTCGCGACAAAGAAACTTGAGGGCATATTTGAAGAAGCCATGAAACTATATCCAAACAAAAACCCTCAATAGCAGAGTATTATTCCGCCCTAATCGCTAATCGACACTTCTCAAGAATCATGAGAATTCTCTCTAGCAATACATAGACCTGTAGGTTGCCATTGATATAATATCTGGCTACTGATGCTTTGCTTCTGCCAACTCTAACGGTAATTCCTTTAGAAAGCTTCCGAAATGCATCTTCATCTGTTTCATCATCTCCGACATAAATGGGAAGACCTTTCTTGCGGAAATTTTGCCTAACAGTTTCGACGGCATCTCCCTTGTTCCATTCGACTTTGGGTCTAACTTCAAGAACCATCTTACCCCTTGTTAGCTTCACGCTTGGATAACTGCCAGCTAATTCTTTCACAGCTTTCCTGATGTATGCCGCTTCTGATGAATTCACAAGCCTATAGTGAATCGAGAGAGAGTATTTCTTGTCTTCGATCAGAATCCCGCTTATACCTCTCAAGGATTTTTGCAATCCATTGAATAATTCTTGTAACGACTCTTTCTGCTCTTTTGCAAGTCTGTACTTAAACTTCAAGTTTGGCCCCGCTATTTCGAAACCATGATTTCCCGCGTAATAGAGTCCCTCGATATTCACCATCTGCCCAACATCGCTTAATGTCCTTCCTGAGACTACGCTAACTCTGCACCTGCCAGTTTTATGCAGAGAAATAAGAATCTTACGAACAGCAGATGGCAGGAAGGCCTTCTCTGGAGTCGATTCTATGGGTGCTATAGTGCCATCAAAATCGAGGAACAAATCTATCAGGGTAGCCTTCGATATCCTGTTCTGCACTGATGCCCAATTCTGCAAAATATTCTTCATTCAAGAAACTAAAGTGCTTGGTAAATTAAATATTATTCAATGTTTGCAGCCTCATAGATGAACCAGTTTCCGGAGGTCTGTTGCAGAGTCAAATAGACTTGGAGGTGATCTGTCATATATCTTGTTATCAATAAGTTTCGCATTACGTCTTCCTTGCCTGTTGATCTCATATTCTTTGCCTTCTTCGGGTTGAGGAGCAAACGTCTTACATCGAGTTCTGCCCTGCAAGCGCGTGAATGTTACGTTCTTGGGATCGCCTTTTGCCTACCCGAGCGTTCATGCCTCAAAGAAGAGGAGCACGGGCTGAAGGAGTTTCCCGCACATTAACCGGAGAGTCTATTCTACTGATCGACGAGGACGACAGACAAGAACCCATAAATACATATAACCTGATTACAGTCTTGCGTTGACTTTGTGTTGCTCCTGCTGATTGAGCCCTTAATAGATCAGGGCCTTATTGACAACCTACTGGGTATCGGATATAGCACGTTAATAATGGGTGTAATACTTGCCGCCGGCCTACTTATGGGAAGAATCACTGGTGTAGCTGTTGGTCGGATTGTGACTAGGATCGGTGCGGATTCCGTGTTTCGCAAAACTGCCCTTGGAAGGGTTTTGTTAAGATCTGGTTTCACGGCCTCAGATCTTTCAAAATCACTTTCAAAATGGATTATTTACGTAGCCAGCATTCTAATAGCCCTTCAGACCCTTAGGATTCCCGCGATATCAGAGCCAATTCAATCGTTCCTATTATTCCTCCCCACACTTATCGAGGCTTTTTTGATCCTGATATTTGGATTCATGTTGTCTGATTGGGTCGCGGAACTAATAAAGAAAGGTGCTGCACAAGAACAACGCCAGACATTTTACCTTGATGTGATAGGAGATTTGACCAAGGTTGCCTTGTACTTCATCACCATCACACTAACCCTCTCCCAATTAAGAATTGATGTGACAATACTACACATCTTTGCACAGGCCTTTGCGTGGTCGGTAGCTATATTCGTAGGAGTCGCTGCAGGAATTGTCGTAGGATGGTTGTTGAAAGACAAGATCAAGGATCTTGTTCCCCCGTAGCGCCTTCGAATCAACATATAGAGCCACATCCATTATGCCACATGGCTGCTGATATACGCAATTAAGTGGCCCTTTGGTTTTGCTCATGCTAAAGACCAAGAACATCCCTTATTCCCTTTATTGGTATTATTGTCCAGTCAGGACGATTCTTCATTTCATAGCCCAATTCATCTATAGCCTTCTCAAGAAGAAACGCATTTAGCAGTATCTTGAACTCCTCCTTGTCCCTAGGGACAATACCGATGTCTCCCACAGTGCTCAGATAGAAGTGCAAGAAGATTGATGCGATAGCCCTGTACCAGTAATTTATCCATTTTTCAAGCTTCAGAGTTTCTTGAGGGTCTAGAGAGCTCTTAGCAAATAGGCCAGCGTATGCGGCGTAATGGAATGAACGTATCATGCCTGCAACATCGCGGATAGGTGAACGTTTGAGCCTCCTTTGATTCAAGGTATGCGCAGGTTCGCCCTCGAAGTCTATAATAACCAAGTCTCCACCCGTCCAAAGAACCTGTCGCAAGTGATAGTCTCCGTGTATACGGGTTCTCAGGGTCTCCATATTAGTCTGCTGAAAGGTCTTGAACTTTGCCATTATTTGATCTTGTACCCTAATTATGGCGTCTAGTTCATTTTTTACTTCCCCGGTTATTTTCTTTGCACGACTAGCTAATTGTAGAATTCTCTTAGCATAACTTATCATTGATTGTGACAAGGAAACCCGATACAGGTAGCTAAAGGGCTCTGGTACAAAATCGGGATCCCTTTTTTCAGCGATTAGGGTAAGATGAAATTCGGCTGTCCGCTTGCCCAATAGGCTCACCATTTCTAGAAATGTTGGATCAATAAGTTCCTTGATATTGGAGGGTATACCTCCTTCTACCATTTTTAAGAGGTTAGGAATTGCAGGTTCTTCAACCAGCTTATTTGCGTTGGATCTAACCCTATCGCAGAATTTCGCCACCTCATCAATAGCCAGCATCCAAGCATCTCCTATATTTTTGACGAACCTTTCAACCGTTGCTATGAGTGCCGCTTCAGATCCTCGTTCTATGTACTGTAAATCGCCCACCAGCGCTGGGATGTTTGGAAATTGCATTCTGGTTAGCATGTCTCCTATTTCCAGCTCAGGGTTGATACCCTCTTCAATGCGCCTGTACAGCTTAAGAATTAGCCGATCCTGAAAAACTATTGAGGTATTGCTCTGTTCGGTTTTCAATATGTGCGATTCTATGCTGCCTAATTCAGAACCTATCAGGCTAAATAACCCTTCGCGCGGTGCCCCTATCAGCTCACCCCTAATGCCCTTTATCCGCCTTCGTTTCGCAATCATATTCAGGAGATCTCTTTGCAACTTCACATCGTAAATTGCATCATACAGAATTCCTTCCTCGGTACCGAGTGTCACTTTAGCAATCACCGCCTGTGGATGTTGATCTAGGATAGTCTTGATAGATTCTCTTGGGGCATAAGCGATTGGTAGCAGATAAGTCTCCGGCAAACCTTCATTGTATACTACGTCAATGATTAAAATCCTCATGATGGAAAGAGAGCCCACATCTATAGGTAATATTTCCTTGATTTTCATGCGATTAATCTCTCTAGCCTTCCCGGCGAACCATCGAGAGGTAGCTATGTAGGTCGGAAGAATTTCAGATTCGAATCTTCCCATATACTTGCCCTTAAAGAGATCCTGTAGGTTTTTTTCCAAATGTATATCAGGCCTCGCCCCGCCTGCACTTACCGCTTCTTCCTTAACAAGCCGAAAAATGTAGTAGCCGTACGGGTCAAATGTTAGAGTGTAGCCCTCCTTTTTGATTTTTGGAAAATTGCTTCCACCAAATACCTCATGTGGAACCAGACCTTCATACTTTGAAAGGATAAACTCCGCGACCTGCGCATGTTGCGATAAGTTGACAGCTACGATTATCTGCTCGTCCTCATAACTTCTAATGTAGGCGAGGATCTTATTGTTTTCAGGTAGCAAGAATTCTAATTTTCCCTTTCCGAATGCTTTGTACCGCTTCTGCATCGCTATCAGAGACTTCATCCACGACAGCAGAGACGTAGGATTCTTCTGCTGGTTCTCTACGTTGACAGCTTCATAGTGGTATTCGGGATCTATTATGACCGGCAAGTAGATTCTCTGCGGATTGGCTTTAGAAAAGCCCGCATTGGTGTCACCGCTCCACTGCATGGGCGTTCTGACACCGTTTCTATCTCCAAGATAGTAGTTGTCGCCCATGCCTATCTCATCCCCATAGTAAATAACCGGGGTACCTGGGAGAGTAAACAGCAGAATATTCATCAGCTCGATTTTCCTACGGTAGTTTCCTAGAAGTGGTGCCAACCTTCTGCGAATGCCTAAGTTAACCCTAGCCTGCTTGTCTTTTGCAAAGACGGTGTACATGATGTCTCTTTCTTCATCTGTAACCATCTCTAGAGTGAGTTCGTCATGGTTCCTAAGGAACGTTGCCCATTGGCAAATATCTGGTATAGGCGGTGTCTGTTCGAAGATGTCTATCACAGGGAAACGATCTTCCGTCTGGATGGCCAGAAACATTCGCGGCATCAAGGGAAAGTGGAAGGCCATATGGCTCTCGTCACCCTTTCCGAAATACGCGACTACGTCAGTTGGCCATTGGTTCGCTTCCGCGAGTAGCATTTTACCCTTAAAGTTTTTGTCCACGTATACCCGAAGTTTTCTGAGAAATTCGTGAGTCTCAGAGAGGTTCTCACAACTGGTCCCTTCGCGCTCGAAGAGGTAAGGAACAGCGTCAAGACGCAAACCATCCACGCCCATTCTCAGCCAAAAGTCTACGACTTCCGTCATTGCCTTCTGAACCTTTGGGTTATCGTAATTTAGGTCAGGCTGGTGCGAGTAGAAGCGATGCCAATAGTACGCCTTCCTAATAGGGTCGTATGTCCAATTGGAAGGTTCGAAATCCTTGAAGATTATTCTTGCTTCCTTGTATTTGTCGGGAGTTTCACTCCACACGTAGAAGTCTTTGAACTTGGAGTCAGGTTCGTTTCTTTTCGACTCCTGAAACCACGGATGATGGTCTGATGTATGATTTAGTACTAGTTCTGTAATTACCCGGATTCCTCTTTTATGCGCTTCAGTTAGAAGGTGCTTAAAGTCCTTGATTGTCCCGTACTCTGGGAGTATGCTGGTATAATTTGCGATATCATAGCCATCATCCTTGAGAGGAGATGGATAGAAGGGAAGAAGCCAGATCGCAGTGATTCCCAAGTCTCTAAGATAATCTAATTTCTCTGTAAGACCCCTGAAGTCTCCAAGACCATCGCCATCAGTATCGTGGAACGCTTTCACAGGAACCTCATAAATTATGACATCTTTGTACCAAAGAGGCGAGTCTTCAAGATCTTTGGGCAAAAATTCACCTACTTATGATAATCGGAATCATTCTCTTTGCGTAGCCTTTTGTTTACTAGGAATATGTGAGTTGGTTTTGTTTGCGGGTTCAGCTCAACGTAATTCCATTCTCCCTGCCAGACGTATTTTTCATTATTCAGCAGATCATCTACAAGGTAAGGTTGTCCCTGTTCAATCCCTATTTCACTTGTCGGAATCTTCACCCATTGCCCGTCTTTCTTCGTCATTTGTCGATTCTCTGAGCCTTAAGTTTCCATTGTTAAATATTTGGGCCGAT
>Ga0209431_10005304_pt1 | contig 10060 bp, 10 predicted proteins | sample RifCSP13_3_FD_184021 | JGI IMG/M metagenome (GOLD analysis project Ga0209431, IMG submission 184021) | Soil microbial communities from Rifle, Colorado - Rifle CSP2_sed 13_3 (SPAdes) (version 2) | ecosystem: Environmental > Terrestrial > Deep subsurface > Rock core/Sediment | place: Rifle... | reverse complement strand
CAAAGGCACCTCTGGGGGGAAAAGTACAGGGCCAAATCCGACAGACAGGGCTAAAGCAGGTACAAAGAGGAGCCTTTTGGTTGAAGGTAATGGAATACCCATAGCTGTAACAGTTGATGGAGCTAACAGACATGACATGAAGATGGCTCCTGTAACACTGCAAAGCATAGTGATTGGCAGACCGGAGCCAACTGCCAGATCTCCGCAGCATATGTGCTTAGACAAGGCGTATGATTTTCCCGAAATTTACGAACTGTTGGAAGAGTACGGTTATACTGCACAAATCAGGTCAAGAGGAGAAGAGTATGACGATAAGATGAACATACCCGGCTACAGAGCTAGAAGATGGGTCGTTGAACGTACCCATTCTTGGATGAACAGGTTCAGAAGATTACTGATACGATGGGAAAAGAAGGAAGAGAGCTATATCGCGATGTTACATTTTGCTTGTGCATGGATTACCTATAGGGCAGGAGGGATTTTCGGATAAGCTCTAAGCTACAACATTTGAGCTTAAAGTAAACAAGGTAGTATCTATAGCTGGAACATTAGGACAAGAGCTGGTTGGTATTGGCGACCCACAGATATGAGGAAAATATGAGGTTCGTGCCGGCAGTTGCAAGATAGCTGCCTACATTCTTTCTTTTTTCCTTAGCCGCCCGCCACACATTTTACGACTAACCACGATTAAGGGCAACCCCCCTTTAAGGCGTCAATAGTGCAAGCAAATTTAACCAAAAACGATTACTTTTGAGCAACAGGGCGTAGAACATATTATAAACTATGTCTACAAATAGTATGTCGTGAGCAACGCACACCGTCGCGCAAGGAACGAAGCAAAATGAAACCAGAGTGTCAAAAATGTAAACTAAACCGCGCCGTCGTTGCAGGCATAGGAAAAGTGGGAATGTGCGAAGCTTGCTTTGCCGAGGCGATCAACAGAATGCGTCAAAGCCGGCAATCCTATCTATGAGAAAGAGCAACGTTGAAGGTAGGTCTATTCCGTTTTCTAGCTACCAAAGTGCGCAAGAACATCAACCTTAAGATAGGCCGACCACGATCACAAAAGCACAGTACCGTTTTCAATGTTTCTAACACCTTGTTTTATTCTTAACATGTAGTTTAACTCCCTACAAACAGGAATTTAATTTATAAATAGCGAGAATTGATTGGCTTTTGCTGAAAATATGAGGCTATTGGAATATCAGGGAAAGGAGCTTTTCGATCATTATGGAATCAGGATCCCAAGGTCGCACCTTGCCAATACTGTGCAGGAGGCAAGGCAGGGTGGCAAAAAACTTGGCTATCCGCTTGTATTAAAGTCGCAGCTTACGGTCGGCGGCAGGGGCAAGGCCGGCGCCATAGTGAAGTGCAAAAGCGAAGCCGAGCTCGAACCCAAGTTCAACGAGCTGTTGCACAAGGAAGTCAAGGGCGAGCTTCCGCGGGGCATACTGCTTGAAGAGATGGCCGACATCAAAAGAGAGCTTTATCTTTCGCTTTTCCTGAACAGGAGCAAGCGCTGCTACTCCCTGATAGCTTCTGCCGAAGGCGGAGTCGAAATTGAAAGCGCCGGGAACAAGGTGATGGTTGACATACCTATAGACGGCCTGACGCCGCAGACTGCAGAGGACACGGCGGCAAAGCTGGGCCTGAGAGGCAGGACCGTGGTGTCGTTTGTCGATTTTACGACAAAGCTATCAAGACTCATAGGCGAGAAAGAGGCTGAATTGGCAGAGATAAACCCTATTGCGATTCTTGGCGACGGCTAGCTCATGGCACTTGACGCCAAGGTGATTATCGACGACAACTCGATGTTCCGCCACCCCGAGCTAAAAAAGTACGAACACGTGTCGGAACTTGAAAAGCAGGCCGAGGTCAACGGTTTTTCGCTAGTCGAGTTAGACGGCAACATTGCAATAATTGGCAACGGAGCCGGCCTCGTGATGTCAACCCTTGACATGGTCTCTGACGCGAGAGGCAAGGCCGGCGCGTTCCTGGACTTTGGAGGAAGAGCTACCACTGAAACCATCTATGAAGCGCTGAAGGTGATAAGCAAGATCAAGCGGGTCGACGCGATACTCGTGAACCTCTTTGGAGGCATTGTTCGGACCAACCTTGTCGCGCAGGCGATACTGGACGCATACAAGAATAACCTGATAAATGTCCCGGTTTTTGCGAGGATTTCCGGGGCCGAGTCGGAAAAGGCAAGGGAAATGCTCAAGGGGAGCAGGGCGAAGCTCTATAACACGGTCGAGGAGGCAATACAGGCCGCAGTCGCGGCCGTAAACAGGTGATCATAATGGTAACAGTGGAAAGAACTTTCAACATCTTTGATATTCTTGTAGGCAGCAAGGGCGACAAGGACTTTGCCAAAAAGCCGGTGGTGATACAGGGCATAACCGGCAGCTACGGCTCGACGCACACGCGCCTGATGAAGTCGTACGGAACGAACATTGCCGCGGGGGTGACGCCGGGCAAGGGCGGCCAGGACTTTGAAGGCACGCCCGTGTACGACACGATGGCCGACGCGGTAAGGACCACGGGCGCGCAGATATCCGGGATGTTTGTCCCGGCGCCGTTCTTTTTGGAAGCAGCGATCGAAGCGCTTGACAGCGGCATCAAGCTGCTGGTTGCGATACCGGAGCACGTCCCGATCAGGGACTCGATTAAGGTTCTCGAGCATGCTCGGAAAAAGCGCGCAAAGATGATCGGACCAAATACTCCCGGCGTAATCGTGCCGGAAGTGATGAAGGTAGGAATAATGCCGGCCCAGCCGTTCAAGGCAGGAAGCACCGTCGTCTTTTCGCGCAGCGGAACTCTGATGTACGAGGTTTCCTACAATCTCTCAAACAAGGGCCACGGCCAGAGGCTGTGCCTTGGGATTGGAGGCGACCCTATAAACGGGACGAACCTCATCGAGGCGTTTGACCTTATAAGGAACCGGAGCGACGTCGACTCTGTCGTTGTCGTAGGCGAAATAGGCGGCGACGCAGAAGAGCAGCTGGCAGAGTACATCATACGGACGTCGTTTAGCAAACCGGTCATTGCCTACATTGCAGGAAGGGCGGCTCCAAAGGAAAAGAGGATGGGTCACGCCGGCGCAATAGTGTACGGCAACTATGGCTCTGCAGATTCAAAGATTGCCAACTACGCAAGGGCCAGCGTTCCAGTGGCAAAGCGGCCGGCAGAAGTGCCCGAGCTTTTGGCTAAGAAACTGAGAAGATGAGCACTTGCAAGATTACGCCTGTCGCGGGGATCTTTCCCGCAGTTTGAGCATGCCCCTGACAAGGTCACTGGCTACTTCTGGCGTCAGGTTGGCTGTCCGGAGAAAGTCCTCGTCAACGCCCGGGGACCGCAGCTTGGCAATGTCCCCGTGCATCTGGATAGATTGAGGTCTCTGCAATTTCTACTGACAATCTACTTTCCAGAAAAATACGCGGCACGTGTCGCCCGTCCTACAGACGGCCGCTCTGTGTACGCATGGGTATATATTAAAATTTGCCGCCATATCAAGACGGGCATTGTCGTCTGAACTACGCTTTTGCGACCGGTGCATGGCAAAAACACGGCACGAAATAATCGAGGATCCAGAAGTCATTTACACTTACAAACGCAAGCGGCTTTACCGGTGCAAGGAATGCGGCCACAAAAGCTACAGGCGGGGGCTGCGCCCAAGCGCAGAGTCGGTTTACTAAACATGGACGATTCGATTCCAAAGGCAATCATCAGGCTAAAGAACGAGTTTATGCGCGAGTATGATGGGCGGAGCCTGCTTTGCGAAATCGTGCCACTGTCGCATTCAAAAGACCTTTCAATCGGCGACGGCATGTTGCAGTCGCTGCACAGGTTCGCAGCGGCCAACCCGATCTACGTCAGGTCGTACGATTCGGAAATTTCCGGAGTTGCATGCAGAGTTTACGAAGGTGATATCAACAACTACTGGCTGAGCAGCAAAAAGCACGACACAAGCTACCAGCCCTTTTACCCGACCTGGATGCTATCAGCCTTTGCACTTGCCCACGGGGCAAAGTCGCTTGGCTTCGAGCAGCTGGTTGACGTGGGTTCCGGCGACGGCAGGATAGCATACTGCGGCAAGCTCCTCGGGATGGAGTCGCACGGCATAGAGATCGACCATGACCTTGTGCAGCTGCAAAACTCGATATCAGCTGCAACCGGAGTTAGGTACAGCGCGATAAGGGCTGACGCGACTCGCTTTGACTACCGTATCCTAAACCTGTCAAGGCCACTGTTCTTTATTTCCGGGCTTCCCGAGATGGGCGAGATGCTTGCAAACAGCGTCATAAAGCAGGTTCTCTCTAACGAGGCAATAAAGCACGAGGCCGGCTTCAACTTTATGGGGAGCCACGTCATGAAGGCACTCACAAGGGACAAGACTGGCTGGGGATGGGGCAGCGTCATTGCAAGCTATGATCTGGAGCTAACAGGCATGGTTACACTGCCGACGCTCTGGACCACGGATCAGGAAGTCGATACGGCGTACGTGTATACCCGATTCAGGCAGCCATAGACTCTGATGGCTGCTCTGACACGGAAATGACAGGCGTTGGCTAGAGGTGCTTGCTGATGTCAAATACTTCGGCCGCGATCTGCTGGAACCACTTGAAATGGTTTGCAGTCGAGTATTTCTGGACCGAGTGGCTTATCTGGATGCGCTCTGACACCGGCGCGCCAAGCGCAGCGGCCACCGCATCAATTCCTTGTCCATAGGTGTGGAACTGGTATATTGCAAGAACAAACCTTGAATGGCTGCCAATGTCCGGGACCACCGGGATTATGCCTGCGCTCATTGCCTCGACAGTAGATATTCCAAAGGGCTCGCCGGGCAGCGGGTGGACATAGACTTTTGATCTGCACATCAGACCTACTAGCCTGTCGAACCTTGCGTTTGTTTCTAATCTGACAAAATCCTCAAGGCCGTAGTTCCTTACAACATGGTGCAGGTACTTGAAGTAGCCGGCGCCGCCTGGCGATATGTTGCCCACTATGTTCACGCAGCTGCCAAGCTCCTTTTGCTTGGATGAAAGCGCGAAGTCACCAGGATGGAGTTGTCCCTGGAATCAGAGGATAGGGACGCGTTCCTGAACGCGTCAACATCGACAGGCGGGTGGAGGACTTTCGAATCAACGCCAAACGTCTTGAAGAATGCCCTGCGGCTGAATTCCCAATTTGAAAGCACCGTGGAGTTTGCCATCATTTTCTCGTAAGCGCTTCTTGCCGGTTTAAAGTATACGTCGCGGCATTTAGAAGCCATGCTTGAGAGGCACATGTTTTGGAGGACGCCCGCGTAATCAGAGTCGCCGCAATCAATCAGATGACCAGCAATAGGGTAATCGCAGTATGTAATGACACTTTTTTTCGTAAAATACCTCCGAAAGAATGGCAGTATGTCACCTTGCGTGTTTGTCGTGACCCCGAGGCTGCTGCTCGATTGACTCTGAAACAAGCCAAGCGTGTGGTTCTTTTTGACGTAGCTATCCATGCTTGTGCCATAGGCGTCGCGTATTAACGCCATGTCGGGCTTTTCGACGATGGTAAGCTCGACGTCTATGCCCATCGAAGCAAGCGCTTTTATCGTCGCGGCTGCAAAACGCTCGCCTCCACCTCGAGCATTCAGGCTAGCGTGGATAACATTTTCAATCAAGGCAGCAAAACAGGCGCGATCTGCAAATTAACCGCTGCCCAAGTTAGTTCTTGCACAAGATTGCAAAGAGTTGATGCTAAGAAACTTATCTAAGATCAGCAGTTCTGCTGCAATAAAACGTAATTTATATTGACCTTCCCGGTCCCAAAGCAGCAGTTTGGCCGGAGACCTTCTGACGATGCTTTTGTGGCTTGCAGAGCTGACCGGCGCAAGCTTTTTGCTCTCGTACGGGGCAGAACACTTGTCAAGAAAGTACGGCGCAAAATTTGTGGGCCGCACTCTTTTGAGCGTCGCAACGACGCTTCCCGAGATCGCCATAGTCATTTACGCTGCGGCTGACGGGCTTTACGGGACCGCAATAGGCGCCGGTCTTGGCAGCAACCTTCTGATGATGACTTTGGGGTTGTCGATAATGCTTCTCATAGCCACAACGCGCCTGTCAAAGGCGCCGCTAAAGGGAGTGGACGTCACCGCGTTCAGGCTAGACAAGATATTCCTGCTGGCGACTGCAGTCATTAGCGCTGTGCTGTTCATAGACGGCTACAACTTTATCGACGGCTTTATCTTTACCGGCATGTTCGGCGCCTACCTTGCGATGGCGCTGCTGGAGATGAAGGCCGAGAACAAGGCGGCGAAAAAGAAGATAGAGAAAGAAATAGACGATCACCACAAGGTCGTCAAGGTCACCGAAAGCCTGTCGCAAAAAGGGCCGAGCAAAGAGATGTTAAAGGCCATGCTGGCTTTTGCCGCAGGCACCGCCGGCATCTTTTTTGGGGCCCCGCCTTTTATCGAGTCGCTTCAGGGGTTTTCACTTGAAGTTGGCGTTTCAATAATCATACTTGCGGTTATAATCAGCCCCATAGCCGGAGAAATGCCGGAGAAAATCTCGATGATGTTCCTTGCAAGGAAGGGGGCGGCAGGCGCGTCAATTGCAGTTGCAAACGTGCTGGGATCAAAGATACTCAACAACACCCTGCTCTTGGCAGTGGCCGTGTTTGGCGCAATGTATCACGGCGGCTTTTACGCCAACATTGATCCCAATCCGATACTGAATTACCAGATGATACTTGTGACCGTGGTGACCATCGGCGCGCTGGCGATGATGTTCAAGAAAGAGATCGGGCTCAAGGTGGGAATAATACTTGCAGCGCTGTACATCATATCCCTGTTCATCCAGTTCCTGCTGCCTCAGGACCTAACCCTTCATTAAAATAATACTACAAACCAACACTGTGCGTATGTTTTCAAAGATACTGGTGCCGGTGGACGGCTCTGACAACTCGCTTCGCGCCCTTGACCAGGCTATTTTCCTCGCCAAGAGCACGGGCACCAGTGTAACTGCAATACATGTAATAGAAAACCCCCCAACGGTTTATGTCGAGTCGCAGAAGCTGCTCAACGACATTATGGCCAAGTACAGGAACGAGTCAGCCAAAGTCCTTGACAGGTGCAAGGAAATGGCAGAGAAAAACGGGGTAAAGATCGAAACCGTCATGGCCGAAGGCGACGCAGCCTCCAACATCACTGGCTACGCGCACAAAGAGGGTTTTGACCTGATAATCATTGGCAGCCGCGGCCTCGGCAGGTTCAAGGAGCTGGTGCTTGGCAGCGTGTCAAACAAAGTGCTGCACCACGCAAAGGGTTCCGTGTTCATCGTAAAATAGTCAGACAGAATTCTCCCACTGGACTATTACAGAGCTATCATTTTTGTAGTTCTCTTTTCTTACCAACTTGAGCTCCTGCTCAAGCTCTGACCTTCGCGATTCGTGGGAAGAGGTCGACGCGTGCTCTTTTGCCTGGCTTGAGCTTACCGTTACACCGCAGATGTTACACCTCAGCCGCTCGTCTGCCATATGTATCATAAGGCTTGATGGAAATATAAAAACAATAAGCGTAATGACAACGAAAACATTCAAAAGCAACTGGTAGCTAAGTGAGCAATCGTCTGCTGGAGTGATGCATAATGCCATTGTCGAAAAAAGAATTGAAAGAAAAGGAAAACCAGGAACGCCTTGCGCGCGCAGTCGAAACCCTTGATTCTATCACAAAGAACAACGACATACAGAAGAGCATCCGTAACATGATAAAGGAAGTGCTCCTTGCGCTCAAGGACGAAAAGGGCGGCAGCATGTCCATCAGGGCCGCCAACGCCATAAGCCTGCTTGACAACGCGACGCAGAGCCCTCAGATGCAGTCGCATATACGCACGATGCTCTGGCAGGTAGTGTCGACCCTCGAAAGCATCAGAGAATAGAATAATTATCTCACGTTTTTTACCGGCTTGACAGGCGGAGGAAGCTTTTCCAGCTTGTGGGTGGGATTGGCAAGGTAATGCCTGGAAGCGCCTTCTCCGCTCAGCACAATGTTGCAGTGGACGCACTTGTATCGTATAGCCATGATTGTATGCGCAAATTGGTATAGCATGCACATGGCTAAAAACGCTATGGAAATAATGCTACAAAATACTACCGCAAACGCACTATTTCCCTGTTGTCGGGGACCCCTGACCTTATCTTGAGACGCGAATAGATGGCGCTTGCCACATTCTCAGACTTGCTCTTCTCTCCGTGGTTGACCAGCACGCGCTTTGGCTTGATCCTTGATACAAAGTTCAATATCTGGTTAAAGTCGCTGTGGCCGGAGAAGCCGTCTATCTTTTGGGTCTGGCAGCGGACGGGCACCACCTTGACCTTGCCGGTCTTGTCCATCATGCTGACCTCTGACATGGCCCCGTCAAGGACGCGCCTGCCGAGCGTGCCGTTGATCTGGTAGGAAACAAACATGATCTTGTTCTTTGGGATTGGCGCGAGCTCTTTGAAGTACTCCACTGATGGGCCGCCCTCGAGCATGCCGGAGGTGGCCATCACTATCGCCGGGTTTTCGTCGTTGAGCACGTCTTCGCGCTTGCCGCCGCTGATTACCGTGAAATATTCGGACTGGAAGGGGTTGATGCCCTGCGACACTGACTTGCGCACCTCGGAACCCAAATAATGGGCATACGACATGTGGATGGCGCTTGCTTCAGAAATCATACCCTCGATGTAAATCGGGGACTCGATCAGCCTGCCCTCCTTCATCTCCTTTGCCATGACAAGCATGATCTCCTGGGCCCTTCCGACCGCAGGCACCGGGATCAGCACCTTGCCGCCTTCCACCAGCGTTTTGTTTATCGATTCGCTGAAACTCCTGTAGACGAACTGCTGGTCCGGCATGACGTCTGCCGTGTTGCCGTACGTGCTTTCGGTGATGAGCGTCTCGACCCTCGGGTACATCGACACAGCGCTGTCGAGCAGCTGCGTCCTGGCGTACTTGTAGTCGCCGGAATACAGGATGTTGTGCGCGCCGGAAATATTCAGGTGCACGGTCGCGCTCCCCATGATGTGGCCGGCGTTGTTGAGCGTGATCGTGATGTCAGGCGAAATGTCAGTCGGTTTTCCGTACGGTAGGGTGATGCAGTGCTTGATGACCTCACTAACGTCCCTAGCCTCGTACGGAAGGTACGTGCCGTTGCTGTTCGCTATCTTGATCGAGTCCATCTGGAGTAGGGTCATGAGCGGCAACGTCGGCTCGGTGCAGTAGACCGGACCCTTGTAGCCGTACTTGAAGAGCGCCGGCAGGAACCCCTGGTGGTCGATGTGAGCATGGCCTATCACCACCGCGTCTAGGTCGTCAAGGTTAAAGTTGAACCAGTCAAGCCGCGGGTATGCGTCAAGGCCCGACATCTCGCCGGGGTTGATTCCGCAGTCAAGCATCACCTTGCTCTCCGGCGTGACTACGATAAAGCAGGACCTTCCCACCTGCTTGACCCCGCCAAGGCAAAAGAGCATCACTTCTTCTTTATTGGTAGACCATGACTGGGGCCTCGCAGAGCCCGGCTCGCTCATTACTGCCTGCTGGTGAGTGCCGTTGCCGTTGCCGACCACGAGCGACCCCCTAAAGACGCGCTTGCCGAGCTTTTGCAAAAAATCAGTCCTTTCCTTTGCCGATCCCTTGAGCGTCGAGTGGATGATGTTGATGCTGGTAGACGGGATGTGGGGCGAGCGCCTGGTGTGGGCAATCCAGCCGGTCGACTGTGCAATCTGCACAATCATGCCGAGGTCGATTGACTCGGGCTTGCTAACTTCAAGGACAACCTCGCCTGTCGCGTCGTCACAGAACACTGCAGATACCAAAACATCCTTTGGCAGCAGTTTCACCACCGCCTGCCTTGTCTGGTCCTCGGGCAGACGTACCGTCGGGTCAGTGCGTATGATGAACCTTTTTTTCAGGGTCTTTGACAGTGACGACAAGTAATACGTAAGCTGAGTGAGCGCAAACTTGGCGTTCTTTGTGTACAGCGCAATGTTGGGGCCCTCAAACCTTACAAGAGTTATCTGCGATTCGGACGGGATCGACTTT
>Ga0209431_10005303_pt1 | contig 10061 bp, 13 predicted proteins | sample RifCSP13_3_FD_184021 | JGI IMG/M metagenome (GOLD analysis project Ga0209431, IMG submission 184021) | Soil microbial communities from Rifle, Colorado - Rifle CSP2_sed 13_3 (SPAdes) (version 2) | ecosystem: Environmental > Terrestrial > Deep subsurface > Rock core/Sediment | place: Rifle... | reverse complement strand
CCACCATGATGAGCCTCCTAAGAGAGGAACCGACGCGGATCCACAATCCTGCCTTCGACGGCCGTGGCCGCGGCGGTCCAGGGCGAGGCGAGGTAGAGAAACGAGTTCGGATTACCCATCCGGCCCTTGAAGTTCCGATTCTGGGTGGCCACACACACCTCGCCGTCCGAGAGGAGCCCGAACTGCATTCCCGGGCACGGCCCGCAGGCGGCATGGCCGATGACGGCGCCGGCCTCTTCCAGGATCTGGATGATCCCCTCCTTGAGGGCCTGGTGGTAGACCCACCGTGAACCGGGGTAGACCAGCATTCGAGTCCCCTTCGCGATTCGCCGTCCTTTCAGGATCTGCGCGGCGGCCTTGAGGTCCTCCAGGCGGCCGTTCGTACAGGTCCCCAGGAAGACCTGGTCGACCTTGACCCCTTCCTGTTCGACCTCGATCGCCCGCTTGATGTTCCCCGGCGTGTGAGGGACGGCCATGAGGGGTTCGAGCCTCGAGCAGTCGACCTCGATCACCCGCTCGGTGGTGGAGTCCGCGTCCGCCGCGAGCGCCTTCCATTCCTTCTCTCGGCCGTGGGTCCGCATCCATTTTCGGGTCTCTTCATCCGAGGGAAACAATCCCAGCTTGGCCCCGCACTCCTGGGCCATGCTGGTGATGGTGAATCGGGCGTCCATCGAGAGGTGCCGGATCGTCTCCCCGCCGAACTCCATCGCCTTATAGACCGCGCCGTCTTCCCCGATGGTACCGATGATGGAGAGGATGATGTCCTTGGACGAGACCCCGACGGGGAGCGGGCCACGGAGCTCGAACCGGATCGTCTCCGGGACGCGAAACCACTGCTTGCCCAGTGCCATGGCGACGGCGATATCCGTGGAGCCCATGCCGGTGGCGAACGCGGCCATCCCCGCGGCGGTATTGGTGTGAGAATCGGCCCCCACGACGATGTCTCCCGGCTTCACATACCGTTCCGAGACGAGGACATGGCTGATCCCTTCACCGACGTCCGCCAGCAGACACCCGGTTGCCTTGACGAAATCCCGGAGCCTCTTGTGCATCGCGGCGTACTCGGGCCGGCCCGGGGGGCCCAGGTGGTCCAACACGATCATGGCCCGGTCCGGGTGCTTCAGGGTGTCCTTGCCCATGAGCTGGCGGATCACGTCGAAGGTCAGGGTGCCCGTGCCGTCCTGCACCAGCGCCAGATCCACAGGGCAGATCACGATGTCTCCGGCGCGCACCTCGCGCCCGAGCTTGTCCGCCAAGATCCTTTCAGCCAGTGTCATGCCCACGCGCATGTCCTCTCGCCCTTACTGTACCGGGTGCCGCGCTGAGCGTCAAGGCGGGCGGGCTTTCCACCTTGAATCCCGCTCTCCCGGGGGGTATCATGGTCGATACTGCACGCGGCGCGCGGAGGATCGGGGCATGCCGGAAACGAAGACGATGCTGATCAACATGGGGCCGCAGCACCCCTCGACCCACGGCGTGCTGCGCCTGCTGCTCGAGCTCGACGGGGAGGTGGTCGTGAAGGTCACGCCCCACATCGGGTATCTGCACACCGGCATGGAGAAGATCATGGAGTCCAAGCGGTACCATCAGGCGATCACCGTGACCGACCGCTTCGACTACCTCGCCCCCATGTCGAACAACCTGGCCTTCGTGCTGAGCGTGGAGAAGCTCCTCGGGATCGAGGTGCCGGAACGGACCCGGGTCATCCGCGTGCTCCTCACGGAGCTGACGCGGATCAAGAGCCATCTCGTGGCGCTCGGCACGATGGCGCTTGAGGTCGGCGCGCAGAGCGTGTTCCTCTACTGCTTCCGGGAGCGGGAGCGGATTCTGGATCTGTACGAGATGGTGAGCGGGGCCCGGATGATGTCGAGCTACTTCCGGGTGGGGGGACTGATGGCCGATCTGCCGGACGGCTTTGATCGGGCGGTGGACCAGATCCTCAGAGAGTTTCCCCACCGCTTCGATGAATACGAAGATCTGCTGACCCACAATCCCCTCTGGATCCAGCGCCTGAAGGGAATTGGGGTGATCAAGGCGGAAGAGGCCGTTGCCTGGGGACTCTCCGGGCCCATCGTGCGGGCATGCGGCCTCGCCTGGGACCTCAGAAAGTCGAATCCGTATTCCGGCTACGACCGGTTCAATTTCGAGATCGCCCTGGGCCGGGCCGGCGATGCGTACGACCGGTACCTGGTGCGGATCGTCGAGATGCGCCAGTCCCTCAGGATCGTCGGCCAGGCCCTGCGGGAGTTGCCGGGCGGGCCGGTCAATATCGATAATCCGAAGATCGTCCCCCCGCCGAAGCATGTCGTCCGGCAGAGCATGGAGGCCCTGATCCATCATTTCCTCCTCTACTCGCAGGGCTTCACGGTCCCGCCCGGCGAGGCCTACGTCCCGGTGGAAGGGCCCAAGGGGGAGCTGGGATTTTACGTGGTGAGCGACGGGTCGAACAAGCCCTGGCGCGTCAAGCTCCGGCCCCCGTCTCTGGTCAACATCCAGGTGCTCCCGCGGCTCATCGAGGGACATATGGTGGCCGATGTGGTTGCCATCGTCGGCAGCGTCGATTTCGTCATGGGCGAGGCGGACCGGTAGGTCGAGGCGATCGTGGGGGGCATTGACGACAGTCCGGCTGTAGAGGTGCATCGGCTCTCGCGCGCGTACGGGGCGACCTGGGCGCTCAGGGGGATCGACCTGAATCTCCAGCGCGGGCAGACCCTCGTCCTCTTGGGACCGAACGGGGCCGGAAAGACCACCCTGCTGAAGGTGGTCGCGACGCTCCTCAGTCCGACGCGCGGAGGGGGAAAGGTGCTGGGCCATGATCTGGCCAGGGAACCGGAGGCGATTCGGAGCCGGATCGGGGTCCTGGGCCACAGTACGTATCTCTACGGGGACCTGACGGCCCGGGAAAACCTCCAGTTCGTCGCGGCCATGCGGGGACGGCCCTGCACCGACGGGACCCTGGCGGAGGCCCTTGAGCGGATGGACCTGGGAGCGTGCGCGGACCAGCGGGTCCGTACCTTCTCGAGCGGTATGAAAAGGCGGCTGGCTCTCGCGCGACTCCTCCTCGACCGGCCTGACCTCCTCCTCCTGGATGAGCCGTACACCAATCTGGACCAGAGGACCATGAAGCTCTTCAACGGCTTCCTGCAGGAGTTCCGGCAGCGGGGGGGGGCGGCCATCGTCGCCACCCATCACCTCTCGGGCGGCTTCGCCGTCGCGGATCGGATCGCCATGCTCAGGGGGGGCCGCCTCGTTTTCGACGAGGCCAGAGGCGAGATGAGTCTCCAGGCGCTGCACGAGCACTACACCCTGCACGTGGAGGGGGAGGGCGCATGAGCCTCCTGCAGCGCGCGTGGACGGTGCTCTGGAAGGACCTGCGGATCGAGGGGCGCAACCGGGAAGGCCTGAACACGCTCCTCTTCTTCAGCGCCATCCTCCTCTTCCTGTTTCACTTCTCCCTCGGACCGGACCGGGCCCGAATTGGCGCGGCAGCCGGCGGGCTGCTCTGGCTCGGGTTCATCCTGATGGGCCTCTTCGCCATGGCCCGCACCTTTCAAGTCGAGCGGGAGGAGGAGTGCCTGGAGGGGCTCCGGCTGCTGCCCGGCGATCCAGGGGCGATCTACCTCGGCAAGGTCTTGTGGGCGACGGTCCTGTTGAGCGCGGCCGAGCTGGTGACGTTCCTCCTCTTCGGGTTCCTCTTCAGTGTCGATCTGTGGGGGAACCTCGGCGGCCTCCTGGCGGTGGCGGTGCTGGCGACGGTGGGGATCGCCGCCATCGGGGTCTTATTCGCGGCGATGGCGGCTCAACTGCGGGCGCGGGAGGCCATGCTGCCGCTCCTGCTGTTTCCCCTGCTGATCCCGGTCCTCCTGGCGGCCGTGCAGCTCACCCAGGGAAGTCTGCAAGGGGGGAGCCTGCGCGCGGGGAGCCACTGGGTCCGGCTCCTCGGTGTCTTCGATACGGTCTTCCTGGTGGTCGGGTTCTTGACCTTTACGTTCATACTGGAGGAATGAGGTGACGGCGAGCTGGGTCCGATCGCTCCTGGGGATCCTCACGCTGGTGGCACTGGCGGCCGGCCTGTATCTGGGCCTCGTCTGGGCCCCCCCGGATGCCTATCAGGGTCAGGTCCAGCGGATCATGTATCTGCACGTGCCGGCCGCCTGGGTGGCTTATCTGGCCTTCTTTGTCGTCTTCTGCTGTAGTATCCTATATCTCTGGCGAGGGCGTCCGGCCTTTGACCAGGTGGCCTACGCCTCGGCCGAGGTGGGGGTCATCTTCACCGGCCTCACGATTCTGGCCGGGTCCATCTGGGGCAAGCCGACGTGGGGCGTCTGGTGGACGTGGGACGCCAGGCTGACCACGACCGCCGTTCTGTTGTTGGTTTACATCGGGTATCTGATGCTCCGGTCCTTCGTGGAGGATCGCGCCCGCGGCGCGCGCTACGCGGCGGTCCTCGGGATCATCGGGTTCCTCGACATTCCCCTCATCCACAAGTCGGTGGAGTGGTGGCGCACGCTGCATCAGCCCGCGTCGGTGATGCGGCCCGGGGGATCGACGGTGGCCGCCCCCATGCTCTTGGCGCTGCTGGTTAGCGTGGCGGCTTTCACTTTGCTCTACCTTTATCTATTGAGCCAACGAGTTCATCTCGAGCGGCTGGAGGCGGAGATCCTCGAGCGCAACCGGGAAGGCTGATGGGCCCCTGGAACTACATCGTGGCCGCTTATCTGGTGGCCGCCGTCACCCTCGGCGGCTACTGGCTGAGCGTCCGGCGGCGCATCCGGCGGCGGGAGGAGACGCTGCGGGTGGGCGGAGGGGAAAAGCGGTGAGCCGAGGGATGGTCCGGTTCGTGATCGGGGCCGGGGTGATCCTGGTGGCGGTGGCGTACCTCATCTGGGGCGGCGTGCAGGAAGCCATCGTCTATTTCTACACCCCGTCGGAATTGCAGGCGAAGAGCGGCGAGGCCCTGGGGAAGCGCCTGCGGATCGGTGGGATGGTCGAGGACGGCTCGCTCCGCAAGAATCCCGAAACACTCACTCTCGAGTTTCGGCTGACCGACGGGGTCTCCTCTGTTCCCGTCCGCTTCAAGGGGATTCCGCCGGACCTCTTCACGGAAGGTAAGGGGGCGGTCGTCGAAGGGGTCTGGACCCCCGAGGGGATTTTCCGGTCGGATCTCATCATGGCCAAGCACTCGGAAGAGTATCATCCTCCCGCCGAGGGGGAAAAGCCCCCGCCCCCCGAGGTCTTATACAAGTCGCTGATCAAGCGCGAGGGGAGCTGAAGTTGGTTCACAGTTCATGGTTCAGCGTTCATGGTTCGGGGTTCGCAGCGCAACGTGAATCGTGGTCGGTAGGCGTGAATCGTTTCAACCATTTTGTTCACCCCTCACGCCTCACGCCTTACGTCATCGGTCATCGGTCATCGGTCATCGGTCATCCAGAGGAGTGTCCACGGTGACGGCGGAACTGGGCAACATCGCTCTCGGGACGGCGTTGGTCACGGCGCTCTTCGGGGCGGGCGCGGCGATCCTCGGCCATCGGCGGCAGCACGCCGGCCTTCTGGACGGGGCCCACAACGCCGTCCTGGTCCACTGGGCGCTCGTGACGATCGCCCTCCTGAGCCTGGAGTATGCGCTGGTCACCTCGGACTTCAGCATCCGGTACGTGGCCTTCAACAGCAGCCGGAATTATCCGGTCTGGTACAAGATCGCCGGGCTCTGGGGGGCGCTCGAGGGGTCGCTGTTACTGTGGGCCTGGATGCAGGCCACGATGGCGGCGCAGGTGGTCTTCATGTACCGGCGGAAGCACCGGGACTTCCTCCCCTACGTGAGCGCCATTTTGATGGGCATCTCGGCTTTTTTCCTCCTGGTCATGCTGATCCCGGCCAATCCCTTTGCAGGGCACTCGCCGGTACCGCCCGAGGGGCGGGGGCTGAATCCCCTCCTGGAAGACACCAGCATGCTGGTCCATCCCCTCTTGCTCTACTCGGGCTACGTGGGCTTCACGGTCCCGTACGCCTTTGCCATGGCCGCCCTGATCACCGGACGCCTCAAAGAGGAATGGCTCTACATCACCCGGCGGTGGGCGGTTGCGGCGTGGATGTTCCTCACGGCCGGGATTCTCTACGGGGGCTGGTGGTCCTATCATGTCCTGGGATGGGGCGGCTATTGGGCGTGGGACCCGGTGGAGAACGCCTCGTTCATGCCGTGGCTCACGGGGACCGCCTACATCCATTCCGTGATGATTCAGGAGAAGCGGGGGATGCTCAAGGTCTGGAACCTGACCCTCGTCTCGCTCACCTTTGCCCTGGTCATCTTCGGCACGTTCCTCACCCGGAGCGGCATCCTGAACTCGGTTCATGCGTTCACCCAGGGGGCCGTCGGCTACTTCTTCCTCGGGTTCCTGGCGCTGATCCTCCTGTCGACGGCCACCCTCCTCACCTACCGGGCCGACCGACTGCGTACCGAGGGGACCGTCGACTCGTTCCTGTCACGCGAGAGCGCCTTTCTTTTTAACAATCTCCTCCTGGTCACTTTCTGCTTCACCGTCTTCCTGGGGACCCTCTTTCCCCTGCTCGCCGAGGCGGTCCGGGGCGTCAAGGTGAGCGTCGGCGCCCCCTACTTCAACTACGTCGCGGGTCCGATTGCCCTCGGCCTCCTCTTGCTCATGGGGGTGGGGCCGGTGATTCCCTGGCGGGGCGGCTCGTGGGAGAGTCTCAGGCGGAACGTCGTCGGGCCGGGCCTGGCGGGACTGGCCACGGGTGGGGCGGCCGCCGCATTTGGCATTCGCAGCGTGGGGGTCCTGCTGACCTATACCCTGGCCGTCTTTGTCGGTGCGGTGGCCGTCCAGGAGTATGCTCGTGGCATCGGCGCCAGGATGCGCAGCGCGGGCGAAGGGCCGCTCCGGGCCCTCGGACAACTCTTTGCCCGAAACCGGCGTCGGTACGGGGGATTTGTTGTCCACTTCGGGGTGGCGTTCGTCGCCATCGGGATCGCCTCCTCATCGGCCTTTCAGGTCGAGCGGGAGGGGATGCTGAAGCCGGGCGAGTCCCTGGAGGCCGGCCGCTACCAGGTGCGGTTCGACCGCCTGAGCGGCAGCGAGGGTCCGACCCACGTCAAGGTGCAGGGAATCTTCACCGTCTTCAACGATCGGCACGAGGCGGGGCGGATGCGGCCGGCGCTGCGGTTCTATCCGACGCAGCAAGAGCCGATCGCCGAGGTCGATTACTGGATCGGGTTCAAGGAGGACCTGTATCTGATCCTGGGGAGCTTCGACCGGGAGGGGAGTTGGGCCGTCGTGAAGGTTTTGGTGAATCCCATGGTGTCGTGGATCTGGATCGGCGGGGGCATCATGGCCCTCGGGACCCTCATCGCGGTGTTGCCTGCTCGTGTTCTCCATGTGCTGGCCGGCGGGGGGCCGTCATGAGCGGCAGCGTGAAGCGCTCGCTCATCCCGCTCTCGGTGGTGCCGATCCTGCTGCTGTTGGGCTACGGGTTCTGGACTGATCCGCGGAGCGTTCCCTCGCCGCTGATCGAGAAGCCGGCGCCCTCCTTTACGCTGTCCCTGTTTGACGGCGGGCATCTCAGCCTCGAAGGACTCCGCGGCAAGGTGGTGGTGGTGAATTTCTGGGCGTCGTGGTGCTTTCCGGCCTGTTATGAGGAGGCCCCGATCCTGGAGGCGGCCTGGCGGGCCCACAAGGACCACGGGCTCGTCGTCGTCGGCGTCAACGTCCAGGACACCGAGCAGGCGGCCCGCGAGTTCATGCGGCGCTTCCAGTTCTCGTTTCCGAACGGGCCGGACCCCAAGGGGAAAATATCGATCGATTACGGAGTCTACGGTATTCCCGAGACCTTCCTGATCGATAAGGCCGGGCGGATCGCCTACAAGCAGATCGGTGCCGTCAACGCGGAGACCTTCCCGGTCCAAATCGCGGAATTGCTCGGGCGAGCCCCGGACACCGTGGGGAGCGGAGGGAGGCGGCGCGATGGGGCGTAAAGGGTTCCTCCTGGTGCTTGTGTGGCTGGTGACCGTCCCGGTCCTGGCGTCCCCCACGGACGAGCAGGTTCGGCAGATCGCCGCCGAGCTGCGCTGCCCCGTCTGCCAGGGTCTCTCGATCGCCGATTCCCCGTCGAGGATGGCGGACCAGATGCGGGACCTGATTCGCGAGCGACTCGAGGCGGGGGAGAGTCCCGAGGCCGTCAAGGCTTACTTCGTGGCGCGCTATGGCGAATGGATTCTGCTGGCGCCCACGCACGAGGGGTTCAACCTTGTGGTGTGGATCCTCCCCTTCCTCGGTCTCGGCGGTGGGGCCGCGGGGCTCTACGTGATCTTGAGGCGCTGGAAGCGGCGCCCAACGGCCGCCCCGGCCTCGGTTGATCCCGCCTACTTAGAAAAGGTTCGTCGCGAGATGGTTCGGGATCAGCCGTAAGACGACCCGCAGCGCGGGGGTTCGGTGCTCACCGTCATCGCACTCGTCATCATCCTAGCGGCCATCGCGGTGGTGGCCTATCCGCTTTTTCGCCGGAAGGGCGGATCGCTCACCGCCCACGGGGAAGAGGAGCCTGAAGACCTCAGGCTCAGGCGCGAGAAACTCTACGAGGCGATCCGCGAGCTTGACCTCGAGCGCGACGTCGGCTCGGTTGTGCCGGCGGAATACGAGAAGATCCGCACCGCGTACGAGGTGCAAGCGGCCGCCCTGCTTCAGGAAGAGGAAGAGCGCCGGCGCCGGAGTGAGCGCCAGCCGACGCGGACCGCCGCCGCGAACCCCCGGCCGGTCTCTTCCCGGCTCGGCCTGCTCATCCCGGCAGCGGCCATCCTGCTGGTCGGAGTCGGGATCGGCTTCTTCCTCGGCACGTCCCTCACGTCGAGACAGGAGGGGATGGGCATCACCGGGGACGCGCCCGGCGCCGCGACAGGCGCCAGCGCCCCCTCGTCACTGGAGGCGGCCAATGCCGCCTTCAACCGGGGAGACTTCCGGTCGGCCCTGGAGGGCTATAAGCGAATTCTCGGGGGCGATCCGGAGAACCTGGAGGCGCTCACCCAGATCGGCGTGCTGCTGGCGCGCGGTGAACATTATGACGAGGCCATCGAGACTTTTGATCGAGTCCTGAGTCTCCGGCCGAACTATCCCCACGCCCTTTTCGAGAAGGGACTCGTCCTCTTCCAGGGAAAGGTGCAGCCCCGCGAAGGCGTCAAGATCTGGGAACAGCTCATCCGGACGGCGCCCCCCGACAATGAGTATGCGATCAGCGCCACGAGCCTCATCGAGCAGGTCCGCGCCTCGATGGGTCGCCCGGGCACCCCCTCTGCCACGTCCCCCAGCAAATAGCCACTGTTTTACTTGACATACGAATGGCCTCATGATATACATGTAATACGAGTGCATTACATCAAAGGAGATAGCTATGTCCGTTTCGATTTCAGTGAGACTCCCGGAAGAGATCGCAAGGGCCCTGGACGATCTCGCAAAGAGCACCGAGCGGCCTAAGACCTTTCTGATCCGTAAGGCACTGGAGTCCTATCTGGCCGAGTATGCGGACTACCAGATTTCTCTGGAGCGGCTTCGGAATAAGGACGATGCCGTCATCTCCGGCACCGAGCTGAGAAAGCGCCTTGGCATATAAGGTCGAGTACAAGGCCTCGGTCGCCAGGGACCTAAGACGCATCGACAAAAGAGAAGTCAGGAGAATCATTCAAGGGTTGGAAGCCGAACTCGCCGCTGGCGGAAAGGGGGGCGAGCCGCTTCGAGGTGAATTCCAGGGGCTGTGGCGTTTGCGGATCGGCGACTACCGGATCATCTATGTCAGGACGGACGAGGGCTTCCTCGTTCTGCGCATCGTGCATCGCCGCGAAGCCTACCGGAAGTAAGCCCTGACTGTATTTGAAGGAGCGGAGGTCGGGAAATGATTTCCGTTGAGGAGGCGCAACGGATCATCCTGGCGTCGGTGGAGCCGATCGGCTGTGAGTACGTCGAGCTCCTGGACTCCCTCGGCCGCGTCCTGGCCGAGGACGTCACCGCAGCCGAGCCGATTCCGGCCTGGGACAACTCAGCCATGGACGGGTACGCGCTTCG
>Ga0209431_10005302_pt1 | contig 10062 bp, 10 predicted proteins | sample RifCSP13_3_FD_184021 | JGI IMG/M metagenome (GOLD analysis project Ga0209431, IMG submission 184021) | Soil microbial communities from Rifle, Colorado - Rifle CSP2_sed 13_3 (SPAdes) (version 2) | ecosystem: Environmental > Terrestrial > Deep subsurface > Rock core/Sediment | place: Rifle... | reverse complement strand
TTCGCGCCGGGGGCTACTCAAGATGGTCAGCCAGCGGCGCCGGCTGCTCGATTACGTCAAGTCCGCCGACGAGGACCGCTACCAGAAGCTCATCAACCGGCTGGGCATCCGCCGGTGATGGCCATCGTCATGGCGGGTCATCCCGCGGTCGAGCTTGCAAATATTGTGAACTGGCCAGCCCTCGCGCCATGCGGCGACAGGAGCGGCCTCATCCTTCCCCAAAACATTGGGACACCAACATGTTCAAGACACACACTGTAGAGATCGAATGGGCGGGACGCCCGCTCAAACTCGAGACCGGCCGCATCGCGCGGCAGTCCGACGGCGCCGTGCTCGCGACCTATGGCGAGACGAGCGTTCTTGCCACCGCCGTCGCCGCCAGGGAGGCCAGGGCGGGCATCGACTTCTTCCCGCTGACGGTCAATTATCAGGAGAAGACCTTCGCCGCGGGCAAGATCCCAGGCGGCTATTTCAAGCGCGAAGGCCGCCCCACCGAGAAAGATACGCTTACCTCTCGTCTCATCGACCGGCCGATCCGGCCGCTGTTCGCCGCCGGCTTCAGGAACGAGACGCAAGTGATCGCCACCGTGCTCTCGCACGACATGGAGAACGACCCTGATGTCGTGGCGATGATCGCGGCCTCCGCCGCGCTGACCCTTTCCGGCATCCCGTTTCTCGGGCCGATCGCCGCGGCTCGCGTCGGCTATATCGGCGGCCAATACGTGCTGAACCCAATGATCGACGAGATGTCCGAGAGCGGGCTCGACCTCGTCGTGGCCGGCACCGCCGACGCCGTGCTGATGGTCGAATCGGAAGCCAAGGAATTGCCCGAAGACATAATGCTCGGCGCGGTGATGTTTGGGCATAAGGGCTTTCAGCCCGTGCTCGGTGCCATCGTCAAGCTGGCCGAGCGCGCCGCCAAGGAGCCCTGGGAGGTCAAGACCGACGATGGCGCCCATGACCTCGTGAGCAAGGTGCGCGCGGCGGTGGAAGCTGAATTGCGCGAGGCTTACACCATCGCCGCCAAACATGAGCGCCGCGATCGTGTCGCCGCCATCAAGGAGAAAGTGCTCGTCGCGCTTGTCCCTGCTGATGACGACGGCACCATGGCCGCGAAAGTGGCAAGCGCCTTCAAGGAGGCCGAGAAGGAATTCGTCCGCTCGGCTATTCTTGAGACCAAGAGGCGCATCGACGGACGCGATTTGACCACGGTCAGGCCGATCGTGTGCGAGGTCGGCATTCTGCCGCGCACCCATGGCAGCGCGCTGTTCACCCGCGGCGAGACGCAAGCGCTCGCCGTGGCCACGCTCGGCACCGGCGAGGACGAGCAATATGTCGACGCGCTCCAGGGGACCTACAAAGAAACCTTCATGCTGCACTACAACTTCCCGCCCTACTCGGTCGGCGAGGTGGGCCGCATGACGGGCCCGGGCCGGCGCGAGGTGGGCCACGGCAAGCTCGCCTGGCGCGCCATCCATCCGGTGCTCCCCGACCGCGAGAGCTTTCCCTATACCATCCGCATCGTGTCGGAGATCACCGAGTCGAACGGCTCCTCCTCGATGGCGACGGTATGCGGCTCCTCGCTCGCCATGATGGACGCGGGCATTCCGCTCAAGCGCTCGGTGGCGGGCATCGCCATGGGCCTGATCAAGGAGAGTGAGCGCTTCGCCGTGCTATCGGACATCCTCGGCGACGAGGACCATCTCGGCGACATGGACTTCAAGGTCGCCGGCACCTCCGAGGGCGTGACCTCGCTGCAAATGGATATCAAGATCACCGGCATCACCGAGGAGATCATGAAGGTCGCGCTCAATCAGGCGCGCGATGGCCGCATGCATATCCTCGCCGAGATGAACAAGGCGCTCAACACGGCCAGGCCGGAGCTTGGCGAATACGCGCCGCGCATCGAGACCATCCACATCCCGGTCGACAAGATCAGGGAAGTGATCGGCTCGGGCGGCTCGGTGATCCGCGAGATCGTGGCGGAGTCCGGCGCCAAGATCGATATCTCCGACGACGGCACGGTGAAGATAGCCTCGGCCAATGCCGAGTCGATCCGCGCCGCGATCAACCGCATCAAGTCCATCGCGTCGGAGCCGGAGGTCGGCGAGATCTACAAGGGCAAGGTCGTCAAGGTGATGGAATTCGGCGCCTTCGTAAACTTCTTCGGCGCCAAGGATGGGCTCGTCCACATCTCGCAACTCGCCGAGGGCAGGCCGAAGGCGGTCACCGACGTGGTCAAGGAGGGCGACCAGGTGTGGGTGAAGCTGCTCGGCTTCGACGAGCGCGGCAAGGTCAGGCTGTCGATGAAGGTCGTCGACCAGGCGACCGGGAAAGAGCGGGAGAGAGCCGAGGCGAGCTAGGCTCGCGAGGATCGGCGCTTGGCGGGGCCGTTTCGCTTTAAGCGAGACGGCTCTATTTTTTCACGCACCTCCAGCCGATAACAAAATACTGGCTATTCGACTTCTGCCACTCGGTGGCCTTGTCTGCGCCCTGCTTGATGCAGCTCACCACGTCCCCGGTGTTAGCACCGGGCACTGACTTCTCGGTACATTGCTCCGGGGTCGCAAGCAGGCAAACCATTACTACAAGCTCGGCCATCGCCCTTTCTCCCACTGAACTTAGATCAAACTACTGCGCGGCTTCCCTCTGCGCCTTCTCGACGGCCTCCTCAAGCGCCTCGCTTTGCTCCATCGCCTTAAGCGAAGTGAGATTCGGCATGGCGATGGTCGAATAGCCGCAATCGACGAAATGCACCTCGCCGGTGACCGCTCCCGACAAATCCGATAACAGATAGAGCGCGGCGCCGCCGACCTCGTCGAGGGTGGGCGAGCGGCGCATCGGCGCGTTCTTCTGCTGGAAGTGAAACAGCGTGCGCGCATCGGAGATGCCGGCCCCGGCCAGCGTGCGCATCGGCCCGGCCGAAAGGGCATTCACCCTGATCGCTTGCGGCCCGAAATCCGAGGCGAGATAGCGCACGGAAGCCTCGAGTGCCGCCTTGGCGACGCCCATGACGTTGTAGCACGGCACCACCCGGTTAGAGCCGCCATAAGTCAGCGTGAGCAGCGAGCCGCCTTGCGGCATCAGCTCCGCGGCCAATTTGCAGATCTCGGTGAAGGAGAAGCAGGAGATCACCATGGTGTGCTCGAAATTGGCGCGCGTCGTGTCGCAGTAGCGCCCTCTCAGTTCATTGCGATCGGAGAAGGCAAGCGCGTGCACGACGAAATCGAGCGAGCCCCACTTCGCTCGGATCACGTCAAACACGCGCTTGACGCTGTCCAGATCCTCGACGTCGGCCTCGACGATGATCTTGGACCCGATGGCCTGAGCGAGCGGTACGGCGCGACGTCCGAAGGCGCCGCCCTGATAACTGAAGGCGAGTTCGGCGCCCTGCCCGTGCAGCACCCGCGCAATGCCCCAGGCGATCGAGCGGTCGTTAGCGACCCCCATCACCAGCCCCCTCTTCCCCGCCATCAACGGCGCAGGCTCAGCGATATCTCTTGTTGTTGTCATGATGTTTACTCTGGTTATGGGTTAAACCCGCATCGCTCCCGTTCTCTCAGCTATCCAGACGTCGAAATACCAGTGTGGCGTTAGTGCCGCCGAACCCGAAGCTGTTCGACATCACGGCGTTAATGGCGACATTGTCCCGGCGCTTGCGCACGATCGGCATATCGGCGACGGCGGGGTCGATTGTCTCGATATTGGCGGATTCGCAAATGAAGCCGTTGTTCATCATCAACAGCGAGTAGATCGCCTCGTGCGCGCCGGCGGCGCCGAGCGAATGGCCGGTCAGCGATTTCGTCGCGCTGATCGGCGGGCACTTGGCGCCGAACACCTCGCGGATCGCCTCAATCTCCTTTACGTCACCGATCTGAGTCGAGGTGGCGTGGGGATTGATGTAGTCGATGCCGCCATTGACGTTCTGCATGGCCATGCGCATGCACCGCACAGCCCCCTCGCCCGAAGGCTGCACCATGTCGTAGCCGTCGGAGGTGGCGCCGTAACCGACCAGCTCGCCATAGATGCGAGCGCCGCGGGCGCGTGCATGCTCAAGCTCCTCGAGCACGACGACACCGGCCCCTCCGGCGATAACGAACCCGTCGCGGTCGGTGTCATAGGCGCGGCTCGCAACTTCGGGCCGGTCGTTGAAATCGGAGGACATGGCGTTCATGGCGTCGAACAGAACGGAGAGCGTCCAGTCGAGCTCCTCGCCGCCCCCGGCAAACACGACGTCCTGCTTGCCGAGCTGGATGAGCTCGGACCCGTTGCCGATGCAGTGAGCCGAGGTCGAGCAGGCGGATGAGATCGAATAGCTCACGCCCTTGATGTGGTAAGGCGTGGACAGCGTGGCGGAGTTGGTCGAGCACATGGCCTTGGGCACCTCGAACGGTCCCACTTTCTTGGGACCCTTCTCGCGGGTGGTATCGGCGGCCTGAACGATGGCGCGCGTCGACGGGCCGCCGGAGCCCATAATGAGCCCGGTCCGTTCGTTGGAGACGTCCTTCTCCTCAAGCCCGGCGTCGCGGATTGCCTGCGCCATGGCGATGTAGTTCCAGGCGGACCCCTCTCCCATGAAGCGGCGCACTTTGCGATCGATCATCCCTTCCCAATCGAGCTTGGGCGCGCCGTGCACCTGGCAACGGAACCCGAGCTCGGCGTAGGTATCGGCCTTGATGATGCCGGATTTCGCCTCGCGCAAGGACGCGAGCACCTCCTGGGCGCTGTTGCCGATCGAGGACACGATGCCCATGCCGGTCACGACCACACGTCTCATTGGGTCAAAGTCCTAGGAAGCCGGAGCCGCTACGATTGCCAAGGGTCAGACACGCGTTTGAGCATGATCTTATCGGAAAACCGGTTCCCACTTTTCCGGATCATGCTTGCGCGGCTTCGCCCGCCTGGAAGAGGCCGACCCTCAAATCCTTGGCTATATAAATGGTCTCGCCGTCGGCCTTCAGCCAGCCGTCGCCGGTGCCAAGCGTGAATTTCCGTCTGATCACGCGCTTGAGCTCGACGATATATTCAAGCTTCTTCATGGTCGGCAGCACCATGCCGGAGAACTTGACCTCGCCGACGCTTAAGGCGCGGCCCCGTCCCGGTGCACCGAGCCACCCCAAAAAGAAGCCGAGCAGTTGCCAGAGCGCATCGAGTCCGAGGCAGCCGGGCATGACCGGATCGCCTTTGAAATGGCAGGGGAAGAACCAGAGATCGGGCTTCACGTCGAGCTCGGCCACGATACGGCCTTGGCCATGCTCGCCCCCTTCCTCTTGCACTTGTGAGATACGGTCGAACATCAGCATCGGCGGGAGCGGCAACTGGGCGTTGCCGGGGCCGAACAATTCGCCCCGCGCGCAGGCGAGCAGATCCTCGTAGTCAAATTGATCCCGCCGCTCAGACATCGCTTCCTTCAACATTCTCCCGGCCCATCAACGCTGATGAATTCGGGTGGTTTCCTAACACAGACGAGAGCCCTTCAAAAGCCCGCGTCGCACCGGGTCTTTGAGGCCTTTTGGGGCTGGGGGCCTTGTGCTCGATCCTCAAGGGGCCATGTTGACATAGGTCAGGGAAGGAGGGGCGGCGTTGCGGTAGAGGCAGCTTTCTGCCTATATTTCCCTGAGATTGTCGGACATGGTCACAAAGATGCATAGGCCGCCTCCGGGCCCCCACAAATCGCCAAGCGAGACCACGTCAGGAAACGTCGCCAAGCTCCTGCGCGGCGCGGGCTTGAGACCCACGCGGCAACGCGTGGCGCTGGCCAATCTCCTCTTTGCCGAGGGTGACCGTCACGTCACGGCGGAGACGCTGCATGAGGAGGCTTTAGCCCGCAAAGTGCCGGTGTCGCTTGCCACCGTGTACAACACGCTGCACCAATTTACCGAAGCCGGCCTGTTGCGGGAGGTCGCGGTGGAAGGCGCCAAGACCTATTTCGACACCAATACCTCCAACCACTATCATTTCTTCTGCGAGCCCTCAGGCCAGCTCATGGACATCTCAACCGGCGCAATCCGCATCGAGGGGCTCCCCGATGCGCCGGAGGGCATGGCCATCTCCCGCGTCGATGTGCTGGTCAGGCTGGTCGACAAACCCTAGGGCTACTTTACTTCCTCGCCGCGATAGACGCCCCAGAGCTTGTCCTGCTGCACATAGCCGGAATAGTCGTCGACCGACACCCGGCACCATTCCCCGTCGCAATCAAGAACGCTGCCGAGGACGCCCGACTGAAGCTCCGCCACGGCGCGTGAGCTGGTCGAATTGGAGTTATAGAGGGGGACGCGCTCTTCGCCCTTCGACCACGGGGTGACGAGCACGGTGCGGCGCGCACTGAGGAGGCTATGAAACACCCAGCCGTCGGCCCCTTCGCTGTCGCGCACGCGCCGCCAATTGTCCGATTCGGCGATTACCTCGACGGGGAGGCCGGCACGGGAGAATACCCAGACGATCGACTGGTCGGTGCTCGGCCCTTTGCGCACATTGACCTTGTCGGACTTGAGGCTCACGAAGCGCGGAACCGGCAGCGCCGCCTTGCCAGCGTCCACCGCCGCCTGCCTCACGCTATCCTCCGCGGCGCTCCCCTCGATGCCGGTCAAAAGGACCAGCCCCAAGGCCGCCGCGATCCCGATCGAAGCCCGATGCCACACCCGTCTCACCCCGCCTTGGCGCCTAATGATGCAATCCCTGAAGAGGGGGCGCCCCCCCGAATCGGCTGGCCCTTCGCTGGCCCTGGATGACCCAGAAAAGTGAAAGGATCGTGGCTCTGGGCCAAGATGACGCTTTATCTCGCAAAGCCGCTTCTGTTAGAGAAGGCGGCGCTCTGTCGAAAAGCGCCTCAAAATGACGCGGGAGGCCCCCTCTCGCCCCAATCCTAACTGGGCTTGTAATGGCTGAACGACCAATCGTTATCGTCACGCGTAAGCTCCCCGATGTGGTGGAAACGCGGCTACGGGAGCTTTTTGACGCACGGCTCAATCTCGACGACAAGCCGTTCACGCGCGAGGAGCTAATCAATGCCGCCAAGTCCGCCAACGTGCTGGTGCCCACCGTCACCGACCGCATCGACCGGGGCGTGCTGAGCCAGGCCGGTCCCGACCTCAAGCTCATCGCCCAATTCGGCACCGGCGTCGACAATATCGACCTCGAAACGGCGCGGAACCGCTCGATCCTCGTCACCAACACGCCGGGCGTGCTCACCGAGGATACCGCCGACATGACCATGGCGCTGATTATTGCGGTGCCGCGAAGGCTCACTGAAGGCGCGATGGTGCTCAAGAGCTCCGATGGGGAGTGGCAGGGCTGGTCGCCGACCTGGATGCTCGGCCACCGCATCTACGGCAAACGGCTCGGCATTGTCGGCATGGGGCGCGTCGGCCAGGCCGTGGCCAAGCGGGCGCGGGCCTTCGGGCTTCAGATCCACTATCACAATCGCAGGCGGGTGGCGCCGGAGGTCGAACACGAGCTCGAGGCGACCTATTGGGACAGCCTCGACCAGATGCTCGCCCGCATGGACATCATCTCCATCAACTGCCCGCATACGCCGGCAACCTATCATTTGCTTTCGGCGCGCCGGCTCGCGCTGATGAAACCTAGCGCTTATATCGTCAACACGGCGCGCGGGGAGGTGATCGACGAGAACGCGCTGGCCCGCATGATCGAGAACAACGAACTTGGCGGCGCGGGCCTCGACGTGTTCGAGCACGAGCCTGCGGTGAACCCGAAGCTGTTGAAGAGCAGCAAGGTGGTGGTCCTGCCGCATATGGGCTCGGCTACCTTGGAAGGCCGGGTCGACATGGGCGAGAAGGTCATCATCAATATCAAGACCTTCCTCGACGGCCACGCGCCGCCGGACCGTGTCCATCCCGCGATGTTCTAGTTGGGTTTAAGCTCGGGCGAATGCACGTGCTCGGGGCGAAAGCCCATGCCGACGAGCCGCGCCGGGATCCTCCTGAGAAACGGGAAGCGGCTGAACAGCGTCACCACAAAAGGCGGCCGCGGGCGCTCGGTCATGGTCAGCACGTTGCTGATAATGCGCTTCTGCACGAAGAGCTGGACGGCCTGCATCATCTTGGTCGGCCATTCGCGCCGCGCTTGCACCTTGGCAAGGAGATCGACCGGCGCCTCACCTTTGCGCAGCGCCTCCCATAGAATATTGGCGGCAACGACCGCGTCCTGAATGGCGAGATTGATGCCGACGCCGCCGACCGGCGACATGGCGTGAGCCGCGTCGCCTATGCACAGCGCGCCCTCCCGGTACCAGCGCTTGAGCCGGTCAACCGTGACGGTCAGCAGCTTGACGTCGTCCCAGGACCCGATCTCGTCGACGCGATCGGCGAACTGAGCATTCAGGCTCGCTATCGCCGCGCGAAAAGCTTCCAACCCCTTGCTGCGCAGCACGTCGAAGCCGCCCTTCGGGATGACATAGGCGCATTGCCAATAGTCGCCCCGGTCGAGCGTGACGAACACCACGCCGGCTTGCATGCGGCCGAGCGGCTGCTGATCGTCGTCTGCGCGCTTGGCGAGGCGAAACCAGAGCACGTCCATCGGAGCGCCGAAATCCTCGACTTTTAACCCGGCGAGTTCACGCACATCGGAGTGGCGGCCGTCGGCGCCGACCACGAGATCGGCCCTGATCTCGAGCAGGCCCTCCGGCGTCTCGGCATAAAGACCCAAGACGCGGCCATGATCCATGATGAGATCGGTGACGCGCGCCTGCATCCTCAGATGAAAGCTCGGATAGCGGCGCGCTTCGTCGGCGAGGAAATCCAGGAAATCCCATTGCGGCATCAAAGCGATGAAGCGGCACCGGGTGGGCAGATGCGAGAAGTCGGCAAGCACGATTCGCTCGTCGCCGACCAGGCCGGTGAGCTCACGCACGTCTTGATGCGGGCGCTTGAGGAAGGCGTCGAGAATTCCAAGCTCATACATGATCTCAAGCGTCGAGGGATGAATGGTGTCGCCGCGGAAGTCGCGAAAGAAGTCGGCATGCTTCTCAAGCACGACGACATCGACGCCGGCGCGGGCAAGCAAAAGGCCGAGCATCATGCCGGCCGGGCCGCCTCCGGCGATGGCACAGGTTGTGGTGATTTTCTCCGCCGCCATGCTTATCCGCTCGCCTCTTCCATGGCCTTGCGGTGATGGGACAGGTCGTGAAAGCGAGGGGCCCGGCCGTTCAGCGGATTGTCGGGATCCCAGGCATAGGCCACCGTTGAGAACCGCGCCTGAAGCGCGTCGTAGAGGAGCAGCCTGCCGACGAGGCTCTCGCCCAAGCCCAGCAGCTCCTTGACCACTTCGACGGCGGCCAAGCAGCCGATCACGCCGGCGACCGCGCCGAGAATGCCTGCCTCCGAGCAGGGCGGCACCGTGCCGTCAGGCGGCGGCTCGGGGAAGAGGCAGCGATAGGAGGGTCGTGGGTTCCCCGCGCCGTCCGTCTCGAAGGCGCGGAAGGTGGTGAGGTGGCCGTCGAACGGACCGACCGCCGCGAAGACGAGCGGCGTCTTGGCAAAATAGCAGGCGTCGTTAACGAGATAGCGGGTGGCGAAATTGTCGGAGCCGTCGGCGACGATGTCGTAGCCGCCGATAATGCCTGCCGCGTTCTCGGGTACGAGGCGCGTGGTGTAGAGGCGCGTCTCGACATGCGGGTTGAGGCGCTCGATTGCTCCGGCCGCGCTCCGCGTCTTGGCCTTCCCCACGCTCTTCGTGTCGTGGACGATCTGGCGGTGGAGATTATCGAGGCTCACACGGTCGCTGTCGATGATGCCGATCTGGCCTATGCCCGCGGCGGCAAGGTAAAGAATGAGCGGCGAGCCCAGTCCGCCGGCGCCGATCACGAGCACTCTGGCGGCCTTCAGCTTCTGCTGGCCCTCGCCGCCGATCTCCTTCAGCACCAGCTGGCGCTTGTAGCGCTGGATCTCCTCCTGGGTGAGCATGATGGGAATGTATGTCATCAGTTCCATTTCGTCATTGCCGGGCATGACGAACGTAAGGCGAGGTCAGCCGGTGGAGCCGAAACCGCCCTGCCCGCGCACCGTGCCGCCAAGCGCCTCCACCGCAACGATCTCGACCGAG
>Ga0209431_10005301_pt1 | contig 10063 bp, 7 predicted proteins | sample RifCSP13_3_FD_184021 | JGI IMG/M metagenome (GOLD analysis project Ga0209431, IMG submission 184021) | Soil microbial communities from Rifle, Colorado - Rifle CSP2_sed 13_3 (SPAdes) (version 2) | ecosystem: Environmental > Terrestrial > Deep subsurface > Rock core/Sediment | place: Rifle... | reverse complement strand
CACCCAACCGCACAGTCCAACGCAGCGCGCTCATCAAGCGATAGGGAATAACGACGAACAACCGCCAGCCACGCGCGTATTTCCGAAAATACAGAGCGCTGCTAAACGCCATATGATAGCGCTCGGCTGGACTATTGGCACCTCCGCTGCTCAGTGACACTTTGTGCCACAAGCGCGCCTTGGGCACGAGCCACAAGCAGTATCCCGCTCGCTGCGCGCGCAAACAGAAATCAAGGTCTTCATAGTACATGAAGAAGCGCTCATCGAACAGCCCGACTTTTTCAAAGACCTCACGGTGGATCAACAACGCGCATCCGCTCAAAAAGCCGCGCTCAACTGGACGGTCGGGCAACAGTCGATGTCGTCCATGGTTGCCGGTCGCCTCTAGCAAAATCGAGCTGAAACCGCCACCTACAGACCAGATACGATCCGGTTGGTCGGCGTAGAAGATGGCAGGTGCCATCAAGCCAACACCTGACGCGGCCTGCTTAAGAAGCTGATCAAGCATCGCAGGATCAGCAATCGTGTCATTGTTCAGCAGCAGGGCGTAATCCGCTCCACGTTTGAGCGCCTGACGGATGCCAAGATTCATCCCACTGGCAAAGCCCACATTGCGGCCAGCTTCGAGCAGTTCGATACCAGGAAATGCGTTACGGATGCGTTCAACGGAGTTATCTGACGATCCATTGTCGATCACGATCGGTTCGAGGTTAAAGATGCCTTCCTGACGACGGAGCGAGGCCAGGCAAAGTAGGGTATCGTCAGGTCGGTTCCAGTTTATGACAACTGCGCACACTAACGGAGCAGCCTGTAATTCAACGCACGGCTGTCCGGTCCCAATCATGTCAGTTCTCTTTGAACACCGGGTCAGGTGCTCCCGGAATTTTACACCATTGAATGAAACGCATCGTACCAGGATTTTGTCGTTGGTCCAGCACATTATAGACACAGAGGGACTCTCGCCATTTTTATGATTCAGGCAAACATTCCTCATTTACCATTGGCGGCAGTCTGTTGCGTTGTGGGTTTGGATTGTAGAATACTGTCAAGCGTGCGCCTGTGCTTTCAGCATTGTAGACAAAAATTCGCCGAACCTTGGGAATATTGGGGGCGGACAACAAGTTTCTTGCGTCGTCAGATTGCCGTGAAAAAACGAATATGTAATCACTTGCCAGCGACATATCAAACTTACAATTATGTCTAAAAGACATCAAACCTCCATAGATGAAGGCACCTGTCAGATTATACGCTACAATACCTTCAGCACCAGCGAAAATGCGTGGTGTTCGTTCTTGAGAAACAGGAAGCCCCCTCCAGTGCTGATCAATCAACGATGCCACCCTGTCTAGGGCACCCATCCCTCCCTCCATCAACTCCTTTATACCTCCGCGTCGCCACTCACCCACTGTGGCTAATCCATTGAGAGCAATATAGTAGGTGTAATAAGCCTGATACCCCTGGAAAGCAAGCAGGCAAGCACAGAATAGGGCGTAGCTACCTCGAAAGGTGGAATTGGCAAAGGCATGCCGATAAGTCAGAAAGGCCTTAGAAAACAGATCACACAAGACTAATATCATTGCAGGGAGATATGGCAGCAGCAATCTAAAAGAGAACATCATATGTACGGTTGCGGCAGTCAATCCATAACCCAGTTCGAGCAAGATGCCTACGTATACTCCCCAGGTGCTGCGCAGGTGCTGAATGACGAAACTCAGGTGGTTATCTATCGAGTACGCGTACCCAACGGGTGATAGATGTTGCCTTTTCCACCATAAACCCCAGAACACGAACAATAAAAACGGAAGGATGCCAGAGAAGAACAGGAATTCGGCCATGTAGATGGCATTTGTCATCATCAAATCCACATTGGGCGACGGCATCTTTGCGTAAAAGGACGTAGGAAGAAAATCGCCATAGTACAGTTTGGACACCGCCAGCCACAGGGTCGGCAGAACTGCGCCTGCAAATACGGCGATCAACACTCGCTTTGGCTGCCCGGCTTTGATCAAAGCCTGAAGAACAACCGGCATCAAGAAAAGAACGGAGTCGAATCGTGTAACAAAAGCGAGGCCAGCGATAGCGCAGATGAGAACCAGCCGACTACTGTTCATCTCTGTTGATGTGTATACGAGTAACACAAGGATAGTGATTAGAAAAAACAGCACGAGCGTTTCCAAGCCTCCGAATGTCCAATGGAGCACATAGGGCGAGGCGATAGTCAAAACTAGAATGAGCGCGATGAGGAACCGGTTCTGCCTGAAGGTACATAATAGCAGCGCTACAGATAAAAGCAGCAACATCGAACTCAATAGTTTGTTGGCGACGATGACGCCATCATGTCCAGCGAAGGCATAAAGGAACGACATTACAAATGCGTGAAACGGGGATGACAAAGCGCTGATGCGCTCACCGGGGTTAAAGACAAGTTCGGAATGCTCGACGAAGTTTTCTGCATATCGGGCAACGATGTAGGCATCATCGTGTGTCATTGGAAAATAGAGGAAAGACACAAATAAGAAGATGCCTACCGCCAGCAATTTAACGCTAGTAAGGATGAGGGAATAAGTATTAGCGGGTGCTCTCTCCATCAAGTCTCCAATGCCTCTAACGATGGGTTACCTCCTCAAAGTGATACAATGCGTGTTGCCCTCGTTCAGCCACCAGTTTCCAGCCATGATCTTCTGGATTCTCGCCTAAGAAGAAACGCGCGTTCGCTGGCCAATCGCAGAACCATTGGATCTCGTTCTGCCGTAGATACTGCCACATGTTCTCTCGAAACTGCAGCGCCTCCGCGTTCACTTTGCCGTCCAGATTCACAACGCGATCTCGAAAATAACCCAGTGTGCCCGTTTGGCCAGACGCAACTTTCTCACCCGCCGGAACGTATTGATTGACTAGCTGAAGTTGATCGGTGTAATTCGTATTGCCCCTAAACGAAGTGATGAGGCCCGTGCTTGCGGTAAGGACAGCCAAGAGAAGCACCAGGCTGAACGCTACGGAAATGAAGGGAATGGCTGGACGAACCTTCACGTGCTGTAACGTATAACTGATAACGATGGTTGAAAGAAGAGCCGCGGGCGCGAAGTATCGAGCGTAGAAGTGCATTGCCACAGACGAGAGCGCGTACCACGCGACCAAGATGAAGATGGAAGCCGCCAAACATTCCGCGAATTCAATCGCGCGCCTGAGGCGAACGTTGCGATTCACGTCTAGCACACTTCGGAACTCATCCCGTGCTCTTACCCAAAATACCACCAGCAACACGACGAAAATGATTCGAATTAGAACGATGGGAATGCCGTCGAGCCTGCTCGCATAGATGAATGGTATCCACGTTTGGAGAATTGCTGACAGCGCCGCACCGAGCCTGTGCAAAGAAAACCCCCACAACTCTTGAGCTCTTCCCGAAGATGGCATCAGCGATCCAAATTGGAGCAAATTGTAGAGCCACCACGGCGCCGAAATCACAAAAGCCGCTCCTGCCACAACCGCCGCACGGCTCAACGCAAAAACGATTCCGAATTTGCGGTTTGACAAAAACTGATAAAAAGACAAAGCCGCAACTAGAAAAACAGTATCTATTCGAGCCAGCACAACCAATCCCAGAATAACTCCCAGGATTAGGAGGCTGGACCACTTCTCAAGCTGCGCAACCTGGTAGTATCGCCAGGCCAGGCAGATGCAAAATAAAAGAAAACCTGTTTCGAGACCATTGAAATGTTGTGCAAAGACAAACAAGCTTGCTGTGTACACAAACAGTGTAAGCCAAAACATGAGCGATCGGTTATTGGTCTCTTCGATTCGTAGGAGGTCGCGTCCAATCAAACCGATGAGAAACGCAGTAGAAATGTAGAACAGCCATTCCAAAACAATCACGTAGCGTATGGCCAAATACCTGTCGGCTCCAGCTAGCATGAAGGCTGGAACCGACAAGAACGTAAACAGGGGCTGGAAGCCATTCGTCGGATTGATGCCATCTATCGTTACACCCTTACCCATGGCAACATTCCGTGCCACAGACAGAGGGTAGTACGCATCTTCGATGGTGGGTGCGTCAACTACATAGCGATCGGGACGCAGCGCTAACAACGCAGTAGCCATCGCAATTAACACTATCGATATCTTGACCACAGTCAGTCGATGGTCATCCACCCAATGAAATGACTGCGCACGCATGAATATCTATCCTGCTGTTTTCAACCTCGCAGCGACCGGCCTCAGCGCCATATCAATCACCGCTTCCCATGCGAATCGCTTCTGGTTCTGCCGAATGTTATGCCTAAACTCGGCTGCCCGGCCCTCGTGAAAAAATCGTACGATCGCCCGGCTCAGACTCTCCACATCGCCTGCCTCCACCAGGAATCCCGTCTGGCCATCATCGACGGCCTCCGCCATGCTGCCTGTCTTAGTCGCGACCACCGGGACACCGAAGCCAAACGCCAGCTGCAACACAGCGCTGCCAGTAGCCTCACGATAAGGCAACACCACCAGGTCGGCTGCGGCAAAAAACATCGCCATCTCGTCGTTAGATACGTAACGATCAAAGAATCGCACACGCGAACCCAACCCCAGTCCTTTCACTCGATCGTGGTAGGACTCTACCTCCCCCCAGATTTCACCGACGACTAACAAGGTCACATCCAATTCGGCCAGCACAGCCGGCAAAGCATCCAACAGGTCCATCAGACCCTTGTACGGCCGCACGAACCCGAAGAACAGCAGCACCTGGCCGTCGACGCCCACCCTAGCACGGGCATGCTCTCTAGACCAACCAGCCGATCGAACATCTGCGTAACTGGGAAAGGGCGCTACTTCAACCGCGCAGCCCGGCAACAACGCCTCTGCTTGAGTTCGATCAACGATGCTATGCACGATCAATCGATCGGCCCGGCTCAATGCCATGCGGACCAGGCTTGTATCCAGGCGGCTGCGTTCGTGCGGCAGCACATTGTGACACACCATGATGACCCGGATACCCAGGTGCCGCGCACGACTGGCCAGCCACGCCGTCATCGGCGCCATGAATGGCACCCACCACTGTATCACCACGACGTCCGGCCGCCAGGCCAGCCAGTCCCGCCATACCTGCCACCAAGTCGGCGGCCACCATGGGATCAGCCAGCGCCGCGCCTCGACTTCTACCAGCGGAGATGGGCTGGGGTCCAGTTGGCTGCGACCGGGGAACAGCCAGCCCGGATACTGTTCCCGAAAGCCATAGGCGCGGGACGTGTGGCACTGGTTCAAATGGAACGCGAGCAACGACGTGTAGTGAGCGATGCCACCGCGATGAGGATAGGTCGGGCCAACGAGCGCAACCTTCACGATTACCTCACATGACACAGCCAACCGCTCGCCAGAAAAACGACCGGACTTAGGCAAGAGTCAACACTGGCGTTGGTAGTCGCGACTTTAGTCGCGAAAACCGCTGTATCTGGGCGACTGAAGTCGCGACTACAGCCCACGCCAATCATGCTTGCAGGTACGCTGTGCACGACGGGCGATTATAAAGTCGAGCGGGAAGACTGTCAACGCGCGGGAGTGCGTGGCACAAGCTTTCTTGTGTGACCACGATCCCGACTCGAACATGCCTGCCCGGCCAGCCACGCCGTCATCGACGCTATGAATGGCACCCACGGCTGAATCCGCACGATGTCCGGCCGCCACATCGCCGAATCTCAGCATATAACCTGCCAACTGGGGAGCCACCACGGGATCAGCCAGTGCTGCGCCTCGATCTCGACCAACGGCGACGGACTCGGATCGAACTGGCTGCGTCTGGGGAGTATCCAGGAAGGATCCTGCAGGTGCATCGCGCATTGACTTCGATCTGGGAAACCAACGTGCGCTCCGTATGAATAGTCACCGATGCAACGGAATGGAACCATCCGCCTATCTGGGTGCCGCACAGTCGAACAGATAACCCATGGCGCGGGTGGATGTGACGGCGTCGATCTGCCGGCACTTTGCATTGAGCAGGCTTAACAAGATGGAGTCCTCGCCGGGGTAAACGTGAGTCATCAAAAGCCAGGCACGAGGCTTGCCGCCCACGATCGTCCACAGCCCGGTCTGCTGTTCTTCGGCAGGCAAGCCACGACTCCATGTTTCAACGACAGCCACTTTAGAAAGCTGGTCACTGGCATAAGCCTCAAAAGCCGGCCTGCCGCCATAATAGACGTAAACTGTATCATCGGGCAGGTAACGCGCCTCGACATATCGCACAACATCGCCGAATAACTCCGTCTCTGGGAAGGGCTTCCCGGAGAGAACGGGAAGCTGCGCAATGAGCAAGCCGATCAGAATGGCTGCCAGACCCATCGAGATGGGCCTGAGAGTACGGGACACCCAGCTCCATCCGGGCAAGAGAATGCCGGAGCAGACAGGCAGGACGCAGAGGGGAAAAGCCAACCACATATAGCGATGCGCATATACCAGAAATCCGAATCCCGCAGCGACATAAGCTACGATCAGGCTCGTGATCAGATAAGCGACTATCCGGCGCCCTGGAGTAGTGCGCAGGCCGATCACTACCCCGACTGCCAGCAGCGTGATCGTCAACCACTGAAGCGGCGTCGGATCAGGACCCCAGAACAGGAAGCGCAGCACCTCAACCGTTTGGAACGACCATCCTCGCAGTTCGCTGATCAACGAGATCGACCCGCCGAACCGGACCGGTGCAAAATCGGCCCGCAGTCTGGCTTTTTGGGGTAACGCATAAGACCACAATAGCCCAAGACCAATCAGTCCCAGCACACACAACCCGGCTACCCAGTAAACGAGCGGGCGACGCATATCTTTCCAAGCATATTGGAGCAGATAGATCGTTCCCACCAGCGCGAGCGCGATGCTATACAGCGCCAACGCATAATGCGTCACCATCGCGGCGGCTACTGCAACCACGAAAGGCAACAAACGCCCGAGCGACGGCCGCCTAATATACCGCTCAAGCAACAGCGGGCATAACGCCGCCAAGAGCGAGACAAGCGCATACTGATTGACTTCCTGCCCGTAGTAGACCGACCGGGGTGCTACTGCGACGAGCAGCGCACTAAGCAAACCGACGCCGGAGGAAAAAGCAAGACGCCCCAGCACATACGTGACGGCAACGGCCATGACGCTGAAAAGAATCGGGAGCATCTGCAAATAGAAGTCGCCCCGCCCATTTTGCATCCACAGGTTCAATATCAGGCTAAACAGCGGCGGATCGTGTGTCATCGCCCGGTCGGCGGCTATCACGTCCTGAATCGGGCGATTGGCAACGTTGAACTCAATGGCCTCGTCGAACCAGAGATTGTCGCCGCGCATCTCGATCAGACGCGCAGTGAACGCAAGCCACAAGATCGTTAAGAGTAATCCCCAATGGTAAAAACGGCGAAATTTACTGGAAGCTACTTGTATGGCGTTCATCAGGCGTGGAGATAAGATACAACGCGAGGACCGCGGGCAAATGATTGATCATGACATCGCTGACTTGTGCCTCAACACAATCGATCCGCGGCCTGACACCTGTCGCCACTTCCGTCAACGCCTGCGCCCAGGCATCGACATCGCCGGCTTTCACACGCCAGCCGGTTCGACCGTCCTCGACCAGTTCGGGAAGTGCGCCCAGGTCCGACGCTATCACCGGCACGCCTGCCGCGAACGCTTCTAGAATCGTCAACGGCTGATTCTCATACCAGAGCGACGGCACCGCCACCAAACCAATCTCGGCTAGCGTCAAACACAGCTCTGGCCAAGTCAACTTTCCCGCAAAACGGACAAGCAGGGATTGAGCCAGTGAATGCAACTGCCGGCTGCTGAATCCACCGAGTCGGCCGGTGCGAACGAGCCTTAGCGATTTGTCCCACGATCCCTATTCGCTAACAAAGCCTGATATATCTCGACGATTTGTTGAGCATGTTGTCGCATGGTGAGGGTCGGACGGATGTTAGCCCTAAGCGCCGCCAGTTGTTGTGGCTGCTCGATCAATTCTCGTAATACCCTTGCTAAATCAGCGCTGTCTCCAGTGATGAAAAGCCGTCCGGTTATGTCATCTTGTACTTTCTCGGCAAGCGCGCCCAGCCGACTGGCTACTACCGGCACATTTAGACCATAGGCCTCTTGGATCACCAAAGGCGAGTTTTCATACCACAATGATGGGACTACTAGACAGTCCATTTGGCGCAAAGCAGCGCCAACGTACTGGTGCGGAAGCAAGCCACCAAAACGGACGTGAGGATGATGGGCAGCCGTCTTCACCTGGCGCGCATATTCAGGGAAAGAGTCTTCGTTGCCGTAAATAGTCAGCGCAGCATTAGCCGGAAGTTGGTTGAAGGCTTCTATCAGCACATGCACGCCTTTTTGCCAGACCAGTGAGCCTAAGAAACCGAAATGAGGCCGAGCGGGCGGCGCTGGCAGATCGATATCCGATGTCCTGGCCAGTCGATCGGAGTCCAAGCCGTTTTCGATGACGACAATCCGCTCAGCCGGGAAGCCATGTCTGATATACTCCTGTCGGAGAAAATCGCTAGGAGCGAGGAACCTATCCGCCTGTTCGGTTAAGCGACGCAAATAAGCATTGCGGTAAGAAAAGGGCAAGGCCACCAGAGGACGCAGTGCTTTGAGCCAGTTCAAGTCGGCGCGCGCCGTGGCACAGTCGACACAGTTCCAACCTCCGCGCGGCCCACCACAGGTTTGATGGTTGGGTCGCACGAGCTGGCTGTTGGCGCAGAAATACCAGTAGTCGTGCAGGGTGACCACGCGTGGCCGGCCCGCCGCCAGTTCAATCAGTTGGGCTGACACCCCCTGCACGTGCTGAAAATGCACGACCTCTGGCTGCACCTCGGCCAGAAACTGCTGAAATGCCGCCTCGATAGCGATGTCACGGAAAGTATGCCAGAACTGCTGGATAGGTCCTTCTGTGGCACGCCCACTCGATGATGGGACCCGCCATAGATGGACGCCATCTCGCTCAATGCGGGCCTCCGACGGAGGCAGATCGGCAAGCGGGTAAAAGACGTGCACGTTGTGCCCTGCGGCTGCCAGCGATCGAGCTAAGCCCCAGCTATAGATCTCAGTTCCGCCAACACTCTCGGGCGGAAATTTATGAACAGTGAATGCGATGCGCAATGGAAGGCCTCCACCTAAACACGGAATCCTCGCAGAATCCTCATCTACTGATGCGTTCGCATCACATCTTCATACACCGCAAGTGTCCTGGCATAAATCATGTCCCACACATAGCGTTCGAAAAGCTTGCGGCGACCTGCCTGCCCCATGATCTGGGCGCGTTCACGATTTGTGATGAGCTCGCACAGCCGCGACGCCAACGCTGCCGGATCATCAAACGGCACGAGGTAGCCGTCAACGCCATCGGTAATGACGTCCGCCGCCCCACCCGCCTGCGTGCCGATCACCGGCTTGGCATACGCCCACGCCTCGAGATACACGATCCCGAACGATTCCGCTCGTGAGGGCACGGCGATCACAACCGCAGCCGCGAGCAGGTCGTGCTTGTACGCATCGCTGATCGGTCCAAGTATCCGCAGGCGCGGATCGGCCGGCTGCGTCCGAATGAAGCGCGCAAAGTCAGGCATCACCGGCCCAGCGATCACGCACTCGGAATCGACGCCGGCTTCCCAAAGTTGCCACATAGCCCGCACCAGTGCTGTCGCGCCCTTGTCATGTGTAACACGCCCAACGAAGGCGACTATGGGGCCGCGCAGGCTGTGTCGCTTGTGGAAGCGTTCGGCGTCTCCACCGGCCACTTGCGCCGGATCGATCCCGATACCTACCTCGGCGAGACGCGATCGATCTACGCCGAGCGCTTCAATGGCCTGTGACTCAGTCGGCGTCTGCACGATGACACGTTCGCTGCCGAGCAGCGCCGTCCGCTGGTGGCTCATCGTATAGTTGCGGCTTACACGCCGGTGCCCAGGCTCGCCTGTGTGCATGAATGGCGTCACCACGTATGGATACGCACGAGCGCGAGCGAACTCGTATGCATCGACCAGGCACGATTCCCATGAAAGGTTGAAGCCGTGCACGAGGTCGAACTCGCCCGGCAGGCGCTCCAGCGCCGACTTGA
>Ga0209431_10005300_pt1 | contig 10063 bp, 7 predicted proteins | sample RifCSP13_3_FD_184021 | JGI IMG/M metagenome (GOLD analysis project Ga0209431, IMG submission 184021) | Soil microbial communities from Rifle, Colorado - Rifle CSP2_sed 13_3 (SPAdes) (version 2) | ecosystem: Environmental > Terrestrial > Deep subsurface > Rock core/Sediment | place: Rifle... | reverse complement strand
GTGGCTCTGGCCGTTCCTCTCGCTTGAGCTGGGTCCTGTCATCCCCATCACCGATCTGCGCTGGCAGGCAATCTATCCTGATCGTGTCCTGGGGCTGCCACGGCTACTAGAGTTCCCCGCGCTGGCTTTCGATCCCTTCCCACGGCCTGCAGTAGTCGCGACGGTCGAGTGGCTCCCAGTCTACCCGGACTGGCTGGCGCATCTTCCGGTCCCGCCCTCGGGAGTAACCGAGCCGCCAAGCAGCCCGCGTGATCTGGGGCATCTCGGCTGGCGGCCAGAATACCCCGATCAGTTCCTCGTTGCGGCTCGTCTCTCGGAGTACCCCGCGGTCTTCACAGGACAGACGGGCTCCACGATCCCGATCACCGATCTCCGGTGGCAGGCGCAGTTCGCCGATCGCATCGATCGCCTCGTCGCAACGCCGTGGCTCTGGCCGTGGGTGGTTCTCGATCCATTTCCTGTCCCGACACCGGCGCCTGATCTGAGTTGGGGTCCGGCCTACCCCGAGTCGGTACGGCGGATCACGCTTCCCGTCGCGGCGCTGCCGGTTGAGGTAGGACCACTCCTGATTCCACGCCCGCGTGTGCCGCTCAGGATCACGCCCGCTCCACGCGAGGTCGTCTCAGTCGCGCAGCTCCAGGAGCGATCCTCGGCGATCTACTGGGCGCTCCTTCAAGATGAAGCGGAACATGTCGTGCCAGCGGCCGCGCTCACCTCGTTGGTGCTCTCACTCTATGTTCGGAGCGCCGAGGGGACGATTACCTACATCCGCAATCACCAAGATGCGCTGAACGCGAATGGGGTTACGGTCTACAACGCAATCCAAGTGAGGAGTGACGGGCTTCAGTACAATCTGCGTTGGGCGATTGGTCCCTTGGATACGGGGATGATCGATGCCGCGAAGCGTGAGGAACGCCATGTCGCCCTCTGGGAGTACGTCTGGGCGAACGGGCGCGGGAAGCATGAATTGGTGCTGAACATTCACAACCTGCTGGTGGTGAACTAGGTGGCGATCCCCCAGGATCTCTCCTGGCTGCCGAAATACCCGACGACAGTCCCTGGTGCCGTCTTGCTCGGGGCGAGCTATCAGCCCTTCTATGCCGGCGCAAGCTACCCTGAGAGTCCAGCCCTCGCGTGGGCCGCCGAGTACCCGGACTTCGCGCTGGGCACACGTCTACGGCAGCAACCGACGCCGGTCTTCCTGCGTCAACCCGAGCCATTCCTCGCGCAGTTCTCCTGGCATGGATGGCAACCGGATTGGCTGGCTCGGCGTGTGTTCCACGCCAGTCGGCAGCAGACGCTCGCCTTCGATGGTCGAGCCTCCCTCCCAGCGGCCGTCGTGCCCGATCTGTCGTGGCGAGCGCAGTACCCGGACCAGATCGATCGGCGGCGGCTCCATCCGAGCGTCGTGGCGAATCAAGCGCGGCTGCCGTTCTTCCGTGCGACGGAGCTGACAACCTTCCCGCTCTACCCGGACCTGATCGCGCGTGTACAGGTCCATGCGAGTCAGCAGCAGGCGTGGTTCTTCGAGGGCCGTGTCCTTATCCCGCCCCCGGATCTGAGCTGGCGCGCGATCTATCCCGACTGGATCGCAGCCTTGGAGAGCCTCCGCCCCGCTCAGCAGGTCGCGTGGGCCTTCCACCCTGACCCGGTGCCCGATCCGGTGCCCGAAGCCACCACGTGGTACCCGACCTTTCCTGAGCGGATTGAGCCATCCAAAGGTCTGCGTGCGGATCTTCAGCAGGTCTTCACGATCAATATCAACCCGATCCCCCGACCGGCCGTCCCCGATGGCCTCCCGTGGCGTACGCAGGGTCCGGATTGGTTGCCTGGGCATCCGCCCGTACGTGTGGATCTCGTGCGTGTCACGACCCCGATCGCCCCGACCATCCCGCTCGATCTCCGCTGGGCACCGATATATCCAGATGCGAGAGGGCGACTTGTCTTGACGACCACAGGAGTCGTCGTCACGCCGCTCGTGCCCGATCTTCCGTCGGTCGAGGTGGCCACCTCCGCCCAAGCGTTCTACCCCGACTATCTGTGGCCCCCTCAGCCCGTTCGCGATCACCTCGGGTGGGATCCACTGTCCAGCGCCGCGATGCTGATCCCGATTCTCCCACCGGAGTGCATTGAGTGGCTCGATCAGGATCTGACGACGGCGGCCCTGATCGATGAGGATCTGTCAGTTCCGATCTTCAGCCGAGAATCGGGTACGATCGGTGAGTTCTTGGAGGAGGGGTGCTGATGCTCACGACACTCTCACGTCCGGAGATTCTTGATCTCCTGGAGCAGGCGGGTGGGACCTACTGGGCGACGATCCTGGACGACGAAGCCCAGCCGATCTTCGGCAATCAGCTCAACACGCTCTCGCTGACCCTCTACGTCGTGCGCGCGGATGGCTCGGTGGCGATTCTCAACAGCCGCGATCATCTCAGTGCCCTGAACGCGAACAACGTGGAGGTCTTCAACACGCTCCAGACCAGGTCCGATGGCCTCACCTATAACCTGCGCTGGCGCATCCAGGTCGGCGACACGACGCTCTTTGACGCCTTGCCCTTTGAGCGCCACATTGCGCTGTTTGAATGGACGTGGCCGAGACCGGTCGGAGGCACGGGGGTGGGCAAGCATGAAGTGGTGCTCAATGTGCGGAACCTGACGGAAGTGGGAATCTAATGAGCCAACAGATTATTCGGCCGGTACGTGCGCAGGTGGGAGAAGTGGTCGAAATTTTGTGGCGAGATGCGCAGGGGAATATCTGGACCGAGCGTCGGACAGCGCCCCCACCGGATGTCTGGCGCGTGCGTACACAAGCGACGGAGGCGGAACCTCCGGAAGTCGGGATCTAGCGTACTGAGTACGTACTAGTACAGTACTGTACCGATGCCTTCCAGGTATTATCCCGCTGTCAAGGCCCCCAATGTCCTCGTGCATGGCGGCGCGCAGGGCACGTGGGCTAAGCAGTCGGTGTTTGGCCGCTCGTGGTCTCCGGTGCAGTGGACGTGGCGGCTCTCGGCGTCCAAGTCTGACGCGGGGACCCAGACGACGCGGATCATTCAGACCAACCAGCAAGGCGACCACGATCTGCTGCTCGCGCGATGGATGACGCCGCCCCTGGACGCTCAAAGCCTGGGCGGCACGCTTCAGATCGCCTTCGGAGTCCAAGCGCGCTGGGACGACCCGGCGCTGGGGTTCACCAACGATTCACTCGTCCGGTTCAAGATCCACGCCTATCTCGCCAACGGACAGTCCCATGTCGTCCGCACGGTGCTCGTCAGTAATCACGTCGATTCGGTGAACTTCCCCGGTACGACCGGACAGGTGTGGCGCTCGCTCGCGGTCGCGCAGAGTCTCGCGGCGGCAACGGCGGTGGCGGGGGACGTGATCGTCGTGGAAATTGGCATGAGGATCGTGTCCTCGCCTACGCCCACACCCCAGTACTTCCCCACTGACACCGGCGCGACGCGAATCGACTGGCGAGCCACCGGAGCGAGTGCGGCCTTTGTCGATGCCGTGGCCGGGGATACCTCGACGAGCCGCGCGCCGTGGATCGAATTTTCGAGCACCCTCACCGAACAGGCTGCCTCTCCTCCACCCGCGAATGATGCCTGCGCCGATGCCATCGTGATTCCGGCGACCCTTCCGTATGTCTCTGCCTTCATCGACACGACCGGCTCCACCGATACGGAGCGAGGTGTCTGGTGGACGTGGACGGCGCCGACGAGCGGGAAAGTGTGCTTCCACACCTTCGGCGCAAACTACGGCACCATCCTGAACGCCTTCACAGGTGGGTGTGGTGTGCTGACCCCGGTCGGGCTGGTGGTGACTGAAACTGATCTCGCCCAGCATCGTTCACAGTCCTCGATTATGTTCAGCGCGGTCGCCGGGACGCAGTACTGGATCCGCGTACGAAACAGCGCCTCGGCCGAGAACGCCTCCAGTAGTGGGGGACTAGTCCGCTTATCAGCCTTCTACCGTGTCACCACGCCGGTGGTCGATGATCTCTATCTCCCGGCCGGGTACCTGGTACAGATTCGCGATGGGGCGATCGTCAACTTCTCAGCGGGCTTCACCAGTGACGCGCCCACCGGGGTGGCGATCGACTATACCAAGCGGACGATCGATGATTTGAACGGCGGGACGCACAGCGGGGAACGAATCCTCCTGGCCCTGCACGATTTCGAGCTGGTGGAGCTGCTCGATCTGCCGACCCTGAGTTATGGCGACTTCCAGTTCGAGGTGGACTTCATCGGTGATCCCTGGTTCGTCGCCACGATCAGTATTCACCCTGCGCAGATCTACATCACCGCCGCTGGGTTCTTGTATGTTGGCTGGTTTGGCAACGGGTACTTGTACATCGTGGGCTTGGGCACGGGATTACCGTCGATCCTGAACACGGTCAGTAATGATGCGAACTTCTCGGCGCTCAAGTCGATCGACGCGACGAGCGGGGACTCTCAGCCTGGAGCGCCCTTCACCGATGCGCTGCAATTCCCCACGATCGAAGTCTGCGCACCGTGGGCGATCACACTCGATGAGGCGACTGGGATTCTGTATTACACCTCGGGCGGATTCTATGAGCCGGTGGGCGGGACCCAGATTCGGCGCTTCAACGTGAACACAAGTACGCAACTGGCGAACTTTGCGACGCTGGCCTTGCAGGCGGGGAACAATCCAGGGTTAAAAGGGTTGCAGTTCCTCCCGGATGGCAGTCTGTTGGTCTGCAACTCGACGATCGTGCAGCGCCTAGACGCCAATGGCGTGGTGATCCAGACCTTCACGCCTTCCATCCCCGATGATAGTCAATCGCTTTGTGACGTGAAGCTGACGGCGGATGGCACCGGGTTCTGGGTAGTCGATGAGCCCACCACGCGCTTGTTTCGATTTAGTCTTGTCTCAGGCTTGGAGACGCTGACGGTACAGCCCTATCTGCGTCCTGGCACCTTGGTACAAATGGCGATCTATCAACCCAGTGGCGCACTGCCGCCAGCCTCGTCTCTGCCCGAGGGCTGTCCTCCCCCGGAGTTCCTCGCGGCCGTGACGCCTCCGCCAGGCTGTCCGCCTGTTTTGGAGTAAATTAGCCCCGACTAATGTGGTTGGTAATTTCTGACCTGTTTGCGTGCACAAGGTCGGCAGTAGAATGAGTGAGGATCTTGATCTGGAGTATCTCTGCGCCTTTTGTAAAATTCGGCCCTTGGAAGAAGATTCCGACAAAGCGCACACTCTTTGTGTGTTTCGTTCCGGAAGTACTTAGTGTGCAGCTTCCTGTGTGTATATCTTGTTGTTACTAGAAGGTTCTCCGGTTTATTATCAAGCCGGTTCTTATTGATGTGATGTACGTGCTCCCAACGCTCAAGAGGTCGGCCGAGTATGCGTTCCATGACGAGGCGGTGCTCAGGGAGTTGATATCCTGTACCGATCTGGAATCGGCGATAACCGTTTGTGTCGATCCAGCCAGCCCCATTTGGTGCTCTCTTTAGTTGTAGGGTGCCGTTTTTACGCCAGCGTTCATAGTGGGTTGAACACCAACCTTTACACTTGCTGGGTTTTTGGCAGTTTACAGCACAGCATGTAGTGTTCATAGGATCTTGGAATGCCGTATACTACCACAACACTCTCTGAGATCCGAGAAAGGTTACGGGATAAATATGAACAAGTTCCGTTTTGGGATCAAGAAGAAGCTCGCTTAGCGATCAACGAGGCACTGCTTGTATGGGGGCTGTTCACAGGGTTCTGGAAGCAGCGAGTCACCATTGCGACAATCCCCAATCAGTACCTCTATGGCCTCCCCAGTAGTCTCATCTATCGGATGCGGGTGGAGTTCAGCACCTCGTCGGGGGCGAGTGCAGGCACCGTGGTGGAATCAACTGGGCGTGAGGATCTGGATAACGGTCGGCCACGGTGGCGACAGGAGACCACGGCGTCCGGGGGCAGTGTCCCTACAGCACCGGCTGTCTGGGTACCCGTGAGCCTACAATCGATCTATCTTTGGCCCGCGCACGCGGTGGGAAGCGGATCGCTGATTCTTGACGGGGTAAGCGCAACGCCGATCCTCGTAGACGATCCGGACACCATCGACGTGGGGGACGATCTGCTGACGGCGCTCCTCGGCTATGCCCTGCACGTGCTGGCGTTCAAGCGGCCGGGGCCGTGGTTCGCTGGGACGTTCTCCTACTTTGTCGATTTTCTGAAGCTGGCGGGTGAGCAGAACAGTCAGATCAAGACCTCGCAGATCTATCGTCGCGCGCTCGGCCAGGACTACCGCTGGCTGAAGCCGCTCACGGGCGTCCCGACCCAGATTGATCGGTTGGCGGCACAGGTGACACAAGGATGACCGATCAAGATCTGATGACTGAGCTGCAATATAGCTTGGTGGAGCCTCCCGATGGTGGAGCGGCGTGGCCCTCGGGCCTCTGGACGAGGGAGGAGATCCTCGGCTATCTGAATCAACGACAGGATCGACTCCAGAAAGACGCGCAGCTCATCGTCAAGTCCACCGATCCGCCCCATATCGAGGTGTTCGCTGGGACCGCCCGCGTGGCACTTCCTTCCGATTGGCTCCTGACGCTCAGTGCCGTCTGGCGCGATACGACCAATCATGTCCCACTCGTCAGATCCGATGTGTGGGAACTGGATCATGGCCTCCCGACGTGGCCCACGGTCGAAGGCGTGCCACAAGTCTATACCGAGTTTGACGTACCGACCCAGACGCTGCAACTCGGTCCAGCCCCGAGTCTCGACGGGAATCTTGAGCTCCTCTACGTTTCAACCGGCACAATCCTCACGGGGGATGGTGTGGTCGCGATTGGCCCGGACGAACTCGCGCACCTCTACAAGTACGGGGCACTCGCCGATGCACTAGGGAAGGATGGACGAGGGCGCGATCTGACCAGGGCGGCGTATTGTGAGATGCGCTTCCGGCTCGGGGTGGAGATTGGGAAGATCCTCCTCGGGGGATGGGCGTAGATGATTACGTTTCATCTGAAGCACGGAGAAACGGCGTTCCTCAGTGAGGCGGACACTGATCTAGTTAGCTGGGGTTGGCGTAGGGGTACACACGGTTATGCAAGCCGCTATCGTCTTGGGACTGGACGGAATGGGAAGCGTAAAACCCTATTACTTCATGAGGTTGTGTTAGAGCGTGCGCACGGTCCTCGTCCTATAGATATGCAGGCCGATCACATCAATCGAATTAAGCTGGATAATCGGCGAGAGAATCTGCGTTGGTGTACTCCTGGCCAGAATTCCCTCAATATGTGGCGCAGATCAAACAGCGGGTACAAAGGTGTGTATCGGCTCAAGAGGTACCCCAATAAATTCACAGCACAAACTGGACGGAAGTACATCGGTACTTTTAATTCTGCCGAAGATGCGGCACACGCCTACGATCGGATAGCTAAGGAGATACTCGGGCCTTACGCACCCTTGAATTTCCCAGAGGACAGTCGTGCCTGAGCAACAATCAAGTCGGCACCTCCCGGTTACTAGCAGTGTCTTCGACGCGCCTTTTACCACGGAGATCTACCCATTCGGCGTGGGCGGCCTTAATCTCAAGGATCAGTTCGATCTGATCCCGGTTGGCCAATTTCCACGGCTGACTAACCTCACCCATAGCCAAGATCGTGGGCTGACCGCGCGGCCAGGCCTGACCAGTCTCGCCACCGGTGGCACTGCGCATCATTCAGTCAGGCGGCTGCACGACCCAGAAGCCGGGACCGATACCCGGATCTGGGGCACCGACCAGGATCTCCGCCGAGGGTTGTCCGGAGCCTTGAGTGTCATTGACTCAGGCTATTCGGGCGATCCGCTGTACCTTGTGCCACACCGCCCACCGTTGTCGGGTGATCCGTGGATGTTCGTGGCGGATCGCTCGCGGATGCGGAAGGTGCGCGCGGACGGGCTGGATCTTCAGATCGGCCTGCCCGCTCCTAGTGCGGCCCCAACCGTCGTTCCCGGCAATCTGTACACGACCGGGATCGCCGCCTTTGACGCCACCGATGGAACTCAAGCGGTGAACTGGATACCGACAGCCGGTCAGGATCGATCGGAGCCGCCGATCCCCACCGGACTCCCCCTCATCCAAGACACGGTGGGACTCTCAGGCAGCGCCGTCGCCTTCACCACCACTCCCGGCGCCGTCGTGAACGGCTACAACTCCTGGGGGGGCATTGCCAAGGCGATCGATCTCTCGGTGCTCCAAGGCGGGGCAGTCCAAGCCTCTGATGATGATCTGCTGCACACGTGGCTCAACATGAGTCACCCGCACCTGATCGAGGAACTACGGATTTACCTCGTCTGTTCCGCGGCGTTCGCGCCCACGATCCTCCCAGGGACCGATCATCTAGGGCGGAATATCGACGCCTACGTGAAAAGTTTCCGCCAGAACGATCTCGCCCAGTTCATCCAGGCGCGTGAGGCCCAAGTCGATGCCGCCGAAACCGCACGGATTCGTGCCCTGCGCGATCAATCCCTCGCGGACACGGCGGAGACCCAGGGGTTCCAAGGGCCGACCGCCCGCACGACCGTGACCAGTGGCGTACGCCAGACCCTCGCCCGCCGGGATCCTGCGCGGACTATCTCCGAACAGGCCCAAGCCGGCGCGGAGGAGTGGGTCGAGTTTGGGGTGGTCGGCGTGCCGATCCGCCGTGGCGACTTTCAGCGTATCGGCTCGACGGTGGGGCGGGACTGGAATACGGTCACGGGGATCATCATCTACCTCTCCACCAGCGATCCGGCCCAAGTCGCGATCCGCCTTGACGACTTTTTCCTGTACGGCGGATCAGGGGCGGATTCAACCGAGCCGGGCGCGCAGCCCTACGACTACCGCTACACGCACTACGACACGCGGACGGGCGCGGAAGGCAATCCCTCGCCGGTCATGACTGAAGCAAATTTCCTCGACGCTGCTCGGCGTGAGATCTTCATTACTCCAGCGGCGCCGTTTGGGGATAGTGCCGTGCGGCAACGGATCTACCGGCGAGGCGGATCGCTGATCGACGATTGGTACTTTGTCGGCGTGACGAGCGCGGACGGCGTGCTGTTTGCCGACACCCTCACCGATGACGCAATCGTGGCCGCGGGCACGGTCAACCTCGATCACTTTCAGCCGGTGCCGACGATCAATGACGCTGGGGCGACGGTGCTGGCCGAGAACGTCCCCGTCCTCTTTGGCCCTGCCAATGGTCTACTGTTCGCGTTGGGTGATCGGTTCAGGCCAGGGCATCTCTACTGGTGTATTCCCGACGAGCCTGACCATTGGCCCGCCGAGAGCAACCTGGAAGTCTGCCCACCATCTGAAGAGCTGATGGCGGGGCTGATGTACGGATCGCAACCGTTGTGCTTCAGCCGAGAGCGGCTCTATGCGATCTACCCCAATCTGTCAGGGACGGTCGAGGTGACGGTGACGACGACCGCCTGTCGTCGAGGGCTCGTGTCACGGTGGGCGTGGACGATTGGGCTGGGTGGGATCTACGGCGTGGCCAAGGATGGGATCTTCGTCACCGGAGGTGGTCAGGAAGAGATCATGTCGCAGGAGATCCAGCGCCTCTTCCGGGGCGAGACCTGGAACGGCTACTCGCCGGTCAATTTTAGCTTTCCTACGGCGATTCGCCTCTCCATTCACCAGGATACCTTGTACTTCCAGTACCAAGGCACCGATGGGTCTCGGCATGTCCTCGCCTATTCGCTCCTCTACAAATTCTGGTCGGACTACGACTTTGCGATCGACACGGCCTACCTCCTCCCGGATGACGACTCGCCGATCGCCAGCTTGCTCGTGGGTGGACTGACGACCGGGGCCTCCTACACGCACGACGGCTTCTCCGATGCAGGCACGGCGATCATCTGCACGGTACGGACTGGGACTTGGGATCTCGGGCGTCCGCGCGAGGATAAGCTGCTGGGCGATCAGATCCTCGATGTCGATCTCCAAGGCGTCACCAACGCCACGCTCCGCAATCGGCTGAATAATGAAACCATCGTCAATGGCCTGCAAGCCTTGGACGTGACGACCGGCCGGCGGCGCTACATTCTCGACAGCTTTGGTGCGACTCCGCCTGACACGACG
>Ga0209431_10005296_pt1 | contig 10068 bp, 15 predicted proteins | sample RifCSP13_3_FD_184021 | JGI IMG/M metagenome (GOLD analysis project Ga0209431, IMG submission 184021) | Soil microbial communities from Rifle, Colorado - Rifle CSP2_sed 13_3 (SPAdes) (version 2) | ecosystem: Environmental > Terrestrial > Deep subsurface > Rock core/Sediment | place: Rifle... | reverse complement strand
GATAGGTACCGCCGTCATCGAGGTTGCATGTAGGAACTGAAAGCCCGACCGTGCTGTTGATATGCGTGTCTGATACTACTGCCAGAATGGTGGTCATGTTCCCTCCGTCCCCAATCTAAAAAGGGGCATGAAGTCATGCCCCTCGTCCCCATTCTTTTGATTGTAAATGGTCAAAAGAAGTCTCCTCCCCGACTTCCTCTTTACCCTATTTCCTCTGTTTGAACTGGCGAACACCGACTGCGTAGGCGAGTTGGTTGACCAGTAACGCCTTCACCCACACGATCAGGGCAGCGATCACGCCGTCCCATCTACAGGCGAAGTAGTCGACGAAGCCGCCGCAGGAGAAGCCGACGAGTGCCAGGGCCAGCACCAGCAGAAAACCAGCGTTGACCAGCGGCTTCCACACGGACGAAAGACCCTCGAACCAGTCCTTGATCCACGGGAAGTAACCGAATACAAATGCTAATACCGCGCCAAGCAAAGCTACTAATTGTTCAGGTGTCATTTCTTATCTCCTTCCATAAGGCATCGAATAAGAATTCATTGCGTATATTCTACCATACTTTTTATGGCGATGCCCCAGCCAGCCGGCTGAATACGTAAGCCAGACCCAGAGTAACGAGTGCCATCACAGATGGAACAACGAACGTCTTTAGTATATATGGCCAGGTCACAGCCTTGCGTGAATTTTCTTCCAAACATAATACCCGTTTATCCAATTCACCCATCTTGCGATAGACATGCACCATCCCCGCCAAAATGATCCGATTGGACACAGATTCGGGTATAGTCTTATTATCTCTCAATATCTCGAGCACTTCATTCAATAACGATCCATTTTCTTGCATAATCTCCCTCCCATCCTGTTATTTTAGGCAATCTTCCACCCAATGTGATCCAATGAACCCGGAAAATTATCTGCTCCATCATTACCAATTCTTTGCGCGTGCATAAATACGACATCTCCTGCAGAGACAGCGAAAGATACTGCCAATTCCGTGATAATCCAAATCCTGGACGATCCGATATCGGCAGGAACAGCAACAGTTGTATTCGCAACACTTCCGTTGGGGCCTATTCCATAAGTTGACCCAGAATAGGATTGATAATTAGCATGCAGCACTACATTTCGGGAGGCTCCCCATCCTGAAGTAAATAAAACGATGGGGGTTACAGTAATAGTAGCCACTGTATCAATACCAAATATTCCTCGTCCAATTATATTTTCCGTTGCTGTAAATCTAACGGTAGGCCGGGAAGAATCAACAGCTCCGGGATAAGTTGGTGAACCTGTTGTATTGTTATATCCACCCATGACTTGACAAAATATATCATTTCCGCCTCCCCCAGGGGCCGCCGATGGCCCTAACAACGCCCTCAGCCTGGCCGCGTCCCGCTCTATTGATTTATCGCCTAACCTCATTCGTAATGGCATTTAATCCTCCTCCATATCTTGGATATTTTCCTGCTGCGCCGCCAACCCTTCTGATTCCTCGAAATAGTCTGTCTTCAGAACCGGATGGGCGAACCCATCCCCGAACTCCACCTCTGATACATAAAAGTCACGCCCATCGTCCAGCCAAGCATCGACCTCCAGTATCCGTCCGGGATAGTCGTAATCTCTGACCACTGCCGGGCGCACCTTCCACGGGCTGGCCAGGGAGCTTCCGCCAGGACCCGAATATAGTTCACCATCCCGGATCGAATAGAGCGGTATGGTGCTGATCTGCTCGTAATAAGCACGCCGGTCATTGTCTACATAGAAGCGATAAGGGACGGCAAAGCTAAATGCATCCAGCCCGCCCAGATCGGTCAGCTCGACGATCACGTCCCAGGCGCGCTCCGGCATATTGGTCTCTTTCCTGACCTGGGTGGTATTGACGGTAATATTCCCGGCCTGGATAAATTCGCAGTCGGTAGCCACGATGTCAGTAATCCAGGTAGATACATTATCGTCGGTATCATCTCCAACTGATTCAAATCTCCAATTAGCAGTATAGATGTATCCAGCAACAGTAACATCAAGACTATCTTTAGTCCTATTTTTATCTGCCTTACTTTGCAATTTTACTCCAACCACCCGCGCCCACGGCCAAGCATTTTCTCTCAGATAGGTATCGCGGTATTGCTCGGCTGCCGTTTGCGGGTAATTGTCCAGCAGCAGGATTTCTTCGCGCTGACCATAGCGGGATATAGATGCTGCATTAGTCTCATAAACAGGGGGTTGCGCTACATCCGCAGTATCATTATATTTAACCGCAACGGAATTATATAATAAATCCAAACTGCGCCGGCGGGTGATGCCATTGATAGTCAAATCCATCTCGTAAATCAACCCCTCCCAGGTCTTGCCACCGGCGATCTCCTCGAAATGAAAACCGAGATATTCGTTGAAAAACTTACCCATATAAATCGGATCGGCAACGATGGTAAAACTGCCCATCCAATAGCCACCATCCCGCCGGATGGAGCGTCGCCAATTCGTAGCTTCCTGGCTGATATTTCTTGCAAATACAGGCGTTCCATAAACAGCCGGGGTTTTCAGAATCAGATTGCGTTCCATTATGTTGCCGTCGCCGTCCGGTAAGTGCGCCAGCGCGGGACTAATATAAATTCTAAGTCCAGGTCTGTAGCCATCCCAGTTCCCGTAGATGATTGTCCAGCTACAACTACAATCCCGCCCTGCACCGGATAAAACCAGTTATGAAATGAATAATCGACATTAACCATATTAGGAATTGGAACCCCGGAATGGGTAGTAGTACCTTGTTCACAAACCGCATATTGGCTATTTTGCGGTTCAGTTAGGAAATATAATGGCCCAACAGATTGCGGCCCGCTCAGAATGGCGCCATTAGCTGTAACCATATGCTCAGAGGGGATCAGGATAAAGCAATCGATATCCAGATTCCCGGCAGCGCTGATCCGTTGAGCATATAAATTCAAACGATAATTAGCGATCCGGTCTGAGTTGGAGGCGAAATTGTCCCGGTTGCCAGTAGGTGGGATTTCGATCTCACCTAAATCAACCAGATACCAGGAGGTATATTGAGTGCCAGTAAGAAACGCGCTTCCGGCGACTTCATCGGCGGCTGTTGTGGAAGACCCCCAACCATGATGCAGTTGAATAGCAATTTCATTGGTTAGGCTGTTGATCCGGCAGCGGAGCAGGACATGGTATTTCCCGATAAAGGCTTCATAATCATCATAATCGGTAGCCACCTGATAAATCGATATATTCCCCCTGGTTTTCATAGTTGTTGGGCTATCGGAGATGATATCGTTTATATAATTATCGCCCGTTCCACTAGCACTTCCATCGGCAGCCGGAGTTCCCGTAAATGTTCCGAGTTCGCATTCCCAAAGGGCATTGAAACCGCTAGAGGCTTTATAATATGGTCGAATACCGATCCATACCTGCTGAATTACATTCCCGACGCCGGTTTCATCGCTGGATATCTTCAGCTGTTGGATGCGCTGCGGCAACGTTCCTAAGTCATGCCCAATAGCGGCCCAATCCCCTAATACATTCAAATTATTTTTGATTGTTACCAGGGTATCTTCATTTTCCCAATATGGGACGCGCTCAATAACTACCCGCAAGATCGTCCTATCTGTTCCCAATAATGGCCCCAGGCAGCCTTCAGTAGTTAATACAGAACTGCCAGAGAGCACTAGAGCGCGTTTGGCCGCTTCCCCATCTGCCTGGAAATAGAGCCATACCGGATCGGAGCGCAAATTGTTGGAGGCGTATTGCTCGGCGATCTCCAATATCTCATCAATGGTCGCTTTGGCAGCTAAGGTAGTGGCATCGTCAGCAACAGCCAAGAGATCGATGGTCTCAAAGATAGTCTCCTCGCGCTTATTATCAATCGTCTCCCACCCGTTCTCACGCAACTGCAGCGTACCACCCAGCAGATCGATTGTAGTGGTCGAGCTGCCCCCTCCGATTGTATCTGTGTGTACCAGTTTTAGATATTGTGTCATTATCGCCCCATCGAGGCATTCAATCGCGCCCGTTTCCGGTCAGCGATCATAGCTTTGGTTATCACCGCTGCCGCCGCATTGCGGTTGATGATGGTTATCGTATCGCCGCCATAGCTGTAAGATGATCCAGCTGGAGCAATGGTCACCCGCTCTCCGGATGTAGCGCGGATCGGGTAAGTGTCGCCGGGGAAGCCGGGAGGGACAATCATGTTAAGACCGTGCTGCCCACCGGGACCGTTAGGACTTCCCGGAGGCCTCGGCGGGGTAGGCGCGTTTCCAACCTTAGGTGCAATGGGCGTGCGATTGATTTCTAATATCTTTTTGAGAATCTTATCCAGGTCATTATAGAGATTGTCTAAACTACCACCGCTATTGAATTTATCAATGGCAGAATTCATATTTGCCAGAGCCGCCGCTGCATCTTCATCGAGTAATCCCCACTGGGTCATCAGGCTTTCCAGGAAAGCAATCTCTTCATTCGTCCAACCATCCACGCCCAATTTTCGCTCAGCCAGGCTCAGCAGGATACGCTTTGTATTTTCCTCATGCGCTATTGCCTCTTCTTCCAGTTTCGTTTTTATATCGGTTATACGTTGATTAATATCCCCCAATTCCTCAAGCTGATCAGGGGTCAGGCCCAATGGTACTCCAGAAGCGGCGATCTCTCCCGCCCGTTCTTGTAATTCGGCTAATTCAGCATTCAGTTGATCTTGTGATTTGGCCACATCCCCGATCACCCCACTCAATTGCATAGCAGCATTCAAATCATCAACGTGTTTTTGTGCATTCTCCGCCATTTCGCTAATATCAGTCAATACATTGCCAATCGCGGGAGCCAGAGCAGCCATGCGTCCAGGCATTTCAGATAGCCTTTGATCCAGCTCTTCTATTTTTTCAGTTGCTAATGGCGTGCCTTCAAATACAGTATTGATAAAATTAGCAGCTTTATCTGCTCCACGCTGGAACCAGTCTTCTGTATCTCTTGAAATCAGGATATCAATCATCTCTACAAGAGATATTAGGGCCGGTATTACAGCGGTTCCAACCGTAACTTTTAACCCCATCATGCGATCATCTAATTGATCAAGAGCCAGATAATATTGTTTGGTTGCTTCGACCGATTCGCGGCTCATCACCAATCCAGCATTTTCTGCGGCCCTTGCCATCTCGTCAATCTGTCCTGGAGCCAACTCCAAGAACTTTTGCATCTGCAATCCGGAGCGTCCGAATTTCTGTAAGGCAAACTGAGCTTTTTCTGCAGGTGTAGCTAATTTTTGGTATTCTTTTGCTAGATCTTTAATCCCTGCTATGCTAGGAATAATTCCTTGTCTTAGCGCAATCCTAAAGGCTGTAGTTAAAGAACCGGTATCTATTCTTAAGTCATCCGCGATTTGGATCAGCTTACTAGCTTCCTCTGTGCTAGTTCCCAGGGCGCGCGATAGATCATCGACTTGTTTTCCATATTCAACTGTTTCATTAATAACCTTTTTGAAACTACCGATTAATGAGGTAATTGCTCCAATCGCTGTAAATGTCCCCAATCCGAATCCGGTTAGACTTTTGAGTGTATTATCTAAATTAGTTCCTAATCCTTTAATTCCCCCCGCAGATGCTCCCGCGGCTTTTCCGACCCCCATCAAAGATTTATCAACCTTAGCCAGCTCGGCTGAGGCTTTATTATTGGCTTTGATCAGAATTTCAATGACATTAGCCATTACATCACCTTGATTTTAGTCAGCCAGTTGATAACTGCCTGTTCGCGCTCATCAAGCGGATGCTGCGCGGCATGGCGCCAGGCTCTTACCGCCTCATAGACAGTTTCCAGCATATCCATAACGTGGATCTCCGCGTAGTCCTGATCGTCGATACCGGCCATCCTGGGCGGAATGCCCCAATCACGGCAGCGCCATTTTTTCCATAACAAGGGCGGCGGATCGCCTTTGCCTTTGGCGGCCTGCACCGCCGCCCTCAGGAGTTTTTTGGCACTGCATCCAGGCCGCGCCGGTAGGCCGAGATTGCTAACCCAGCCCATTCGATAATGCGCGCCTGACGTGGGTCATCTAGCTTTTCGAGATCAGCCTTGAAATCCGGCATGACATCGCTTTCCCATTCCTGGATGAGCAGCTTCGCCATTTCCCACAGGATGATCATCGGCGGTAGCCCATCCAGCTCCAGGCGTTTAGAATCGAAGGTCACGATCTGATAAACAGTCGGTTTATCCGGTACAACCAGGCGCACTCCGCCCCATTGATCGGTTTTGAATTCGGCCATGATTAAGTGGCGTTGGTGGTCAGCGTGAATTCGCCGGAAGGCCGCAGGACGGCGGTCAGTTGGATCGGCCCGGCCTCACCAGAGCTGGCGGGGATGTCCAGGCTTTCCATGACGAATTCACCAGCATACACGTCCGAGCCGACATTCTTGTCGGGGATATAAACCTTGACTGTCCGCAAAGCGGGCTCGTTGGCGGCGAAGTACCAGTTGATCAGGATGTCCGCGCCCTCATCGGCAGCCGTAGAATATACGGCGACTACATTGAAGGTACTATCTTTGCCGCAACTCAACCGCACCGGCCATACTTGCTGGAATGTCCTTAGCTCGCCGATGTTCTTGGTAAAATTCATTGAAACTGAATTGCTAGACCCGGATGCGTCTTTCAATGTGCCCGAGGCATTATCAATCCATAACGCGACATCACATGCGTTCACCGAAGTTGTAGTCTGTGCCATTTGTTATCTCCTAACTGAAGTTAATGTTTCCTACACCCTCAGCCGCCTTTCGGCTTCGGGGCTGATAACCAACCGACGATTTCATATCTCCAAGCCGAAATCATCTGTGGCTTTACCTTTAACGATTGCGCTGTCTGTTCGATATCCACCTCCATGAGTTGCTCGACGGTCGTGATTCCTAATTTGGCGAACTTCGCCCCGCGTATCTTCCATCCTGGAAATTCAGCCAGGGGCGGCGTGGAAACTATAGCAATTGCGCCGCGCTCCTCCAGGATGGGGATTGATTTGGCTTGTAGTCGGGATTGATCAAACACCACCCCTTGATCGATCCCATTGCTCAGATTGCGTAATGCCCGATAAAGTGGCATCAGAATACCCTTATGATCAGCACAAAACGGGCACCTATATAGGAGACATTAGGATCGCCATATGTGAATACTGCCCGGCTCCACGACCATTTGAAGGCGCGGATGCCATCCAGAGCAAAATAAGGTTTTGTATCCTGCGCCTCGAATACGTTTTGAAGCGCATCGATCCCGTCTACCAGAGCGGACATATCCTCTCCAATATGACTGCGCTGCCTGGCATAGTAATCGACGTGAATGGTAAATTCGGTCTGCCTGACGCCGCCCTTGAATGTTGTCCGATCTGTGCCTCCGCTCGGGTCCTGTGTTCCTACTTCGGGATAAACCTGGAGCATGGGGAAATCATGTATGCCTTCGGTAAGCTCATCATAGGATTCGCTACGGTTAACAGTAGTTGCCGTAGCCAGTGTTGCTTCAATCGCGTCCAGGATTTGTCCAAGAGTGACCGCCATTACTTTTTCTCCACGATTTGATTAATGCCTCTCTCTAACCGACGGATGATGCGATCTCGATTGTCTTCAAAAGCACGCTGAAGATATCGTTTTCCTTTGATTCCTGGGTGCATGACATATTTAGCAAAGACATCCTCACCAGATTTCGTTACCCAATGCAGGACAGATTTTGTCCTTGGTCTTATCTCGTATGGCCCAGTTCCAAACTCTTGAATCGCAGCGTAAACCACGTTGCTCCCTGCCACTCCGGTTATCGTGTCGCCCATCATCCTGACCTCTGGGGTGATGCTGGCTCTCAGCCTACCGGTATCCACCGGAGAATTCTTCTTGGCCGCCCTGGTGACAATCAGGGTCGCGTCGCGCATGGCATTTAGCATCGGCTCGCCGTGCAGATCGCGAATGACCTGCTCCTGCTTGCGCTGTGCCTCAATAAGTCCTTTTACTTCGATGTCGATTGCGTTTGCCATAAATAAAAAGCCCGCTCCATATTTAGGAGCGGGCGCAGAGCGGCGGCTTGTTCTATTGGCGAACCCTAATGGGATGGCCCAATTGATTGAGAGTAATTATACCCCAATTTTACCGCCTCCCGATGGCGGGGCGCACTAGACGCGCCTCGATCAACATGGCCTTCAGGTCAGGATCAAGCGACTGCCTGAATTGCAGTTGTCCTAAATCTGACGAGGCCAGAGCATCCGCCCAGGAGCTTTCGCCCCGCTTCCACCATCTGGCAGATTGCAAAATGCAAGCCTCTTTAACATTGGCCGGAATTGTCAGGCTATGGCCCCATCTCGCTGTCACTTTGACCGTCGGGATACTGCGTACAATCCCGCTCGACGGCCTGAAGCCGCCGCGTGTGGTGAATTTCCCGGTCGGGAAATGATCGAAATCTCCATTGGCACCGATGACGAGTAGAGTATAGGGTAGGCTGGTGTAATCTGGATATTTCGGGTCTCCAGAGCATGGGAAAATATCCGCGCCGGTAGTCGTTCCAACCACGCCCAATGTCCAGGCGGTATAGGAGGTTTCATCATCAGTTGAACTGTCCTTGACCGCCACAGCAGAGATCGCCGCGCATTCATCGATGCGTTGATAAGGCTTGCCCGAGCCAGGGAAGAAACGCGCCGCGGCAGTCGTTATCGCCAAAAATCCATCGGGCCGGTTGCAGTAACCATCGATAGCGCGGCTGGCCGCCGATAACAGCGCGTCCAGGACAGCATCATCGGTATTGAGTGATTTTCCGATCCTGTCTTTCAATTCAGCGTGGTTTGCGTAAATTGCAGTTGCCATATCAAAACTCCGTACTCCGCACCAGTAGGTGCGCTTCGCTGGCTGCAACTACCGCTCCGGTGCCTTCCCAACGATAATACCAGTATCCGGTTTCGTCGATATCGATGTCCTTACGATATTGGCCGGTGGCGGTTTTGGTCACCTCGCCCAACGAATATGTATAAGTTGCCTCATTACCGCTCGGGTCCTGGATTTTGAGAAATACGGCAGTTGGGTCGGCATTAACCGAACTAACCGTAAAAGTCGCTGCATAACGTACCCGCGCCCCTTTATTGTATGTATTTGCCATAATTTATATCTCCCTAATCACCCGTTGTCGTCATCCGTGATTATTACGTTACCGATTTGTTCATCCGAGATGCCAACAGCCATGATTTCTGTATCCGAGATTCCAACCACCATGATTTCTGTATCCGAGATTGCTATCATACCCGGAAAGATACCTCCAGCGACTATAATCCCTGAATAACTCCACAGTAAATGTTGTCGATCCCCCTGATCGACGATGCTGTCTGGAAATGGGATACCCGCTGTCCAGACTTCCTCGAAGTCGAGGCAAGAGGAGCGTTTTGCGGCAGTATCGATTGGCATGATTACGGCCCGGTTCCAATCTTGCCTTTCGTAAATGTAACGCCATCATCCGAATCGGTTGCTTTCTGATCCACGGTATCTCCCGCATCATTATAAAGACTGCGTGTTACCGCTGTTTGGGTTTTCTTATTACGCCAGGCTTTATAGAGATATCCAATCTTAGCCGCCAGAGATGCAGTTGCAGCTGGCGCGCCCTGTCCTGGCTCGGCGTAAGTATCCACATTCAACGCGTCGACCACTTCGGCGTTGACCTGCGCCGCTGATAGATTATTCAGGCCGATGATCTGCGCCGGGATGGTCGTTCCGGTATCGGTCAGGATAGACTGAGCCGTAGCCTCCAGTGCTGCCGCGCCCGCCGATAGATTGTCCAGATACCCAGCTCTTACTGCCGTCAATCTGCCTTCCAGGTCATCCACAGAAGCCTGCAAAGCAACCGCCCCGGCAGATAGGTTGTCGAGGTATCCGGCTCTTGCCGCCGTCAACCTGCCTTCAAGATCATCTATGCTGGCTTGCAGAGCCACGGCCCCGGCGGACAGGTTATCAAGATATCCGGCCCGCGTTGCAGATAAACGGCTCTCCAGATCATCGACTAAATCATCTAAGGTGGTGCCTGTATCTTCCAAGACTGCTACCAGGTCAACCGCTGCTGAGTTAGCTACG
>Ga0209431_10005291_pt1 | contig 10077 bp, 6 predicted proteins | sample RifCSP13_3_FD_184021 | JGI IMG/M metagenome (GOLD analysis project Ga0209431, IMG submission 184021) | Soil microbial communities from Rifle, Colorado - Rifle CSP2_sed 13_3 (SPAdes) (version 2) | ecosystem: Environmental > Terrestrial > Deep subsurface > Rock core/Sediment | place: Rifle... | reverse complement strand
CAGAAGCGCGCCACGTTGAGCATTTCCTCCTGGACTTTGGGGTTGCCAAAGTTGAGGTCGGGCTGGCTGGAATAGAAGCGATGCCAGTAGTATTCGCCGGCTTGCTCGTCCCACGTCCAATTGGAGGATTCGCTGTCGACGAAGACAACTCGCGCGTCTTTGTACTTCTGGTCCGTGTTGCTCCAGACGTAGTACTCGCGGTAGGGCGAGCTTCTGTTCGAACGGGCGGACTGGAACCAGGGATGTTCATCCGAAGTGTGATTCAGCACCAGATCCATGATGATGCGGATTCCGCGCGAATGAGCCGCCTCGATCAAGGCCTTGAGATCGTCCAGGGATCCGTAGGCACGGTCCACGCCGCAATAGTCCGCAACGTCATAGCCGTCATCCTTGAGCGGGGAGGGATAGATCGGCATGATCCAGACGCAGTCCACACCGAGGGTCTGTAGGTAATCGATCTTCTCGGCCATCCCGCGCAGGTCGCCGCGTCCGTCGCCATTGCTATCCTTGAAGGCGCGGACCGCAACTTCGTAGAAGACCGCGTTCTTGTACCAGAAGTCATTGTTCATACATCGGTATCCACGCTCCCCCTCGCAGAGGGAGCCGCCTCATTCGTGCTCGAATGTCGATCGGGTTCTGTTTGATGACGTCGCCCAGCCCCGCGTCCCTGCAGCAGGACGCGGGTACTGCATCCGGCTGGATGCCAGCGAAGACACCGCCAACGATTCCTCACCCTTCGGGGGTGGGATCGCGCGAACCGTACAGTTTGAGAAACCGGTACGGATAAGGATCGTCCGGTTCGCTTGCCTGGCTCAAGCGCGCAAGTTCCTCTTCCGATAGAGACAGCCGGCCAGCGGCCAGGTTGTCATCCAGCTGAGCCAGCGTCCGCACTCCGATGATGACAGAGCAGACCGCGGGTTGATAAAGCAACCAGGCCAAGGCGACTTGCGCGTGGGTCGCTAGGTGGGACCGGGCGACTTCCTCCACAACCTGAAGGATTGCCCAGTTGCGTTCTCTTGACCGCCGCAGCCAGGATTCTTCGGTCTCGTCCGGCATCATCGCCAGACGACCTTCCTGGGGTTTGTCCCCGGAGTGATACTTGCCGCTCAGAAACCCGCCCCCCAGCGGGCCCCAGGGGGTCAACCCCAGACCCTCTTGCAGGCACAGGTCGCTGATCTCATGTTCGATGTTGCGCTCCACCAGGCTGTACTGGTACTGAGCGGCGGTGAAACGCGACCAGCTATGCGCGTCGCTCAGCGCCAGCGCCTTCATCAGCTGCCAGGCTTTGAAGTTCGAGACGCCGATGTAGCGCACTTTGCCGGAGGCTACCAGATCATCGAAGGCCCGCAGCGTCTCTTCCAACGGGGCGAGCGGGTCCCAGGCGTGCGCGATAAGCAGGTCGATACCATCGGTCTGAAGCCGTCGCAAACTGGCTTCCACGCTTCGGACGATGTGATAGCGAGATAGACCCTGATCGTTCAGGTTTGGACTGGTTGCATGCCGGACCTTTGTGGCCAGGATGACTCGTTCGCGGCGATGCTTGATCGCCGCCCCCACGATCTCCTCGGATCTGCCGCCGGCGTACACGTTGGCCGTATCGATATGATTTCCACCCGCATCGAGGAACTTGTGAATGATATGGGTTGCCGACGTCGGGTCGGTTCCCCGTGGATTGTCTTCGCCAAAGACCATTGTCCCCAGGCAAAGGTCAGAAACCAGAAGCCCGCTCTTGCCTAGTGGTCTGTGCTCCAATTCGGATCCCTCCCGGCGTCCTCTCTTCAGTCGTATCGCCTCTGAACCGGATGACCAAACTCAGCCCGGGTCGCGCGCCGAATTGAGCGTCAGGCATCCGTCATCCGTCGCTCTCAGGACATGGATTAAGCCCCGCCTGTGCAACGGCTGCGGCTGGCATCACGCGGCCCTCGTGTCGGACCGAGTCCGATGGCCCGTCGATCAACACCGCTCGAGCTGCCCTCGTGCGAACCCGGGGTTTTCGATGGCTCCGCGGGCCGATAGACTAGCCCTTGACAGAGCCTGCCAGCAAGCCCCGCAGGAAGTACCGCTGCAGCCCAAAGAACACCATCAGGGGCAATACCATCGACACAAAGGCTCCGGCCGTCAGCAGGTGCCAATCCTGGCCGCGCGCGCCGACAATCGCTGCCATGCGCTGCGTCACCAGTTCGAACTCGGGATTCCCGCCCAGGAAGATCAGGGCCACCAGGTAGTCATTCCAAACCCAGAGGAACTGGAAGATCGCAAACGAAGCCAGGGCCGGCACCGACAGAGGCAGCACCAGCTTCGTGAATGCCGTGAAGTGTGAGGCGCCATCGATGAAGGCTGATTCGAGGATCTCACGCGGCAGGCTGCTGATGTAGCTGTAGAGCAGGAACGTTGCCAGCGCCAACCCGAATCCCGTGTGCGCCAGCCAGATGCCCAGGAAGGTCCCGTTGAGATTCAACGCCCGGTAGTCCCTGAGGATGGGCACCAGGGCAATTTGCAGAGGGACCACCTGCAAGGCAACGATCATCATGAACAAAGTGAGCCGACCTGGAAACTTCATCCAGGCAAATGCATAGGCAGCGAACGCGGCGATCAAGATGGGGATCACGGTCGCTGGTATGGCCACAACCAGGCTGTTCACGAACGCCCCGACCATGTTGTCGCCGGGGACGACTTCCTCGGTGCCGTCGGCGTGTGTAAACGTGAAATCCTGGCCCCCCAGAACCTGTTCGTAGTTGTCCAGGGAAAACTCCCACGAAGTCGTCCAGACCTGTTCCTGTACTTCTATTCTTCCCAGGCGCTTGTTTCCGATCCACGTCACACGCGTGCCGTCCGGGGCTTCGATTCCTTCCCGGAATTCTTCGAACGTTCCCCGGACCCCTTCGATCTCCATGACTTGATTGGGATCCAAGCCCAGCGCCTTGGAGTCGATCTCACGGACGGGCCGCCAATCACGGTGGGGGAGTACATTCCACCATCCCGAGGTGGCGATATCGTCCCGGCTGCGGAAGGACGAGATGAAGATGCCCATGGTCGGGATGGTCCACAGGAGCACGAATAGAAACAGCGTCCCATTGACCATCAGGCGACTGAGTTGTCTTTGGCGCTTCCCGCTCTTCACTCAGAACGCCTCCTGCTCACGGAATCGCCGAAGGTTGTAGATCATGACGGGGACCACGGCCAGCAACAAGATGATGGCGATAGCGGAACCGAACCCCGAGTTGCGGTTGGTGAAGGATTGTCGATAGAACTGCGTGGCGATCACGTGCGTGCCGAACTGGCCCCCGGTCATCACCCACACCACGTCGAAGATCTTCAGCGTGAAGATGACGATGGTCGTCCAGACCGTGATGATGGTCCCGCTGATGTAGGGGATCATGATGCCAAAGAAGACCTGGAACTCGTTGGCGCCGTCGATCCTGCCCGCCTCCAGCAGATCCTCGGGGATGCCTTTCAGCGCCGCCGAGAAGAGCACCATCGCGAATCCGGTTTGCAGCCAGACCACGATCAGGATCAGGAACAGGTTGTTCCAGGGCGCGACGTCGACCCATTGCGGCCAGGCCTGAGGCGTGCCGCCCAGCGCGACGACGATGTTGTTCAGCAGCCCGATCTGGGCCTGCCCGGCAGGGCGGTATTCATAGATGAAGTTCCAGATGATGCCCGCACCCACGAAGGAAATGGCCAGGGGAAGGAAGATGAGCGATTTGGCGACTCTCTCATAGCTGCTGCGGTCCGCCAGGACGGCGATCAGCAGTCCCAGGACAACCGAGAAGGTGCTGCCGAAGACGATCCACATCAGGTTGTTGCGAAACGACTGCAGCATCAGCTGTTCGGTGAAGACGGCGGCATAGTTCTGCAGGCCGACGAAGCTCTCGCTGGCTAACAGCTGGAAGAACCCCAGCCCTGCCTGGGGGCCGCCTCGGCCGAACAGACTGAGCCAAAACGTGCGTAAGGTCGGGAGCGTGAGGTACCAGCTCAGGATCGCGACCGCCGGTCCCACGAAGACGAACGGAAGGAGACGTGTCCTCAAGGCATCGGGGAGCCTCTCCACGATGCCATTGAAAAGCCAGAACAGGAGAGCGACTCCACCCACGCCCCACACGATCGCCACTAAGGCCGTGATTCCCCGCGGTGCATCGCTGTCGCGCAGGAAGATGAAGCCCACATAGAGAACATAGAAAACAAGGAGGGGAACGCCTACGGCGAACAGGATGCGGCCGGCGATGGAACGGATCCGGATCCAGGTCGATGGGCTCTGCAGGTTCGCGCCGCGCGAAGCGTCCATGGCTCGGTCCTCGGTGGCCGGCCCGCCTGGATGGAGCTACGACGAAGGTGCTGCCACGGAGAACCGGATCTCCGGAGCCCAACCAGAAAAGAGCTGGGGTAGACCGCCGGCTGGCGGCCCACCCCAGCTTACCAGCGGAACGCTACTCGGGCCAGGTGGCGTCGATCGCCTGCATCGCCGTATCGAGGTCCTCCGAGCCGGCGACGTAGCTGGTGATGTGCTCCCAGAACGAACCCGCACCCACCTCGCCGGGCATCAGGTCGGACCCGTCGAAGCGGAAACTGGTAGCCTCTTGCACCAACTCCGCAATCCCGCGTTCGAGATCCACCCCGTACATCTCCGGGGTGGAGGTCTGGTGCGCGGCCAACGCGCCGCCGCCCTCAAGCCAGCCGAGGGCCGATTCCGGCACGGTGAAGTACTCCATCAACGCCCGCACTTCGGGCCGGTCGTTGAACATCACCATGACGTCGCCGGCGACCAGGAAGGGCTTCCCATAGGACGGATCCACGGCCGGGAAGTAGAAGAACCCATAGTCCTCACCGGCCACATTCCCCTCCGGGAAGAAGCCGGTGATGAAGTTCCCCTGCTTGTGCATCCAGCACTTGGGCGGATCGTCGAACATCGGGCCGGGGGAGTCCCCGAAGAAGGTCGAGACGATGGACGAGCGACCGCCGTTGACGTAGGCGTCGTTGAACCAGAGGTCACTCCAGGTGTCGATGGCCGTCTTGACCTCGGGGGAGTCGAAGGGCAGCGTGCCGGCCACCCAGCCGTCGTAGTTTTCCAGCGACGTCGTGCGCAGCATCATCTCTTCGGTCCAGTCCGTCGCTGTCCAACCGGTGGCGGCGCCCGACTCGATGCCGATGCACCAGGCAGTATCGCCGTCATCTGCGATCTGCTGGTTGAGGGCCATCAGCTCTTCCCAGGTCTCGGGGATCTCGTAGCCGGCGGCCTCCCATGCCTGCTTGGGATACCAGATCAGGCTCTTTCCGTTGAAGCGGTGGAAGACACCCGCCTCGATCCCGTCGATGGTGGCCATATCCCGCCAGCTCTGGTTGTACTGCTGGGCCAGCCAATCCTCAGGGATGAAGGTCGTAACATCCACCACCTTGCCGGCCTCCACGAACTGGGCGGCTTTCCCCGGCTGCGGGAAGTCGGCGATATCCGGCGCATCGCCGGCATCCACGCGCACGGAGATGGTGGCCTCGAATTCCTTGTTGCCGATGTAGTTGACGTCGATGCCGGTGGCTTCTTCAAACGCGGCCACGGATCGATCCATCTTCACACCGTCGGGATCGTTCCCTTCGAAGGCGCCGTCCACGGTGACGGTGGTTCCAGCGTACGTGCCCCGCAGGGCCTCTTCCAGAGAGCCGCCCGGCATGTATGGGAAGGGCGCCTCGGGCATGGCCGGCACCTCAGTGTCCGCCGGGGCCTGGGTGGGGGCCGGTTCCACGGGCTCCACGGGAGGTTCGGGAGTGGCCGCTGGCGCGCACGCTGCCAGGAACATGGCGGCAACGAGCAGCAAGCCAGTGAATCGCCAAATCGTCTTTCTCATCTCTCGCTCCTTGTTTCGGGGGTCTACGTGAACGAACTGGCGGTCGGGTGATGCAAGGCGGTATCTCTGGCAGCTCACCTCCTCAGTCTCAAACGGTGATGAGTCCCCGCTGTCCAGGTCATCTGAAAGCGTTTCTATGAAAGCACTTTCAACGTAAAGTATAGCACAACTCCGCCGCGTGTCAATACGATACGGGGCCTCCGTTTCGTCGGACGGAAAGAGACGGGCCACCTACGCGGTCTGCCGTTCGATCAGAGTGAGCGGCAGGGTAATGTGCTGGAGGCTTCGACCGGGTTCTGCCATCTTGGAGAGCAGGATTTCAGCCGCCAGCCGTCCGGATTCATCCAGGTTTTGGCGGATTGTCGTCAGATCCATGAATCCGGCGAGGTCGATGTCGTCGAAGCCAACAATGGCGAGATCCTGCGGGATCCTCAGTTGGGCCTGGCGAGCCATCTTCATGATGCTGACTGCCTGGATGTCGGATGCGGCGAAGATGGCGGTGGGCGGACGAGGAAGAGCCAAGAGCGCACGAGCAGCTTGCTGCAGGCCGGCCTGGGTGTGGGGAGCTCGTGCGATATAGCGGCGCGGCAACGACAGGCCCGCCTCTTCGAGAGCCATCTTGAAGCCGGTCAGCCGGGTCTTGACCGGATGGATGGCGTACCGTTCCGGCGGCTCGATATCGCCGAGGAAACCGATTCGCGTGTGGCCTCGGTCGATGAGGTGATTCGCCGCAAGCATCCCGCCGCGCAGATCGTCGATGCAGATGCAATTCAGCTGGGCGTGCCAGGATTCGATGAGCACGGTCTCGATGCCATTGTCGTGGAGGCGGCGAGCGTCCCTTTCCTGGATGGCCAACGAAATGATGATCAATCCATCCAGGTTCTGCAGGACGGGGATCGACGCAATATACGCCTGCAGATGCTCGACCGAGTCGACGGTGTAGATCACAAGCTCACAATTCACACGCGACAGCGCGCCGGCCACGCCGCGCAGCCTCTGGACAAACGACGGCGCGGTGAAGAACGGAGTAAGTACGCCGATCCGGTTCGTGCTGCGCAGGGCGCGGGCACGTGCCTCCGCCCTGGGGACGAAGCCCAATTGGTCGATAGCCGACATCACGCGCTCGCGTGTCTTCCGGTTGACCTTATCGGGGGAGTTGAGCACGCGCGAGATCGTTGAGATGCTGACACCGGAAACCTTGGCGACATCGTAGATGGTGGGCTTCTTGGGGGCCATCGCCTGTCTCATGAAAGAATCGGTGAAAGCCCTTTCAGTCTAGCATGTCCGAGCCTGGAGAGTCAATGTCGCTGGACCGACTGGAGCGACAGCGTCCAGGCTTGAACGAGGTCGCCCTCGAGGTCGATGGACTCTCACCCACGGTCCGGTCGTGCGACTCGCTGAGCCGGGCACGGCGGAAGCCGGCATCCTGGCGCGCCTTGGCCGGCCGCAGGACGCCGGCCCACCGCCGCTGCGATCCTTGAGGGAAAACGACGTCCGATCTGGGCGTGCGGCGGCAAAAACCCGCCCGCCGCAGGGGCCATCCCGCGACTCCGTCCAGGCCGCCATCTGCGGAGTCGTCCGGCGCTATACTCCACGACCGGTAGTGCGGGAAGAATTGCAGTGAGCCGAGGCCTCTAGAGAACGACGCCGTTTCACCGCGGTCTCGGCATTACGTACTTCCGTCGAGTCACCGCCCGCCTCACAGGAGCCCCCATGCGTTACGGCCACTTCGACGACGAGCGCCGTGAGTACGTCATCACGCGACCGGACACCCCCCTGCCCTGGATCAACTACCTGGGGACGGAAGATTATCTGGCGCTGATCTCGAACACTGCCGGGGGCTATGCCTTCTATCGCGACGCCCGCCTGCGACGCCTGACCCGCTTTCGCTACAACAACGTCCCGGCCGATCAGGGCAGTCGCTTCCTCTACCTGCGCGACGACGATCCTGACCGTCCGCTGCAGGCCCCCCTCTTCTGGCGTCCGACGGGCCAGCCCTCGCCGGAACCACTCGAGAGCTATGAGTGCCGCCACGGCCTGGGCTACACCCGCCTGCGCACACTGCACTCCGGGATCGAGTCCGACCTCCGGTTCTTTGTCCCCCTGGGGGAAACCCTCGAGATCTGGCAGATCCGCCTGACCAACCACCGTCAGCGCCCGGCCCGACTGTCGTTGTTCGCCGCCGTCGAGTTCTGCCTGTGGGACGCATGGGACGACGCCACCAACTTCCAGCGAAACCTCTCGCTGGCCGAGGTCGAGGTCGAGGATGGCGTGATCTATCACAAGACCGAGTACCGGGAGCGGCGTAACCACTTCGCCTACTTCGCTTGTTCCGGGACGCCGCGAGGATACGACACGCAGCGCTCGGCGTTCCTCGGAGAATACCGGGGATGGGAGAGCCCTCTGGCGGTTCAGGCCGGGCGGTTGTCGAACTCGATCGCGCACGGCTGGGAGCCGATCGGGGCACACCAGCTTCCGATGGAGCTGGAAGCAGGCGCCACCTCCGAGGCCATTCTGCTGCTCGGGTACGCCGAGAACCCCGCCGCATCGAAATTCGATCCGCCCGGATCACAGACTCTAGATAAGCGGACGGTCCGCCCCACGATCCGGCACCTTCTCGACCCGCAGGCAGTGGAGTCGGCCTTCCAGGAGTTGACGGCCGCCTGGGATGAAACGAGATCAGCGCTCCAGGTGGAGACCCCGAACCCGCACACCAACCGTCTGGTCAACATCTGGAACCCCTACCAGCTGCACGTGACGTTCAACGTCTCGCGCTCCGCCTCCTACTTCGACAGCGGTATCGGGCGGGGCATTGGCTTCCGAGACGCCAGCCAGGACCTGCTGGGCAGCCTCTTGTTCATTCCGGACCGCGCCCGACGCCGGCTGCTCGACCTGGCCGCCACGCAGTTGCCGGACGGAGGAGCCTACCATCAGTATCAGCCGCTGACGAAGATCGGTAACAACGATATCGGGAGCGGATTCAATGATGATCCGCTCTGGCTGGTGTTGGCGACGGCGGCGTACGTGAAGGAAACCGGCGATTTCGGGATCCTCGACGAAGGGATTCCTTTCGACAACGCCGCGGGGACCGAGGCCAGCCTCGAAGATCACCTGCGGCGATCGATCCGCTTCACGCTCGATCGTCTCGGCCCGCACGGCCTGCCGCTCATCGGGCGAGCCGACTGGAACGACTGCCTGAACCTCAACTGCTTCTCCGAGTCGCCCGGCCAGTCATTCCAGACGACGGTCAACAAAGACGGCCGGACCGCCGAGAGCGTGTTCATCGCCGGCTTGTTCGTTCTGGCGGCTCAAGAGATGTCGGCCCTCGTCGAGCGGCGTGGTCATTCGGCCGAGGCGAAGTCTCTGCTCGCGGCCGCGTCGGCGATGGAGAAAGTGATTTGGGCGGCGGGATGGGACGGCGCCTGGTTCCGGCGGGCGTACGACGACGCCGGTCGGCCGATCGGCTCGACGGAATGCGAGGAAGGCCAGATCTTCATCGAGCCCCAAGGGATCTGCGTCATGGCCGGCCTTGGCCTGGACGACGGGCGTGCCCAAACCGCCCTCGACTCGGTGGCCGGCCGACTGGCTACGCCGCATGGTATGGTCCTGCTGGCCCCGGCCTATCGCCGCTATTACCTCCACCTGGGGGAGATCTCATCCTATCCGCCGGGGTACAAAGAGAACGGCAGCGTCTTCTGCCACACCAATCCGTGGATCATGATCGCCGAGGCTCGCGCCGGACGGGGCGACGCCGCCTTCGATTACTACCTGCGCATCAATCCTTCGGCGAGGGAGGAGCAGAGCGACGTCCACCGCTGCGAGCCCTACGTCTACGCCCAGATGATCGCCGGGCGCGAGGCGCCGACCCACGGGGAGGCCAAGAATTCGTGGCTGACGGGCGCCGCGGCCTGGGCCTACGTCGCCATCACCCAGTGGATCCTCGGCGTCCGGCCGACGTTCGACGGCCTCCAGGTGGCGCCGGTCCTACCGTCGGACTGGCCCGGATACGAGCTCGTCCGAAGATTCCGCGGAGTGTTGTACCGGATCCACGTCGAGAACACCGGCCCGGGGAACGAGGTTGAGTTGGAAGTCGACGGCCGGAACATCGGCGGGACGGTCATCCCCCTGCCGGAGGCGGGGACGCTGGAAGTCCGGGTTGTGGCGCGGGTCGGCTGAGCGGGGCTGATCGGCCCGGCGCCTCTCGAGGGCATAAGCCGCCGCGCGGCCCCAAGGGGCGCGC
>Ga0209431_10005289_pt1 | contig 10078 bp, 10 predicted proteins | sample RifCSP13_3_FD_184021 | JGI IMG/M metagenome (GOLD analysis project Ga0209431, IMG submission 184021) | Soil microbial communities from Rifle, Colorado - Rifle CSP2_sed 13_3 (SPAdes) (version 2) | ecosystem: Environmental > Terrestrial > Deep subsurface > Rock core/Sediment | place: Rifle... | reverse complement strand
CCACGTCGCGTACGTCGAGAACTTGTAGCCCTTGCGGTAGTCGAACTTCTCGACCGCGCGGATGAGGCCGATGTTCCCCTCCTGGATGAGGTCGAGGAAGCCCATGCCGCGGCCGATGTACTTCTTCGCGATGGAAACGACCAGCCGGAGGTTCGCCTCGGTCAGGTTGTGCCGGGCGTCATCGCCCTTCTGGATGAGCTCGTCGGCGAGACGGCGCAGCGCGCGCTGCTCGTCGGTGTCCGACTGGACCATCTGGTCCAGCGCCTTGACCAGGTGCGTGCGGATCTCGACGCCGAGAGCGACGAGGGCGATGAGCTGGTCCGCGCCCTCGGCCGCACCGTGCACCTTTGAGTACGCGGGCAGCAGGCGGAAAGCGAGGCGGTGCGGATCGCGCTTTGCGTTGTCGATGATCAGGACGATCTCCTCGATGAGCACGCGTGCCTCGTTCGAGATCTCCTTGCTGTTCGCCTCGGCGTTCAGGGGGTCGCGCAGCCGCAACAGGCGGTTCGTGAGCTTCTTGAGCTCCTTCTCGCCCTCCGCGTCGTCGAGGGTGAAGCGGAGCGCCTTCAGCGTGAACCGCGTGGCCTCGTCGACGATGTCCTTCGGCCGGCCGAGCGCCATGCGCTTCTTGACCTCGACGCCGAGCTCGTAGAGGTGGATCGCCGCGAGCGAGGGCGACTCGAGCGCCTGCTCGCCGAGCTCGATCGACTTGGCCAGGTTCACCTCCTCTTCAGCGTTGAGGAGCGGGACCTTGCCGATCTCCTTGAGGTACATGCGGACGGGGTCGTCGACGCTGATGAGGTCGCTCGCGAGGACGGTCGAGATGGCGTCCTCGCGCTGCATCTCCTCGGTCTCGTCCTCTTCCTCCTTGACCTGCGACCACGTCGGGCCGCGCTCGGCCTCGAGGATCTCGACGTTGTTGTCGTCGAGGGAGACCAGGACCTCTTCTATCTCGGCCGCGTCGGCGTCCGGGAGCGCGCGGGCGATCTCGTCCTGGGTCAGGTAGCCCTGCTGCTTCCCCTTCGCCAGGAGCCGATCGGCCGCGTCCTTGTGCTCGGGATGGATCGCGGAGCCGGCGGGCTTGCCCGGCGGCGCCGCCGCCTTGGCGGCCACCGCGGCTCGAGCTCTTTCCTTGAGAGTCGCTTTCATTCGTCCTCGTCTTCTGGCGCCGGTCTCCCCGGCGCCGTGTCGCGCTAGCGCGCGTGCATGAGGCGCGTGAGCTCATCGGTCAGCAGGTCTATCTCCGCGTCCAGGCCGCCGATGTCACCGTCGCCCCGTGCCCGCGCGGCTCGCTTCTCCTCGATCCGCTGCCGCAAGTTCCGATCCCGAAGCCGCTGCGCGGCCATTTCGATCGCCCTGACGGCCTGGTCCTCGTCCGACGGCTGGGGCGCCGAAGCGCCCAGGGCTGCGGCAACGGCAGCCAGCTGTGCCGGGTAGCGAGGGCCGGGTCGCTCGCCAGCGCGAAGCAGCTCGAAGATGGCTCGCAGATCGGGATCGGTGAGGTTCTCAGGATCGAGCTCGAAGCGGCCTGCTTCCTCCGGGAACTGGACCAATTGTGCCATCAGGTACCTCTCCAGCTCCCGCTGGCCGGACGGAGCGGCCCGCTGGCCGTTCTCGACGGGCCGGGCGGGCCCCGGCCCCTGTGAGAACGGGGCGGGCGGACGCTCCATTCCCCGCGGCCGCCGGGCGCCCGCGAGCTCCTGACGGAGCGTCTCCTCGCCGGCCCCGGTCAGGCGCGAGAGCGTGCCCAAGTAGAGGTCACGGGTGAGCGGGTCGGTCTCGTCGGCCAGTAGTGGGAGCGTCTCGGCGAGGAAGCGCCGCCGCCCGTCCGGGTTCGCTAGGTCGGACCGCCGGCGGACCTGCTCGATCAGGAACTCGAGGACGGGCCTCGCCTCCTTCAGCAGCGCGCGCAACCCCGGCGGATCCGAGCGCGCCAGGTCGTCGGGGTCCTTGCCCTCGGGCAGGACGGCGACGTGGACCGGCAGGCGCTCGCGCCGGCCCAGCTCCCCCCGCCCCGCCCGGTCCGGCGCGCTGTAGATGACGCGCAGCAGCTCGCGGCCACGCTTCTCGGCCGATGCCGTGCCCGGGGCGTCGCCGTCGAAGGCCACGATGGCCCGGGCGTTCGCCCCCTGCTCCCGGTCGAGCCGCATGTCGTTGAGCATCTGGTACTGCTGCACGGTGAGGGCGGTCCCCATGGACGCGACCACGTTGTCCAGCCCCGCCTGGTGGCAGGAGACGGCGTCGAGCTGGCCCTCGACGATGACCGCCTCGCTGCTCCGGCGCATCTGCGTCTTCGCGACGTCTAGCGCGAAGAGGGTCGCGCTCTTGTCGAACAGGTCCGTTCGCGGCGAGTTGATGTATTTCGCCGGCTGGCCCGCGCGCATGGCTCGACCCGCGAAGGCCACGGTGCGGCCCTTGGAGTCGCGGATCGGCACCATGAGCCGGTCGCGGAAGCGGTCGAAGAGCCCGCGCTCGTGCTCGATGACGAGGCCGGCGGCGATCGCCTCCTGGTCCGTGAAGCCCTTCTTCCGCAGGTAAAGGAGCAGGCCGTCGCGGATGTCGGGCGCGTACCCCAGCCCGAAGCGCTCGACGGTCGCGGGCTCGATCCCCCGCTGCACCAGGTACTCCGCGGCGGCCTTCCCCGCGGTCGTGCCGCGCAGCGCCTGGCGGAAGTAGAACAGCGCGGTGTCGTTCGCGGCGAGCAGCTTCTTCTCGTGCTCGCGCACCTCGGGCGTGCGGCGCGTCAGCTGGACGCCGGCGCGGTCCGCGAGGACGCGCAGCGCCTCGCCGGCGTCGAGGCCGTCCTGCTTCTCGAGCCAGGTGAAGGCATCCCCAAAGACGCCGCACCCGAAGCACTTGTACGTGCGGCGCTCCGGATCGACCGTGAAGGACGGCGTCTTCTCCGCGTGGAACGGACAGAGGCCCTTGTAGGTGCGGCCGGCGCGCTTCAGCGGGACCTTCTCGCCGATCAGCTGGACGAGATCGATGCGCTCCTTGACGAGGTCGAAGTCGCCCGGCATCCCTAACCCACCTCACCGCGCGGCCGCACGCCCGGACCTATCGACGGCTCCATGCGGCCGGGACGAACAGCTCCTCGTACATGTTGAGCGCATACCCGTCGGTCATCCCGGCGATGTAGTCGGCCACCGCGCGCTTCGTCCCGTCGCGCTCGGCGATGCGCTGGTGCTCCGAGGGCATGAGCTCGGGGTGCGCCTCGAAATGCTGGAGCAGCGACCAGAGCATGCCCTGCGCCTTGGCGTCCTCGGTCTTGGCCGCGCCCGAGAGGTACACGCTGTCGAACATGAACTTGCGGAGGGCGTTGGTCGCCTCGAGGACCTCCGCGCTCATCGTGACCAGCGGCTTCCCGAACGAGCTCACGATGACGTCGTAGATCATCGTGTCGAGGCGCTCCTCCCGCGTCGCGCCCAGCGACGTGCGCACCTCCTTGGGGATGGCATCGTCGTCGATGATCCCGGCGCGGACCGCGTCGTCTACGTCGTGGTGGAGGTAGGCGACCTTGTCCGCGTAGCGCACCGCCCAGCCCTCGGGCGTCTCGGGCTCGCCCCACGCCGCGTCCTCCAGGCCGCCGGTGGTGGGCGCGCTGTGCTTGAGGATCCCGTCGCGGGTCTGGGCCGTGAGGTTGAGGCCCTTCCCGCCTTTCTCGAGCCTCTCGACGATGCGCACGCTCTGCTCGTTGTGCCGGAAGCCGTCCGGCAGGAAACGCGCGAGGAGCTCCTCGCCGATGTGCCCGAAGGGCGTGTGGCCGATGTCATGGCCCAGGGCCATGGCCTCGACGAGGTCCTGGTTGAGGCCCAGGGCCACCGCGATGGACCGGCCGATCTGGCTCACCTCGAGGATGTGCGTGAGGCGGGTCCGGTAGTGGTCCCCGATGGGCGCCAGGAACACCTGCGTCTTGTGCTTCGTCCGCCGGAACGGCTTGCTGTGGATGATCCGGTCGCGGTCGACCTGGAAAGCGGTCCGGGTCGGCGCCGGCTCCTCGTCCCGGTCGCGGACCGCCGCGGTCGAGCGTGTCGCGTGTGCCTCGAGAAGGCCGTCCTCGCCACGCTCCAGGCGCTCCCGGATGCGCAGAGCGGTGACCTGGCGGGTCCGTGACAGGCTCGCGGCGAGCGTCTCCGTAGTCGCCATGCGCACAGCCTAGATCGGCGGTCGCTCGGGCTGCGGCGGCGCCACACTGTGGCGATGCGGAAGGCTCCTCTCTCGGCAAAGGTGTTCGCAGGCCTTGGCCTGGCGAGCCTCGTCGCGGGCCTCGTGCTCGCGATCCTCGGGTCCTTTGCCTACATCGGCGTGCTGTCGGTAAGCCTCTTCTTCATCGCTGCGGCGCTCGTTGCCCGTGTGGTCAGTCCACAGGCCAGTCGGGTCGCTGCGGTCCTCCTGCTCGCGTCGTCCGCGCTTCTGATCTTCGGGCTGACCGCCACCCCGCTCTTCTATGCCGGGTGGGGCTTGCTGGCGGGAGCTGTGGCGCTGCTTGTCGTCGGCCACAAGAGACGGACGTCATGAAGGTCGGCGTGCAGCTTCCCGAGGTCGAGCGCGAGGTCCGCTGGCCGGAGGTCGCCGCGATCGCACGCGCCGCCGAGGAGTCCGGCTACGACTCGATCTGGCTCGGCGACCACATGCTGTACCGCGGCGACGGGCGGCCGGAGCGCGGACCGTGGGACTCATGGACGCAGCTCGCGGCGCTCGCCGCCACGACCTCGCGCGTCACGCTCGGGCCACTGGTCGCGTCGACCGCGTTCCACCCGCCCGGCGCGATCGCGCGCATGGCCGCTTCGATCGACGAGGTCAGCGGCGGACGCTTTGTCCTCGGCCTCGGCGCGGGATGGAACGAGACCGAGTTCCGAGCATTCGGCTACCCGTTCGACCGGCTCGCCTCGCGCTTCGAAGAGGCCTTTCCGATCATCCGGCGACTCCTGGCCGGCGAGCACGTCACGATGAACGGCGTCTTCTACGACATGGACGACGCCGTGCTCCTGCCCAGGCCGGCTCGCGACGTACCACTGATGATCGGCAGTCATGGGCCGCGGATCCTCTCGATCGCTCTTCCGTACGTCGATTCGTGGAACACTTGGTTCGACTGGTACGGCAACACCGCCGAAGGCTTCGCCGCCCGCAGCGCCGAGATCGACCGGATCTGCGCGAACGTCGGCAGGGATCCTGGCGACGTGCGCCGGAGCGCCTGCGTCCTCGTCGCGTTCGGCGCGGGCGGTGAGCGCCCACACAACGTTGTGCCGGTCCGGCCCGAGGGGCTCCGCGCGCACCTGAACGGGCTCGCCGAGGCGGGCGCGGACGAGGCCATCCTCGTCGTCGATCCGATCACCGAGCGCAGCGTCCGCGACCTGGCAGAGCGGATCGCCTGACTAGCGCGCGACCCGCTCCCGCGCCCGCAGAGCCTCCTCCGCGGCGGCAGCTCCGCTGCCGAGCCGTACAGGGACGCCAAGCTCGGCTAGCGTCATCTCCACGCCGCCGATGACTGCGAGCACCTCGAGCTCGTTTAGTGCCGTGACCGGAAGCGGCCGACTCGCGAATCCCAAGCGAACTCCACTAACACCAGCGCTTACGCGCTCACGCGGGGACACCATTTAGTGACGAACCTAGAGGAGGGCGGGCGAGCAGGCACTCCCCGCCCAAAGAGGTCTGACAGTGATGGTCATCCTGCGGATTCGCTACCTCTGCAGCGTGTGCGGCGCCGCCTTCGAGTACGACCCGCGCAGATTCACGGGTGCAATGACGGCCACGAGGGCCGTCGAGGTTACCGTCATGCGGGCGAGATAGGGTCGTCCCTCTAGATTCCGATGTTCGGATCGCTAGACCGCGATGGAGGTTCGAATCCAGCATCGCCCACACGTCCGTCCCTCGGTGGTCGCGCCGACCCCAGCGGCGGCCTTGCCGCGTCGACGAGCCGAAGCGTCGAGTCCTCCCGGCTCCAGCGTCCGCGCTCGTCGCGCTCTTGCGACATCTCGACCGCGATCGCCGGCGCCGCTAGCGCGGCGACCATCCGACGAATCTCCGGACGGATGACGAGCTCGATCGTGTCGCTGTCGAAGCGGATCTCCGTGACGAACTCTTCGATGAACGCGCGCCGCGCCTCAAGCGAGGCCTTCTGCTACGCGGCAGCGAGCCTATGCAGCGCGTTCGCGTCCTTCAACCCACGGCCCGTGACGCCACGACCGCGATACTGGTTCACGCGGGCTCGGGGTCTGCCCGCCACGCGCTCGGTGCGGAAACTCGAGGAGGGCGGCCTCGCAGATATCGTCGGGGTCCAAGGTCAGTAGCCCCGCGCCTTGTCGACGACGTTCAGAAGCGGATCGCCACGCAGGAACCGACTGAGGTTCCTGCAGAAGAGATCCGTAAGGCGGTCGTTTTCGAGCTCGGATTGGGACATACAGTGCGAGGTGACGATCACGTTGGGCATGTCCCAGAACGGGCTGTCGCCCGGCAGCGGTTCGGTCCCGAACACATCGAGCACGGCCGAGTTGATCGTCTCGTCTTGAAGTGCGCGGACCAGCGCGGGTTCGTCGACAACCGTCCCGCGGGCGATGTTGATGAGGCAGGCCGATGGCTTCATGAGACGGAGCTCGCGCTCGCCGATGAGGTGCCTCGTACGGACGGTGAGCGGAAGCGCCAGCACGACGACGTCCGCTCGGGGCAGCGCTTTGGCCAACCTCTCCGTTCCGATCAATTCGTCGACCTGGTGATCATTAGGGCGGGCCGTCCGTGTGTCGCGTTTCACCCCGATGACACGCATGCCGAAGGACCGCGCGCGACGCGCGACCTCGGTCCCCACGCGGCCGACCCCGACGACGAGCATGACGCGCCCAGTGAGCTCCGGGGTCGTGAATCGCTCCCAGCGATGGAGCCGCTGGTTCTCTTGAGCGTGGAGCATCCCGCGCGTGAGCATCAGTGTCGTCATCAGCACGAACTCGGCGAGCGGTACCGCGTGGATCCCGGCGGCGTTGGTGACGATGATCTTCGAGTCCACCAGGCCCGCCCTCTCGATGTAGGCGCCCACGCCGGAGCTTGTCGCTTGGACCCAGCGGAGTCGTGGCGCGCGCTGCTCGAGGCTGACCGGCGTCGCCTTATCGAAGTCGAACAGAATGTCGGCCTCGCGTAGCATGGAGTCCCACTCGGCCTGCTGCTGCGGTGTTCGACGGATGACGACGTCGTGGTCGGCGATATAGCGGGGCGCGCCGACGAGGTCGGGTCGGTGGACGACCGTTATGCAGGGATCGACGGCCCGCATGCGTTCGACATGCGTTGGCTCGAGCGGACTTGCGACGAGCACGACGATTTCGCCAACAGTCACGGGAGGAACATCCGGAGTTCGGCGACGACGACCGCGGTGCCGCCGACCCGCACGTCGATCAGCCGACCGTGTTCCCGCACGGCGTGGATGACGACACGTCCCGGCCGTCCGAGCGCGTGACCCTGCTCTCCGGCAAACTCACGCCGATCGCCGAGCTCGCCGAGCCAGTCGAGGTACGCCGCGAGCACCCCGTGCGCGGTGCCAGTGACCGGATCCTCGGGGATACCGTTCGCTGGGGCGAAGTGCCGGACGTGGACCAAGGCACCCGGATCGATCGTCTCCCGCGAAAAGAGCGTGAACCTCGTCAGGCGGCTTGGCCCGGAGTACTCGCGGATGGCGTCCAGGGCCGGACGCAGCTCGAGAAGATCGGCCAGCCGGCGTACGGGCACGATGACCCGAGCCGATGCGTCGTCGATCGCGACCGGCAGCGCCGGGTCAAGGGCATCGCGAGAGAGGCCGACGGTTCTCGCGATGCCCTCTCGGCCGTCGGGGGCCTCCCGCAGCGCCGCAACACCCACTGACATCAGCACGCTCGGCCGACCGTCGTCGTCGGCTCTGACCCATACGCCGAGGGTGCCGCGTCTGGTCTGATGTCGGATCGCTACGACCTCCGAGCTCACCGAGATCCGGCCTTCGCGAACGAGGCAGACGTACGCGGCGATCGTCGCGTGGGCGCACAGATCGACCTCGACGACCGGCGTGAACCAGCGCAACCGGAAATCGGCGTCGGGAGCATCCGGCCGCAGCACAAAGCAGGACTCCGTCTGGCCAAGCTCCCGTGCGATCTGGCCCATCTGTTCATCCGAGAGTCCGTCGGCCTCGGTCACGACTCCGGCGGGATTGCCGCTGAACGGGCGATCCGTGAACGCGTCGGCGAGGTAGGCGCGTCGATCCGAGGCGATCAGACGATCGCTTTCGCGGTGATCGCAGCCGCGCAGCGCGCCACCGCCTCGTCGGTGGACATCACCTTCGCATACACATCGCGGAGGACCCGCACGGAGGCGTCGTGCATCGCTGGGACGATGGCGCCACAGGCGTCCTCGACCAACCCGACGTGAAAGCCGAGGTCTGCTCCGTCGGTCACGGCGGTGTGCACGCATCCAGTTGTGACGACGCCGCAGACGACGAGGTTCTCGATCCCCATGTTGCGTAACACCCACTGAAGATTCGTCGCGCAGAACACCGATCCGGAGGTCTTGTCGAAGACGAGCTCATTCGGCAGCGGCGCGAGCTCGGCCAAGATCTCGGTCTCCATCGAAGAGGGTGGCGCAGAGTGCCCTAGTTTCTTGTGCAGCCGACCGCGGTCGCGGCCGTCCGGCGTCATCGAGCGGATCCGCACGTGGATGACTTCCATGTCGGCGTCGCGGAACGCGGTCTGCAGCCGGGAGATATTCGGCACGATCAGCCGTAGCCGCGACACGTAATCGCGGTAGGCATCCTCGAAGCCTGCGGCGCGCAGCCTTAGCGCCATTCCATGGTCGGGGTGTGCCGAGCGGTACTGCATGTCGACGACAAGAAGCGCGCTGTTCCCAACACGGAGATCCAGGTCGGGGAACGGTGGACGCCAGGCGATGTACGGGTCGTCCGCGCGGGTGGGCAGCATCGACACCTCCGACAGCTACTGTCGGCGGAGGCGCGGATCGAGCAGGTCGCGGACGCTGTCGCCGACGATATTGAACGCAAGCGTAAGGCTCAGGATCGCGAGGCCAGGAAAGGTGCCGATCCACCACTGGTCGAAGTAGTCGCGACCCAAGGCGATCATCGAGCCCCACTCCGGGACCTCTGGCGGTGGGCCGAGGCCGAGGAAGCTGAGCGAGGCGAACGTGAGAATGGCGTGACCGACATCAAGGGTCACCAAGATCACGATAGACGAGACAATGTTCGGGAGCACGTGGCGGATGTACACGCGCCCGTCGCTCGCGCCGACGGCCTGGGCGGCGAGAACGTACTCGCGCTCGCGCACGGATAGCACGAGACCACGTACCAGACGGGCGTATGAGGGCCACCAGGCAATCATGATCGCGATGATCGCGTTCTGGATGCCGGCTCCGAGCGCGGCGGTGATGACCAAGGCCAGGATGACGGTCGGGAACGCGAGCGTCAGATCGGTGATGCGCATGATCGTCTCGTCGAGCACCCCCTTGAACCAGCCGGCGATGCTGCCGACGAGTGTGCCGATGATCGCGGCGAGCGTCACGGCCCCGATGCCGACGGGAATGGAGATGCGCCCGCCAAACAGGATCCGGCTGAGTATGTCGCGACCGAGGGGATCGGTACCGAGCCAGTGCGTCGGTCCCGGTGGGGACAGCCGCTCTGGGATGTTCTGCAGCAGTGGCGGATACGGAGCGACGAGCGGGGCTGCCGCTGCCAGGACAAGCCACAGTGCGACCGCCGTCATCGCGCCGATCGCGATGGGGGAGCGCACGACTTTCGGCAGCGACGACCGCCGGTGGAGTTTGGGGAACGTGGCACGTTCGCGCCGGCGCGTTATCACGCCATTCGGATGCGCGGATCGGCGAACCCGTATAGCACGTCGACGACGAGGTTGACGAGCACATAGATCATCGCGATCACGACGCCGACTCCCATGATGGCGGGAGAGTCAAACGACGTGGCGCTGCGGAACGCGTAGAGCCCGAGCCCGGGCCATGCGAACACGCTCTCCGTGACGACGGTGCCAGAGAGCAAGCCACCGAAGCTTAATCCGATCACGGTCAGCACCGGGATGAGCCCATTCCGCGCCGCGTGGCGCAATAA
>Ga0209431_10005288_pt1 | contig 10079 bp, 7 predicted proteins | sample RifCSP13_3_FD_184021 | JGI IMG/M metagenome (GOLD analysis project Ga0209431, IMG submission 184021) | Soil microbial communities from Rifle, Colorado - Rifle CSP2_sed 13_3 (SPAdes) (version 2) | ecosystem: Environmental > Terrestrial > Deep subsurface > Rock core/Sediment | place: Rifle... | reverse complement strand
TTGGAGGCTAATTTCTTGAAGGGAATTAGTTTAAAAGATTTAACAGTTTTGATGTTTTCTTCAGCCATTTTTCACTTTAAATAAACAGTTTTAATACAGAAAAATAGAACCATTTTTAAATATTATTTAATACATCAGATTATGCAAACCAACTCGAAAAAACTAATAAATTTTTAATGTTTAAAATAAAATTTCTAAAATAAAGGGTCACATAAGAACATTTATTAACCGTCACAAACCTAAAATGGTTCTTGTGTCCTTTGTTGGATATTTTTTGTTCATATGTTTTTCTTTTAATTTTTTATGCTTTTTCCAATGATCCTTATGTAATTTATCGTATTTCATGTAAATATATGGTCATTTTTATTGCGCTTTGTTAAATTTGTCAAAGACAAATCTGACACAATTTCGTCTAGACGAAATTTGTTAAATTTACTGCATCTGTTCACATTTGCTTCTATTTTTGACTTTGAAAAAATAAAACAAAATACGACCTTGTGGTAAATTAAGCTTCACATAAGGATATCTTAGAGCCTTATAATAGCATGATTATAAAATAAAAAACGAGTTTTTTATTTTGTGTTGTGATAATGGAGAAAATAAAAGTAAAAGAGTGTTAATAACAACAAATGACTATTTTAATAAGAAGTAATGGTAGTAGTGTAGTAATGTAGTAATATAGTGATATAGTAATGTAGTGATATAGTAATGTAGTAATGTAGTGATGTAGTAATATAGTAATATTGTTTCGAATCGCTGATTAGCGATTCTCATCATGAACGTCTTTTATAAAAATAATTATCTGTTGCCATTTGTATGCTATTTGGTATTATCAAAGGAATTTCTTTTGATAATTTTATTCCTTCTAATAACCAATTAAATAGAGCGCTTTTTGCAGTTTCGTCATTTAAAAGTCTTTGCAAAACGAAAGGATCTCTGCTGAATTCATTGTTATCTTGCGGATCATAAACAAATTTTGTATGAAATGGAATCACTACAATTCGATCTCTCAAGGATTCAATTGAATCATGAAAGTTTAAGAATTCGTTTATCACAAGAAAAATTTTATGTTTGGGTTTCGTCGTGGTTCTATTACAATGTACGATATAGTCTGTGGATAAAAGGGATTTAATTTTGGCAGCATCCAACTGCAAGTTATAACTAAATTCTTCAATTAGAATCATTTGTGTATTGATTATGGAAATTGGATCGGAGCTATTTTTAGCGATAATGTTGCTGGATAGTTTTAATGCTAAAGGTCCTAAAAGACTTTGCATTAACTTCATTAAAGTGGTTCTTCCGTTGGAACCAGTGCCATATAAAATAAACATCTTTTTACAAGGTTCGTTCGTCAAACACGATCCCAGTATTTGTTGAACATATTTCAGCCATTCGATATCTCCACGCGAGAGCTGAGTTAGGTATGTATTCAACAAGGAAGATTCAGCAGTAGGATCATAATGAGCATTAATTTTGGGTAATGTATTGACAATTTCCTCAATCGCTGAGTTCATTTTATTTTTTTAAATTTAAAAATGTCAAGCAAAATGTTTTTTTAATTTTAAAGTTATCATTATTACTACATTACTACATTACTACATTACTACATTACTATATTACTACATTACTATATTACTACATTACTACATTACTATATTACTACATTACTATATTACTACATTACTACATTATTATTAAAACTTTCGCAACGAGATGAATGATTTTTCTTTATAAAATCATTCAATCGAATGATTTTTCTTTATAAAATCATTCAATCGAATGATTAATTATTACATTATTCGTTAATCAATTGACATTCATCTACAATGAGGACAATACTTCCATCCCGAATCCCCTCGAGCGTATAAAACCGTCTTACAATCAGACGCTTTTCGGATATAAAAAAGCGCCTTACAATCAGGATTAGAACAGGAATTAAAATTCCCCCCGAAAGGCGGACGTATGTCAATTCCAAAACATTTAAAACACTTCTCATTGTGTCGCTTTTCACCTATAATAATATCTGCCAATCCATTTATAACATAATCTTTACCATGAAAATATCTTGGACAGTGACTACATTTCACCTTAAATGACCTTTCACTACTATAAGGAAAAGTATGGGAATAATAACGCTTTAACGCAATTCGTAAGCCTCGAAGATGTTGATTAAAGAGTTTAGAGACAAGACACATACTTTCTAAAGTAACGCCGGGTCCTTTATTATCATATATCTGTTCTAAGATATCTCTTAATTCTACAAAATATGGTTGAGATTGTGTTACTAATCTCTTGAGACCAAACAAATTTTTGACAGTCATTTCTCCCACAATTTCAACACAATTAATTATTTCAAGAAATAACTCTTTTGGAAGATTTGGTTCTAGAGTCACTGTCACTGTCACTGTCGGAATTACAGCAACATGATTATTATTATATTTACTGTTATCAAGATCTTTGCACTTTCTTGATTTCTTTCCATTTTTACTAAGTTTTCCTTGACGATTTGCCATAAAACTTTTTATAATCTTTAATAAAATAAGCTCTTTTCTTCATAAAAAAATTGTGGTTAATATTTGGTTATAAATAAAATTTTATTAAATATACGTTCGAGCGAGTGTATACAACCAAATTTAATTATTTTGGTACTAGAATGATTGACTCTTACCGCTAAAGCTGCCCGAGTTGATCCGCAGAAAGGATTGACCAATTTGAAGATGTTTTGAATTCTTCTAGAAAGATAAATCTAGCTCATGTATTCTTTTCTGATCGTTCTGCTTATTATTCATATTTTTTATTTAAAATTTCATCTTTTTATATAGCAGAACTGCTATATTACCAAACAAAATCACCTCCGGTCTATAACACTATTTCAATGTGATGCTTTCTTTTCAATAACCATTATGTGATTTAATCATATTTCTTTTAAATATACTGTTTTTTATGTTTTTTGTTGAATATATTGCGAAAAAGATGCCTTTGTTTTTATTTTTTATTTTGAAAAAAATAAAATTCTAAAATAAAGGGCCACATAAGGCTATTTCATAGCCTTATAATAGCATAGTTATAAAATGGTAAAATCGTTGTTTGTTTTTAGGGTTCGAATTTAATAAATTTTGCTTTAGCAAAATCATATAATAATTTCCGCACGCGGAAATTTAATAAAAATGTTATATTATTGATAATTTTGTTTATAAAATTTGTTATAAGCCGTTGATCAGCGGTTCTTATTATAATTGAACACCTCTAAGCGAATAATTTTATTTAATACATATTAAATAAAAATTAAACACCAGTTAAATCAAACAATTAAATAATTAAATAATTAAATAATTAAATATCAATCAACCTTTGTGCGTTGAGTGCTAGTTTACTTTGTTAACTGTTTTTCATAATGTTTCGAGATTGGTTTAAAACTGGTTGTAACTGGTTTTTAACTGGTTTGCAACTAGTTTAAAACTATTTTTTATAACTGGTTTGTAACTGATTTGTAACTGGTCGTAACTGGTTTAAAACTATTTTTTATAACTGGTTTGTAACTGGTTTGTAACTGATTTGTAATTTTTTAATAATTGATTTTAATTTTGTTTTGTTAGTTTTTTAATTTAACTGATGTTTAATTTTTATATGATTTTGCTTTAGCAAAATCTATTAAATAATATGTATAAAATAAAACTATTCGCTTAGAGGTGTTTAATTATAATAAGAACCGCTGATCAACGGCTTATAACAAATTTTATAAACAAAATTGTGTAATAATTTCGTCTTAGACGAAATTTAACAAAGTTTATAATATTATCAACAAAATATAATCTAATTCAATAATAATTATTGAATTAGATAAGCTATTGTATAGTTATAAGCCGGGAAGATTTGCCAGAGTTAATATCACTGGTAGAATAGCATAACATTGTAATACCACCTGTCGATACAGTTTATTATGGAACGCCTTCAATCGGTGAATTACTAAATGATGTATGGTTATTAAGTTGTCTAGAATATATATTAAATCTATGTTTTACAATCATTCCATATACTATTTCAAATCTTATACAAATAAGTGTTGTCAAATTAATTCCTAATGATATACTTACGGAAATTTTTTATTAATATATTACTACTGCGATTATTATTATATTACTATCGTAATTGTCACATTAGCGATATTACACCGTAATAATGGCATTGGTACTATTGCTACTGTGAATAGTATATATGTTCGAACGAGCATATATCATTGTCTGTGATAATTTGAGGTAAAATTAGTTTATTTTAAATTATTTTGGTGCTAGAATGATAGACCAATTTGAAGATGTTTTGAATTCTTCTGGAAAGATAATAGGAAAGAACATATTTCCGACTTGTTGAATAAAGTATCTATATTTATATCCTGTTGTTCCGCTGAAGCAAAAGTATAATGTTTGTTATACAGATCTTTTCGAAATCCTGCTAAATATCATTTCATTGTATTTTCCTTAATACCCATAAATTGACATAATGATAATATCATTCTTTCATAACAAAAACACCAATCTCCAATCTTCAGAGCATATTCTATTTCATACCTGGATTTACCACAAGGTCATACAATAATTTTCAATAGTTATATTAGCATCAAGATGTTGTGTATCAAGATGTTGTGTATCAAGATGTTGTGTATCAAGACAAATTACCAATTTCTCAGATGGAATATAATTCCATACAAATCTAATAGTAGAGGAAGTAATAGCTTTCATTCCTATATTTTTGCTCACCTTTTCTTGATCCATTGCTGCTACGCAATTTAACTCATATAATTATGTAATAAAATTTATTTTCAAAAATATGGATTATATGGCTTTCTGCAATTCGGACAATATTCCACAAATCTTTCAGAATCATAATAATCTACTTCATCATAATAATCTACTTCATCATAATAATCTACTTCATCATAATAATCTACTTCATCATAATAATCTACTTCATCATAAAATCCATCACCGTTATCTACTATTGTAGGTGTTTCAACTGTGTCATAAAATCCATCACCGTTATCTATTATTGTAGGTGTTACCTGCTGTTGTGGGTGTTGACCTGCTCTTCTAAAAGTTCGTCTTGGAATTGGTGTGGTAGTTTGAATATAATCATAAAACCCGTCTCCATCTGTATCTACAGCAATTGTATCATAGATTCCATCTCCATTATCTACTATTGTAGATGTTGAAACTGTATTACCTACTATTGTAGGTGTTGCGACTGTATCATATATTCCATCACCTCGAGCTGAAATTTCATCATAAAATCCATCTCCATCATAATCAGCCGCATAAAAATCGTAGTATCCATCTCCATCGTAATCAATTGACACACTATTATATGCCATCTTCTATTTCATTGTTAAAGAAAATCCACAAAATTCAAAATATTTTCAAGATTAAATTTGTTTCTTAAATTATTATATACACTCATAATTTATATCAATTAATTTGTCGCAAAGCTAATACTTTAAATAATAAACAAGAATAAATAAAAGTATCATATGGAAATATGGGACACATAATATAGATTTCTTAATATTATCATCTGTGGTAATATTGAATGATAATAATAACGACCTTAAGGGTAAATTTTTAAATTTGTAGATGGGGAATTATTTTATTTTCGCAGAAATTTTCAGTATTATGGTTCTAATAAATGGATTCCAAAAAGAGAGAATCAAAACGTGATCATGATAAGTGTGTTGAAGTCGAAGTAAGGACGCGAGATGTTGACTATAATCTCAAAAACATACCCATTAAGTTACCTTTGTCCACTTGTTACACTGAAAAACAATTAACTTGGTACGAAGATGTCATCATTTCCTATCGAGGTGCTGTGGAACCAAGCATTGCAGTTAATCCTAAAGATAGACGCAAGATAGTTGTGGTATGGCAACTCGCAAGAATAAATAACAGCGGAGCCTTGGACATTGGAATTGCTCATTCCGAAGATCATGGAAAAACATGGCGAAACAGTATCGTTCCATTTCAATTTTGTATTGGTGGAATTATTCAAAGATCTAGTGATCCCTGGTTATCATATTCCCCCTGTGGAAAGTTTGTTTTTCTATCTGTGTTGGTCTTCAATGTGATCCCATGGCCAAACTTACAAGAAAACATTCAATATGGTGTTGTTGTAACAAAATCTTGTGATAATGGTAAAACATGGAGTGATCCTGTTTATGTCATTACCACACCTGACACTATCACATCACCACCAGGATTACCCTTTGATGATAAGAATACAATTACATGTGATCCTTATGATTGTTGCAATATTTATCAAACTTGGAATAGAACACCAGCCTTTCTGCCAATTTCTTTTCAACATTCCGATGCCTGGTTTACACGAAGTAATGATGGTGGTAAAACCTGGTTCCCTGCTGTTTTAATTTATAATCCAACCAGAGATTTGTTTAAATCAGGATTAAGTAATAACATTGAAGCAAATAACAGCATCTTTAACAATCAAGTTATTGTTTTGCCGCCCAGAGACAAATGTAATCCTAAAGATCCTCGAAGAACTGGAGAATTATTAAATTTTATGGTTAGAACTTATGCTATTCCATCAGTAACTGATTCACTTGTAGATCAAGCTGCTTTTCAGGATGATAGTTTTCCATTTCAATTACGAAATCATGATATCGCGGTAATTAGATCAGATGATCAAGGAGTTGGTTGGACTCAACGTGCCACTGTTGTTTCTGAATTTTCCATTAATAATCGTGTCTTTACTAATGGATACACTTATTCACCTTATCTATATAACTTTGTGCAATTACCAAATCCTCCTGTTCCTAACGTTAATATCAATCATATTACTGGTGGAGTCGGTGATTTATTAAGAACTGGTGATAATGCTCCTTCATATGCTATTAACAAAAAGAATGGTAATTTATATGTTGTCTTTCAAGATTCCAGAGGACGATCGGATTCCTTAGTTCAAATCTTTTTGACTGCATCAAGAGACGGTGGACATACATGGAGTGCTCCAGTTCAAGTCAACAAAACACCACAATGCGTTGTTAATCCTCAAGCTTTCACTGGAACCGTAGCTGTAACTGATAAAGGATTAGTTGGTATTTTGTATAATGATTTTAGAAATGATGAGATTTTAAATGAAAAAACTTTAACTGATGCTTGGTTTGTTGTTTACAAAGAGATTGATGGAGAAAGTGTTAAATTTGAGGGAAGTGGTCTTAAATTTATCACAGAAGTTCGTTTATCAAAGAAATCATACATTGCGGAAAATGGACCTGTAACGACAGGTGGTATCATGACCAATGGAGATTATTCTGGATTAGTAGCGGATCATGAAGAATTTTATGCAGCTTATACTAAATCGTTTAACGGACCTTTTGTTCCTAATCAAATTCTTCGAGGACCCGAAATCATTCCTCCAGGTAATACTCCAGTCACATTATTTCTTAATCCTAATTTGTTAACTTCACCCTTTGTTAGTGTTATTCGTGTTAAATTGGATGATTGTTGTGATGACAAATCTGATGACAAAGCTGATGATAAATCTAATGACAAATCTGATGATCATTCTGATAAAAGTTGCGACAAATCGGATAATCACTAAAAATGATGAAAAACGATTAAAAAATAAGAAAAAAAAGACGCATCGTTCGATGCATCGAAAATAGTGATTTCTTTTGTCTTTAAATGGAGAGAAGAAATAAAAATAAATGCAAACATCTTCAATTAAGTAATGGTGATAAAATTATCATTTACGAGGAGGATAATAATGGCGCCATAGTGTTTCTCCCACAATTTCGGCAACTTTGGTCATTATTAGCTTTTGTAGGAAGGATGTTGCCGTTTTCACCCGGAATTGTTACGGATTTTCCCTTACCACCAAGTTCGACTTCCAATCTTTTTGGTATTCCCTTTCTCACTGATCCCCAATCTGTTGTCAGAGTGTTATCATTTACAAACGACAATCCAACCGGACCAATTATAAATGATGGATTTATTTTGGAAACTTTTAGCTCACCAATCAACATGAAAATTAGCTGGATGGCACTTAATCCGACAAAAAATTTCAAGATTGGGTTTTATTTATCAGATACATTCTTTTATAATCAAACGAATCGTTTAGAATTAATTTGTGGAAATAAAGGTCCATCTATTTTTCCGTGTAGGAGAGGAACTTTTATATCGCCATATGTTGGTTTTTTATATGTCGCTGTTAATGAAGATACTAGCGTTAATGTCACTGTTAGAGTTTCTATTCCCAATCAAATTTTTTCTCCAGTAGTGACACCAGAACAATCTTACACCGAATTCATTACAGTGAGGAAAAATTGTAAAAAATTTAACGTTCCAGTTTTTACTATTCGATTTGCTGAAGATATTGATGGCCCATTCTTTTTGAAAACGGTCTCAAAATTCTTTCAATCTGCAGAAAGAGTTATTCGAAGATTTCTGGATGCAACTTCTTTAACTATTACCTTATTTACGGATGAAGAATTGATCACTTCAAAAATAAAACAAAATATAAAAAGAGCGCTTTGCCCTAAAGATTTACAATTTTTACAATTACAACAACCTCCTCCATCATTTACATATACGAATCTTTCAATAGCAGAAGTTTTATCTCTTGTTTCGGGACAAATTGCTACTGCAATAGCGGGTACTGTCACTGATAATAATCCTTCAATTCCTGATAGCGAAAAATGTAGTCCCGTAATGTTCCAAGGTGTAAACATGTCTATTATAAGAAATACGGCTTTTCGATTAGGTGTTAGTAATTTTTTGCGCCGGATTAGTTTTGTGGTTATTGTGAATACGCCTGCAGTGGCATCAGTTGATATAACCATTTCTCTGACATATATTGTAAATAGTTCTCGACCAGAAGATGTTCGATTAACATTTATAGCGGCTAATCCAAATGGAACTCCAAGTAATATGTTAGCCAGAGTCAGATCAAGGGGAAATCAAAGGATAACAGCAACACTTTTATTGCTTGCATTTGCTACGGACGTAAGTTTGTATTTTGAATATAATGGTAATATTGATAATGCCGCTGAATGTCGTCGAAATACAATTGTTGAATCAATAACAGTGGAATATATTCTCCCAACGCAAGCGCTGTAAAAAAGTTTTGTTAAATAAATTAATATTTTTTATATTTTAATATATTAATTTAATAATATTTTAATTATCTTGCTCAAGATAATTATTTTAAAATTTAATACAATCTAGCGCAATTTAACACAATTTAACACAATCTAACAAAACCTAACACAATCTAACACAATTCAACACAATCTAACACAAATTATTACAATCTAACACAATTCAACACAATTTAACACAATCTAACACAATTTAACACAATCTAACACAATTTAACACAATTTAACACAATCTAACACAATCTAACACAATTCAACACAATTTAACACAATCTAACACAATTCAACACAATCTAACACAAATTATTACAATCTAACACAATTTAAAACGATTAATGTGTTTAATAACTTAACAGTTTTCACAAATAACACTAACGCATATCATATTGTTGTGTAGTGCTGTGTTAAAAATAGTCTTGTTATGAATAAAAATTAACTAATTATTTGCTCGCGAAAATATTAAACTGTTGATTTTTGTTAACTTGCGTTAAATTGTGTTAAATTGTATTAGATTGTGTTAAACTGTTAATTTTTGTTAACTTGCACTATATCTTAAATTGTGTTAGATTTTGTTAGATTGTGTTAGATTGTGTTAGATTGTGTTAGATTGTGTTATATTGTGTTATATTGTGTTAGATTGTGTTAGATTGTGTTAGATTGTGTTAGATTGTGTTAAATTGTTATTTTGTAATAATTTGTTTAAATTATTGTGAAATTTGTTATAATTTTAATGTTTGTAGACTAAATACCGGTCCAAGATCCTACTTCAATTTCAACTTTACCAAATTGATCAGTCATCCATACTTTTTTAACAATGATTTCTCCCTTAACAGTTTTCCATGTTTTTGGTTTGCTAGCAATAAGTTTATCTGGTATTCCCTGTTTATTCCCGATATATCTTAATGTTAAAATGGTA
>Ga0209431_10005287_pt1 | contig 10079 bp, 10 predicted proteins | sample RifCSP13_3_FD_184021 | JGI IMG/M metagenome (GOLD analysis project Ga0209431, IMG submission 184021) | Soil microbial communities from Rifle, Colorado - Rifle CSP2_sed 13_3 (SPAdes) (version 2) | ecosystem: Environmental > Terrestrial > Deep subsurface > Rock core/Sediment | place: Rifle... | reverse complement strand
GGTAAAGAAATATTTGAAGAAAAGCGGAGTCAAGATCAGGATATGATGTCTGGTCAGCCCGGCCGCATTCCATTTGAAACTCACCTTGAGAGGCTGAAAGAGCCGGCAAGAACAATAATGGTCGACCTACGTAAATTCGTGCTGGCGCTCGGCGGCAACGTGATAGAGGAAGTGAGGCCGCACAGGGTGGTCTACGCCAAGACAATGAACTTTCGGATTTTCCTTGACGTCGAGCCGGCCGGCGACTCGCTGGTGCTGTCGATAAGGTACGGCAGGGCCGGACCTCCTATAGCTACAACTGTCAAGACCGCGGAAGATGCTGAGAGCGCAAGAAAGCAGATTGCTGAAGCGTATCAGAAAATTCAATAGTTGACGTTAAACTCGACAAATTCGCCGGTGTATTTCTGGAATTTCACGTTGACGTCTTCTACCTTGCCCTTTGGCGGCCCGACGTGGCACCACTCTATTACCTCGTTGACATCCATCTCGTCACCCTCAAAAATGGCTTCCACCCGGCCGTCAGGCAGGTTGCGCACCCAGCCGGTGACCTTGTGCCTGGTAGCCACCCGCTTTGTGTTCTGCCTGAAGTAGACGCCTTGAACCCTGCCGCTGACAAAGACATGGGCGCGGGTCTTCCTGGTGTCCGTCATTTTGACGCGATGCTACTATTGATTTAAAAAATGTTGCCCGCCTGCATGGCAGGGCTAATTTTACGCCAGTTCTCCGCCTTCTTCGCAGAAGAGGTGGTCGTACGTCGTTCCCTTCCTTACAAGCCTGAACTTGCCGTCGCTGTCCTTCATGACTATCGGCGGCTTTGTCTGGCAGTGGAACGGCATGTTGAATACGACCGAGTAGGCGCCCACGTTGTAGAACGAGATGTACCTGCCCACTTCAGACTCGTTCAAGTCTGACACCTTTGAAAGCGGGAACACGTCGTACGTGTCGCACAGCCTTCCTGCAAGGTGAGTGTTCTTTACCGAGGCGGCTGTAAGGGCGATCGTCCTGTCCTTGCTGTCCACCACCGGCACCACCTCCTGCGGGTATTCCTGCTTTAGCAGAGCCGCGTCGAGCAGTATGTGATAGCCTGCGTCGACAATGACTATCTTGTGCTCGTTGTACTCCTTTGTGTTTACTATCCTTGATACCAGCATGGACGACTCTGCCACGAGGAAGCGGCCGCTCTCTATCATGAGAGTGTATGTGCCATGCGTCTCTGCAAGCTGGTTGAGCTTGCCGACGTGATTCTCGGCCATCTGGGCAGGCGTCGGCACGGGGTCGTTGTAGAACACTGGAGTCCCGCCGCCAATGTCAAAGGTGTTTACCTGGAAGGCCGGGTTTTCCTTCTTCATCTTGGTCATGAATGCGTCCATCTTGTCCAGCGCATGCGTATAACATGAAAAGTCGGTGATCTGCGAGCCGAGGTGGAAGTGGAAGCCCTCAAACTTGAGGAGGTCACTGCCCATCACATGCTTGACCATCTTGGCGGCGCTGTCTATGGTGCCGCCGTTGAATGGCACGCCGAACTTGCCGTTCCTGTATGACGCGCGAACTTCGGCTTTGACGCCGACTTCGGGGTTCACACGTATCATTGTCAGTGGTCTTGTTCCTCCTACCTTGCTTGCAGCTTTTGCCAAGTTTGCCATCCCGTTAAAAGAACTGACGACAACCCTCCTAACCCCGGTCTCAAGCACTTCGATATACTCTTCCGGCTCCTCTGTCACGCTCGTGTATATGACGTTCTCCGGGTCTGCCTTGCATTGCTTTATGAAATAAAGTTCGCCTAGCGAAGTCAGGTCGAACGTCACCCCATCTTGCATGAAGGTCTTGATCACTGCTGGCGTAAAGTTGGCCTTGACCGAGTATGCTACCTTGACCGGGCCATTGAATTTTGAATAAGCGCTATGCAGTTCCTTGACTTTTGCGCGAAGTGTGTCTTCGTCGACCAGATAAAGCGGCGTGCCGTATTGTGCTACTAATTTGCGGATGTCAATGGGTTTGACAAAGCGATTTAGAGCGGCTGCAGTTGGTTTCGCTACGAGTTGAACTTGTGAATTTTCAACCAATTTCTTTTAGTTAGGTGTATCATAAAACCGATAACTTAAAAACATTGCCCCTGTGGCTAGGCGGCTGCCTGCCTGGAAATTTTTAGGCAAAGAAAGAAAAAGAGCCTTAGCGGTAGTACGGGACCGCTTTTTCTGTCGGCTTGCCTTCTCTCTGCGTCTTTATCTTCCTTACCGCTTCTTCAAAGTGGCGCAGAAAAACGTGCGCTTCTGACGCGTGCTTTGCTGCCTCTTCGGGCGTCGGGTACTTTGCAAGGTATTCGTGCAACACGAGCGACACAGCCGTGTTGCACACTGCGCTAGTGTCTGCGCCGCTAAAGCCTTCTGTGATCTCGGCCACCTTGACAAAGTCCACGTCTGGGCCCATCGGCTTGCCCTTTGCGTGGATTTCTAGAATTCTTTGTCTCGCGCCCTTGTCCGGCATCGGGACGAACACTATCTTGTCGAACCTGCCGGGGCGGAGCAACGCGGGATCTATCATATCTGCCCTGTTGGTGGCAGCGATTACCACTACGCCTGAAAGTGACTGGATGCCGTCCAGCTCTGTAAGCAATTGTGAAACGACACGTTCTGTGACCATGCTGTCGCCTCCCATTCCCCTTGTCGGAGCGATCGAGTCGATTTCGTCAAAGAACACGACGCACGGCGCTGCCTGCCTGGCTCTCCTGAATATCTCGCGAATGCCGCGCTCGGATTCGCCGACCCACTTGCTCAAGAGCTCGGGTCCTCTTACGCTGATAAAGTTAGCCTCAGACTCCGTCGCGACTGCCTTTGCAAGCAATGTCTTGCCGGTTCCTGACGGTCCGTGCATCAGTAGGCCTTTTGGCATTGTGTGACCTAGTTTAGCGTAGAGGTCGGGGTATCTCAGCGGCCACTCGACTGCTTCTTGGAGCTCACGCTTTACTTCTTCAAGACCGCCTATCGCAGACCACGGGATATCCGGCGATTCAAGGTAGACTTCCCTCATGGCAGAGGGCATGACTTCCTTGACAGCGCTTTCAAAGTCGCTCATGGTGACAATCAGCTTGTTGAGCACTTCTGGGGACAGCTTTTCGTCTTCCAGATTTAGCTCTGGCAATACCCTCCTGAGGCACTTCATGGCCGCTTCCTTGCAAAGGTATTCAAGGTCTGCGCCTACAAAGCCGTGTGTCACTGCCGCAATCTTCTCCTGGTCGACGTCTGTGTCAAGCGGCATGTTGCGTGTGTGTATCTGCAATATCTCCAAGCGACCGCGCTTGTCTGGCACCTTGATCTCGATCTCTCTATCGAACCTGCCAGGCCTCCTGAGGGCCGGGTCGATTGCGTTTGGTCTGTTAGTTGCTGCAATGACTATTACTTTGCCCCTTGCTTCGAGGCCGTCCATTAATGACAGCAACTGTGATACGACCCTCCTTTCGACTTCGCCTGTCACTTCTTCGCGCTTTGGAGCGATCGAGTCGATCTCGTCTATGAATATGATCGAAGGCGACTTTTCCTTTGCCTCCTTGAATATTTCCCTGAGCCTAGCTTCTGACTCGCCGTAGAACTTGCTCATGATCTCCGGGCCGGAGATGCTGATGAAATGAGCATTGCTTTCGTTCGCCACTGCCTTTGCGAGCAACGTCTTGCCGGTTCCCGGCGGACCGTAGAGCAATACTCCTTTTGGCGCTTCGATTCCGAGCTTTTCAAAGATCTCGGGGTGCCTGAGCGGAAGCTCGATCATTTCGCGCACCTTCTGGATCTCTTCCTTCAGCCCGCCTATGTCTTCGTATGTTACCTGCGGGACTCCTCTTAGGGTCTCGCCCTTTTCTGCAATGTGGAATATCGTCTTTTGAGTAACCAATACTGCGTCTGCCGCCGGCGTTACTCCTATCACCTGGAATGTCAGCCTGCCACCAAAGTATGGGACCATCACGTTGTCGCCTTTGATGAGCGGCACACTTTCCAGCGCGTCTGCAAGGTATCGTTCATCGATTGGCGGTATCGCTTCAAGCGGAGCCACAATTACCTTTTCTGCTGGAACGGCTTTGATCTTCTTTACAATTACAGTGTCGCCTATCGCAATGCCGGCGTTGTTCCTGACAAGGCCGTCGACCCTGATGATGCCCTTGCCCTCATCAGACGGGTAAAGCGGCAAGCACTTTGCAACCGTCCTGCGCTTGCCTCTAATTTCAATAACGTCTCCAGTTGACGCGCCCAGCGAATCCATCGAGTCATAGTCGATTCTCGCTACTCCTCGACCGACGTCTCTGGTATACGCCTCAAGTACCTTTAGGGATAGGGTATTCTGGCTCACATTAACACCTGAACATTACTGCTCTTTATACCTTTATTATCTTTCGCCTAGATTCTCCAGATACAAATGCATAGGTTTCGCTAAAAATCGCAAGAAATTTCTAAATTCTTAACCAGTAAACAATTATAACTTTCCCTCAGGCTCCAATTATTGAATGAGTAGAGAAGACAAGCAGCCGATGCTCCCAGGTGAGCGCGTCGCGTCCATCGAGGAATTTGAGGGAGGCAGGAACACTTACCTTGCTTCCGACGGGACCGTGCGCTCTACAGCAGTCGGTACAAGAGTTTACGATCTAAAACGAAGGATAGTAAAAATTGAACAAAAGAAAGCCCCGATGCTCCCAAAGGTGGGCGACATCATTGTCGGGTACGCCGAAATGCTGTTCAGCAGCATGGTATCCATCAAGGTGTTGTACATTAATGACAAAAGGTCTGAGGCCGGCTTTTCGGCGATTGCATCCGCAAGGATTGGGAGTCGCGCTGACGTTGAAAGGAGGGGCGACAGGCGCGCCACATTCCACAATGGCGACATTGTAAGGGGCAGGGTCATAAGCCTGCTCAATTCCACGATACACCTTACGCTTGCAGAGAAAGAGTACGGCGTGCTGTATGCACTGTGCTTCATGTGCGGCGGCGACACTGTTCGCACCGACGAGAGCACGATAAAATGCGTCGAGTGTGGGGCGTTTGAAAACCGCAAGCTGACGCACGACTATGGCAAGGAGTCATTCCGGCTAATACACAAAGTAGGCAAGTAATGGTCATGGCACGTGTTGCCTTCCAGGGAGAGCCGGGAGCTTATGGCGAAATGGCGACCCTGCAATATTTCCCCAAGGCAAGGTTGATGCCCAAAAAATCCTTTCAGGATGTCTTTGACGCGGGAGAAAGCGGAGGCGCGGACTATATTGTCGTACCGGTGGAAAACTCGATAGAGGGAAGTGTTAATGAAATTTATGATTTGTTGCTCCAAACAAAGATGGGCGTAATTGGCGAAATTCACCAGCGCGTCAGGCACTGCCTTATCGCAAACAGAGGCACAAGAAAAATCAAGCGTGTTCATTCTCACCCGCAGGCGCTTGCGCAATGCAGGGAATACCTGCAGAGGAAAAAGCTCGAGCCCGTGCCGGCCTACGACACTGCGGGCGCAGTGAAAATGATAAAGGAAAACAAAATGCTCGACTCTGCAGCCATTGCAAGCAATAGGGCGGCCGAATTGTATGAGATGGAGATCCTCGACGAAGGCATAGAGGACAAGAAGAACAACTACACAAGGTTCCTCGTGCTGTCGGCAAAAAAGGCCAAGAACGATAGCAGGTCGGGACACTACAAGACGTCCATGATATTTTCAGTAAAGCATGTGCCCGGCGCGCTGTTTGGAATCATTGGCGAGTTTGCCATTCGTAGGATAAACCTGACGAAGATAGAGTCGCGCCCAACTAAAGAGACGCCGTGGGAGTACAACTTTTATGTCGACTTTGAAGGCCACGCGCAGGACAGCGCAGTGCAAGAAGCGCTCAAGTCGGTAAAACCAAAGACGTCGTACATCAAGATACTTGGGTCTTACAAAAAAGCCGAGTTCCGCTAGCGATTCCTAAACCGCAGGCTTAGGCCAATCACTATTACGCCAGTCACAACCAGCATCAGCGCGCCGCTCAGCGCGAGCGGGCTTGACTTTGTCTGTGCATGCCCGTTGACCATGAGATCTGTGCTGCCCGTGTTCACGATCTCTATCTGGTATTCGCCGGCCTTTTGCGCAGTCAAGTCGTAGCTGAAAGACGTGATATTGTTGTCCGACCTGATCACCTGCCCGTCCGGATCTTCGATTTTGATGTCAAATTTCGAGCCGCTCACCATGATGCCGGATGTGCTTCCGACGTTCATGTCCGGCGTTATGATATCCGATGCCCCCGGCCTGACCGTGTTGTCCAGTGGGACGGCCACAACCATGTTGGAATAGACGCTGGACGCCGCGCCTATGACAATGAACGCTATGCCTGCCGCCATTGCGGCATAGAAAAGCTTGCTGGCCAACATGCAGAGTCGCGGTGCGGCGCTATATAGCGCTTTATTGCTGCACTCCGATCATTGTGTCAGAGGCTTCAGTCCATGTCACGTAGGTATTTTCGGCTGCAGCTACATTTGGCCAAAAGCCTTCGTTGCGGCTAATGTTTTCTGCGTCACCAAACGTGTCTCCGTCAGAGCTTGCGGCAACGAATATCTCGCCACCCTGCGACCAGACGACATAGACGTCGCTGGCGAATGCTGCCACATTGGGCGAAGTGCCGTTGTCCTGCTGCGGCTGCTCCTCGACATTTTCAGCTATACTGGTGCTGTCGTTTTCCGGCTCGCTGTCTCTCTATCGTGGCAAGGACCGGCGCAGGCTCGGGCTCCTCCTCCCTCGGCTTTCCCGAATATGCCGCAAGGCCCCCGATTACTGCGATAAATGCGATTATTGCAACGGTGGCTCCCTTTTTTCTGCTCACTGCATGCCAGACGCCAGCACAGTATTTACGGGGCATCGAGTCTCAATTAAGAAAATACGTCTTTGCACTAGAAGAGGTTTCTTGCAGATGCTTACATCACATCGACATCGTGAGGATTGCTCTCGATGTATCCTGCCGAAGTCATCTTGATGAACTCGGCGTTCTTTTGCATCTCCGGAATTGTCTTGGCACCGCAGTAGGAGAGTCCAGAGCGCAGGCCGCCTGCAAGTTGCCTTACGATTTCAACAACGCTCCCCTTGTAGGGCACCATCGCCTCGACGCCTTCCGGTACATAGTCGTTTAGGTCATCTGAATCAACAACCTGCGGACCTTCCTCCCGATACTTGCGGCCTAGCGAGGCGTAGAACGACGCCATGCCACGGTACATCTTAAACTTTTTGCCATTCTTGACAAGCGTTCTGCCGGGGCTTTCGTCGGTGCCGCCAAAGAGGCTGCCCACCATGACCGACGACGAGCCAGCTGCCAAAGCCTTTGTAATGTCGCCGGAGTTTCTGATGCCGCCATCTGAAATAACCGGGATGTCATGGTCGCGTGCGACCTTGACACTATCAAGAACTGCCGTCAATTGTGGAACGCCCGAGCCTGTAATTACCCTTGTTATGCAAATCGAACCAGAACCCACTCCCACCTTGACTGCGTCCACGCCGGCCCTGATGAGGTCATTCGCCCCGGCTCCCGTTGCGACGTTGCCTGCGATCAGCTCGCAGCTTGGGAACGCCTTCTTGATCATGTGGACCGTGTTGATCGCGTTTTCGCTGTGACCGTGCGCGATGTCGACTACGAGCACGTCTGCGCCGGCTTCAAGCAGAGCCTCAGTGCGCTCTAGATAGTCGCCCTTGACGCCTACAGCGGCTCCAACAAGCAGCCTGCCCTTCCTGTCCTTTGACGCGTGCGGGTACTGCTCCATTTTGATGATGTCCTTGCTTGTGATAAGCCCGACGATTCTACGCTTGTCGTCTATCACCGGTAGCTTTTCAATCCGCTGCTTGTGCAGGATTTCTTTTGCCTGTTCTCTCGTGAGGCCGGCCTTTGCGGTGATGACGTCCTTTGTCATCACCTCTGATACCTTGCGCCTATTGTTCTTTTCAAACGTTATATCACGCCTCGTAATGATGCCAGCGAGCTTGTCCCTTTCTTCGACCAAGAGCCCTGAAACACCGTATTCTGCCATTGCCTTCTTCGCTTCTGCAACCGTCACGTCAGGCTTGATCGTGTATGGCTGCTCTATCATGACTGATTCAGAGCGCTTGACCCTCAGGATCTCGTCGACCTGATCCTCGATTGTCATGAAGCGGTGGACAATGCCAACGCCGCCTTCCCTTGCCAGGGCGATTGCCATCCCCGACTCGGTTACCGTGTCCATGTTGGCGCTGATGATAGGTATGTTGAGGGTAATATTGCGCGAAAGTTTTGTGCGCAGGTCGGTCTGGGACCTAGAAACTATGGGCGACCGTTTAGGAACGAGAAGTACGTCGTCAAATGTCAGACCTTCCCTGATGTCCAACTATTCCCTTGCTGCTTAGCCGCTCCGTAGGATTATAAGCGTTTGCCATCAGGGCTTCAACAATTGCAGCATAGTCAGTGCTCGCACCGTTTCGCGGACATTATGCGTCCTGACGATGCTTGCACCGTTGAGAACGGCTATCGCCTCGCATATTATGGAAGGTATCAAGCGGGCTTCTGCCCGCACGTTGAGCAAATGACCGATGAACGACTTCCTTGACACGGACACGCATACCGGCTTTATCGCAGCAAGTTTGTCTAGGTGGTTCAGCACTTCAATGTCGCGGGTGTACCACGGCATGTCCGTCATTTTTGTGAAAAACTGGTTCTTGCCCGCTTTCCGGAAAAATCCTATTGATGGGTCGACTATCACGTCTACAATCCTAGCTTTTCTTGCAAGGGCAACGCTCTCCCTCAATGCCTGAAGAGTGCCGGCCAGCTTGCCCGTGGCAACTGCCTTGCTGTATGCCCCGGCTATTACAGGCACCCCGGCCTTGGCTACGACTTCTGCCATCGTGGGGTCGTATTTCAGGCCGGTCACGTCGTTTATCGCGTCCGCGCCGTCTGCTATCGCTTCCGCTGCAACACGAGCCCGCGGCGTGTCTGCCGAAACCGGCAAGTCGCAGGCGCTCTTGACGACCTTGATTGCCCGCTTCATTCTTCTGATCTCTTCTTCGACGGGGATCAGAGTTTCAAGGTAGGGCGCAGTCGACATGGCGCCAATGTCTATAATGTGGGCGCCGTCGTGCTGCATCTGTTTTGCAGTGGCGGCTATTTCCCGCTCGCCTGTCCTGACAGAGCCCTTGTAGAACGACTCTGGGCTGGTGTTGATAACGCCCATCACCTTTGCGGCGTGTTTTTCGCCAATTGGCACGCTGCCTACCTTCAACGCTCCGGTCTAGTCAGTCGCGATATATTAAACTCTAATAGGCCTTGTCTGCCAATGCCATACATGGAAAGGGAGGATTTCGCCACGACAAACCCTATGCTTTACGTGCCAAAGATGATGTTCTTTACCAAGGGTAAGGGCGTCCACAAGGACTATTTGACTAGCTTTGAGCTTGCTCTCAGAGATGCCGAGATAGCCGACCTAAACCTGGTTTCGGTGTCTAGCATATTGCCGCCCCGCTGCAAGATAGTGGGCCGTCAGGAAGGGAGAAAACACCTTCGGCCGGGGCAGGTAGTGTTTACGATAATGGCAAGGTCAGCCAGCAATGAGCCCAACAGACTGATTGCTGCGGCGATAGGCCTGGCAAGGCCGGCAGACGAAAGCCAACACGGATATTTGTCAGAACACCATCCTACCGGCGAAACCGCGCAAAAGGCCGGCGACTATGCCGAGGACATGGCGATGGAGATGCTTGCAACAACTCTGGGACTGCCAAACGACCCGAGCCTGGCGTGGAACGAAAAAGAAGAGCAGTGGAGGCTGTCAGAAAAGATCTACAGGACGCAGAACTTTACCCAATCGGCAGAAGGCCAGAAGGACGGCCTCTGGACCACCGTAATCAGCGCTGCGGTCCTTATCCTGTAATTCTGAAGCTGACCTGTGCAGGTATGCCTTGGTCGGACGTCGTGTGCACCGTGGGAAAAAGTGCAATACGTGCAAGCAGAAAATTGACGTAAAGGAATTTGTCGGGAACCAATGCAAGCAATTCTACGCCGCTTATTTCGAGTCGCTTGGCAGCTAAGACCAGTATTCTTCCTAGACCTTGGGCGGGTGCGCGTCCTGCCATTT
>Ga0209431_10005279_pt1 | contig 10090 bp, 8 predicted proteins | sample RifCSP13_3_FD_184021 | JGI IMG/M metagenome (GOLD analysis project Ga0209431, IMG submission 184021) | Soil microbial communities from Rifle, Colorado - Rifle CSP2_sed 13_3 (SPAdes) (version 2) | ecosystem: Environmental > Terrestrial > Deep subsurface > Rock core/Sediment | place: Rifle... | reverse complement strand
CGCATGGCCGTGCTCGGCGCGCAGCGTAAAGAAAGAGAACTGCGACCGTATCGGGAAGAAATAGATATTCCGACGCTGCTCAAGATGCGGGCGGGGTGATCAAGACAGCGTTGTTCCCTCAAAGGTTCGTATCTCTCGTGCTAAACGGGTTCAAATAAGAGCTAAAAGCGGATCCTCAATCCGCTCAATCCGCCACTATAACGGAACAGCGGCGCGGCGCATTACGAACGGCTGCCAATGTCGACCCGCCCTATCAAACGCATGCGTGAGCGCAGGCCGTCTACGATGCTTTGAGCAAGCTCTTCCGGAAATCCCGCCGGCAGGTCTTCCATGACTTTGCTTACAGCGGCTTGTTCGGCTCTTAGGAATTCGTCGAGGATGCCTTGAACGACGGGCGCCGGAATGCCGCTTTTGGCGCCTGTCTGCAGGAAATGCCGCGGCATGATCTCATGGACCACATAATGCCGGCTGTTGCCCACCGCGAGCGCGAGCTTCATCTTGTTCCTGCGGAGTTGGCTCGCATCAAGTGCCGGCTGCACCGACATCACGTCATAGAGCGGTGTAAGACGGAACCGGCCACCGGGACGCAGAAAGATGCTGAAGTTCTTGGCGTGACCGTCAGTCGCGCCGAGAAGCCAGAAGAGGATCTGAGCTTTGAGAAACAACCGCCGGTCCGCTTCCGGATCATCGCTGCCCTTAAGCAAGTCCAGGATTGCGGTCATGCCAGGGCCACCATCCGACTCGTACTTGCGCGTCGGCGGCACGGATAAAGACTGGCAGCAGTCTTCTTGCGGCAGGCGCAGTAGCCGCTTGTCTTTGGTCCAGAGCCGGTCGAAGCGCTCGACCACGAGGGCGCGGTTTCCCTTGAAGTCGGCAATCCCAACATTAGCACTCGGCAGGCCGAAGGCCGCTGTGAGCTTTAAGCAAAGATATTCGTTCTCAACGCTGTGCGTGAGATCGATGCCGCTGGGCAAAACGCCGATCTGAGGCTTAATAATGTGCGTAGTGGCTGTGGTGCCGTGCGGCACGTACCATTTTTTCTTCCACAGCAGGAACGCGGTTTTTTCCTGCGCGCCGGCGAGAGAAATCCGGAATTCCTCATCCTCATCGACTCCAAGCGGCGTGGCGCTGAGGTCACCGATCTTGCGGGCGATATAGTCCGCGCCGACCGACCGCCCGCCGGTCCCGGCTCAACGCCGTCAGGCAGGAACTGGAGTGCGCCCACGCAGTCGCGGCCAACCTTGGCAAGAAGGCTGTAAGCATCGGAACCGCCCGCGTGAACGCGTTCGGCCAACCGTCGCCGGATCGCCTCACTGTCGGGGAGAAGGTTGTCGAAGACCGCGATCACGGCGTCACCCCTGTAACCATCCTCTCGCAAGGGCAGAGAGAGGGACACGGGCAGAGCGTGCTCCCAGGACAACCACTCCGGACCGTACTGGAATTCGATCGCGCCGCTTGTCTGGCGGCGTAGCCGTCCGACGAGCCGCCCGTTCAGATAGACGTTCAAAGGAATGCGGGTCCGAGGGCGGGCCATCAGAACACATCCTCGATATTGTTTGCCGCCTTTGTGCGCTCGCGGATCACTATCTCAAGGCCGAGTGCAGCCATCACATCGATCAGCGTGCGCAGTTGCATGCCCGCGCCGCCGCTCTCCAACGCTGATATTGTTGCCTGACGCAGATTGGCCTTGGCCGCCAGCGCGTCCTGGGACAGGCCCGCACTGCGGCGGCACCGGCGCAGCGCGGCACCGATTTGCATTGAGGTTCTGGCAATCTGCTCCATAAGGCGCACTCCTTGTTTTGTTAACAATATACGGATCGACGTATAATTTGTCAATATACGTTACCGCGTATAAAATCAAATTATGCGCTTCGGCGTATATTCATGACTTATGCGCAGTAACGTAAAGGTCTACCCCCTATCGATCACTGGTCAATGAAATATTGGCGGAGCAAATGCGCAAAGCGATCTAGTTTGCCCACAGCTGCGAAAGGCGGGATGAGATCGCCAAGATTGCCCGGCCAGGCCCCAATTCCCTCTCACGTCGCCGCCCGCGTCGGCACCGAAGGCAACGAACTCGCCGACCGCATGGCCATGCTCGGCGCGCAGCGTAAAGAAATGGAACTGCGACCGTATCAGGGAAAAATAGACATTCCGACGCTGCTCAAGATGCGGGCGGGGTGATCAAGAAAGCGTTGTTGCCTCAGACGCCAACTACGAGGGCCATTCCCTGGCGATGCTTAGTCGAATCGCCGCGGCCTTAAACCAACGTGTCGAGATTCGTTTTGTGCCGGCAGAACGAGGCTTGCGTTCCGCATGATTCCAACCGACTGGACAGACGACTGGAACTGATTCCTCGGGAAAATTCGCAACTCCGCTACTATTCTAGACCTGACCCCCAGTCTGACCCCCAGTCCTCTGACCCCCAATCTGATCCTGGGTTGTCCCCCATTAGTGTTTACGATACGGAGTAGTTAAATCAATTACGTACGGCGCAATTGAAAGTCGGTGATCGTTTGCGACCATCTTAGACCGGTCGTCTATATCGTGGACGAGATCTTGAATTGACTCCCATGCCTTTGGGCCCATATAACGTTTCTCGTCTTTGAACCATAGAACGATGTAGATGCCATATTGGCATTTTTCGGGGTTCAAATATTTTTTCCATAACTGCTCTTCGATTGGATCGACCAAATCTGTTTCACGGTATTCGGCCCTCGCGACTTTAAGTTCTACAGCCACCTGGTATGCGGCGGTATCTCTGCGTGGAAATACTGCCCAGAAGTCACATTTATTTGCACCGATGAATTTTTCTTCAATATTAGCGATGCCTAAATTTAAAAGTTTCTGTTTAACTGTCGGCCAAAGGACATTTTGACACTCGGGCTCTTGCTTTGGTTGACTTCCATTCCAAAATCCAGCAACCCAGTCAGCACGCAGTTCGAGTGAGTCTTTGATGTCCTCTATTGCTTCACACACCCATTCGAAAAGATCTCGCTCGCTGGATATTACACCAAATGCCGACTTGTTAATAAAGTCGAGTAAATTTCCATGGCCTAGTGAAATCGTTGCTTCTGAAAGCATCCGATCGTCAATCCTAAGTATCGCGTGACTTAGCCATTCCGGATTGGGAAACGCACGTTCAGTTTGTAGACGGCGAAGCTCTTGGACAGCAGCTTCGCCTCCTATGCTAACAATTGTTTCCAGTAAGACAGTGGCCGTGTTGTGATGACCTCCATATTCGTCTCGCAAGCGTCGCCGAATCAATCCGTACCAATCCGCCAAGACGCCAAGATGTCTTGAATTCAGCGGCAAGCGTTTTGGGTGCATTTCCGATAGGTTTACGTCTATGGGCAGATCCTCAAACTTGACCCTCGAAGTAAGTTCTTGCCAAGCCCAATCATCATCCTCGGCCAATAACAGTAGTAAAACACGAAATTGAGCTAAGTACTGAAATCGCTGAACCTCTGACAAAGAGTCGTCTTTTACATCGCCGATAGCCTCGTAGCCATCACTTGAGCGTTTGTCGTTAGGAAGTGAATCGATCGCAACATTTCGGCGCTGACTAGTAATGACGTTGTGCAAACTCTCGTAACAACGGAGGAGCGTTTCAGAGTAATAATTTGGACGAAAAGAGCGCCAGTACAAAAGCAAATCGCTAAAATCCACTTGACTAAACTTTCCCTCTGATAGACGTTCCGAGCAACGCTCAACGTAGAGTGGATCCTTAAGCTCCACCAAATAACGAACCACTAAACACGGGGAATAGAGAAAGCTGTCATCGACTATTTGAAATACGCACTCCTTCCAAAGTTTTTTATCTTCATTTCGTAGTTCCTCGAGAAGCACTTGGTACTGCGCTTCTTCTTCCTGGGACGATCCGGAAAAACCATAACAAGTTAAAATATCATTTAGTGTTTTTGGCGGAAATTTGTCGCCTTCGGCGCGTAGAACCCAAAAGGGAATTTCAAATTCGGCCCGGGTCATAGAAATCTGATGGTCTTGTGATCGCTCCCTCTTGTAATTTAGGGTTTCAACGCATTTTCGAAATACGTCCAACACTCGGTCCTTCAGTGGGGCAGGCAATCGACCTAATACGGCCTGCACATCCTTTAGCTTTACGTCCCTGTAGCGCTTGCCATATTCGATTCGCGCACAACTCATCAATAGACGCCATGTGCCGTTGATAGGATTTGCGTCTTGCCCGTTCATTGCGTCTGAAATGATGCGACGTTCTTCTAATAGGTCCCGAGCCTGCTCTTTCTCCTTTGTCTCGGGTACCTGGAGATTTCCTGTGAATTGGGGCGCTCGCTCGTTGAAATAGGTTAGTCGCTCTTTCGTCGGTTGCTTATAGAAATAACCAGTAACTATTTGCGAAAGAAACCAGGTCTGTCTTTTATTGAGTCCCGAAGCTGAGTGCAAGATGATGTCTAAGATCGAATCGTCGCAATGCGCAGCGATAAATTGTGCAATTTTGTGGTAGTCGACCTTACCATCATCGTTGTTGAGCAGGTTAATTACGTGCGTTACGAGATTACGGACAATAGGCTCTTTTTTTAAAAGTTCATACAAAGACTTGTCGTAATACACGTGCCCTGTATCGTGGGTGGTCAAAAGTCTTACGACCAAGCTAGCAGGAACGTCGGTATAATCCTGATTTTTAGCGGCTTCAAGAAGGCCTCCGCTAACGATATTACGAAGATCCCCAATCTGATCGAAGAATTCTTCGACTGCTGCGAAACCGTCGTGAAGTTTATTTCGCTCCATGGATAAGCCGAATATCTTAACCTCCCTTTGGAGACTGCAGCGGCGTTGTTGTTGCCGAGAGCCACCGACTATTTTTTTCATATATTCTTGTGACGTTGGTGACTCTGTTTTGCGGTAAGCTTCAAGGATTAGGCCCCTCACATCATCGTCATCATCAGCCAGAAGATCATATAAACCTCTTATCGAATCGAGATCCTTGGTTTTTACTATAGCTTCGATGGCCCAGGTCCGGGCATCTTGGTGTGTCGAAACTTCGTGAGCAAGGCGGTTTAAGATTGGATTAAGCTCAACGCATCCTCCCCACGATTCCGCACAAGCTGTCGCCCATAGCCGTGCAATCTCTCGGTAATCCTCAAGATAAGGCTTGAGAAATCCCTCGATATTCTGTGGGCGATGTTTCCGAAGTACATTTAAAGGACGTTCTCCTCGAGGTGGAATGTCCCACCAGGGAGCCCGATGCTCACCAATGGACTGATCTAAAACGCTGCGGGTTAGAATCTCATCATCCCGTAATGATAAACCTGGGGCTTCCGCGAAGAAGAGAACGACAGGGTCAACTCGCAATAGATAGTCGCAATATTTATCAGAGATTTCGGCTAAAAATGCGGCGACGCCTCGATAAGGAGTGCAAACCCGATTTATGCCTGGCAATTTAGCATCCAATACCTGACGCTGTTTTCGGAGAGAAATTGGAAGTAGACTTTCAGCTGCAAGTAACTCTGGGTAAAGCTGGTGCGTGAAAGCAAACCTCTCCCCTTGTTTTTTGAAGAGAGGGCATTGAAGTAAAACACGGATCTCATCAGGTCTGAGCGTGGGTTGAAGTACATTCGAGCAACCAAGAGAGTTAACTGCTCCCTGCAGCGTATAAGAGTCGGTTCCTACAAACATTGAAATGCTCGCTAACTGACGAGCCCAGAAACGAAGGGTGCTAAGCGGTGCCACGATCTCCTCTGACTCAACGGCCCGTTGCAGACTGTCGTTAATTCTTTGGTCGAGGCATTCTCGACGAGATCGAGGAAGAACCTGTTTTGCTGCAAATCTGCGAGCTAGATAAAAACCATCGAAGGGATTATCCAAAAGCTCCGAGATTCCCAACTCGCCGCAAGAGTCAAAAAAACCGCTACGCGAATCTCGTTCGGGAATGATTTGAGCATAGTCCTCATCTACCAAGTAGTCTGCATGAAAGACTTCTGGTCGAACGGTGAGCCCCTTAAACCAGTCTGGGTTCCATGCTGCCCGGCGGCAGGCGATAACAAAACCAACCAACGACCCACCGATCTCTTGCAGGAAAAATTCCAAATCTCTAACAAAGCGTTGGCTGACTTTGAGTAATCTTTCGTCCAGTCCGTCGAGGACGAGCACACAACGATGGGGATGGTCCTTAGTTGCTCTGCTAAAGAATCCCCCGTATTTAAAATCGAGAGCACGTGTCAGATTATTGTTGGAGTCCAACTCGCTGTGGAGATCGAGGAAAAACGGTATTGGAGCCAAAGTGTCCGATTGAAATCGCTCGGCCGCTGCTACGAACAGACGAGTCAGAATTAGTGACTTACCTGAGCCCGCGTTTCCGATAAGCACCATCCGTCGATTTGGAAAGGCGTCACTATCTTTCAAGATATTGTTCTGCTGCGAACTATGCTCGTCAAGAAACTGATACAGCTGATATGCTTGGCGTGCGTCTTCACCCTCTCTATAAATCAATCGATGCACATACTGTTCGCGGTTTAAGAGTTCCCTTGCTTCCACGAGGGATGTAGTTAGTACTAGACGCGCATCATCAAGAAATGACATTGTGTCGGCTCTCTGTCCGGTTGTTCCGTAACTCTTAGTCTGTACACCTCGAATTATACGCGCAATACTTCCGATGCGAAAGAAGAAAGTTCTCTGTCTAGATTCTTAGCCTGCATTGCTATTGGGATCGTGGGTCCCGGAGTCGGGAACGAGGGTCGCACATCGAGGGGTTGCATTGGAGGGAGACGTGGTTGGGTCATCGGTGAGGGTGAGGGGTCAGTGAGGGGCAGTGAGGGGAGGGGCAGTGAGGGGTCAGTGAGGGGTCAAATCTTTTGTTGACAGTCAAGCGTCAGACGTCGTTGAAAGTTCGACATAGTGAATTTCGTCGGGGGCAAGACGCGTGAGGTAACGTTCTAACAAAAGCCAACAACTTGAACAACAAAAGATTTGACCCGTTTGCGACCCCCTCTGGGCGGCGAGATACCTTGGCTCCTCAAGTTAATAACGCATGCCTGCTAATGGGTGACCCCGAACACTGACCCCGAACACCAAAAAAGCGTTTCATCTGGACACAAAAAGATCCAAGACCTGACGCTCGAAGGTTGCGACGGTTAAGATTGTACTTGTCAGACCCCGCACCGAGACCCCGCACCACAGCGGCCTCGTGGTAGCTCCGGATTTAACGGCGTCCAGGGAAATCAAGCGGCTGCAGCCAGCAGAAATCATTTGTGTGAGCAAAGAACAAGCGGCAGAGCTTGCTGTGATGCTCTGCGAATCCTGGATCGATTCAAGATTGGGCAGTACCACGACTTGATCTTTCATGCTCCCTTGCGTGGATTTCCCTTAGTAGGCCGATGCCAAAGGAATACACTGAGAGTGGACGGTTCGGGAATTTTCTCGCGAACAATAGCTCCTTGGAAAGGGTGGTTGTCAAATCTGATTACCGGGAACGTCGGCGCTCTTCTAAATAAAGAGCTTAAAGTGAAGTCATATAATTGGGTAAGTGGGTGTTTTCGGAGTTGGCATCGGCGCCGGGCGGTTTTTCCGACGGAGATAAAACTTGACCCAGGCATTGTAAAAAAACTCTATATCTTGTTTCAATTCTTTAATCTGACCGGAGGCGTTCATATAGTGGACGATAATCCAGGGATCTCTAACGGTGATACCAATGAGGGTGGTCTGATCCAAACCATCGATATAAGTTCCGGCTGTGCGCAAAATATGAGACAAGCTAAAGGGGTCCAGTGCAGCGCTTGTATCCCGGCGTCTGGCCTGGCCGTTTTGAATCAGTTTTTGTATTTCTTCGGCACTGTAGCGCAGCTCGATGATTCCCGAGGTCCTTTGCTTATCGCTTTGAACCCGGGACCGGAAAGCGCGTTTGAGGATGGCGCCAAAAGACTCCGCGGCTTTCTTGCGCTCATCCAGCTCTGCCCGCGCCCGGTAGCCGCTGCTCTGCGCCTCGATCTCTACAGAAACGAAGCTTTGCGCTTCAAGGGCTTGACCGACCGCTCGAAGCTCTTCGGTGTAGCGTGTACTTATAAGATCAAAAACGCCCTCCCCGGCCGGCTCGTCGAGATTGGTGGCGCTATTCTCTACGTGGTGATAAATCATTCTTATTCCCCGCTATCTGTGTGGCGACCGGCAAAAATCGTTGCGGCTTTAGCCAAGTCCAGAAGCAAATTTGGATCAAAGCAATACCACAACAGATAGCAAGCTTATTTTATCTAGTGGGGTTTTTTGACTTGTCTTAGCAACTCCTCGGTTACCTGATCCGCTAAATTGTGCAGCGTCGGTCCAGCGAAAACACTGACACCAGGGAGATTATCGGAGTGGACTCGCTTGAATTCTTGGTAGGATTCGATGTCCTTTAGACAAACCACCGCTATGACGCTCTCTGGATTTTCAATTTCACACGGATCTGTGGTTACAAACGTTTCATACGCCCGTCGCATGACAACGGCAGTCTGATCATTGCAAAGAATCGACCGCCCACGAATGGAAAAGAAAGCGTTTAGCATCGCAGCGATTTGGATCCGGAGAGCCGAGTGATTTGGTTTAACGAAACATTTGGCTCTCCAACCCATTAGGCGCCCGAGCATTCTGGCGCGTTCAGATTGGGGTACGAAGTAGTATTGATCTGAAAGCCTTTTCATGTTTCTCGTGCCTTCTGATTCACCGGCTTTTCCGGCTCACGGTCCCTGGTTAGCTGCCATCCCGTCGTCGGTGAACGCGATCCAAGTCTTCAGAACCCAAGGCTGCTAACTTTCAATCGCCAGACGGAACACCCCCGAAACAGCAAGTGATTTATTCACGGCCTCAAAATACTAGTCTTTTGCTGAGCAAGGCGCGGGCCAGGACCGCCGCAACCGAAAAGACCCAGTTACGCCGTTAAATACCCAGAACGCAAATTGGTAGAGTGAGAAGCGACCCGTTTCTTCATCTTCTAAAGTGACGAATGGGCATTAGAGCCTGTTTCTCCAAATACGTGGCGGTGGTACGGGGGTTGTCTTTGATGCGGGTTCGACACCATCCAGCGGGACTATGGGTGCTGGTGAACTGGTTCTCTGAATTCTCTTGTCGAAATCGGGGGCAGATGTCCAGGTCTGTCCGTAAGCCAATACGTAGCTTGAATACCACGAAGTGAGAGACTGGCGAGGAGAGACTGGCGTCGGGCTTCAGTTTATTGATTTTATTGGAGCTGAAAAATCTGTCCTTTTGAATTCAAGAATCGAGAGGCGTGATCCTGAGACGTCAGACGGCTTCTTCCCAAATGAGTAATCGCTTGACGCAACAAGCTTTGCTCTCGTCGGCCTAATTCAAAAACCGCTCGATGGCTGTGGCCATCGCTTCGGGCACTTCGAACATGGGGAAATGGCTCCGGGCGTTTAACCTCATCACCGTGAACCAAGAATGGGCGGCGGCAAAGGATTGCTGGGCGGCGAGATACCTTGGCTCTTCGGGCTGGGCGTATAGGTGCAGCACTTGTGGCGGCGGATTAAAATCCGCGAGCGATTGCAAAGGTGTGCCCATATCGGCGTAGGCGGTGGAGATTTCCCGCGCCGCGCGCGCCCACATTTCGGGGCCGTAGGAGCCCATCTCCTCGCGCACGAAACGAATGAGCCTCGGGTTGTCGACATCGCCCAGCCAAACCGAAGTGATACGCTCCACCGTTTCGCGCCAGCGTAGCGGCGACTGCATGCCGTCCAACGCTTCGAAGAACTCCCGCGGCGGCTGCATCATGATGATCCAATCGAGCAGCACGAGCTTTTCAACGCGAACCCCTAGCCGGCGATGCAATTCGATGGCGACCCAGCCGGCGTGGGAGAGGGCGACTGGCACGATGCTCTTTGCGCCGCTCGCTTCAATGACGTTCAGGGCATCCTCCACCAGATCCTCGTTGCCGAAATCTCCGACCGGCGAAGACGATTCCCCATGGCCTCGCCAATCGAGCGCCAGCGTACGACGATGGCTGGCGCATAAAGGCGCCAGGCTCTGAAATACCGTGCGATTCGCGCACCAGCCGGGCAGAAGCAGAAGCGCCGGCTCTCCTTGTCCCAGGTCGTCGTAGGCGATCGAAACGTTACCTGAAGTT
>Ga0209431_10005275_pt1 | contig 10093 bp, 11 predicted proteins | sample RifCSP13_3_FD_184021 | JGI IMG/M metagenome (GOLD analysis project Ga0209431, IMG submission 184021) | Soil microbial communities from Rifle, Colorado - Rifle CSP2_sed 13_3 (SPAdes) (version 2) | ecosystem: Environmental > Terrestrial > Deep subsurface > Rock core/Sediment | place: Rifle... | reverse complement strand
TCGTTCTAGAAATGGAGGGTGTATTACCCGCCATTTCTAGAACGATTGTACTAGTTTTCAGGAAAAAGAGAGGGGGATTTATGGGGGGATTGGGAGTTGCGAACTGCGAATTGCTGACTGCTGAATGGGAGTTGCGAGTTGAGAATTGCTATTTGCGGGTTACGGATTGCTAATTGCTAACTGCCAATTGCCATCTGGCAATTGCTAATTGCGATATAAGTTTCCAGGCGGCAGGGGTGCATCCCCGCCGCCTGGATGGATGTCGATTACAGATTGAATTTGAATGGACTACGGGTACGTCGCGTAGTAGATATCCTCTTCGACCGTGCCGCCTAAACCGCGCGTGTCTGCCCAGACCACGTGTGGGCGGCCTTTGTTATCCACAGTTACCCACATGTAGTCGCCCAGGAAGCCAGCCTGAACCGGGTTGTTGGCCGGGGTCAGGTTGGGCATGGAGGAGGTGGTCAGCCGGGTGAAGCTGAATGACGGCGAAGCGGAGGCCGGGTTGCTGACGGCCGCCAACGTGATGTCGTTGCAACCGTCGAACTCGCAGTTGCCGTAGGAGCGGTCGTAGTAGGCTACCCACAGTTTGGAGCCGTTAGCTACCACCGCGCTCCAGGGCTGCCATTGGGCGCTGCCGGCAGGGGTGAGCTGCACGGTGCTGCTCCAGGAAGCGCCGCCATCGGTCGAGTAGGCGTAGAAGACGTCGTTATCACAGGGCGGGGTGGCGGTCGCAGCTGAGCCAAGCGGATTACAGTTAGATCCCAGGTTGCGGGAGTCTGCCCAGCTGACGAACAGCTTGCCGCTGTTATCCACCGAGGCCGAGATCGAGGTGAACTCGGGGACGCGGTAGCCGTTGGGCGGCAAGCACTGGCGCCCCGCGGGGCAGCCAGCCGAGCTTGGGCCAAAGGGATGCGTGCCGATCAGATCGCCGACTTTGACCGGCGCCGTCCAGCTGGCCGAGCTGCTGCAGTCGGCGCCCGCCGGGCAGGAGACCATCATGACCTGGTTCACACCTAGATTGGGCGTATTGCCGTTGCCAAAGGCCACGTAGATGGTCCCATCTTTCCCGACGATCGGGTGCGAGCCCTGGTCCTGGTCGCAGGCGTTCGGGTTGGCCGATCCGCTGAAGACGGTGCAGAAAGCAGAGTTGGCTCCGCTGATCTCGACCCCGGGGGACCAGGTGGCACCGCCAGTCGTCGACTGGCTGAAGTAGATCGGGCTGTTGGTCGCCGAAAAACGCGTCCAGGTGGCGTAAACGTTGTTCACCTTCGGGCTGCTCTGGCTGGCGTCTGCCACGATGAATTCCTTGTCGTGGAATATAGCGGGGTTATTGTCGCTGGCCACCACACCCAATGGGACATTGCGGTACTCCTGGAAAGAAAGGGGAGCCGGGGTGTGGTAGAACGAGCCACCTAACCCGGCGTTGGATTTCGCCACGACGAATGCGCTGGCCGCAGAAGCCACGTCGAACAGGACCCCGCCCACATAGGCGTTGCCGTCCGCGTCGAAGGTGGCAGTGGGATCGCTACACGCGTCTGCGGTGTGCCCGTCCGCCATTAGAAACTGCCAGAAAGGCGGCACCATGTCGCCCCAGGTCTTGCCGCCGTCCATAGACCAGGCGTAACCGCAGTGGTTGAAGCCGATGCGAGAGTCATTTTGACCGGCGATCAGGTTCAGCGGATTGGTCGGGTTGACGGCGATCACTTCTTCAGCCTGGCGGCGCAGCGAACAGTCCTGGTTGACCTTGATATTGCGCCCGCCCTTGGTCCCGCCGCCGATGTATTTATTGGGACAGCCGGCTGTGGCCGAGGCGGGGGTGTTGTTCTTCTTGCTGTCGCCTTGGGCAGCATCGGCGCGCCGCTCCAGCTCGCCAGAGGCTTGCAGCATGGCATATACCGGTCCCGAGGAGACCAGGGCTTCCTTCACCCGGGGCTGCACCTTGCCCAGCTCGATATCCAGGGCGCGTTGCAGCACCTGGTTGCCCGGCCCCTGGTCCTCACCGGCGGCGATTTGCATCACCGCGACTGCCAGGACAACCACCAGCGCCAGAATCAGCGCTATTCGGATCATGGGTTTCATGATTGTTTCTCCTTAATTAGTCGAATAGTCGTCCGATGCTTTGCATCGACCGATGTACAGCATCGGCGTAGTCTTGTAGTCAGGTAGTCAAGATCGACAATCTTTCGTGGCCTACGAAGTACGGCCAGCGTTTGGTTCAATGAACGATATGGAAAACGGAGGAGAATGAGGCGGTTGAGGGGGTTAGAGGATCGATCTCACCCGTCCTGAAAGTCTCAGGATCCCCAAGCGCACGCTCTCCTTTGGATAGATCTGGATGGGCAGTCCACAGATTACAGCAAACCGAAAAAATCAACCCGATCCCTCCTTTACCAGATCGAGCGGGGCGCCCTCACTGGGAGATCGGTCACCCGCCCATCGCTGGAGATGCTTGATTGTTGCTGGTCTTCTGATCGGTAGACCGGCCGGATTTATCCCGGTCGATCTGTATAGACCCCCGATCATTAAGATATATTGTAGGAGTTACGCAGATGTGGGGATTGGGGGGGTGTTTGGGCGGGCGTTGCCCGCCCAAACACCCCCTATCCTCATTCCAACTGCGTAAGTCCTATATTGTAGATTTTATATCAAATTAGTGGGAAACACAAGGGTACATTTAGGTTATTTGGTGATTTGAGAGTAGAGAACAGTGGGGGCGGAGAAGGGCCAGAGGAACCAAATGAGCCAGAGGAGCCAGAAGGACAGAGGAGAGGATTGCGAATTGCGGGTTGGGAGTTGCGAGTTGCGAATTGGGAGTTGCGGGTTGGGAGTTGTGAATTGCGAGTTGTGGATTGCGGAGTGCGAGTTACAGTTATCACTTCCCCTTTGAAAGGATTTCTTCGGCCCAGTCAACAACTCGATGTGCAAGCAGGCGCGCTTGCTCATATTCCTCTTGAGTAATCTCCTCAGCCAAACCGGGATAGCGGGTCTGAACGGCGTATTGCGTGGGTCATCGTTGCGCTTCATACATCACCCGTCCCTGGCTTAATGCTGGGCGTAAAATAAGGCCAATCTGATCCCCGAATCTTTCAACGTCCTCTTCGGTCGCAACGACCACGTCAACGGGCATGCCGACGCCATGCAAGTTGCGGTCAATGGCCTGCGCTAACCGGCGGCGTTGCACCGGACCCCTGACGATCACGAGAACATCCAGGTCACTGTCCGGCCCGATTTCACCCCGGGTGGCCGAACCAAAGAGCACCACGCGCTGAGGGTGGGCGATTGAAACAATACGGCGGGTGACTTCACCGATTAGCTCAGTCCAGGAGTGTTGAGTAACCCGATCAGTCTTCACTGACAGGCGTCCATTCGTAGTTAAGGAATACGGGCTTCTTCGGGCAGGTGATCAAGGATGAATCGCCAAGTCTGCCGAGCTAAATCTAGCGCGTCGCTCGCTTCCTGGTTAGAAATATCGGGTAAATCTCCAGGATAGCGCGTGGTAATTGCGTATGGCGTTAGGATCGTAGCCGCTGCACGCAACTCATTGAAGTCAGGAGTGAACTTCAGGCACATCCCCACCAATGCCACCAGCGAATGGGTCTTCTCAAAAGGTTCATCCATCCAGGTCAGGTAGGCTTTCAGAGTCTTTTCAGCAGCCTGCTGGCAGTGGAATCCCACCGCGCTGTAGAGAGCAAACGGGCTTTCTAACAACCAGGCGGCAGCATCCAGGTCTTGCCGTGCTTTTTTCAACCAGGATAGTACTTCATCAACCTTGGGAGTTGCCATACAGGAGAATGCCCTTGGCTTTGGCCGTAGCGGCTAAAGAGGTCTTAACCTGAGCCAGGCGGTGGAATTCTGCGCGAGTAAGCACGATCACATCCACAGGGATGGTGAGACCCCACAACAAATCGTAGGAAATTGCTTCGCGCTGGTGGCGGGGGATATTTGAGCTTGGCACAACGACCAGCAGATCGTAATCACTGCCTGGATCAGCCAGCCCGCTGGCTTGTGATCCGAAGAGATAGATGCGCTCTGCTTGCAGGCCATTTGCCAGCCTTGAGACAACCTCATCGAGTACTGAAGTAACAAACGGCGTTGTGGTCATAACTACTTCGATTATATCCGATCCTGCCCGACCAGAGGGAGTATAAAGCAGTATACAGTGGTCAGTATTCAGTCGTTCGTCGTTAGGGGGAATGAGGGGAGGAGGAGAATGGGAGAATAGGGGTTAGGGGTGGGATGGAGAGTTGCGAGGTGCGGATTGCTGATTGCTGTTTGCTGATCGCTGATTGCTAATTGCCAATCGCCAACGTGTAACTTGTCCAGTCATTTAGCGTTTAATTAAGTGCCCACCAATCGTGAATAATTATCAATTTCGCACAGTCGTTGACACAGGCCCTCTTTTTCTGATATATTTCATTATTCTTGTTGCCAAAGGAGATAAGCCATGCAGTACATCAACCGCTTCAATGTGTTGCCGCACAAAGCCGAAGCCTTTCGCGACTGGCTGAAAAAGAACGACAAATTGTTGCATGAGGGCATGCCAGAAGGCTGGCAGTACCTGGGCACCTGGTTCACAGTGCGCGGTTTCGGTCGCTACGACTGCGAGATGCGCTATGAGCTGGACGATTACGCCACTCTGGGAGGCGACTTCGGCAGCGACGCCTTGCAACAGGCCTGGCTGGAGATCCTCGACTCCTTCGCGCCCAACCAAGGCGAAACTTACCTGATGAAATCCGCCGAAGACATCCTCATAATGAAAGGCGCGTAGCCGGCTAGCGGAGCGCAGGCATGCTCCGCCCGCCAATTTCACAATCAAGATCGATGTATTCATCGGAAAAACGCGCTCGTATGACCAGGCGCAATTCAAACATATCAAACGCCAGATCCTGGTCACCGAGCCAGAGCGCTCAGCTTATATGGCCAGCGCCGAGGACACCGTACTGTCCAAGTTGGAATGGTACCGCCTGGGAGGGGAAACCTCAGACCGGCAATGGCGTGATTTATTGAATGTATTAAAGGTGCAAGGGGAACGCATCGACACAGTTTATCTCCGCCATTGGGCAGCCCAGCCATGCGAATTGCGGATTGCTGAATGCTGTTTGCCGATCGCTAATCGCCAATTGCCAATCGCTAATCGCTGATTAAGTGTAACTTGTCCAGTCATTTAGCGTTTAATTAAGTGCCCACCAAGCGTGAATAATTATCAATTGCGCACAGTCGTTGACAGCGGCGCCCCTTTTCTGATATATTGGATTAACTCCAGAGTTTCCAGGCTGCTGAGCGAGCAGATTCGATGACAACCTTTTCAGATACGTCTCCAGAGATCGAACGCCTGCAAGTTGAGCTGATGCGGCAAACCCCCGCCTGGCGTAAGCTTTACCTGGTCGACCAGATGAACCAAACCGTCCGCCTGCTGGCCTTGAGCGGCCTGCGCCAGCGACACCCCCAGGCTGGGCCGGAGGAATTCAACCGCCGCCTGGCGGATGTGCTGCTTGGCCCTGAACTGGCCGGGCGCGCATACGGTCCACTCCCCGAAGAGGGCCGCGATGCTGCCTGAACCTGTTGCTGTCACCCTGCAAGTCAGCGAAGCTTTGGAACAATTGAATGTGCCCTATCGCGATGAGAAATTACTGGAAGCCCACCAGCGCGTACGCAGGGCATCGAAAATCCGCAATGTGCCCTATCGGGTAGAGCCGCAACTGCCGCCGGATGTACTGGGAATCTATGTCTATTTGCCGAAGATTTGAACCGCAAAGTCGCCAAGAGCGCAAAGAATTATGGAAATCGAAGAAGTAGGGAAACAAATTGTGGATGCGACCATCAAGGTGCATCGGACATTGGGCCCGGGGCTGTTGGAGTCTGCTTACCAGGCTTGTCTTGCTCATGAACTCCGTAAGCGCGGCTTAGCAGTGGCTTGTGAAGTTCCGCAACCAGTTCTATATGATGGGGTGCTGATCGAGGCCGGTTACCGGCTGGATATGCTGATCGAAGACATGGTAATTATTGAAAACAAGGCCGTAGAAAAGGTTTTGCCTATTCACGAGGCCCAACTATTAACTTACTTGCGACTGCGAAACTGTCGGTTGGGATACCTGATCAATTGGAATGTTCCACTGGTCAAAGATGGCATCAAACGCATGGTGAATAACCTATGAGGCATTTTAATCAAAACGCCAGGGATATAGAATTGAGCTGGCCGCAGCCAGACAATTACACGGCATGGAGCCGAACTTTGTCCACTGGCTTGTCTTATTATACTGCTATCTTCTTTGCGTCTTTGCGGTGAATCAATATGCAAACCCGTCACCGCAACACCTTCACCTCCATTCACACCGAAGGCTCGCTCCTTCCGGCTGATCTACTCGAGCGCGACCTGGCAGAATCCAAATAAAACCCTTGGGAAAACGATTCGGAATCTTCGGACGGGGCAGACATCCTTTCGGCGGAAAAAGAAACGAATACTCCTGGTTCGATAACGGACCTGGGTTGAGGAGGCAGCACTTCAATAAACTCTCCGCCGAACACAAGGGACAACGAGGCAAAACATGGCAAACACTCATCCAGAAGTGATGACGATCGCAGAGACGGCGCAGTACCTGCGCGTGCCGCTCTCGTCGCTGTACAAGCTGGCGCAGGCGGGGAAGATCCCATGTCAAAAAGTGGGGCGGCATTGGAGGTTCAGGAGGGAGGCGGTGGAGAGGTGGTTGGAGAGAATGCCACGGGAAGAGCAAAGGTAAATTTACTTGCAGGTATGACCTGAACTATTATCCTCTAATTGTCCCAAAATGGCTTGTCCCCACTTACGACCGATTTGGTCAGGGATAGATATGTACGGAAGCCTCAACCACCTGTGCGGATCCAACTTCCATTTGCGCTTTATGAGCCTGGCTAAGCGCCTGGACCATCCGGCGTGCTTCCTGGGTGAGCTGGTTGAACCGGCCTTTAAGTGACTCTCGGGTATCTGTACTGATTTTTATATAATACAGATCCGTCTCTTCTGATTTCATCCCGGCGTCATAAGCCATAGCGAGCAGGGGCCTCCAGGGAAAACCATGCCTTTGTAGCCCTAATATAGATCCTTCAGAGAATGTAGATGGAAACACTTCCGTCTCGAACATCTCTGGCGATCTACCGAGGGCGATCTCGACCATCGCAGCGTGCAATAACAAGGTTTGCGCTTTCACCCGCCAGGTCAAATACTCCGCTTTGTGACGCAATTGAATAATCTCTGCATGCCTCTCAGCAAGTGAGTCATATTCAGCTTTCAGGCCTACTATTGCCTGTTCCAGCAAACCTGAGGTCACCAGGACAGGCTCGGGATGGTTCGTCAGCCAATCTTTGAGCGCCTGAAATCCTGTCAAGGCTTGAATAGCCATTCCGGCAGAATCAGCGGCATACCAACTTCGTAGATCAAACTCCCCGGAAACTTGACAAGAGACCAACCCACCGGCTTCAGCAGGTTCTGGCTCAGGGATGCTGGAAAGCAGGTCAGCGAACAGGGGACTGCCGTACGTCAGAAAACGAACGGTATCGGGATGTTCGTCAAAGACTTTAGGCGAGAATGTTACCGGCAGTTCTTCGTCTTTCCAGGTCAGCCTGTACGCACCTGGTAAATCTGGGTCAGGCCGAAAATAGCAGCTTGTGGTCTGGGACTGGGTGAGGATGTACTCGATCTGTTCCAAAGTCACCGGCGAGTTTGGCACTGGCTGGTAGCTTTCTTCATCCAGGTAATCATCCAGGTTCAAGGCTTCGACTTCACGATTCTGCAGCCGTTGGCGCAAGGCAGCTATTTCCTTTTCCAATTGCGCTTCACGCTCCGAAGGGGGCAGCATGGCTAACCGGCGAGTGGCTTCGCCAACTTCTGCCAGGATGGGTTGCAGATTACCAACCACTACCTCGAACCAGTTGATACGGTCTGCCAAGCGCTGGTAGATCAGATCTTCGATGGTGTCTTTATAGAAATAGTTAGTGATCCAGACTTCTTTATGCTCTTGACCGATGCGGTCGATACGACCAATGCGCTGCTCGACGCGCATGGGGTTCCAGGGCATGTCATAGTTGATCAGCACTCCGCAGGTCTGCAGGTTCAAACCTTCGCTGGCCGACTCGGTGCCCAACAGAATACGCACATTCCCTATCTTAAAAGCGGCTTTCACTTCCTCCTTGGTAACTGAAACCCAGGCAATGCCATTCCACATTTCCCCGCCACGGCCCGAGTAACAAGCCAACTGGCTGCCATATACCTCACACAACTGCCCACGCAGGTAATCCATCGTATCAGCGTATTGGGTGAAGATCAGCACGGTGTTGCGCTTGCGAAAGACCTGGTCAAGCTCGCCCTTTAGCTCCTCCATTTTCGAGTCGCTGATGCTCAAGAGTTGCAATTGCTGAATGAAGTCTTGAACGTATTCCAGCTCAGCCTGGAAGAAATCGCGCTGGACCAGATCGAGGATTTCCTCGCCAACATCCAGATCTAATTCTTCTTGCTCGATGTCATCATCGGTGAACTGTTTTTCGGGCTCCAACTGGCCTTTCAAATAAGCCAGGCGACGCTCCAGGCTGCAGCGCACGGCATAGAAGCTGCTCGTCAAGCGGCGGCGATAGACCGTCATGACGAAACCCAGGCCGCGGCGCTCGTTCTCGTATTTGTGATAGAAGTGGGTGATGTATTCGTCAATCCGGTCATACAAAGCCTGTTCCTCAGGACGCATCTGGACGCGCTCAAGGTGTGGTTTGCGCCTGGGAACCTGGGCTTTCAGGATGCCGCGTTTTTCGTACTCTCGTAAAAGCTCGCGGGTGTTGCGAAAGATGTAATGGTTGAGCGGCGTGTGTCGGCGCGCCATTTCCTTGACATGCGATTCTGCTTTTGAACTGAGCTGCTTGATCGCCTGGAGGCGTTTACCCGGTTTGAATGGCAGCTCTTCCAGCGTCGACCACTGCACCGGTCCGATGTCAGCCAGAACCTGCTGTTGGAAGGTCTCGTCAATCTGGCCGCCGGTCTCCAGGTAATCTCGAACCAGATCGTAGACAAACTCCCATTCCACCTGGTGGAACGGTTTGCGCATCTCCTGGAAGAAGCCCAGGAAGTTATCTTCATCCGCCCCCCAACGACCGCCCATGCCCACCACGCTGAGCAGATCCCACACTTCCAGCGGGTGGATCTGCATCGGGGTGGCGGTCATTAGCAGCAGGCTGCCGATCTTGTCCTGGGCTTTCAACTCATTGAGCAGCCCCAGGAGCTGGTTTGGGCGGTAGATGCGCTCTTTGAAATCTTTACGCCGGGCATGATGGGCCTCATCCACGATCAGCAGATCCCAACCACGGGCAGAGAGAACCTGCGTGCGGCGATCGCTGCGCTTGGCGAGCTGGCTGCTTATCAGCAGCACCTGCCACCCATGCTTCGACTGCGCTACGCTCCGCTCAGCAAGTCGGGTAAGCTGCGAAGCATCCTGAGCGTAGTCGAAGGATGCTTCCCACGGATTGACTCCTTCATATGGAATAACCTGATCGTCCACGTCCAGGAACCTGCCCGAGTCGTAACGCGGGATATTCAGAGCAAACTTTTCGTACAACTCCTCCTGCCACTGTTTGAGAATTGACTTGGGCGCCAGGATCAGGACGCGTTTGACCCAACCAGAAATCAAAAGCTGACGCAAAACCAGCCCGGCTTCCATGGTTTTTCCCAGGCCGACTTCATCGCAGAGCAAGGCGCGCTCGGGATAACGACTGAGGATGCGATCCGCCACACGCGATTGGTGCGGCCAGGGCGTGATGGCTCCCGTGGCAGCCCCCAACTCAATCACGTTTGGCAGGTAAGGTGCATCGCGCAGGAACTGAAACAGGATGCGTTCCGCTTGCGGGCTGCCAGCGATATATGGCTTTTCGGCTTCCTTGCAGGGTTTTTCGGTCGGTTTTGGTTCCAGAGGATCGCGAATGGGGGGTTCGATTGGCCGGTATCTGAGCAAGCGCTCCTCAACGGCTTTGGGCACGGGTAGGGCAATCCAATCCGGCTCGCGGTCGTTCCACAAGTCTTCAAAGCGATTGATGACCAGCGGCAGGTAGGATTTTCCTTCCCCCCAGGAGGTATAAA
>Ga0209431_10005274_pt1 | contig 10093 bp, 8 predicted proteins | sample RifCSP13_3_FD_184021 | JGI IMG/M metagenome (GOLD analysis project Ga0209431, IMG submission 184021) | Soil microbial communities from Rifle, Colorado - Rifle CSP2_sed 13_3 (SPAdes) (version 2) | ecosystem: Environmental > Terrestrial > Deep subsurface > Rock core/Sediment | place: Rifle... | reverse complement strand
CGGAAGTCCACATGTCAAAAAACTAACCGGGACTGAGCTTTAGGAGCTTAGAGTCCTCGGTGCCAACAACATTCGTATTTTTTACCTAGCAGTAGATAAACGTAAATTTTTATTCCTTCATGCTTTCAAGAAAAAAACTCAAAAAACTGAGAAAAAAGAAATAAAGCTTGCACTCGAGAGGCTTGTAAAGTATCGCAAAATAGTGATATCATAAATTTATATGATGGACTTTGAAACTCACAAAAAACTGTTAATGAAAAATCCCAAATTCAGGAAGGCGTATGAGGAGTCTCAGGTTGAATACGAAATTGCCCGAGCGATTATTCGGGCACGCATAGAAAAAGGGCTTACCCAAAAACAGCTGGCAGAAAAATTAAATACAAAGCAATCGGTAATTTCCCGTGTGGAAAGTGCAAATACTACGCCTTCATTGTCGTTTCTTAAAAGATTAGCCCAAGCCCTCAATACTTCTCTTCAAGTGCAATTTAAATAACTGTTGCCGCAAGTAAGCTTATTGTTTATTTGACTTTGATATTCTTAAAAACTAAAATCACATCACATAATCTGTATGGTAGAGAATCTTACTCGGAGATTACCAACCCCAGAACATTCTGTTTCAGAAAAGCTGACTTTTGCCGTTCGAGGAAGAGTAGATTTTAGCGCAGCATTAGATCTTGCAAATAAATTAGATGCGGAAATAAGGTCACATACCCTGCTTAAGATCGCGGCAAAACAAAACGAGGTAGGTCTTGATTCTACTTTTGCTCTGGATCAAGCAATAAGATACGCAGGCCGAGGGCGGCATGTTGGAATGTCGTCGTGGCCAGCACTTGTGAATTTTTATGGGGACCTTGGAGATTTTGAAAAAGCCGACAGATTTCGGAAAAGAATAGAAAAACCCCACAGACTCCTGGTTGATTTTAAGTTAGTAGAAGCAGTCGCCAGAGCTGGTGGTGATCCGCAGGCCAGACTTGATGCAATAGAGAGTCGTCTAGCAGACACAGTTGTAAAGCATCCCCCGGGAAGTGCACTTCACTATTGCTGGCTAGCAGAAACTTATCATGCAATCGGACGGAATCCGACACCAACTTTATCTAAAGCATTAGAAATAGCCGAGAAAGAAGAGGGACATTTCTCAACCGTTGCTCAAAGTTTTGCCAAAATTGGCATGTTTAAGGAAGCAGTTGATGTTGCCAAGAAACTGAAGCGTGCGTCTAGAGGTGAATATTACGAGGATAAAACAAGGACGCTTTATGAAATTGCAAAGCACCAGGTGAAATCAGGTGATTTGGAGGGTGCAATTCAAACCGTGGGCATTTCTAGGAATAGGTACTATATAACATCAATTATTGCAAGCGCAGCTTTATTTTCAGCTGAAAATGGTCAAATTCCTGAGACTTTGCTTGAAGAAGCAGTAGGAAGAACTCGTGAGATTGAAAATGATATTCGAGTTGGCAAGGAAAAGAAAATTCAATTGCAAGACCTTGCAACGATATGGACTGAAATAGCTCTTACTCAGGGATTAGCAGGCCAAGATTATCAAGCCTCTTTTAATCAAGCCATTGATAGGGCAAACGTAGTAACTGACACTTACTATAGAATAACAGACTTGATTGGAATCTATAGGGCGAAGTTTAAATTGGGGCAGTTTGACACAGAAATATTATTAAAATCCTTAGAACTCGCGGATAAAATCTTGGAGGAGAAGCAGCACGCTGAATTAGCGGGAGGATTTCAGTTATTAGCTTACGAAGATTTAGCAGAGGTAGCGGTAGATACTGGCAATTTTGATTTAGCGACAGAAGTTATTAATAGATTTCCCGAAAGTGATTATATGAGGGCAGAATTACTAGCTTATCTAGGAGCAGAGATGGTACGCAGAGGACTTACAACCGATGAAATCAACAACCTAAGCAGCGAACAAATGTTAGAAATTTATCAGGGGAATGACCAGGCAACTAAAGATGCCCTTAGTTTTTTAAGGGCATCTTGACAGTGAAGCTATAGAAGATTGTTTAATATGGTTGACTCGAGGCTAGTTGTTCTTGGTGATACCAACTTTGTCTTCAATTGTTTCTAGTCTTTCTTCCAGTTCTTCATTCTTTTCCTTATTCACTTTGTACATATCTGCATACCCTTCCAAAGTACCCTCTATGTTCATCAAAGAACCAGTATGAACATCTAATTTTTCGTTCATCACAGATTGCTGATCTTTAACTGTGCGGATTTGCTCTGCCATCACGCCTTGTTGCAGTTCCATTCCGCGTACTTTGTTAACAACTATCTCTAAAAGATCTTTAATTTTCTTCAGATTATCTATCATAGCTTATCCATAATATGGAGGTTGAAAAAGAAATACAAGATGGAAAATTAGGACGTTTTACTGCTATTATCATCTACAGTGAAATTAGCCTTTGTATATGAAGATTTTTAAGGGATATTTATTGGGTTTTCTGGCATTTGTTTTGCCTCTTGCGCTTTACATCAAGACGCTTGCTCCGACATATATCCCGATAGACAGCGCGGAACTTGCCCTTTGCATGAAGTTTTGGGGTATCTGTCATCCGCCGGGATTCCCGCTATACATTTTAGTCGGCAATTTATTTACAAGTATTTTTCCTTTTGGATCGTTAATTTATAAGACTAATTTGCTTTCTGCTATTTTTGGTGCGGGTACCGTGCTTTTAGTCTATCTTTCTTTGGTTGAACTTAAAGTCGACAGAAAAATTGCCTTATTACTGTCTTTATTTTTGGCGGTTTCTGCGGCTTTCTGGGAATTTTCATTATCTGCCGACGTTTTTACATTTGCTACCTTTTTAATTGCCTTAACCTTTTTTCTGGTTTTTAAAAACAAGCCCTTGTGGGCATTTTTTGTGCTTGGGCTTTCGGCCTCGCATTTTTACATCAGCGCTATTTTGGCGCCTTTGATCTTTTGGTATTTCTGGCCGCCGGCCCAGATGGCCTTCTCCGAACCGGAGGTTCTCAAGAACCGGAGGTCTGGCCCGGGAGGGGGATTCAAAATCCGGATCCGGGAAGCTGTAATTTGCGGCGCACTTTTTATTCTGGGTTTTTTTCCGCAGGTTTTAATGTATTTGAGGATGCAGAAGTCCCCTGAGGTTAACTGGGGACATGCAGAGGGACTTTCGGGCTTTTTATATTTTGTAAGAAGGCAGGAATTCGGTTCGATTTTTCTTTTGGCAAATCCTGTTTTGCAGTTTAATCTGCTTAAAGTTTTTAAGCATTTTTATCTTTATTTTGCTAATTTGGCGACAAGTTTCGGCGTGATTTTGCCGATTATGACCTTGCCTGCTTTAGTCTTTGGCCGGCTTTTTGAAAACCGCAAAGTGGCCTTGGTGTTTTTGTCATTTGTTTTTCTTATTTGTGTTCAGCTTGTTTTGCTTTCGACAATTGACCCGACAGGCGAGGACAACCCTTTTCAAATAAACAAGTTTTACCTTTCTTCTTTTGTGCTTTTTGTGTTTCTTTCGGGGGTAGCCCTGGACTGGATTATTAAGCGCTTATTCGGTGAAGAATCAATGTACGCGCTTTTTCTGCTTTGCGCATTTATCGCAATTTATCTTTTTGCCAATTTCAGGACCAACAATTATGCCGGCAATTATTTTTCGCAAAAGATGGTTGATGATGCCCTTTCGCAGCTCCCGGATAATAGTATTGCAATTGCCGTTTCCCATATCGTCTATTTTGGCGGGCTTTATGAACAAGATATAAACGGCAGATTTAAAAGCGTTGATTTGCTTTATTTCCCAAACGAAAAGAACCGCGACAACGAAAAATATCATCCGGAGTTATTTTCAAGGCCTGTCGACGAGGATTTTGTAAAAAATATAGAAAAGGGCAAGAGTATGGGAGATGCCGAAAAATACGTACTTTCGACAATTGCCCAGAATTTAGACCGCAATATCTACATTCTACAGGGAACTTTTGAAGAAGGGTTTTTTGCTTATCTTAAGCCTTATATTAAGCCATACGGTCTTTGGTGGCGGGTGGTTTCCGACCCAAATGCCGCAAACGAAGCCGAAAAAAGCCGCAATCTTCTTTCGAATCTGCAAAATGGTGATATCCAATTTGGCGACCTTCACCTTAAACAGCAGCAGCTGGACAGTTTAAATTACGCAGTTTCTTATCACTCGACGGCAGTTGCCCTGGCGGCTGGGGGAAAGTACGATGCGGCCCTGGATCTTTTGCAGAAAAGCTGGTCAGTGAGGCCAAAAGGGGATAATGTCCAAAAAGAAATTGAGCTAATTGGCAAGACAAAACTGCTTGCAGAAAGTCGGTCAAAACTAGTTGAGGTAAACGATAAAGTTAGTCTAACGGAGCTTGGTAATGATCTGTTTACGCTTGGAGATTTTACCGGGTGCTCTGAGGTTTTTTCTCAGCTTGTGCAAATTGAATCAGGTAACGCCCGTAACTTCAATAACCTTGCCTCGTGCCAGGCATCTTTGGGTCAGAAAGTCGAGGCGCGTCAAAACTACCAGAAGGCACTTGAGCTTGATCCTAATTTGGATATGGCCAAGAAGGGAGTGGAGGCTTTGGGTGATAGATGATGGATTATAGATTATGGGTTATAGATTATGGATGATGGAGGTTTTAGATTCTGGTGGATAAAAATAATTTTGAAAAGTTAAAAGTTTGGCAGCTGGCGCATCAGTTAGTACTAGATATTTACAAAATATCCAGCAGATTTCCTCAAAATGAAAAATTCAGACTGATTGATCAACTATGCAGATCTGCTTCATCAGTACCTGCGAATATAGTTGAGGGGAATAGCAGAAAACACAACAAAGAGTATATTCAGTTTTTAAATACAGCTTATGCTTCACTGGAAGAAACGAAATATCATCTTTTGCTAGCAAAGGATTTAGATTATCTTAAGCCCAGCGATTATTCAAGATTAATAGATCAAGCTACAGTCGTCAGCAGGATGTTAAATTCTTTACGCAAGTATCTATTGGGCAAAAAGTCTATAATCTAACATCTATAATCTTTAATCTAATGAGATGATTGATTTTGCAAAGATTACAACAGAAGGCGGCAAAGGCGGAAACGGTGCCGGATCTTTCAGACGTGTCAAAGGAAAAAGGCGCGGCAAGGCAGACGGCGGTGACGGCGGTACGGGCGGCAATGTTTTTGTCGAGGCGACACTGGATCTGAATACCCTTGAGCCTTTCCGTTTTGTCAAAAACTACAAGGCACAGGACGGCCGGATGGGATTTTCAAATCTTCGCCGAGGTGCAAACGGCCGGGATTTGGTTCTTAAGGTGCCTATGGGGACGGTTATTAAGATTGTAGATGATAGATTTCAGACTTTAGATGAAAACAATTTATCAGTCAACTATCATCCAGAACCTAGAATCTATGATCTTTCTGCCGAAGGACAGAAAATATTGGTTGCCCGCGGCGGTACAGGAGGACGGGGTAATGCCAAGCTGCGCGACGAGTTTAAAAGGAGACCAAAAAGAGGGGAAGTGGGTGGAGATGGGGAAGCTTGTGATATTACATTAGAATTAAAGCTGATTGCCGATGCGGGCTTGATCGGGCTTCCGAATGCCGGCAAATCGACGCTCCTTTCGGTTTTAACGGCCGCCAGGCCGGAGATTGCTTCGTACCCCTTTACGACGCTCGAGCCGAATTTAGGAGTGCTGGAGGCTAATAGGATAGTAGGAAAGTGGGATAGTAGGAAGAAAGAACCTACCATCCTACCATCCAAATATCCTAAAAACCTAATATTGGCCGATATTCCGGGTCTTATCGAAGGCGCAGCCGAAGGACGCGGTCTTGGCCACCTTTTTCTAAAACATATTGAAAGGACAAAGATTCTTATACATTTGATTGATGTTTCTGCTTCGGCTGATCACTGGCAGGATTACCAAACGATAAGACAGGAATTAAAAACATACTCAAAGGATCTGGTCAAAAAAAGGGAGATAGTTGTTTTGACAAAAATTGATCTTGTCGATCCATCGGAAGTTTCGCGAGCCCGAAAATTATTTTCCCAAAAACGAAAAAAGGTTATTATCGTATCTGCTCTAAAAAAAGAAGGACTTGAGGAATTAGTTAAGGAAATAGAATCTAGAATCCAGAATCTAGTGTCTAGTGTCTAGAACGACGGGCTTGGGGAGGGGCTGGTTTTTGGACTACCTGAAGGTGAGGGGCTGGCGCTGGGTGATGGCGACGGAGATGCGACAGGTGAGGGGCTGGCACCGGGTTGAGTTTGTTGTTTCTGTTGCTGTTCCTGCAGGTCTTTTAATTGTTTATTGTACTGGTCCAAAAGCGTTGTGATTTCTGCCTGTGCCGGATCGTTGGCATCCAAGAATCTTTTAGATAAAGTCAACTCGTTAACAATTGTTGGAACTTCACCCTTCTTTTCTATTAAAAGTTTGGCCAAGCGAAAGTGGCCGGGGCCATAATCCTGTTTAACGATTGCCGAATCCTCAAATTTTCTCTGGGCAAGGTCCTGATTTCCAAGCCGTAGATAAAGCTGGCCTAATCTGTCGTGAAGAATCGGGTTTTGGGGGTCGAGGGCGACTGCCTGCGACAGCGTATTGGCGGCGTGGGTGTCGGCGCCGCCTACCGAGCCGATTAAAGCAAGGTAAACGTTGGCCAGAGTTTCCCAGTTGGCAACGTTGGCAGCGGAAATTCCCGGAAGTTTCAGAGGCAGAATTTGATATCCCGAGGCGACTTTTGCTTGGTCGATGGAAACCTGGGCCAGCTGTCCAAGAAGTTTTTGCTGGTCGTCTGAAAGATTACCCTGCTGGGCAAGGTTGGTTGCGGCATTTAGGGATGTCTGCGAAAGGGAACGGTGATAAGTGTCGATTCTTGCATTTGCCCCGATTGCTCTTTGCAGGAAATTGATTGTTTTGTTGCCGTCATTGGCGCGCGCCGCCAAAAGCGATTGACGGAAGAAATATTCACCGCGGTAGGCCTGGATTTGGTATCCGACTGCAATCACCGCAAAAATCGCCACCGCGACTAAAAAGAGAAGGGGCAAAACCTGCGACTTTGCGCCTTTGGGGCCTTCTGAGGTCTTAATAAGGTCACTTGAGGGGCCGGTCAAAGGAAACCAGGCAAATTTGCTCTTTAAGGTTGCAAGCTCGACTGTGACCTCGTAGACCTGGCTTTCATCTGAGGCTTTGGCCAAAACCGCCAATGCCGCAAGGGCGATAAAAAATACGGCTTCTGTTGCAAATGAGGAAACAACAAAGAAGCTTGCCGCAATGTACCCGACAATTGCCGCAGAAACCGCAAGATAGGAAAGGCTGTTTTGGCTTTTGAATATAAGAGCCCAGATAAACCGCAATGCCGCAACCGCCAATATCAAATACGCCAGAATCCCAAATATTCCCATAGTTGCGATCATTTCCGTAAAATCTGAAGCCGACCTGTTAAATCTGACTGCCCAGTCGGAGCTTGCGTTAACGTACCTTGGTTTCAATTGGGTGTAGACGAACTGGTAAGTACCCGGGCCTGTTCCCAGAACCGGCTTTTTGCCAACTGCCTGTGCCGCTACGTCCCAAGAGGCTTGTCTTGAAACAACCCTTTCGCGCGGCGTGTCGATTTGTTCTTTTTCGGAAACGGAAGCGTCTTTTTGGACTATCCATGATCCGAGTGTTCCTTGTGCAACCTGCGGCACAAAGCGGATAACTAAAAACAGGATTACGAAAACGGAAATTACGGCCAAAGCCCCGGTTTGAGTCTTGTCAAGTTTTGTTTTAAGGCTTTGGGAGGCAATAAGGAGACCTGCTGCCAAAAGTGCGACATAAACGGGCCAGAAGTTTATCAAAATTAAGGAGAAGGCCATGATAAGGGTCGCAATGATGGCAGGTGGCCTTTCGGTTTTGCTCCTGGTGAAAATGGCAATTGTTGCCGCAATCGGGATGATAAATGTCTGCAAAAGGGCAAGTCTGTTGATCACACCGACCGTGTTGAATGAGCGGATTTTGGCAAACTCAAAAGGCAAATATGCTGCAAAATAAGAAGAAAGTGCAACAACTGAAGCGACCGTTGTGCTGGCAATCAGAACCCATAAAATTGCCCTGATATGTTTTTTGCTTTTCAGGTTAGAAACCGCCATGAAGTAAAAAAGAACAAGTGTCAAAACCGGGAAGAAGGAGGGCCAGAGATTTTGCGGATGGCCGATTATGGAAATAAAGTTGTCAATTGAGGAGGCAGAGGCGACAAAGACAACTGCCGCAAATACTAATAATGGAACATCGAGGGGTGTTCTGGTAAAGACGGCCCTTTTTTCAAGAACCATTCGGGCAGCCCAGATTAAAAGGCCGGCAACGGTAATTATAAGAAGGGCGGTAAATTTATTGAATTCGAAAAATTCAGCGGTAGTGGGTAAGAAAAAGAGGGGAGCGCAAACTGCCGCCAGCGCAACTAAAAGAAAAACTATATTTTCAGAAAGTTTTAGAAAATTTTCTTTCATCTTTACCCATCTAAAGCCACCAACCAAACTTTTGTCAACCACCTAAAAACGAGGAGAGACCTCGTTATGACGAGGAGAGACCTCGTTTTACTCATTTTAGGAATCTGAGTCTATGGCTAAATTCGTGGGTAATTCCATGGGTTCCAAATAGTCTTCCACGAAACTCTTATAAGAAAATTCCTTTTTTGAGTTATTAAAATACTCGGAAATAATTTCTGTATTTAGCCATTTGGCATCTCTTTTTCCCAGATAATAGAGATATGAAGACCATTCGAATTCATCAAGGGAAATGCCCCGCGAAATTGGATTCAGATGTATATATCTGGAAAGGTGAAGCAGATACTGGTCACCTTCAACCGGTGCCGCTTTAAAGACACTCTGAAAAAGGGCTCCGACCCGTTCGTGTCTCCGGTTAAAGTAAGTAGAGTAGCTCGTCATAACCTGCCTCATTAATTTGGTGATAGCATCCTTAGATTTTTGATGTACTAAAAGATGAAAGTGGTTTGGCATCAGGCAGAACGCCAGTAAATCTATCTGCTCTGAAAGATTATTATTGAGAATGTAACTTCTCAAAAGCGGAAATTCTTTATAGACGTCGTCAGCCGGGGATAAATAGATTTTTAGAAAATAAAGAAACCTGGTGTAATCTTCTCTGTCCTGAAAGATTGTCCTTTTTTCAACTCCGCGGTTATATATATGGAAGTATGCATTTTCATAGTAGGTTTTGAGGGTATTAGGTGAAGGCATCTTCTATATTATTACGAGGAGAGACCTCGTTTTGTCAATTAGTTGGCGGCTGTAGCTTCTGAATCCTGTGAAACCTGGCTGTCGGTGTTGACGATGAACCAGTCGAAGGTCACGCTGCTTGAGGTTGTGCCGCCGTCGACCTTGACCGTAAAGCCTTCAAACTCGCTCTTTGCAGAAACATAGAGGCTTCTGCCTGCGGTTTGCGAAGTCGGGGTAATGAAGATTTTGGCATCAGGCTTGATGGCGGTTGTAAAGATCGTCACCTGACTCTGACCTTGCGCAATCTTCGCTTCACCTACGGTCTTTGCGTTTTCGTCCGAGGTATCTATTGTCAATTCCTTGGTCTTTATATTTTGGGCAGTTAATGTACCCGTAATTTCAAGGTTGCCTTCTTTATCTATAGTGACTGAACCCGCGCCGATGTCGACAAGTATACCGCTATCTGCGCCGGCCAAAGAGTCGTTCTGAAGGTAAAGCGTAGAGCCGAGAACATTGATCTGTCTGCCATAATCTATGACCAGCGTGCCGTCCTGACTGAAAGTGCCGGCCACCTGAGTTTGCGCAAGGTTGGTGTTGCCCAAAACCTGCAGGGTATCAAGCTTCAGATTAGCGGTTGCCAGTAATTTATTAAGATCGGTCAACGTTTGATCGGTTTCCTGCGCAAGCGCAGAAGAGCTTGTTGCCTCAATGCCAGCCGAATCGGTAGCAATCGGGCTGTCAATCGAGTCGGTAGTGGGTAGTGGGTAGTGGGTAGTTGGCGGCAAAGCAGAAACCAGTTGCCTTTCGACTTCATCGGTGACCAGTTGTCTGATCTGATCGGCGGTTAGGTAGTCGCTTTGCGAACAGTTGACCGCCTGCAGTTGACAGTTGATAGTTCCATCGGGATTAATTTGGCCA
>Ga0209431_10005270_pt1 | contig 10096 bp, 7 predicted proteins | sample RifCSP13_3_FD_184021 | JGI IMG/M metagenome (GOLD analysis project Ga0209431, IMG submission 184021) | Soil microbial communities from Rifle, Colorado - Rifle CSP2_sed 13_3 (SPAdes) (version 2) | ecosystem: Environmental > Terrestrial > Deep subsurface > Rock core/Sediment | place: Rifle... | reverse complement strand
AGTCTGACCGAAAAAGAATTATACGACATTGCTTATTTCCAGCTGCGTAACTTGCTTGGCTCTGTCCCCGGCATAATAGCTCCCGCAGTCTATGGCGGTAAGCTGCGAAGAATATATATGTATGTGTATCCCGATAAACTACAGGCATACAACCTCTCGCAAATTGATGTGATGAATGCAGTTCAGAAAAACAATGTAATGATTCCGACAGGCGATGTAAACATCGGCGGCCTCAATTATAGTGTTAACGCCAACGGTATGCTGCCAAATGTTAGCGACTTCAACAACATTGTTATTAAAACGGGAAAAGACGGTTCCCCGATTTTTCTGAAAGATATCGGCTATGCAATTCAAACAAACGTGGTTCATATTAATGGGAAACGGCAGGTTTACATTCCTATCTATAAAAGGACCGGTGCAAATACTATTGCTTCTGTTGAAGCTGTTAAAGGAAAACTTGCTGAACTTAAAGAACGACTGCCTAAATCTGTAAACCTTAGTGTAATCCTTGACCAATCTGTTTATGTGCGACATTCAATTAATGGTTTAATTAATGAAGGGATTATAGGCTTGGTATTGATTTCTCTGGCGCTATTGTTATTTCTTGGAAATTACAGGGCAATGTTCATAGTTTTCCTCTCTATTCCGCTATCAATTCTGTTTGCAATTATAGGCTTATTTTTTACAGGCGATACTATAAATAGTATAACATTGGGCGGTATTGCGCTTGTTATAGGATTACTTGTCGATACCTCAATTGTAGTGCTGGAAAACATTGATAAACATCTAAAGAAGGGCGAATCACCGCAGAAAGCCGCATTGGAAGGAACAAAGGAAGTTGCATTGCCGGTGCTTGTCACTGCAATTACTATAGGCATTGTGTTTTTCCCAATAATTTTCCTCACCGGTATTGCCAAATATCTTTTTACACCGCTTGCGATAGTTGTTGTACTTGCAATCGTCGGGTCATACATTTTTTCAATGACTCTCGTTCCTATTATGGCAGCGTCATTGTTTAAACACAATACCGAAGAAGATAAAGAATCTAAACCAAACTTCGTGAAAACTTTTTTTGTGAAATTCCAAAAATGGATAAATCATATCACGGAAGTGTATTCTAATTCGATGGATAAAGTTTTGCGTTATCGCTGGAGGGTGCTTGGAAGTGTCGCTGTTTTGTTTGTGCTTTCATTGTTCGGCTTCACAAAAATAGGAACCGAACTATTTCCTCAAATGGATGTTGGGCAAATATCTATTGATGTAAGATTTGAAAGCGGAACGAGGATTGAGAAAACTGAAGAAACAATTACTGAAATTGAAAAATTCTTGCAAAAGGAAATTGGTGAAGATCTAAATATCATCATTTCCAATATAGGTGTGTTGAATGACTGGCCTGCCGCGTATACACCAAATTCGGGAACTCAGGATGCAACAATAGCTATTCAATTAAAAGAGGGATATAAAACTACAATAAAAGAATATGTACAAAGTTTGCGAACAAAGCTTAAGGAACAATTTCCCGGTGTGCAATTCATCTTCAACACTGGCGGAATTGTAACGGCTGCTCTGAATTTCGGTTTACCCTCTCCTATTGATATTCAGATTATCGGAAACGATTTATACAAAGCACACGAAATTGCAGTAAAGGTTCGAAATATTGTAAACAACATTGAAGGAACTGAGGACGTTCGCATTCATCAGCGTTATGACCATCCTGAAATAAAAGTAGATATTGACCGGGTGAAAGCATCGCAGCTTGGTATTAGTGCAGATGATGTTGTGAAAAATACCGTCTCGGCATTAAACTCATCGGTAAATTTTAAACCCTCTTTCTGGATTGATGAACAGAATGGAAATCACTACTTCGTTGGCGTCACTTATCCCGAAATTGAGCTGGATAATCCGCAGGCGGTAGAAAATATTTCTATTAACGGAACAAACGGAGAAAAAACAACTCTGCTTAAAAACATTGCTAAAACCAATCTCTCATCTGCACCCATAGAAGTGAACCATCTCGACATTCAGCGTGTAACCGATGTATTTGCAAATGTAGAAGGAAGGGACATTGGTTCAGTTGCAAATGAAATTGAAGAAAAGCTTGCTACACTGCGAGAAGGATTACCTGAAGGTTACAGTATAAATATTCGCGGTGAAGTGCAAAGCATGAATGATAGTTTTGGAAACCTAGGTTTAGGATTGATGCTGGCTGTATTGATGGTTTACCTCGTGATAGTTCCTCTTTTGCGTTCATTCAAGCTCCCGCTGATTATTATAACTGTTATTCCGCTTGGACTGATTGGAGTAACCGTTATACTGCTTTCAACTAATACATATCTTAACATTCAATCTATGATGGGAATAATAATGATGGTAGGAATTACTGTTGCATACAGCAACCTGTTGGTAGATAAGATGAATAACCTTTTAAAGGAAGGAAAACCATTAGAGCAGGCAATAAAGGAAGGGGCTGCCAATCGCTTTAGACCTATTATTATGACGGCAGTTGTAGCTGTATTGGCATTGTCCCCAATGGCAATAGGTTATGAGACGGGTGGAGAAGCCAATGTGCCTTTGGCAAGAGCAATCATAGGAGGAGTGCTGGCTGCTACAATGCTTTCTCTTTTCGTAGTACCCATATTATTTTATTTGTTGAATAAAAAATCCGGGAATAAAATGTTGAGTGAAGCAAAATCCCCCCTAGCGGGAAAACTAACCTTTATTCTTTTTTGCTTCATATTTCCTTTATTAATCGCCGGCTGCGGGGAAAACCCTGGTAGTAATCAAAACAGTGAGCACCTATCTCAAAATAAAAGCCGTAATGAACCTATTGTATTAGTTGCTAATCCTGTAAACCATCAATTCAATACTTCGCTGCAGATATCAGGAACGACAAAGCCTAATCAAGAGGTAAAGCTTTATGCTATGACCAACGGCTTTTTAAATCGGCTAAATGTTGATATCGGTAGTTTTGTTAAGGAAGGACAAACACTTGCCGTTCTCGAAAATCCCGAATTGCTGCGTGATAAGGAAAAGCTGGACGCAGAGTTAAAAGCCAAACAATCAATTTATGAACGGTTGAAGAATGTTTATGATAAAACACCCCAGCTCACCACAATTGCAGAAGTAGAAAAATCTGAAGCAGAATATGAAAGCACAAGGGCACAGCTTGACGCTGTTCTGCTGCAGATAAGCTACCTTAATATTAAAGCACCTTTTTCTGGTGTCATTACAAATCGTTTTGTTGATAAAGGTGCCGTTATACAAAGTGGTCTGAATAATAGCAATGCTACTCCGTTATTTGAAATTCAGGATTTACAAACCATTCGTTTGCAGGTTGATATACCCGAAACAGATGCAGCGTTAATTGATAAAAACACAAAAGCGGAAATTACTTTTCCCGAACTGCCTTCCGCAAAATATTCTGCCAAAGTTTCCCGCATTGCTTACGGATTGAATGAAGCAACCAGGACAATGAAGATTGAAATTGATATACAAAACAATGATTTGTCCCAAAGGGATCCATTTGGAAAAATCCGTTCCGGGATGTATGCAAAAGTTGAGATTCAAAGAAGCGGACACAAAGATGTTTTATCTGTTCCAAATGAAGCAATAGGTAACATTAAAGGTCAATCATTTGTGTATGTAGTGAAAGATGGCATAGTGAAAAAAGTAGATGTGAAAACTGGAATACAGGATGATAAATTTACAGAACTGCTTACAGCTAATTGCGAAGCTAGTGATAAAGTAGTAGTCCGGGGTAAGGAATTTTGTTTTGATGGTGCAACTGTAAAAGTGAAGGAACATTCAACCGCATTGAATCAAAAAAATTAACGATTATGATTAGAAAAAAATCTAATATGATAAAATTAACAGCTTTGCTTTTGCTTGTGTTATCAAATGCTTTGCTGTTTTCGCAAATCAAAACATATCCAATTAATCTAGGAACGGTTTTGGAATTATCGGGCGCAAATAATTTAACTATTAAGGAATATAATTTAAGATACCAGCAATCGCTGGCTGATAAAACAAAAGCTGATGAGTGGTGGCTGCCTTCAATATACTTCGGCGCTACTACCCACTACCTGAATGGCGCTGCAATGAATACAGACGGATCAATTTTGCACGATTTTGAACGTAACAACCTTTGGGCTGGTTTAGGTTTATTTATTGAGTGGAATTTAAGTAAAGGCATCTACAATACACTTGCTGCAGAGCAGAAAGCAGAAGCTTGGAAATATCGAAGTCAGGCGGAGCGCAATCAGCAAATACTCAAAGCAATAGAGGCATATTATAATTTACAGGTAGAGCAGATGAAATTTTCTGCTGTTCAACAATTAGTTATACAATCCGATTCGCTTGCCCAGCAGATAAAAATCCAGGTGGATGCCGGCTTGCGTTACCAATCTGAATATCTGCTGGCTCAAAGTAATTATAATCATCTGAAAATTTCCTTGCTTCAAACCAAAGTGGATTGGCAGGAAAAGTCCGCCAAGCTAAGAAATATCCTAAATCTAGAAAACGATGTTTTACTTATCAGCTCGGATAGTGTTTTAGTCCCTATTAATCTGAATGAAGATTATTCGGATACTCTGGAAGTAACTTTTTACCAAAAACGTCCCGAATATCTTGATTTGCAATCGGATTTATATTCATTGGAAACTCAGAGAAAAACTGTTTCTGCCGGTGTTTTTATGCCTTCCTTGCAAATAGCTACTGATGATGCTTTATTTGGAAAAGTTCAATCACCTTACTACAACACATACCGTTTGAATGCTGCTCTGGTTTGGCAAATACCTTTAGGAAGATTTACTTATAACGGAGATTTAAAACAGTACGATGCAAAAATTCTCATTCAGGAAAATGAATTAGAGAAATTTAAAAACCAAGCACGGCAGGAACTAACGCAAGCTAATGCCCAACTGCAGTCGGCAAAAGAACAAATGAAGCTGGCTGAAGAAGCATTAAAGTTATCGGCGGAAGCGCTCAATCAAAGTATAGAAAGACAAAAGCTGGGCACGGCGATTCCTTTTGAAGTTTTCCAGGCGCAACAATTTTATTTACAAGCACAAGTAGATTATCTAAAAGCAGTTTCGGATTACAACAAAGCACAGTATGCTATGGAGGTGGTGCTTGGGAAAACACTATGATAATTAGATGTTTGATCATTGAGATTATAATTAACACAATAATATTTTGCGAAAGAAGATAGCTATGAAAATCCCAAAGCAAATTTTGAACTTGCTCATTATGGGAATGAGCTGTATTGTATTTTTCGGATGTGCTGGTCTCAGGGAGAGTCGGAAAATAGAAAATGATTTTACTTTGGTATTCCCCTGGACAGATGATTACACTACATTAACAACTCCTGATGGTCAGGTATATTACGAGGCTTGGGAATGAGGTTTTGCTGATGATGTAGATGAGTTTCTTGGATATGTTTTCCCTAAAACTGTTATATATGAAAAAGACACTGTTAATATTCTTGTTGGCATAGTAACTACAGGAAGGATTTTAAAGGTTGTTGTGTTATCGGCAAACCACAACATCCCCCGTGATTTTCTTCTGCAGTTTGAAGGGAAAGGGGTCCAAGACAGTTTTGAAATTGTTCGAAACACAGAAAATATTTTAATAGTTCCATCAAAGATAAAACCGATAAGCGGAAACATAGAAATCTCACAAATGATTGCTGATTCTGTAAAGGAGGCTTTACTATCTGCTAATTTGACAACAGCAAGATATTAATAGCAAATTAATTTTCGTGACTTATATTATACCTATCTGGAAGAATGAGTAGTGAGTAATAAATTAAAGAATAATCAGAAAAGAATAGGTCTTATCATTATGCTTTCAATTGCAAGTGTTATAATATTTTTCTTTTTTATGAATAGTGGCAGCGGAAATAATTCTATGAATGCAAAAGTGAATAACTATTTCTCTAATGATAAAAGTTTTAATATGAAGGATTCTTCGAAAGAAAATACAATCGCCAGATACATTTCCGAACAGCTTACAAAAGGTAAGAAACCAAACAAGCTGATAAATGAGAAAAGCCCTTATTTATTGCAACACGCATTTAATCCTGTAAACTGGTATCCCTGGGGTGAAGAAGCATTTGAAAAAGCACGAAAAGAAGACAAGATTATCTTTCTCTCTGTTGGTTATTCCACCTGCTATTGGTGCCATGTGATGGAAAGAGAAGTTTTTGAGAATGAAAGCATTGCTGCTTTGATGAATAAATATGTTGTTTCAATTAAAGTTGACCGTGAAGAAAGACCAGATGTTGATAGAGTATATATGACAGCGCTTCAGACAATGACAGGCGGCGGAGGCTGGCCAATGTCTATGTTTCTTACACCAGATCTGAAACCATTCTATGGTGGAACATATATTCCTCCCGAACCTAAGTATGGAAGAGCCGGATTCCCTGAAATTCTTGAAGCCATTTACGATGCATGGCAAAACAAAAGACAGGAAGTTGTTCAGAGCAGTATAAACCTTACAAATCATCTTAAGAGTTTTTCTTCATCCACAAATACTCCTGTTAATGCTGGTTTAGAATCTCTCACTAAAGGTTTTCAATCATTTGAAAGCAGTTACGATTCAAAGAATGGCGGCTTTAACAGTGCACCAAAATTTCCACGTCCGGTTACTTTTAATTTTTTGTTAAGATATTATAAAAGAACAGGAAATAAAAAAGCACTTGAGATGTCACTGAAAACTTTAACCAAAATGGCTAAAGGTGGAATGTATGATCACATCGGCGGGGGTTTTCATCGTTATGCTACCGATACGATCAGGCACTGTTAGTAAATTCTTACCTTGAAGCATATCAAATTACACACGATGAATTTTATGCTGAAGTTGCAAAAGATATTTTAGGTTATGTCAAAAAAAATATGACTGATCCGAATAGCGGCTTTTACTCGGCAGAAGATGCTGAAAGTTTACCTGCCGAAGCTTTAGCGAAGGCAGGCGAAGTTGACCTATTGCATCCTGAAGAAAAGGAAGACCTGTCCTCCGAGACTTTAGTGAAGGAGGAGGGAGCTTTTTATACCTGGTACAAAGATGAAATTGATAAAATCCTTAATAAAGATGAAGCAAACATATTCAATTATTACTATGGAGTTAAAGAAAACGGAAATGTAAATCCATCTTCAGATCCTCACGGAGAATTTACCGGTGAAAATATTTTATATATTGCTCACACACTTGAGGAAACAGCAAGTAACTTTAATCTCTCTGTTGAGAAAGTTTTTTCGGTTCTTTCTGATGCAAGAAGAATAATATTTCTCTCAAGAGAAAAAAAGCCTAAACCACATCTTGATGACAAGATATTAGTTTCTTGGAATGGATTAATGATTTCTGCTTTTGCAAGAGCTTATCAGGTTTTAATGGATGAAAGTTATTTATCATCAGCAAAGAATGCAGCCAAATTCATAATAAATAATTTATATGATGAAAAAAATAAAAAATTACTTCGCCGTTACAGAGATGGTGAAGCAAAGTACGGTGCTCATCTTGAGGATTATGCATTTTTAGTACAAGGACTTCTGGATTTATATGAAGCATCATTAAATATTAAATGGCTTGAAACAGCTATCGAATTAACTAAGCAGCAGATCAATTTATTCTATGATCCTGAGAATGGCGGATTTTACGACACTGGCGGAGAAGATTCTTCCCTTATTATACGAACAAAAGAATTTTATGACAGTGCAGAGCCAAGCGGTAACTCAATAGCAATTCTGAATTTATTGAGATTATCCCAGATGACTGATAACGAAAATTGGAGAGAAATAGTAGATAAATCTTTGGCTTATTTTGGCGAACGAATAAAACAAGCACCGCAGGCAATGCCCCAGTTTTTAGCAGCAGTCGATTTCAGCTTATCGAAACCAAAACAGATAATTATTGCAGGAAGTGCCGATGATCCACTTACAAAAGAACTGTTGAGGGAAGTTCATTCCCGTTTCATTCCCAATAAAATAATATTGTTAGCAGATGGTGAGAACGGGCAAAAAATACTCGCTTCTTATATACCTTTTATTGAAAGTGTGAAAATGATAGATAGGAAATCAACTGCATACATTTGCGAGAATTATGCTTGTAAGCTTCCAACTTCAGACGTTAGTACAGTTGCAGAACTGCTTGATGAAAAATGAATGAATGATTATTCCGAAGGAATGGCTATGCCACAAAAATTGCAAAATTTCAAGATTATCCGAATAGATCCCTTTGGGACAAGATTAAATGATTGTCAATTTTTTTACACTTGCAAAAATGATTTTACTTTATGTTTATCCAAAGAAATTTTAAAAAGGAAACTGAAATGAGAAAATTATTTTTAATCATCTCTTTAACGTCATTATCAGTAAATGCCTGTCAGCTATCCGAAAATGAAAAGACATCAAACTATGTTGGCTCAAGAGTGGAACAGCAGGTTTCGAAAGATGATAAAGAAATTAAAGCCCCGGATTTCATTTTACCTTCAACCGATGGAAAACAAATCAAGCTTTCAGATTATAAAGGTAAGATTGTGATACTTGATTTCTGGGCAACATGGTGTGGACCTTGCAGAAAAGGTATTCCTGATCTCATTGAAATTCAAAATGAATATAAAGATAATGTTGTCATTATCGGAATTTCATTAGACCAGCAAAACACTATAGGCAGCGTCATTCCGTTTATGAAAGAATTTGGCATTAACTACCCGGTTGTTTACGGGAACGGAAAAGTTGTTGCAGATTATGGTTATATACAGTCCATCCCAACTTCATTTATTATTAACGGCAATGGAAATATTGTTGATGGATTTATAGGGCTGGTTCCTAAAAATGTTTATGTCGATAAAATTCAAGCTTTAATAGATAGTAAATCTTAAATAATCAATTATAACAACCAGAAGGAGTGAAATTATGAAACGAATTAAATTAAATAATCATGTTTGGCTCTTAGTAACTGCAATCATCATCTTTGCAATACCTGCAAAACTACAGGCACAGGAACACCCGACAGAGCATCCTAAAAAAGAAGCAACCTTATCGCCGGAAGCGCTTGCAAAAGAAATAGAACAGTATGTCCAGAATGAAAGCAAAAAGAATGATGGTTACTTCCCGTTTTATGATGAAAAAACCGAAAAAGATTTGAAGCTGAAATTGGATAAAGTTCATAAAGACAAGCTTTCTAAGGTTGATGAAGATTTATATTTTGCGTGCTCAGACTTCAAGGGAACCGATGGAAAGACTTATGACCTGGATTTCTTTATGAAAGAAACAGATTCCGGATTCGAAGTTACACAGCAAACATTACATAAAATAGATGGTAAAGCCCGTTATTCCTGGTATGAAGAAGAAGGCGTGTGGAAGAGGAAAGAGAAGTAAGTCGTACAAAAGGAAGGAGTCGGAATTCTGAAAAAAATAAGTCGAAACGCACCCTGCCACTGCGGCAGCGGGAAAAAATACAAAAACTGTCATGGAAAGAAATCCAACGGTGGACCGCTCTCAACTACACCAGTAATTTTTTTTACAGCTGTTGTAGTAATTTCATTGGTTGTGATAATATCCGACAGCTCTTCAGATAATCTTACAACACAAAGTCGTACATTTACACCCCAGCCGCCTGGGCCGGTTCCACCCGGTAAAGTCTGGTCCCCCGAACATGGACACTGGCATGAAGCTGCACCGACACAACAACAGAGCGGTCCTCCTTTTCCACAACCACCGGGACCAGTACCGGATGGGAAAGTATGGTCTCCCGAACATGGACATTGGCACAATGTTGCCGTGCCTAATTGAAACAACCAAACGATTAAAGGAAGATGATGCTAAACAAGAAACACTTCTTTTTTTTTCTTTTTATTCCTTTTGAGATCATAATATTTTTTCTTCTGTTATCATCCAGCCCACAAAGCCGTTTGGACATTTCAAAGACAATGAAATATCCGGGAAAATCCTCTGAACATAATTCTAAAAATGAAAATCAAATGCTTACCATTAAAATTATGGAAAGTCTTAAACTTACGTTACCAAATGGAACCAACCAGCTTCGCATATGGATTCCGTTACCTCCAACCGATGATTACCAAAAAGTGGATTCC
>Ga0209431_10005268_pt1 | contig 10097 bp, 9 predicted proteins | sample RifCSP13_3_FD_184021 | JGI IMG/M metagenome (GOLD analysis project Ga0209431, IMG submission 184021) | Soil microbial communities from Rifle, Colorado - Rifle CSP2_sed 13_3 (SPAdes) (version 2) | ecosystem: Environmental > Terrestrial > Deep subsurface > Rock core/Sediment | place: Rifle... | reverse complement strand
GGTTACCAAGCATGCCGCTTCAGCTCTAAGCCTGTTCGTTCTTTTTCTCCTCGCAGGGTGGACGCCTAAGGTCCCATCGTCCGCCGATTCATCAGCGGCCGAGCTCACCGGGCATGTGCGCTTTCTCTCCTCGGATGAACTCATGGGACGCGGGGTCGACACTGCGGGAATCCAGCAGGCGCGAGATTATATCGGAGAGCAATTCAAAAAATATGGCCTGCTCCCGGGGGGCGACGGCGCAACCTACTTTCAGGGCGTAGAGGTCGTGACCGGCGCCAAGCTCAAGGAGGGGAGCGAGCTAACCATCGCAGACCTGCGTTTGATCCCGGACCGCCAGTGGGCCCCTCTGGGCTTTTCGGCATCCGGCAAAGCCGATGGAGAGCTCGTTTTCGTTGGCTATGGAATCACCGCGGAAGATTACGGCTACGACGACTATGCCGGCGCGGACGTGAAGGGGAAAATCGCTGTGGTCTTACGCTATGAGCCGCCGCCGAAAAACGACCGCAGCCCGTTCCGAAAGCATCCCAAGTACTCACGGCATGCCGCTTTGCGGACCAAAGCCGACACCGCTCGGCAGCACGGCGCTGTCGGGATGATTCTCGTCGATCACCATTCGGCTGAAGAAGGCGAAAAACAACTGATACCGCTCAGAAGAACTCTGGGCAGAAGCGACCTCGGGTTGGTGGTCGCGCAGATTACCCGCGAGGTCCTGGATAAGGCACTGGCAGAAAAGGGCATCTCGCTCGGCGCGCTCAAGGAAAAAATCGATCGGGATGAGCGACCCGCCTCCGTTCCCCTCGGTCTCAGAGCTTCCCTTGAAGTTCAGATAGAAAAGGTGACCGGGAAGGGCGACAACGTCATCGGCGTCCTCCCCGGCGCCGCTCCCCTGTCGCAGGGCGAGCACATCATCATCGGCGCCCACTACGATCACATAGGACTTGGGTACTACGGCACGCGAGATGGAAGCACAGAGGGGCAAATCCACCACGGCGCGGATGACAACGCTTCGGGGACTGCCCTTCTACTGCTCCTGGCCCAGGAGTTAAGCCGGCGGCCCGATCCTTTGCCCGTTTCTGTCGTCTTCGTCGCTTTTACCGGTGAGGAGCTGGGGCTCTACGGCTCTCGACGCTACGTCATTCGCCCGGCTCTCTCGCTGCGGTCGGCTAAAATCATGATCAATCTGGACATGGTCGGGCGAATGAAAAACAACCGCCTGATGGTAGCAGGGGTAGATACAGCCAAAGAGTTTCGCGGGATATTAAACCAGGCCGGATCCGCGCTCGAAGTGGAAATGAGGCCGGGGGTAGCCCGAAGCGATCACGTCTCCTTCTACGACAACAATATCTCCGTCCTTCACTTCTACACGGGAGTTCACGAGGATTACCATCGCCCTACGGACACCTGGGAAAAGCTTAACGTCGAGGGAATAGAAAAAATCAGCCGTGTGGTCCTGATAACCGTGGAAAAGATCGCTAACGACAGAGAACCCTTGACTTTTGTCCGTTTGCCCTCACCCTCCGGAATGGCCAGGCCTACCCCCACTTCTCCGCCCCAGGCTCCAAATCCTTAATAATCACTCTGCCTCCCTGGATCACGTAATCAAAAGTCCAGGGAGGTCTCGGGGCTGGGCCCGTGAGCACCCGCCCGCCTTGGACAGGATCATACCTGCCCCTAACAAAGATTCCAGAAAGCGCCTGCGACACAACATCTATCTACAGCCCTGGCTCCCCCGGCCGCACCGGATACTCACTAAAGAGTTGTCCTTGCGGGCCTGGCTCCCATTGCGAGGCTTTAGGATCAATCCGTGTCACAAGGATATTGTCGCCCTTGACTTCGAACTCGAACTTCCACAGCGGTCCTTTGGCCGGGCCCTTCATCACTTTTCCTCCCTCGGCCAGGTCATAAACACTTCGATGGCAGGGACAAAAGGCGACAGGATTCTTAGCGTCAATGTCAGCCACGGCCCGAATCTCGCTCTTGTCCTTAAGATAAGTTGCCACGCAGCGTTGATGGGTGCAGTGAAGATCGACGACAGAAAACTTCCCCTTGATCCCTCCGCCTCTCTTTTCTGCCAGTTCGTCGGGTAAACGGATCACCAGGCCAGGAACAGCCTCATCGGTGACCGTCTCTTTCTTGTACACATCCGTGGTCTTCACTTTCATAACATAGGTAAAGGCGACAGAGCTCCAGGGTTGCTTCAACTCAGAGACCTTGGCTACCCTCAGCGAAGTGGCGGCCATCGCCGTATCCGAACCCAATCCGATAAAACGGGCTAAGTAGGCATCCAGCAGCCTTACCAGTGGGAGGGTCAATAAGAGCTTCAATGTGCTTCTTCTGCTTAGAGCCCGAAAAACTCTCGCCATAAAGACCTCCCTTTGACTCAGTTCTAAGTAGCTGGTTCTTAGTTTTTAGTTGGGAAACCAAGAACTCAAAACTAAGCACTAAAAACTACTCGAGTCGCACCAGCTTGCTATTGCCGTTGTCGGCGTACCAGACATAGCCCCTTGGGTCGACGATTATATTTCTCACCCGGCTCCGTCTGAGCGGCATCTGCCACTCAGTCCACTTGCCCGTCTTGGGCTCAAAGCGGCTCACCTGATTGCTGATAAACTCGGCCACGTAAAGATTCCCTGCTCCGTCGGAAGCGATCGCATAGGTTCCGGCTTTGGGATACGAGGGTGGAGTAAATTCCTTTTGCTCCAGGGTCTTGGGATTAATATACCCAATCTTATGGGCATCCCACTCCGCGTACCAGATGAGCCCCTGGGGATCGATGGTCAGCCTGCGCGGGCCGGATTTCGCTGTGGGGGTTCTATATTCGGTGATCGTCCCGCTCTTTGGATCGAGCCGGCCAATCTTATCCTTGCCCGCCTCTGTGAACCAGGCCAATCCATCCTTGTCCACCGTAATGCCGTGGGGTTGGGATTCGTGAGTCGGGACCAGATATTCGGTAAATTCCTTTCTCTCCGGATCCAATTTCCCCACCCGGTTGGAACCGTAGGCCACATACCAGATATTTCCCTGCTGGTCCGGGGCCAGGCAGTGGGGAGAGGCATAATCGAGCGGCATATCGTAAACCGTGAACTTCCCCTGGATCGCGCGTGCGCCCGGACGGAAGTTGATGAAGGAATCGGAGCCGTTAGCAAACAGATCCTTCGGTCCACCCAAGAAAAGGAGGATGAAAGCGAACAGGCCAACCACCGTTTGTTTGTGATAACGCATATGCCCTCCCCGGTTTTCCCCATTTAGAAGCGTTTGGATTTTAAGAGGAATCGCACAATACTGTCAATACGAAAAAAATCACAACCTAGCTAAGAAATGGATGGCGGGGAGCCACCAGCTTATGGTATGAATAGGGCATTCAACCGGCGCGGTTCAAGGAGGTTTTAGACTTATGATCAAGCTTTACCACGTCCCGCTATCATCCAACTCCCGTAAGGTGCGCATCGTCCTGATCGAGAAGGGATTGGATTTCGAGAGGGTCCAGATCGACCTATCGAAAAAAGAGCAGAAAAGCCCCGAATATCTGAAAATTCACCCGTTCGGTCAGGTCCCTGCCATCGATGACGACGGCTTTATTGTTTATGATTCGACGATTATCAACGAGTACCTCGAGGACGAGTACCCCTACCCTCCCCTACTTCCTGAGGACTCCGAGGGGCGCGCCCGGGCGCGGATGATGGAAGATTTTAGCGACAATTATTTCAATCACCATTTCATCGAGATCATCCACGAGGTTCGCAACAAAGCCGAAGGGCAACGGGATGCAAAAGTCATCGAGCACGCAAAGGCGGAGATCGTCAAGTGCTTCGATCGGATCGAAAAGGAACTGGAAGGAAAAGAGTACCTGGCAGGAACCTTCAGCCTCGCCGATATCGCCTTCATGACCAACATTGATCTGCTGGAGCGCTTCCAGATCCCGGTCGACCCGAAATATAAAAACCTGCGGGCCTGGATAGAGCGGCTCAAGGCAAGGCCCAGTTACGCCGCATCCGCCACCTAAGGCGCATGTCTTCCAGCGCGGTTCTTCCCTGGCTGGTCCATCTCTACACCGCCTCCGGCGCCGTCATCGGTTTCGTCGCCCTCATCCTCGTCGAACAGGCGAAATTTCAGAGCGCGCTCTGGCTCATGTCCCTCGCAGTCGTAATTGACGCGACCGACGGGACCCTGGCGCGCATGGCCCGCGTGAAAGAGCTGATCCCATGGTTTGACGGAGACCGTCTGGAAGACATCATCGACTATCTCAACTATGTTCTCGTCCCCTGCCTCTTTCTGCTCCGGGCCGATCTGCTCCCCGAGAAAGCTGCCCTCGGGTTTGCGTCCTTACCGCTTTTGGCGAGCGCCTACGGTTTCTGCCAGAGACAAGCCAAGACCTCAGACCATTTCTTTCTCGGTTTCCCTTCCTATTGGAATATCGTTGCCTTCTACCTCCACGTACTGCTCACGCCTCGGTGGCTAAACGGGCTGCTCATTTTCGTTCTTTCCGCGCTCGTCTTCGTCCCGATCAAGTACATTTATCCGAGCCGGACGCCGATCCTGCGCGGCCTCACGCTCTTCCTGGGAATCGTCTGGGGCATCCTTGTTCTGCTGATCATCTACCGGCTCCCCCATCCCCCCGCGTCGTTCGTGTTAAGCTCGCTGCTCTTCCCGGCCTATTACCTGTCCCTTACTTTCTGGCTTGCGGCCCGAGGACAGGACGGATGAGCCCCGAGAGCCGGCGCGAGCTGCTCCAACGCCTGCTAATTGCATCCGCGGTCCTCTTTTTCTTCCTGGGCGCAGCATTCCTCAACCCCCACCCGGGCGCAGCCGGTGAGCCGGCTTCTCCCAAATTTATCTTTATCTTCGTGGCTGACGGCGCGGGCACCACCCATCTGGAAATCACCAGGCTCTACAGCCAGCACGCACATCGGGAGGGGTTGATCATCTCCGACAGGATCCTCGGCGGGGGATTTCTCGGTCTGATGACCACCCACTCCGCAGACTCTCTGATTACAGACTCAGCCGCGGCCGCGACCGCCCTGGCGAGTGGCTGCAAGGCAAAAAATGGAGCAGTCGGCATCTGTGCCGATGGTCGTACCGCCAAAACCGTCTTTGAGATCGGAAAAGAAAGAGGAATGCGCCTGGGTCTGGTCACCAATGCGGAAATTTATGACGCGACCCCGGCTGCCTTCGCGTCCCATGCGGAGAGCCGCAATCTCTTCAGCTCGATCATCGACCAGTACTTAAAGCTGGAACCCGACCTTTTGATGGGGGGAGGCAGGGAATATTTTTTGCCGCAGAGACAGCCGGAGAGCCGGAGAAAAGACCCAAAGGACATGGTCTCCCTCTTTCGCAAAAGAGGCTTTAACTACGTGACCAACCGGGAAGAACTGATGGCCGCCCGAGGGCCCAAGCTTCTCGGGCTCTTCAGTCTCGGGCCCATGAGCTTCGAAACCGATCGTAACCCCAAAATCGAGCCTTCGCTCTATGACATGACCCAGGCTGCCTTGCGCGTCCTTCAGGGAAATCTTGCAAGGGGCTTTATCATCCTGGTCGAAAACGAAAATATCGACAACGCAGGCCATCGCTCCAACCTCGCTGCTCTGGTCCGGGATTTTAAAGAGCTGGATAGAGCCGTTGGTCTTGCGTATGAGTTCTACCGGCGGCATCCCCAGGAAACTCTGATCCTGGTGACTTCGGACCACGAAACGGGCGGCTTGACCCTCGCCGGAAAAAGGAGACAGATCGTTCCCGGCTCCCGACCTGACCCCTTGTCCGAGCTGATCGGTCCGGAGCGGGCCCAGAACATCCAGGTTTCCTGGAGTACGTCAGGCCATACCAGCCAGCCCGTCTTCGTAGGGGCGCTGGGGATCGGGGCGGAGCGGTTCCGCGGCTATCAGGACAATATTGATTTCGCGCGCCATCTCTTTGCCCTGCTGCGGGTTGAAAACAGGACTGCGCGATGAGGTCTGAAGTATGAGTATTCAGGCCCCCTCCTCAGTCCTCAGCACTTGTTACTCAGTCCTTGGAGGGATGCGATGCCCGCGCTACCGCCAGTCCAAGGTTCCCGGGACTCTACTTCCTTATCTCCAGCGTTCCCACCATGCCCAGATCCTCATGGCTGGGAAAAAACAGGAACTTTTTGGTGCAGATAAACTTGAACTCTCCGCTTCGTGCGGGGATGAAGCGGATAGTCACTGTTGCGCCAGGCGGCACCTCTTGCTCGATCGCAAGCCCGGCCTCAGGAGATTTAAAAACGAAGTTGTGGGGAACAAGCCAGGTAACACTTTTCAAAGTCAATTCCACCGGGATGTTCTCCCTGACAATCAGCCGGTTGGGCGTAAAGGAGTAACTATCGACCGTCACTTCCATGCGTTGAACGCCATCCGCTGACACCGGAACTATCACGCCCTGCGACTCAGGAGCAAAAGCAGCCAGCGTCCACGAAAGGCTGAAGAGCATCAAGCTGATCAGAACCCCACCGGGCTTAAGTTTCGCGCTCATATCCGTTTCCCCTCTATAGACTTTGTCTGTCCTCACAAACTATTACGGCAACGCTAATCCCCACCTTCTTCACACCCAGCGCAAAAGCGCCGCCTCTGCGGCGAAGCCGGGTCCCAGGGCCACCATCACCCCTCGGTCTCCGATCTGGCGATTTCTCGATCTGACGATCTCGTCGCGCACAAAAAGGACCGCTCATGCAAGTGATCGGCGGTCTCGTTAGGCACAAACCCCTCGCGCGCGCCCTTCGTTCTCAACGGGTGGAGGGTGAGAAGGCAAGATCAAGCCTTGCTTTCCCATTGGCGGGGACCTTCACCTGGGCCTGCTTTTTCCCGAGCTTTTCGTGCCAGGCCATAATCGTGTAAGTACCTGGAGGAATATCATTGATGGTGTAGTTCCCGTCCTCTCCGGTAGTAGCAAAGTAGGGATGGTCCTGAACCACGATCCAACCGTTCATCCAATCGTGGACATCGCACATGACCTCGATGATCCCGGCCTGCTTTAAAAACCTCTTAACCTTTTGATCCTGCGTTGGTAGACCTATGTTAAACACTGTCCGCCCGCCCTGAAAGCCGTGGGTATTATGCAAGAGCGGGTCACGGTTAACGATCTCAAGCTGAGCGCCTGTTCGGACCATCTGCACATGGGGGATGAAGCGGCCACCTTGATTGACCAGGGAGGGACTGGTCTTCGGCCACTTCTTCCCCTCCTTGATGCCATCGAGGCTGATGACCACGTTCTTGATTCTGCCTTCTTTCGAGATGAGGAGCCGATCGTCCGGGATCGTCTTGCCGAAGACATCCACATCCTTTGTTGGCCAGATAACGTAGGGCTCAGGTATTGGGCCCTTATACGTGAACGTGCCCGAGATCGTGCCGCCGCTGCTGATCTGAGCTTCTTTGTATGCAGGGCTGCCACCCGTTTGAGCCGCAGCCGATTCGCTGAGAGCCAGGACAAGTAGCCACGTCGCAAGACGCAGAGCGATCATCAGTATGCCTCTCTGAGGTAAATAATCGGCCTACTTTTTATCCACGACATAGAGATAGCCCACCATCGGCCCTTCCTTCTGGGAATCTACATGGTTGGTGCACTTGATCTCGAAGATCCCAGCCTTGTTGGCGACAAATGAGATGGTCTTCTCTTCACCCCTCAGGATCTGCGTCTCGGGAACGTTGAAGGCGGGGATTGTGACGATGTGCTTGTCCCCCTTTATGTCGTGAATCCTTAGAACGACTTTGTCACCTCTGTTCACGATGAGAAAGCCGGGATGGAAGGTGTATCGCTCCATCTTCTTCACTGGCCCCCGATCGCGGTCTACCACCGGGGCCTCTCCTGGCTTAGCCTCCCATGACGGCTCACCGGTCACGATGAGGAACTCTCGTGTTTCGCCCCATGCGTCTCCGGTGATGGGAAGAATTACGAATAGAGCTAGAAATGCTATGATGATTCTCCTTGCCATTTTGCACCTCCTACTTTTTTTTACAGATCTTGGAACAATTTAATGACGTTTCTAAACAAACAAATCCCGTCAGATTTCCTTCTTGCTCGCTGCCATCATGCCTTTAACAAACGGCGATCCAACTCCGCCCGCCCACCTTGCCTTAGCCTCCTGCATCAACTCTACGGTTACCCCGTTTGAGCCTTTTGATCGTGCAAAGGCCTCGACAGCCTTAACTACTGTCCCTCGGACAAAGGAGGGGATATTCTTCAGACGAGTCCTGGCTGCCTCCTCCCAGGGAAGTTTAAATTCCACATCTAACCCAAAGCTCTGTCCTTCCGGCAGGGTGATGAGTTTTCCTCCGTACTGGCCGGGCTGATAGCTACAGGCAGGGTCCTCGGCCAAGTAGTCCCCGTAGGTCGCATAGGCCCGGCACCGGCACCCACCACAGATCCTAGAAAACTCGCAGATCCCGCAGCGCCCCTTGAGCTTGGCATTCCGGAGATCGTTGAAGACCTTGGCATCCTGCCAGATGGCAGAGAAGCTCCGCTGCCGAAGATTGCCTACTGCCACCGGCATGTAGGCGCACGGGGTAACGTCCCCACAGGGAGTAATCCGGCAGTAGTATTTTCCTGCAGGACAACTGCCTTGGGCGTAGTCCCTCAAGAGTGGAGATCGGGGATCTCGGCCATAGATGATCCGGCGAAAGTGTGGGGCGCATCTGGTGCGGATAAGTAACCCTCTTGCTCGGCCTGATGTGACGCTCCAAAGATCATCCTGGCCATCGAAGCTGGAGTCTACTTGCGTTGTACCGTTTTTGCCATCTCCAACTCCCTGGACGCGCGCAAGGTACGTAAGGACGCGTTCGTACATGTCCGGGGTGATGTCGATAATGTTTTCTCCGCGGCCAGTCCTGACCAGGAAAAAAAAGAGTAGAACCTTAGCCCCAACCGATCCGGCCAAGTCGATCATCGCTGGAATCTCCTCCACATTCCAAGAGGTGACATTGGTGTGGATAGAGAAGTCGATGCCTTCAGCTCCCAGGACCTCGGTGGCCCAGACCGCCGCCTGCCAGGCTCCGTGGAGACGGCGAAAGCCATCGTGCATTTTTGGATTGATGGAATCGAGGCTGATGCCCGCGCCCTGGATGCCGCTTTGGCGCATGAGGCGCGCCTCTCTTTCTCCGAGGAGAACCCCGTTAGTCCCAAGGACAACGGTGAAACCTTTGTCCCTCGCATAAGCAGCCAGGTCGAATAAGTCTGGGCGCAGGAGCGGCTCCCCACCACTCAAAATGAGAAGGGCGCTAGGATTGATCTGCGCGATTTCGTCCACGACCCGGCGGCACTCCTGGGTGGTCAGCTCTGCCGAGTTGCTCGCCTCCGGCACCGCACTAATATAGCAGTGGGTGCAAAGGAGATTGCAGCGCTGCGTTAGATTCCATGAGATGACATATGGCCGGTAATTCATGTCGCTTCCTTGGACTGCAACTCTCCGTGAAAGGGCTTGGCCTTCACATCGGGTAAGGACAATGCCTGGCCGCAGAGATAAACGTGACAAGGGGCCAAGCGAAGAAGGTTCTCCGTATTCGAGCCCAGATCCCCCTCCTCCTCCGGGCTATGCATTCCAGATCGGCCAATGACTAGAAGCCAGGGTTGGGTCTCTTGGACGCAATGGAGGATCTTTTCGAAGACCTTGCCGGCAAGCAGCGTAATTTTGAGATCGACGCCGTTTTCCTCAGCGATCTTTTGAGCACTCTCTAGATGGGCCCGGTAGATTTTGGCTAAGCCTTTATCAATGATCTCCTCATGGAGCCTCTCTTGCGCCGCGAACCGGAAAACCTTGGCTGCCTGTTCGGAGAGGACCTTGACGATCTCGGTGAAAAGGGAGTGGTGAAGGTAGGGGTCGTACACAGCCACAGCTTCTACCGAACGCTCAAAAACTTTTGCCAGACCTAAGGCAATCTTTAGACCGGCAAAGGAGCGGCGGCTCCCATCGATGGCCACAACGATGGCGCCACCCGTCCCATTTACGGGGCTCTGGGATTTGACGATCAAAGCGTCTGTTGTGATTCGCCTCACTACGCGTTCACACACCGATCCTATCAGACTCTCTTTGACTGCCCCCATCCCAAGGGCACCCATAACTACGAGGTCGCAATCGCTTCGCTGTATGTCCTCGA
>Ga0209431_10005265_pt1 | contig 10098 bp, 10 predicted proteins | sample RifCSP13_3_FD_184021 | JGI IMG/M metagenome (GOLD analysis project Ga0209431, IMG submission 184021) | Soil microbial communities from Rifle, Colorado - Rifle CSP2_sed 13_3 (SPAdes) (version 2) | ecosystem: Environmental > Terrestrial > Deep subsurface > Rock core/Sediment | place: Rifle... | reverse complement strand
TGAAACTCGAGAGTTTGAAGCAGCTTCCCACGAAGCCAAGGTTCTAGTAAGTCACGAGTATGGCGAAACGACAAACTGAAGTTTATCGAACAACGGCTGAGTATCTCTTCTCCTATGGAACACTCCAAACAGAGGCCGTTCAGCTTGCGACGTTTGGGAGGAAGTTGGAAGGTAAACCAGACGCTCTAGTCGGATCCAAGCTGACGATTGTTGAGACCGACGATAAAGAGTTCGCCACTTTAAGTGGTTCTGCCCGCCAACGTAACCTTGAATTCACAGGCGTGCCGACAGAGGTGGTGCACGGTATGGTGCTGACCGTAACAAGTGAGGAGTTGGAGAAAGCTGATGCTTACGAGCCTACGGATTACAAACGAATATCTGTTCAGTTGGCTTCCGGCATCAGTGCATGGGTTTATTTTAAGGGCCAAGTTAGTTAAGCCGTTTCGGTGGATCGCCTACTCACTCGAAACGACGATCCACCAAATCACACGAAACAACACCAAAGGATTTCGTTGGCAATCAGTCATATGGTTCGCAGATCCTCTCTCCCGTTGACGTGGTTATTGATATCGGTTTTCAGCGTCAATTCGGGCCTCTCGTCTTCAAGCCAGGAAGCCCAAGCACCACGTTCTACCGAGTTGAGAGAAAACGATCCATTGAGTTACGCGGTCGTTTACGCTCGCAAATCAAACAATCAATTTGCTTTGAGCGAAATAGCGATTCGTTATGCTGAGCTTGGAGATCTTGAGCAGGCGATGAGAGTCAACGAGTCTGCCACGGATGAGGATTGGCGAACCGGAGCGTTTGGCAAAATAGCGCTCGAATATTGGAAGCAGGGTGAAAAAGAGAGAGCTCGTGCCTTGTTTTTAAGAGTTGCCAATCTGCCACTCCCCAAAGACGTGATTTACATTTGGGGCGAAATCATCGAGAGCATGGCCGAGGCGCAGCAGTTCGATCTAGCTTTGGATACGGTTAATGCAACGGCAGCAGCCGGAGACAGCACGGCTGGCAATGCGCTCGAAAAAGTTGTCGAGGTGTTTGTCACAGGGAAAGCCCGCAATCCAACCTTGCCCGACATCCTTCCGCGGGCTATTACGATCGCAAGGACGGTTCCGGAGGAAGTCTCTTGATTTTCTCGATGAGTTCTTGCTGCTCCATGCGCGAAATTATAGCACAAGGTCTCCGCGCCCTGCGGCGACACGGAACACGAAAGTTCCTTCTTCGGCGATTCCATTTTGATAGTAATAGCGTCACGAAACTCTCATATCATCCATGATATAGTGCCCGCTATGGCGACTCCGAGCAAGGCTATTGCCTCCAATAGCGACGAGCCAGATGCTCCGACTTCGAGCGTTCGGCCTCCTTTGAAGTGGGCCGGTGGCAAACGCTGGCAACTGCCTCGCCTTCGACCTCATTGGGAAGCTGAAAGTCATCGCCGACTAGTCGAACCGTTTTGTGGCGGATTGGCAGTAACGCTTGGTCTGACGCCTAAGCGAGCGCTTTTGAACGATGTGAATCCACATCTCATTAACTTTTACAAGCAACTCAAGAGAGGCCTAGTCTCGAAATTGCACCAAGAGAACAAGAGCACTCTTTTCTATTCGCATCGCGAAGAATTCAATCGGCTACTGAAGGCTGGTGAAGGCAACACACCCGAAGCCGCGGCGTTGTTCTATTACTTGAATCGCACAGGGTATAACGGGCTATGCCGATTCAATCGAAGCGGCGAGTTCAATGTTCCATTCGGAAGTTACGTCAACATTACTTATCGAATGGACTTTCTTGAATATCGAAACGTTTTTGCGAATTGGAAGTTCATGCAACGTCCATTTGAAAGTGTGCCGCTTCAACCGGACGACTTCGTGTACGCGGACCCACCTTACGACGTTGAGTTTCGGCAGTACTCTAAGGACGGGTTCGGCTGGGAACTGCAGGAAAAGACTGCAGAATGGCTGGCCATTCATCCTGGCCCTGTAATTCTCTCTAACCAGGCCACGCCCCGGATAGTGAAGCTGTATCGCAAACTAGGTTATTCGCTCAAGTTCCTCAATGCACCGCGCCGGATCAGTTGCAACGGAGATCGAACTCCAGCAGAGGAAGTCCTAGCCACTCGAAACCTACGACAATGAGTCGCAATACTCGGACTGGCAGCGTCCTAGAGCGCATGCTACTACCCGCGCTTGAGCAAGGCGGGTACCGGTACCGCATGAAGACGCGCTACGTCGGGGAGTACGTTGAGGAAGTAGTCGCGAGACTCAGCCGCTACATCGCCGCAGAAAAAGCCAAATAGCTCAGGCAAGCCGCGGGAACTCCCGCAGCACCGGCTGAGGTCGTTGTCAAAATACATACACTTTGGGTGTCACGCTTTACACCCAGGTGGTTCCGGGTAGCGTGTCTTGAAAGTCCCAGTCGGCCTTCCCGTTGATCGTTGTGCTACAGAGCCTGTGTCCAAACTCGAATGATGCCACAGGCTTGTCCCGTGGAGTGTCACATTAGCGGCTACTCGGAGTTATCCAATAGATTCTTATGGATGCCGCGGGCTTGCCCCGTGGAGGTTCACGTTTGCTGCTAACCGCTGGCCGGAATTAGAAAAGCGAGAAGCGTGAGACTCCACCGCGCAAGGCGGTGGCATCTTCAGAGGCTGCTATTGTCTTTTTGTAGCGGCCAACGTGACACTCCACGGGACAAGCCCGTGGCATCGTCTGAGTTTTCACTCCGCCTCACGGCCGCGCCTACCGTGAAGTTATTGCCCCGAAATTCTGAGCAGGCGTTGGATTTTACATACACTTTTGGTGTGAGGTTTTACAACAGGGGTGATCGAGCCGCCTCACGGGAACTCCCGATCTCTGAATAACGAGAACTACGTTGCATCCCATTCATTTCCGTTCTTTTACGTCTCTTCCCATTCTTTCGAATCTTGCTGTGATGTGGCATACGGCTTGAGATGCAGTCGGAGCATGGAAGCAACACAGAGTTACCCCAATCTACTTTCTGAGAAACAGGCAGCGAAGCGCTTAGGCATCGCTCGCATCACCCTTCTTCGAGCCCGTGAAGCCGGGCGAATTCGATTCTTTCGCATCGGCACCCGCGTGCTCTATTGTGCAGAACATCTGACTGAGTTCTTGGACAATTGCGAGCGCAACGTTAAGCGTATTCAAGCGAACGATAGACAACGCGAGAAAACGGCAGCGCGAAAAGAGAATCGCGTTAGCTCAGGAAGAGCACGAGTTAACCGAAGAGGTTCACGCTCGGAGCCTGACCCAAAGAAGAAGGAGCAAGCATCTCTACCGTTCGCAGCGAATCGCTAGCGACTACCTCTTGTCATCTCTGAAGACGCGGACCCAGATCAAGGAGAATGAAGTCAGCATGTTGGATCCGAGCGCATCTGTTGGCCGTTAATCCCGACGAGTCGGGATTCTAGGTTCTCCCGATTTATCAGAACTGCCTGGGAGCCATTATCTTGTAAGTCACTGCTGGTCAGAGGACTTACCTTTCGCCGAATCAAACTCAGTTTCTGGCTTCTATTGTGTATGGGACTAAGGAAGCCTGTAGTTGTAGAATAGTCGTATTCTGCTGCACGTTATGAATCGAGTAACATGGAGTTGAAATGGTGATTGAAAGACTACGGCCCGGCAGCTTTCATGGTTGCATCACAAAGAGCTTAAGAGTTGCGGATTTTATCCTGACGGAATCGGAGTTTGACCCGCACTCCAGATTGCCGCGGCACGCTCACGAAAGCTCGTATTTCTGTTTTGGATTACAGGGAGTCTATACCGAGCGATATGGAAGGCGAGAGGTTGTTTGCCGGCCTTCTGCTTTGACGTTTCGCGCGTCAGGCCAAACACACGAAGCTACCGTTCATGGCGCAGACACCCGAGTCTTCATGCTTGAGATCTCTTCTCGCTGGATAGAAAAACTACGAGCCGACTCCCTTACTCTAAGGATTACATCTGAGTTCTGTGGAGGTGCTTTACCTCAGCTATGTGCGAGACTGTATCGCGAGTTTAACAAGACCGACACTGCAGCGAAATTGGCGATTGAAGGGTTAGCGCTCGAGCTTTTGGCTGAGGCCGCGCGCCAGCGTTCCGCTGCAATCGGAGCACCACCTCCATGGCTCAGGCAAGCTCGCGAAATGATTGTCGAACACTTTTCCGAAACCCTGAAGCTCACGCAGATCGCCGCCGAGGTAGGTGTTCATCCCGTTTACCTGGCCACAGCTTTTCGTCAAAAGTTTGGAGTAACGATTGGTGAATTTGTCCGCAAGCTAAGAATTGAACACGCCTGTGCCGAACTCATGAAGGGAGATCTCCCCTTAGCCGCGATCGCTTTGCAGGCAGGCTTCGTTGATCAGAGCCACTTCTCAAAGGTCTTCAAATTGTATGTGGGTATGACGCCTCACAAATATCGAAATATCGTTCGCAGTTCTTAAGACCATACAAAATCCTAATCTGATAACAGACAAAAAGGATCTTCCATCGATAATATGTGTCTGTACGTCCTCTTGAAGACCTATGTGAGATTTTGGACAAACGGGGTAATGGAACATCTCAATCGCGCCGCCTCGTTGAAGGTGCTATGAAAATCGGCTTGCTAATATTTTGCTTCCTTTTCTTGCCAACGCAAGAAGTTATCGCACAGGAAAGACTCTCGCCAAACCAGACCGTGGCCAGAAAAATTGAGCCCGGCAAAACCCACCTCTTCTCAATTGCCCTGAATGACGGAGACTATGTCAACGTTTCGATTGGGTACAAGGGCAGAATCAACTTTTTCCTTCTAAATCCCGACGAAACGATTGCTCGGCGGCTTATTGGCTCATCGGGCGAGACGAAAGTGCCGTTTGTGTTCGCCGCCGAAGGTGCCGGCTCGTATTCGTTGAAGATTGAGAATCCGGGCGACCAATCAGCCAACTATGAATTGGCCATCGGTGTAGTGATCTCGCTCAACGAGCGACTCAAACCTGAGCCCCGGAGCGATCCCTATCCAAGCCGACGGATTCAGACTCTTCGTAAACAGATTGGCGCAGGCCAGAAGAACACAGAGAGCTTCTGGAAACAAGTAGCAGCAGAGGGTACTCCGCTTACAGAGCCGTATGGTTCAGACGGCAAATATCAACTGGTGACATTCCTGTGGCGAAGTAAGCACGACACGAGAAATGTTTTCGTCAGAGGTTCTTTTCTCGGATTCTTCGTTGGTCCGCCAGCCGACTATTCGATGCATCAAATTCCTAATTCGGACGTTTGGTATTTGACCTTGAAACTCCCCAGTGGCGCTCGGTTTACCTACCAATTGTCGCCGAACGATCCGATGACGTTTGATGGTCCTCGCGCCGCACAGCGCGCGGCCACCAGACAGGCCGATCCGCTCAGTCTTCATCCAGATTCAGCTTGTTCGCCAAATACCAGCAAGTTCAATTGTCAAAGCGTGGCGGAGTTGCCAGGAGCCGCGCCGCAACCATGGCTTGTGGCCAAACCTGGAATAGCCGAAGGACGGATTGAGAAACTGAGAATCAAAAGTAACATTCAAAAAATAGAGCGTCCGTTTTCTGTTTACACGCCGGCTAATTACAAAGCAGATGGTCCACCTAACGCGCTGTTAATCTTGTTCGACGGAGAAGACTTGTCAGACGATCAATACCGGGTGACGACGTTGAACAATCTTATTGCCGCGTCCAAAATTCCGCCGACGGTAGCGGTATTTGTTGAGAATGTTTCCCGTCGCCGTCTGGTAGATCTCGTAGCGAATCCTGAGTTCGCCGATTTTATGGCTACGGAACTTGTGCCCTGGGTTCGATCTCATTACAACGTCACAAAAGATCCGAAACAAACCGTTGTCACTGGCTATAGCGCTGGAGGACTGGCAGCAGCATATGTCGCCCTGCGTCGCTCTGAGGTCTTTGGCAACGTGCTGAGCCAATCCGGCGCCTTTTGGTGGTCGTTTGAACACAACGGCGGAGTATGCGGTCCGCGCTGTCCTGACTCGGGAGGGACCGGCGCAGACAATTCCAAGGACGCAACCACTGAAGGCAATTTCATGGTTAAGCAGTTTCTGGCGAGTCCGAAGCTGCCTTTGCGTTTCTATCTCGCCGCGGGAACATTTGAAATCGACAGGGAAGGTGGTGGTGGTGGCATTCTGGAAAGCACGCGCCACTTGCGCGATGTGTTGCTGGCGAAAGGGTATCAGGTTCACTATCAACAGTTCGTCGGCGGCCACGATGGTTTAAGTTGGCGCGGCACGCTGGCTGATGGCCTCATCGCGTTGCTCGGAGTTCACTAAGTCCCACAAAGTTAAGCGTGTGGAATCGGACGTCTCGGGCCCCTGGGAATCGCAGACGACTACTAGCATTTACTGACGGTATCAACCTAGAAATTTTCGCTCGAAAAAAGATCAGTTTTGTGAGAATTCATGATCGTTTTTCACTTCAATGTGTGTGCGAAAGTGTGTGCAGGCCAAAGCGGGCGACTCGGCGTCGCCCGTAAGTTGTTGAAGATATTGGTGCCCGCTAGTAGATTCGAACTACTGACCCCTCGCGTGTGAAGCGAGTGCTCTACCACTGAGCCAAGCGGGCACATGTTTTGAAGAAACGCAGTCTACACTGCTAGTTCCTGTGTTTGCAAAGGGTTAGCAGACTCTTCTTTCAGTCCCTGCCGTCCCTGTTGTCCCTCTTGTCCCTCAAAACCGCCCAGTAAGAGCCTAACGCTCTCCATCGCCTGTGTAGCAAGTATCCGCCCCTGTTCGGTCGGATGCAGCCAGTTTACTAAATCCGGTTTTGCTTTCTGCGCGGCTTTCAGCATCCCTTGAACGCGACCGACAAAGACCGCAGCGCTGTTCTGGCTTAATGTCGGGAAAACACAGCATCTGATAGAACTCGCTCAAGTCTGTTTCTGTGCACTCGCGAATTAAGCGCGATGGACCAAACCGATCGACAAACTCTTGAAGCACTTTACAATTCGAACGGACGTTATGAGCGTACTGATAGTCTTTGTCCTCCGCACGTACTTCCAGATTCCGCTTGTAGATGTTGAGTGCTTCTTGGGCGATAGTTGGATTAGTGCGAACCTCACCGTGCTCCTTCGCGTCGATGTCATTGATCATGCGACGCAACTCTGCCTCAGCTTCGCCCTTTGTAGTGAAACCTTTTTTCGCAGCTTGACTTTCTTATATCGACGCTGAAACCCGTGAAGCCTTTGATTGCCGGGACCAGGATATGTGGCATATCGAACATCGTATGTCCGACACACTTCAACTGTTTCGGGCGCCGTGAGATTCCGCCTTGATTTACTGACAACGGTCGGTCTTGCTTCGAATTAGAAGCAGGATTTCTTTACCCATCGCACCTCAGACCCTTAAATTCTTTAGCAAATTCAAAGCCTGCTTCGAATAGTAAGCGGAAATATGTTTTTTCCCCTTACTTGTCTTCCGCGCTCTAACATCTGATCTCGAGAACACAGCCTGAGGGCTGGTCGAACTCGAATGTACTGCAAGGCTTCGCGACCCTCAGTCAGTAAGGGGTTAAGCGTCAAGCGCCGTACCCGTCTAAGAAGGTGTTATGCAAAAGATAGAGAAGCAGTTCGTCATCTCACGTCACGTTTGCCCAAGTAGCAACGAGGACGGGACTATTATTCTCGACGTCAAACGAGGGGTTCTTTACAGCATCATAGGCACCGCCAGCCTCGTCTGGTCTAAGCTCAGCTCTTTCCCTGCAGGAGCAACTTCTGATGACCTGAAAGCTTCGATCATGAAGGACGATGCAAGTCAGTCAGAGCAGGGGGTGAGTGCTGACATCAGAAGAGTACTCAGTGAGTTTACGGAAAAGGGAATTGTCGAGAGACACACTGAATGCACCCAGCAGACCTTCAGACGATTTCAAATGAATTTCACGGCCGTTGTCATTACTCTTGCTCGCTGGGCAGTCACGTCTCTGCTTAGAGTGGGATTTCCTACGACTGCAGCAGTGCTTAATTTGCTGGTCGTTGATCTGCTTCTGAAGTCCGCTGGCTTTGCTGCCTTTCACGAACACGTCAAGTCTTGGCCAAAGGCGAACAGAGGAAGCGTACCCATCGTTGACGTCAGAGTTATTTGTGAAGCAGTAGATCGTGCCACAACTGCTTATCCGAAGTCTGCAGTGTGTCTGCAGCGTTCGGCTGTAACGAGCTGCTTGCTCCGAAGTGAGGGAGTGGCCGCACAGATGATCATTGCGTGCCGAAAGATTCCATTTAAAGCACACGCCTGGGTCGAAGTAAACGGCAAGGTTGTTAACGATAATCCGAAAGTTCACACGGCATACGCGGTCGTGTTGGAACGACTATAGACGGAACGATATTCATCAGTTGGAGTTAATTAGAAATGAGCGCTATTGCCGGAGTTTACAACTTCCAGGGACAACCAATCGAGCCAGAATTCCTGTCCGCACTGGGTAATAAGCTAAATGCTCGCGGACCAGACGGAGGGGCTGAAGTTATTCGTGACTCCATCGGCATGGGGTACCGTGCATTTCATACAAACAAAGAATCGCACCTCGAGCACCAGCCATTAATTCGCAATGACAATTACATGCTTACCTGGGATGGACGCTTAGATAATCGAGACGAATTGATCTCGCAATTAAGCAATGAGCTTTGCGACGACCAAACGGACGTGACCATCGTTATGGCAGCCTACGTGCGCTGGGGAAATAATTTTCTGTCGCGGTTGCTAGGCGATTTTACGCTCGCTCTCTGGAATGCCCGTACTCGAACTCTCGTTCTGGCCCGCGATCCGATTGGTCCGCGAACACTCTACTACCACAAGAATGGAACTCGGATCGTCTGGGCCACGGAGTTAGCGGCCTTGCTTGATCTGGCAGAGGTCGATCTGGAAGTCAACGATGAATATCTTGCCGAGTTTTTAACTCGGCTTGCTGAACCATCACTCACACCTTACAAGCAGCTCTATCCTGTTCCGCCAGGCCATGCTGTGGTCATCACCGATGGTCAATTTCGGGTGCAAAGGTTTTGGAGCCTCGATCCCCATAAGGTAATCCGCTACAAGCAAGATTCGGAATATGAGGAGCACTTTAGGGCCTTATTTCTCGAAGCGGTTGCCTGCCGACTTCGAGTAGACGGAACAGTCTGGGCGGAACTAAGTGGTGGGATGGATTCATCGGCGATTGTCTGCATGGCTGATGAAATCATCAAGAGCGAGCACGTGCAGGCATCATCTCTGCAAACGGTTTCCCTTGTATTCGATGAAGCTTCGAAATCCGACGAGCGGAAATACATTCGGTACGTGGAGCGGAAAATCGGCAGGGCGGGGTTACATTTGCGGGAAGATGATTTCCGCATGTTAGGCGCCACTTGGGAAAACTATTCTCGGATTCTGCCGAACCCTACCGCAATTGCTGCCGAGTACTACACAGCCCTTTTTAGAGAGATGGAGGGAAACAACGGTCGCGTGCTGCTCTCCGGAAAAGGCGGTGACGAGTTGCTTACAGCTTTTAAGAATCCAACTCCAGAACTTGCCGACATACTGATTTCCGGCAAAATCTTTCAGTTACATCGTCGTCTGCGGCTGTGGAGCGAGTTGCTGAAAACACCTTATCTGGCTTTGTTGTGGGAGAAGGCAATTGTGCCGAGCTTGCCGAGGAAGGTGCGTATGCTCTTTGAGCATCGGCCGGGCTTCAAGGTGCTCGATTTCTATGATCGTCGGTTTGTGAGTCGGATGCAGATGCGGAATCGGATGCATGGCATTCCTAACGCTTTTGGATTCCGGCGGCCGAGCGGTCGCATCCAAGCTGAGCATTTTTTGCGCGTGTCGAGGGAGCTATCCGCGGGGTTGTGGCGGGAATTTGGCAACATCGAAATCAGTTATCCAATCACACATCGTCCGCTGGTTGAATTTCTACAGGCGATACCTTTTGAACAACGAGTACGTCCAGGCCAGACAAGATCCCTGCTGCGTCGGTCTCTCAGTACGCTACTTCCCCAGGAGATTGCAGGACGGAAAGGAAAAACCCTTAATACGGACGCCGTTGTGCGCGCGTTCGCGCGGGAGAGGAATCGACTGTACGGGCTCTTAGATGACGGGAGAGGCTTCCAGCTTGGTTATTTGAATGGCCCTGCG
>Ga0209431_10005262_pt1 | contig 10101 bp, 10 predicted proteins | sample RifCSP13_3_FD_184021 | JGI IMG/M metagenome (GOLD analysis project Ga0209431, IMG submission 184021) | Soil microbial communities from Rifle, Colorado - Rifle CSP2_sed 13_3 (SPAdes) (version 2) | ecosystem: Environmental > Terrestrial > Deep subsurface > Rock core/Sediment | place: Rifle... | reverse complement strand
GAGGCGGCCCGTCTGGAGGCACGCGAGGCGGGCCGGCCTGGCTCGGTGCTGGTCCTCGACGAGGTCCAGAAAATCCCCGGCTGGCCCGAGTCCGTAAAACGAATGTGGGACGAGGACACCCGATTGCGCTGCCCGCTCAAGGTAGTCCTTCTTGGGTCGGCACCGCTGCTCGTGCAACAGGGCCTGACCGAGAGTCTGGCCGGACGTTTCGAAATGATCCGGCTGCCTCACTGGTCCTTCGACGAGATGCGCCAGGCGTTTGGGTGGTCCCTCGACCGGTTCCTGTTATATGGGGGATATCTCCCGCGACGTCCTCCTCCTCACGCGCGTTGACAAGCCGGCGTTGCTGCGGCGGCTGTTCCAGCTCGGATGCAGCTACTCCGGGCAGATCCTTTCGTACACGAAAATGCTGGGCCAGCTCCAGGATGCGGGCAATACCGTGACCCTCGCCCACTACCTGGACCTGCTGGCCGCGGCGGGGATGGTGGCCGGGTTGCAGAAGTACGCCGGCGAGGCGATCCGGCAGCGCGGTTCCAGCCCCAAATTGCAGGTCTTGAACACCGCGCTCATGACCGCCACTTCGGGACTCACCCTGAGAGAGGCCCGGGGGGACCCTGAGTATTGGGGACGGCTGGTTGAGTCAGCCGTCGGCGCACATCTGGCCAATGCCGCTGCCCGGGGTGTGTGTGAACTCTTCTACTGGCGGGACCGCAGCCGCGAAGTGGATTTCGTCGTCAGAGCCGGGCGCCGGCTGACGGCCATCGAGGTGAGAAGCGCCCGGTCACGCGAGGCGCAGCCCGGCATGGCAGCCTTCGCCTCGACGTTTCGTGTTCATCGAACCCTGCTCGTGGGGGGTGACGGGATCCCCCTCGAGGAGTTTCTCGCACGGCCGGCGGAGCACTGGGTCCAGGAGTGAAGACCACCTCGGCACTCGCGCGGCGGACCCAGGGTTTCTCCAGGGGACAGGGGGGCGGGCCATTACTTGCCCGCCCCCCTTGCCCCCTAGAACCCCCAACCCCCCACCCACGAAAGCGGCGGGTGATGTGGCCTTTCCTTGAGGTAGGTACCCGCCGCTTAAGACCGGTTCCCTCGGAGTTATTGCTTGAGGGGGTTGGTGCTGGGGCCGCAGCGGGACTGAGGGCCTGAGCCAGGCAGCCTGTTGATGGGAGGAAATTGGCTCCCAAATAGTCACTTAAAGTGATTATAATAGTTCTATGATGGGTGGATCAACACCGGAAGCCTCAAGTCATGACGCGCCCACCATCCTGCAGGCGCTGAAGGCAGTAGGCGAGCTGCTGGCAGCCGAAGGTGAGGCCGCGGGCATTGTCATTGTTGGGGGAACCGCCCTCATCCTGCAGGGCTTCGTGGAGAGACTCACAGAAGACGTAGACGTGATCGCCATCACACACGAACCGAGGGACGCCTCAGGTTCCAGGATCGGGCGAGCCGAACCCCTGCCTCAGCCCCTGACAAGAGCGATCGCAAGAGTCGCCAGGGATTTCAATCTTCCCGAAACCTGGATGAACTCGACAGTCACAGCGCAGTGGGATCAAGGACTACCTCCCGGATTCGAAGAGAGAATCCACTGGCAGAAGCATGGCGGGCTGGTTGTGGGAGTGGCGCATCGTCGCGACTTGATCTTCTTGAAGTTGTACGCGGCGGTAGACAGCGAAGGCCCCGAAAGTGTCCACTACCAGGACCTCCTTGCTCTCCGGCCAAGCCACGAGGAGCTCGAGGGCGCGGCAACGTGGGTCAGGGCGCAAGACACTTCCGTTGAATTCGCCAGCATGTTGGATGAAGTCGTGAGCCATGTCAGACGCGATCGATAGCACCCTCCTCGACGAGATCGTCGAAAGGACTATCAACGGCGCCTGGCTGCAGTGGCGATCGTTGGGTTCCCAGGTCAGCGCAACCGGCAGCGCCCGTTACATGGTGGACCCCGAGGCCCTGGTCCTCATTTCCTTGGCCCTGAAAGATCATGAGCGGAGGCTCCGGGATGTCCTGGCGTCGTGGGCGGCGAGCGATGCCGGCGGACTCAGCGTCCAGAGGATGAAGAACCTCGCAGGCAAGTTCCCGGGCCGAGTGAAGGGTCGGTTGGCCGAGTTTGCCCTCATCGCCTTGGAAGATGGAGGGGATCACCGATGGATGCGCCTCGCCGGCGCAGGACCCACCACTCGCGCTCGTGGAAAGGAGCTCGGCGCGCCGGACCGCAAAGGCTGGGACCCGGCCGCCCTCATGGTGCGCCTACGACTGGGGATGGGCGTTGGCCTGCATGCGGACATCTTGAGCTTCCTGCTCGCCCTTCGAGGTGAGTGGGCGAGTGTCCGCCTCGTTGCGGACGCCACAGGCTACAACGCGTACGCCATCAGGCGCACGGCTGAAAAGCTGGCAGAAGCCCGCTTCATCGAGTCGACAGGCGAGAAACCGCTCGAGTACAGGGCCGATCCCTCAGCGTGGAAGGGGGCGTTGGGGCTGACGCAGGAGGTTTCTCCGTGGCGATTCTGGTTTCAGGCCTACGCCCTTGTCGCGGACCTCATGGCGGCCGCGGAAGACGATGCGCTTCGCGCCCCATCTTCCTACGTCTTGAGTTCCCGTCTTCGAGATCTTATGGAGAAGCACCAGAATGCCTTGCGACTCAACAGGATCCCCGCCCCGGACGCCAGCCAGTTCAAGGGCGAGGCTTACCTGGAGGCCTTCGGAGAGATCATGAAGAACCTGGGCACCTGGCTATCGGAAGGCATGTAGGCGAGGGCGCTGGCGTACCTCCTACCCTTCGTTCCGATGGCCGTGGACACCACGCCCCGCTGATTCGTGATTCCTCACTTGGTCTCGCCTGTCGCGGCAAGACGCCCCTTCGCGAGCAAGCCTTGCTCGACTTCTTCCGCGGACCCTTCGACTTCGGCCGCACACGCTTGCTTCGCTGGAAATGTCGAAGAGCAGCCTTCGCTCAGGATGGCCATTGCGTCCCTCGGCTTCGCCTCGGGATGCTCCGCGAAGGGGGGACCATGGGGGGTTGATCACACTTCTCATCAGGTACGGTTCGAGGGGGCGGCGGTCATCGAACTGATGAATACGCTGGTGAAGGTGGAGGAAGGCATCCTGGACGACGTCCTCGGCCAGGGGTTCGTCCTGGGTGACGAGAAACGCGGCCCGAACGGCCCTCACCTGGTAGTGGCGCACCAGGATTTCCAATCCGCCGATGTCGCCGCTCTTCATACGGCGAACGGCTTCGTCGTCATCCAGGTTCATTCCGGGCATAGTTGCACGCATAGGAAATACACTCAGACAGGGCGAGAGGTTGGGGCGTCCTAGGCCGGAGGCCATCATACGAGGGGCTGACCGGATTGGCCAAGGGGCCGGCGCCAGGCGGCGGCCTTATCAGGACTGTTCTGGTCCTGATTTCCTCGGCGGGTGAGGGGACGTGCGGCCCATTGCGTTGCGAGCAACAACGGACAACAATGGGCATCACCGTCCGCTTCGGCGGCCACTGTGCAGGGGGTCACGCCTCAACACCACATGAGAACCACCGCACCACAAGTCATGACTGTCGACGAAGTCGCAATGTATTTACGCATCCCCCGGGGTTCGGTCTACAAGCTCGCCCAGCAGGGGAGGATCCCTTGCCAGAAGGTAGGGAGGCATTGGAGGTTCAAGAGGGAGGCTCTTGACACGTGGCTCCAGGGCACGAGGGGAACGCGGTGAAAGACACCCGGCCGCCAATTCGGCCTTGGATTTCGAGGGGGCGCAGTGTCATGAAGAAGGACACCCACGATCATGCCCGATCTTGATTTCGATGGTCACAACACTGTTAGAGGGACCCACGGCTTACATGCCTTCGCGGCCAAATGCCCCCCACAGGTTGTTGCACACGCTCTCCGATACTATTCGCGACCCGGCGATACAGTCTTGGACCCAATGGTCGGGAGTGGTACTACCCTCGTCCAGGCACGCATCATGGGTCGCAATGCTCTCGGTTATGATTTCGATCCGCTCGCTTGCCTGGTCTCTCGTGTCAAGTCCCACCCTCTTAGCGATGGCCCCATTGAGAATGCCTATGAAGACATAGCGCGGCGGGCAAGACAGGACCTAGACGCACTCCGCAAACGGAAGACCTCCGAAGCCGTCCGCCGGCGAGCACTGCCGCCCGAATTCCCCAATCGTGACTACTGGTTTGACTCCAGAGTGTCCCGCGCACTGGCATTGTTGAGCTTCCACATCAGGAGTCTAGACGCGTCCGAAGCCGTGCGTGAATTCATGTGGGTCGCGTTGTCCTCGCTGGTCCTAGCCCGGACGAGTGTTGCCAATGCCCGGGACATCGTTCACTCGCGACATCATCACTGGACTCACAAGGAAGCGCCAGACGTCATCACTACTTTTCAGAACCGAGTTGGCCGCATGCGAAAGCAGATGGAGGAGTTTCGCCGCCTCTGCGCGGAGGCGGACCCTGCAAAGGTCGAGGCCCGACTTGGAGACGCCCGTTCCCTTCGCCTACCTGACGAGTCGGTTGACCTCGTATTCACCTCGCCCCCCTACACGACGGCCCTTGACTACCCTCGAGCGCACTTCTTGGCTATCCCCTGGCTGCAAGAAGCCCTGGGAATCAGCCTTTCCGCCTATCTTGCGCGAGGTGAAGAGTACATCGGCAGCGAGCGAGGGCGGCTCGGACCGAAGTTTGCGATCGACAGTTCCCTCCTGGACATGTGCCTGGCAACGAACGTACTCACCAGAATCGGCGCAACGTCCGCTCGGCAAGCCAATTTGACCCAACGCTACCTGCTGGACATGCGCAAGGCGATTAGGGTTATGACAAGGGTGCTTCGATCTGGCCGGCACGCTGTACTCGTGGTTTGCCCCTCGCATGTTCGCAGCATGAACATCCCAACGCACGACCTCTTGGTGGAATTGGCCACACGCGAAGGACTCCTGCTCAAGAAGAGGCACCTTCGCACGATTAGTGCGAGACGCCGTGTGATGCCATACATGCGATCTTTTGGCAGAAGGATGAGCACAGAATACGTCCTGGTTCTCCAGAAGAGCACGCGCAGATAGACATGGCCGATGATTCCGTGCCGCGCGAGTTGACTGATGCGCTGCATCGGCGCCTACTAAGCGGTGACCTCATCGCATCCGCAGAGATCGCAGAGCTACTCCTTCCGCTGATTGTTCACACTCTCCAAGGCCGCTACCCCAGGCTTCATGACCCTCACCTAGCAGAAATTGCAGCCGATGACGCAGTCTTGAGCTACTTGCGGCGGCCAGAGCAGTTCGATCCCTCCCAATTGCCGCTTGACAGATACCTGGTCATGTCCGCAAGGGGCGACCTCCTCAACTTGCTTCGTGTCAACCGCAGCACAGGCCCCGTAGAGACTGTCGAACTTGACCACCCGGATCGGGAATACGGAGAGGACATCAGAGACGAGTCCCTCGGAGTCGAGGAGCAAGTGCTCATGCAGGCGTCCCCAGTCTGGCCACTACTCGCGCAGCTCCTGCCGAACCCCACCGATCGGGAGATGGCCCTCTTGATACTTGAGAATGTTCGCGAAACGACAGAATATGCCCATGTTCTCGGGATCGACGGTCGCGCGCGCGATGAGCAGGAAGCAGAGGTAAAACGCCATAAGGACCGCATCAAGAAAGTTCTGCGAAGACACATCCGCCCATCCGACCAGGGAGCGAGATGAGCACAAGACCCGGAACGGGGCCGGCCAGGCACCTTGCGAGACTGGCCGAGAAGCTGCGGGCTGATCCTGCCTACATGGCCCGTACCCTTCACGAATATCAAGAACGGGAGAGACTCGACGACGACGCCTTGGCCCGGAGTCTACATCTGCAGGTGGACCAACTACCGCGATTGGAGCTCTGCAAACGTCCTTCGTCGAGGAGCAAGGCCTTTTCTGAGGAGCTTCGACAGATCGCCGTGTACACCGGCGCCGACCCTGTCGCACTGGCGCAGATCATCCGAAATGTGGATTCCATCGAACAGATGAAGAACCTCCCATCTACGACTGGGATGGAAGCCAAAGAGAGGGCCCTCCCCTCAACGTCAGGCCTCCTGGCGGCTGCTCGCGACAGCGATGCTATGGACTCCGATGAAGAGTCCAGTGACACATCGCCCAAGGGAGACGAGCCTCGTTCCTGAGGCGTGGCGATGTGGTTGGACAATTCTAGTCAGAGCCTGGTCGACGACTTCTGGAGGATGTCCGGAGTCGTGGAGACATTCCCGAGGGACTTGGAACGACCGCTGGCCCTTGCACTTCCGATAGCCCTGGTCAGTCTCCCTAGACTCCGGCTCCGCGACATCGAAACCTGGCTGCAGCAGCGTGGATCTTGCTTTGAGTTCCAGTGCCGAAGCCGAGCGATTCGTGGCTGCTTGATTGCGTTCCGAGGGCAGGGTCTCATTTTTGTTGATGGGGCCGATCCGCAAGATGAGCGCCGGTTCACGACAGCCCACGAAATCGCGCACTTCTTAGTGGACTACTGGCGCCCTAGGGAGAATGCCCTCAGCAGACTTGGAGCCAAGATTGCCGAGGTAGTTGATGGACTGAGGGATCCAACCATCAGAGAGCGTGTCTACGCCCTAATTGGAAGTATCGCGATTGGGGTTCACACAGACTTGGTGGAGCGCGACAGGCGGCTGGATGACATGAGTGGCACTCTGTGGTCGCTTGAGGACCGTGCGGACCGAGTCGGACTGTCTTTGCTGGCCCCGCCTGATGCGGTACTAGAACTGGTTGATCTATCGCCCCGAGACTACGGGGAGCGCGAGGCAGAGGTGACTGGAGTTCTTCGCAGTTGCTTTGGCCTGCCCGCTGCCGTCGCCAGGTCTTACAGCCACGTTCTCTTGGCGCAGTCAGGCAGGGGGCCCTCATGGTTGGAGACAGTCGGATTGAGGTAGCCTGTCTGTCGAACTTCTGATTGTGAGAACGGAACTATCGGAAGGACCAAGTGCCAAATGGAGTTGCTTGACCATGGCAGATGAAGACCGACCCGGACCTCTCAATCATTCCAGCAAAGCTATGACAATGGCCTCGTCACGGGAGTTCGAGGCCGCACACGGGGAGTCCCTCGCTAGCGTGCTCGATTTGGGCACATGGATGGCCGGGGAAGACCTACTCGCGGCATACGGTCGCCTAGAGCGAGAGGTAGAGGAGGCTGTTGAACGAGAGGACGACTACCGGAGGCAAATCCGGGATGTCGTCTTCAAGACAATCCGCACGGCGCCCCAGGCGCCTGCCAACGCCGGCGTTTACCAGGCAAGACCGGAAGACCTTGAACGTATCCACAAGGGCATCCTCTTCAACGGTGGTGTAGAAGCATGTGATGGCACCAGTGTCGTTCATGACACGATTCCTCTCACAATAACGCAGATCGGCGTCTGCCTCGTTTCCTACAACGGGGAGCAGGGTGCTTGGGCTCACCGGCTATTTAGGCGGGACTTGCGCTCCCGTTTGAACGATCCGGTCGAAGAGGTTCTGACCGTCCTCGAGCGACGGGAGAAGCGGGAAGCCCAGGGCCAGGGAGCCGACTCGATTAGCGAGTTGGCTCGACGCGGCATCATGGCCTATGCGGAGCGCGCAATCCTGAAGGACAAGTCGAATGCTCAATGGCGGATGGGACATGGCAGCCCTGCGCCATACGAGTTGCTAACGGGATTGTGGTCCTCTCAATCCGACCGCATTAGGCTCAGCCTTGACCTGATTGAATGGTACGTCGACTACAAGCGGTTCGTGTTCGTCCCGAGTGCGCCGCGGAAGCGACACTGGCTAATGATTGGCAATGCCCTAAACCCCATGGAGTTCGCGATCGTCCAGACCCTGGAGCCAGAGATCCGTCAGATGATCGACTTTGGTGGCTATCGCAAGGAAAGCGGCGTGCTCCCAGCAATGGAAGAGTTCTGCAGTGGACTAGCCCCGAAGATCGTAATGGGACTCTATCGCGTATGGGAGGGTGCGCCACCGTTTCTCTTCTATGCCCATGCGGACTATGCTGAGGTTGCCGCACATATTGCAATGGCAGACAGCATGCTACAGGAGCACAGGGGCTTTCCGATGCTCATCGACTTGGCGGACACCGTCTGCAGCACAACATTCGGCCTCGATGCGTTTGTCCGTTCAGTTCAAATGGCGTACACGGACGCCGGGGAACCATTTAGGTATTTGGGGGAGCGCGAAACGCGCCACTAAGGAGGAGGTGGGCGATGGCGGACACAGATGCCGGTACTCCTGACAAGAAGAGTGAGGGCGGAATCTTGCCATTGCCGGACGGATTTGCCGAGCAGCTTGTTGACGAGATGAAGGCCTCGGGCCCCGAATTCCAAGGAGGCGAGGAGTTCGAGGGTGCTGTCGGCCGCACGATGTTCGACACGCCCGCCGCCAGGGACAATACAGTAACCGTTCTCCTTCCGCCCGATCAGATCGGAAACGTGCCTGCCCAGTCGCTTGTTCGAATAAGGAGCCGCCGGAAAGAAACCGGCGGCGACGGCCGCGAATACCTTGCTGCTGTTGTGCAAGGGCCATTCGCCGAGCCCGACGGGCTAAGGGCAGACGCGCCCATAGTCGTGACCACCGCGGTGCGCGGTGCAGTATTCCTTCCGAGGTACCACGGCAGGATACAAGTGGAGATTCTCGGGGAGGAGGAGGAGGGCACCCTTGTCCCACCTAGATTCAGGCCGTTGCCCAACAGTCCCGTGTTTGCCCTTGACCAGCATGAAACCGAGGCAAAGCTGAGACTGTTGGGAGACATTCGCATTGGCCTTGCGGTGGGATATGAAGATATGCCTGTGGCGGTGAGCTCCGCGCGAAAGGACGTATTCCCGCGCCACTTTGGCGTGTTGGGCACTACTGGAGGAGGCAAGTCAACTACGGTCTCAGGGCTGATTGGTAAGCTCTCGAGTCAAGACGTGGCCGTCGTGATACTCGACACCGAGGGGGAGTACACCCGGATCATGGAGGCGACGACGGACCCCACGATGCTGTCGACATTGGAGCGCAAGGGACTTCATGCGAAGGGCGTTGAGAACGTTGGCGTGTATCGACTCGCCGGTCGGGAAACCACGAATCCCGGCTACAAGGACAACAAGGAATTCTGCCTGGAATATTCGAACCTTTCTCCCTACGCGGTGATAGAGATACTGAACCTAAACGACGCGCAGCAGGAACGCTTCCTCAAGGCTCACGACATCGCTCGCCGAGCGATGATGGACCTTAAGATCTATCCTGCCACCGATGCGGAAAAGGCCGAGCTGCTGGAGTTGGACGAGATGGAGCGGGGCTACCCGCGTCTCTCTCTCCAGCATATGTACGATATTGTTCGGCTTTGCGCTGACAAAGTGGCCGGCGAAGCCGACACTCCTCTGGCTGCCCCCGAGTTCCGCGAAAATGGCCAGCGCCTCAGGGAAATGATAGATGCATCCCAGTTACCGAGCCATGTGTGGAGCTGGCGAAAGGTCCAGGGGAGCTTGAGCCGGTTGCTTCGACTCGGGATCTTCGATCGGAAGGAGGTGGGCCTACCTGACTACGAGAACATGACGGAGCCAGGCCGTGTCACCGTTGTCGATCTTAGCGATACAGATTCCCCTCAGGTCAACAACTTGGCTATCTCCGAGATCCTGCGAGGGTTGAGGCTACAGCAAGAGGCCAACTATAGGTCCCTCAAGCCTGGCGAGAGCCCGCGCCGAGCAGTGATCGTCATCGAAGAAGCCCATGAGTTTCTATCGGCGGAGCGTATTCGACAGATGCCAGTCCTCTTCCAGCAAGTGGCTCGGATTGCCCGCCGAGGCCGCAAACGGTGGCTTGGGCTAATGTTTGTCACGCAACTGCCTCAGCACCTGCCTGATGAGGTCCTTGGCCTGGTTAACAACTACATCCTACATAAGATTGCCGATTCGAATGTGATCAGCCGGCTGAAGAAATCGATAGGTGGTGTGGACGACGCGCTGTGGGACCGCTTGCCGAACCTCGCTCCGGGCCAGGCAATTGTGACCTCTGGTAGCTTGGCCCGCGCGATGCTGGTCGTCATCGACCCAACTCCGTGTCAGCTTAGGATGACCGAGTAGGCGAATGTGACTATCACGATAGAGGCGCTCTGGAAACAGGCCGGCTT
>Ga0209431_10005257_pt1 | contig 10103 bp, 12 predicted proteins | sample RifCSP13_3_FD_184021 | JGI IMG/M metagenome (GOLD analysis project Ga0209431, IMG submission 184021) | Soil microbial communities from Rifle, Colorado - Rifle CSP2_sed 13_3 (SPAdes) (version 2) | ecosystem: Environmental > Terrestrial > Deep subsurface > Rock core/Sediment | place: Rifle... | reverse complement strand
AAAATATATGCTTTATGATGTACAGATAACTTAATAGTAACACTCAATTTTTCGTAATTTTGATTTTCTCTTACTAAGAAAAATAAAAGTGTTGGTACGACAATCCAATCATCAGTTCGAATCCCAAGAGGGATCTGGGTTATGCATCGTCATAGCCAAGTTCTGCAAGTGTTCTTTTTAATGCTTCTTTAATCTGATTTCTGCCAAATCCGCTTTTTAAAAATACTTCTCTTGCTTTTGCATCAGCCTTATTTATGAAATACTCGTAATGAATGAGCTTCAGTGGTCGTCTGTCTTTAGTTGATCTAACTAAGCCTTGAGCATGTTCTGACAATCTATTCTTTAAATCAGAAGTAAATCCAATATAGAATCTTTTATCTTTTAAACTAAGAAGAACATAGACGTAATATTTCATTTGAAAAGAAGTCTAACTTCTTAAGATTATATATAAAATAAATGGCAAGTCTGACTTGCCTAATCCTCGTAAACTCTCAACCGAGTTTGACTCGGGTGAACCCGAGAGGACTCGAACCTCTGACCTCTTCTACGTCAAAGAAGCGCTCTAGCCAACTGAGCTACGGGTTCAATAAATATTATTAAGATATCAAAAACTTTCCCTAATTCCAACTATTATACAAAAAAGATAAGGGGTTTTAAACTGTTATTCTTTTTGTTATTATTAATCTGATGCAAGATACGGCAATGGAAAATAAAATACTCTCAAAAGGCGATCTTTTCAAAAAAGGATTTATTAGCGGTATTGGCTGGGCATTCGGAGTTACTTTAGGGTTTGTCCTAGTTTCAACAATCCTTGTACTTGTTCTAAACGCCCTCGGAGGACTACCTCTGATAGGCAAGTGGATTGCAGATATTGTTGAAGCAACACAGTCTCAGCTTGTAAAAAGAAGTCCGTTTGGAAATTGAAAGGGGGTGTATATACCTAGGGAAACACTAGTTTTTAGTCAATACTCACAAGAAATGGCTGGAAGTGTATATGCTCCTCATACAGTTGAAGAGCTACTCATTGATGGGACATTACCAGAGCCTAAAAATCCAGGAAAAGGTGGAAAAACGGAAAATAAGGATCAGGTTTTCAATAGCACTACGACAAAAACCCCTACCCCTTGAAGTAGAATTAATAACACAACACATTTCAATCATTTTAGTCTTGACATTGGTGTGTTGCTCTGTAAAATATCATTAGTCTATGAAAATAATAATTTTGACTACAACAACTACCTCTTCCTGAACGGGAGGTTTTTTGTAGTTCACTGACCACCTCCCGAAAGGGAGGTTTTTTAGTTTCAAAAAAAATGCCAGAAATACATTTGCATAATAAATTTAAATATCAATATCCGTGTGAACCTAAAAGACCTCACGGAATAAGAACGGAAGAATGTGTCGAAAATTTAGCATCCTGTTTGGGAGTTACTCCTGAAATCTTATTAAAATTAGGTATACTTAAAAGTGAGGATCTGCCGATCGATTCAAATGAAAAAAAATAAAAAATCATACGTAGAAAAATTAAGGCACTCAACATCACATCTTTTGGCTGCTGCCGTACTCGAGCTTTATAAAGATGCAAAACCGACCCTCGGACCTCCAATTGCGGATGGCTTTTACTATGACTTCGATAACTTAAAAATCTCAGATGAAGATCTTCCCGTGCTAGAAAAAAAAATGCATGAGATTGTCAAGGACTGGGATAAATTCGAGAAAAAAGTCGTTTCTGCCGAAAAAGCAAAAGCAGTTTTCGCGGGAAATGAGTACAAGGTAGAACTTATCGATGAACATGCAGGTATGGGTGAAGAAATTTCCCTGTATAAATCCGGTGCTTATTGGGATCTTTGCCGCGGAGGTCATGTAGAAAATCCAGATAAAGAATTGCGAAATTTTCGCCTTCTCAAAATAGCCGGTGCTTACTGGCGGGGGAGTGAGAAAAATAAAATGCTCACGCGTATTTACGGAACCGCATTCCCAACTCAAGAAGAGCTTGACAATTACCTTGCTATGCAGGAAGAAGCTAAAAAAAGAGATCACAGAAAACTCGGTAAAGAACTGCAACTATTTACTTTCGCCGATGAAGTCGGACCGGGCCTTCCTCTTTGGATGCCAAACGGGGTTATCATTCAGCAGGAATTAAGAAACTGGGCCGAAGAAACCGAAAAAAAGTGGGGCTATGTGCGTGTTCGAACTCCACATATCGCAAAACACACGCTTTTTGAAATTTCCGGACATCTTCCATATTACAAAGACGATATGTATTCTCCAATGAATATTGATGGTGAAGATTACTATCTCAAAGGCATGAACTGTCCACACCATCACATGATTTATAAAGCAACCCCAAAATCTTATAGAGATTTACCCTTAAGATTCGCTGAATACGGAGAAGTTTACCGCTATGAGCAATCGGGGGCGCTTTTCGGTTTGATGAGAGTGCGATTTATTCAACAAAATGACGCCCATATTTATTGTACTGAAGAAGACGCCGAAAAAGAATTTTTGGATGTCTTAAAACTCCATGAGTATTACTACAATACCCTCGGGCTTACGAAAAAAGACTATCATATCGTAATCGGGCTTCCTGACGAATCAAAAAGGGATAAATACCATGGAGATAAAGCGCTTTGGGATAAAGCCGAAAAAATGATGCGCCAGGCGATTAAGAAATCCAGTATCCGTTCGGTTGACGACGTTGGAGGAGCAGCTTTTTATGGACCAAAAATAGACTTCAATGTAACTTCATCCATAGGTAGGGAATTCGGAATATCAACAAATCAGCTTGACCTTTATATGCCGACGAGATTCAATCTAAGTTACACCGACTCAAAAGGCAGGGAAAAATTAGTGGCTGTTATTCATCGTGCGCCTCTCGGATCGCACGAGAGATTTATCGGATTTTTGATAGAGCACTTTGGGGGAGCCTTCCCGACTTGGCTGGCGCCGGTTCAAGTCAAGATTTTGCCGATATCAACTCGTCATGTTAAATATGCAAATGAAGTAATGAAGAAATTAAGAAATGAAGAAATTCGGGCGGAATTGGATGACCGGAATGCAACCCTCCCCGGTAAAATCCGTGATGCTCAAATCGAAAAAATCCCCTATATGCTTGTCGTCGGGGATAAAGAAGAAAAATCGGGAAGTATTTCTGTTAGGCTACGAAACGAAGAAGACCTAGGACCAATAATACTTGATAAGTTTATTATGGATATCAAGAATAAGGTTGATAAAAAATCACTGGAATTATAATTTCAATAAGGACGGACCTTGCACTTACAAGGTCCGTCCTTGCAAGGAATTTAATCTAGTATTTAAGCTTGCAATAAATTGTGCTAAAATATAAACTACAAAATTAGCCTTGGGAAAAAAATTATTTTTCAGACTTAATAACCAGATCAGGGCTTCGGAGCTTAGGGTTCTTGATAACAGCGGTAAGCAGATTGGTGTCTTGAACTTAAGCGATGCCCTGAAAAAGGCAAATGAAGAAGGGCTTGACTTAATTGAGATTGCCCCTAACGCAAAACCTCCCGTTGCAAAAATTGCTGATTTTGGGAAATTTAAATATCAAGAGGAAAAGAAGTTAAAAAAAGCAAGCAAAAAAAATAAAACGGGGGACTTAAAAGAGGTCAGATTTTCGCCATTTATTGGAGAGCATGATTATAAAACAAGGCTCGAAAAAATCACCGAATTTCTTGATGATAACAATAAAGTAAGGCTTGTCGTAGTATTCAAGGGTAGGCAGATGGGAAGCAAAAAGTTCGGCTACGAACTACTCAAAAAAGTACTATCCGAATATGAAGAACGAATTGCTGTCGATATGGAACCGAAGTTTATAGGTAGATTTCTTTCGATGATTATTTCACCCGTTAAAAAGAAAAAATAAAAGATACCAATATACTAATAAGTACGAATGATACTAATAATACTAATGGAATGGGATTAAACGCATAAAGCAACATTCAACCACATTAGTATCCATTCGCCTGCCTGCCGGCAGGCAGGTATCATTAGTACAAATTCGTATATTAGTATCATAATCATTAGTATGCCTAAACAAAAGACCAAAAAATCAATAACAAGAAGGTTTAGAATAACCAAAAAGGGTAAAGTCATGCGCAGGCAAGGATTCCGGCGCCATTTGAATGTCAAAAAAAGTTCGAAGAAAAAAAGAGCTTTGAGTAGGGTAGTTCAAACTGACAAAGTCCATTCAAGAAAAATTAAAAAAGTTCTGGGAATGTAGATAGTATTTAGTATTTAGTATTTAGTATTTAGTATGTGGGAATAATTTTAACCTATCTACTATCTACTAACTACCATCACCTAAATTATGACTAGAGTAAAATCAATTGCCAGCCGGCGCCATAGAAAAATTAAAAAAGCGGCAAAGGGCTTTAAACACGCTAGGAGCCGTCGTGTTAAAACTGCTAAAGAAGCCGTACTTCATGCTGGACAATATGCCTATGCCGGAAGAAAACTTAGGAGACGCAATCTAAGAACCCTCTGGATCCAAAGACTAAACGCGGCAGTGCGCGAGCACGGAATAAAATACTCGGAATTCATTAAAAATTTAAAGGATTCCAAAATCGAACTTGACAGGAAGATGCTTGCCGATATTGCAGTTCATGACCCGGAAACTTTTGCGAAAATCATTGACTCGATAAAAAAATAGAGTTATAATATTTTCAATGTTACGAAATTTGTCAGTAAACTTTTTCAGCTTTAACCTCGAATAACGCGGGGTTGGAGCTTTCATTATTTAACCCCGCTTAAGCGGGGTTTTTTAGTGGTAAAAGGAGGTGAAAGAATGAAAAGCAAAGAAAGTTGTTCAAATCCCGGAGAGCATATCACAAAATTATATTCTCCCAAAGAGGTGATGGAAAAATGCTGTGATAATTGTCCGATGAGAAAACTATTTAAACCGGACGGAACAGTTAAATCAACCGAAGCTATTGATGGACTAACATACAGGAGCAATTATGATCCTGAAACACGGGGAAAATATCCTTATACAGTTTCATGTAAAGGTTTACGGTCTGCACCGGTAGAATCTCGGATAGGTGGGAATTATCCGACTCTCGAAATCGTATAAAACCTAACAAATATTTCGATTGTATAATGAGAAGACTGAAATCCGTTATAATAAACTACCGAGGACTTAGAGTCCTCGGTATTCTAACGCTAAAGCGTTAGACAAGTTTGACTCTTCGTGTTCGCTTCTACCCCGATGTCCATCGGGGTATTCGCGAATACTTGAATAAATTTATGCACGGGGAAATCTTAAATATCAAAAACGAAGCTTTGGCTCAAATCATGGATGCGAAAGACGCAAGCGAGCTTGAAAATTTGCGGGTTCTGTATCTTGGCCGGCAAGGTAAGTTAAACTCTCTCATAAAAGAGCTGAAAAAATTGAAAACCGAAGATCGAAAGCAAATTGGCACTGCCTTGAACGACGCAAAAAATGCAATCCAGGATGCTCTTACCGCTCAAAAACAAAATATTGCCGCAGAATATGCCAACAAAAAGGAGTGGTTTGATTTAACCATCCCCGGAAAATCTCCCGTAATCGGAAATCTTCATGCCCAAACAAAAGTATTAAGCGAAATTCTTAATATCTTTACCTATCTTGGTTATCAAGTAGCCGACGGACCCGATATTGAAACCGATTACTATAACTTTGAGGCCCTGAATTTTCCCAAAGACCACCCGGCGCGCGATGCTCAGCAAACAATGTTTTTTGACACTTCAGAGACAAATACAAAGCTTGGAACTTATGTCCCGCGAACCCATACATCGGCCATGCAAGGAAGAGTCATGGAAAAAGCGAAACCTCCTTTCCGGGTCGTTGTCCCGGGGAGATGTTTTCGCTACGAACAAGTAGACTCGGCCCACGGAGTCGAATTCTGGCAAGTTGAGGGTTTCATGGTCGATAAAAACATACGTTTTACCGATCTTCTGGGTACCATCGATTATGTTTTAAAAAGCCTTTTTGGCCAAAACACAAAGATTCGATTTGCTTGCACGTACTTTCCCTTCGTCGAACCCGGGCTTGACGCTTATATTGAATGCACTGTCTGCAAGGGAAAGGGTTGCTCCTTTTGTAAAAAAACCGGCTGGAGCGAAATAATGCCCGCCGGAATGATCCATCCTAACGTGTTGAAAAAATCCGGCATTAATCCAGATGAATGGAATGGCTTTGCTTTTGCAATCGGTCTGTCCCGCGTAGTAACTCTAAAATACAAAATTGATGACTTGAGAATTTTGCATACACCTGTCGCTCGGATGTTAAGACAATTTTAAAATTCAAGATACCAATATACTAATGTGTACGAATGTTACAAATAATACTAATGATGTGGGATTAAGATAAAAAAGCCACATTCAACATAATTAGTATCCATTCGTATCATTGGTATTAATTCGCATATTAGTATCTTTATAATATGAAAGCGCCGATTTCTTGGTTAAATAAATACACAAAAGTGACTCTTCCGATAAGCGAACTTATGTGGAAATTAACGGAAGCGGGTCTAACCTGTGAATCATTTGAAGAAATCGAAGGAGATAAGGTTTTGAATATCGAAGCTACCCCAAACCGTCCCGATTGGCTATCTATAATCGGTATTGCTCGGGAAATTTCGGTTATCGAAAACTCAAGACTTGAGTTACCTAAAATTCCCGAAATCCCGAAATTGTCGGCTAATCTTCCTATTAAAGTTGGCATTAAACATGATCTTGTAGGACGATATGCCGGAATTACCATTGCCGATGTTGTCGTCAAAGATTCACCCCTTTGGATGCAAAAATCCCTAAAACTGGTTGGCTTAAGGCCTATAAATAACCTTGTTGATATCACCAATTACGTTATGTTTGAGCTTGGAATTCCGATACATGTTTTCGATTATGATAAATTTTTATCTCCAACTCTCACAATTGAGCTTTCGAGCGGAGGAGAGAATTTTACTTCGGTTGACGGAGTTTCCTACGTTCTTCCAAAAGATTCCCTGATCATCAAAGATGGTGATAGAGTCATCGACCTTGCCGGCATAAAAGGAGGCGAAAATACGGGGATAACTGATTCCACAAAGAACATTTTTATTCATGTACCTATTTACAATCCTCTAACAATACGAAGAACTTCCCAGCGGATGAAGCTTGCATCAGACGCTTCCTATATTTACGAAAGGGGACCCGACCTGGGGGGTATTCCGCAAACCCTGAGAAGGGTTGTCGATCTGACTCTTAATCTTGCGGGAGGAAAAGTTGCATCCAAAGTAATTGACACAAAAAACGATTCCGACTTCAAACCCAACAAACTCTCGTCTCCCATAAACACAATAAGTAATATCCTCGGAATAGATATTAATATAAAAACAATTATTTCTGTCCTCGAAAAACTTGAATTTTCCCCGCAAGTGAAAGCCGGCGAATTAACTTGTTTCATTCCGTCATTCAGGGCTGACATAAAAATTAAAGAAGATTTAATCGAAGAAATCGCGAGGGTTTACAGTTATAATCGCTTCCCGTTGACCTTACCCTCCGGGGCAGCGGCAACCGAAAAAATACCTTACTTCTACGACAGAAACTATGAACTAAAGCTTAAAAATCTATTTCAAAACTTAGGTTTTTTGGAAACCAACACTCTTTCGTTGATTTCGGAAAAAACAATTCTGATGTCAAATTTGGACGTTGATAATCATATCCGAATTGATAATCCAGTGAGCCTTGAGTATGAATATTTGCGAACATCACTCATTCCGAGCTTGCTTCATTCTATTAAACTTAACGCCGATGAAACTTTTCTGAAATTCTTTGAATATAATAAAACTTATCTGCCTCCGGTTGATAAAGCCCAAGAAGAATTTGCTTTATCGGCAATCATCAAAGAAGGTAAATATTCCTTGATTAAAGGTGTCCTTGACACACTTTTGGATAAACTTAATATAACAGACATTGACATAAAACCTACAGCCTCCGGGAGGGGTCTCTGGCATCCTGTAAAAAGCGGGGTTATTGAGAAAAAAGGACAACATATCGGATTTATCGGGGAAATTAACCCGCAAGTTCTCGGAAATTTCGGAATTCAAGGAAAAATCCAGGCTCTCGAATTAAGTGTCACAGCTTTAAAAAATCTACGAAACGAATCTTTATTTACGCCAATTCCTAAACACCCCCCGCAAATTGAAGACTTAACCCTAGAAATTCCCAATGGGATAAAAGTGGGGGATGTAATCACTTCAATATATAAAACTGACAAAAAAGTTGCGAACGTCGAGCTCCGGGATATATACAAAAGATCATACACATTTAGAATTTACTACCAAGATCCAAATAAAACACTACATGATGAAGAAATTGAAAAGATAAGAAGGTTAGTTCTTAAGAATCTTAAAAAAATAATTTATAAAAAGGTATGATGAGTTTTTATTTATGATTGGTTGTTTTCCACAATATCAAAACCCAATATTACCCCCTTGTCGTCTCTTATTAGTTTAATTTTTTCAGGTTCATTACTAATTAAATTGGACAAGCCATTCAAATCCTCTATAGACATACCACTAAATGAAGGAAAACTTAAACCCCTATGTTTAAGAAATCGTTTTTGTTGTTCAATTTTTAATTGAAATAATTTAAAAAATTGTTCTTGATCAACTAACCCTCTTAAATTACCAGATGTATCTTTAACAATTTCAGCTGACATAATATAAAAATGAATCTTGAAAAGAATTTGTGAATTATACCATAAACTCAAGCTAAATTCCAATCGTGGGAGTTGGTGAAGGGGTGAGGGTTTGCGTCGGTATGGGACTGGGGGAGTAGTTCCATTCCATTCCGACTCCGACGGTAATTTCGCGCTCGGATTCATTACCTTTTTCATCTTTCGCCACCGCTTTAATTTTGTAGATTCCATTCGCCAACTCAAGTTCATAAGAATAGGGAGGCCCGGTAAAAGTTCTTACACGATTTCCGTCTACATAAAGTCTTACTTCAACAATTTCATTTACAGATTCGGCCCTTATCTCAACATTAAATTTATTAGGGATGTTAGAAGCATGATCTCCCGGATTTTTAATTTCCACACTGACAGGGTTTGACGTTCCGCAATAATCTGACGGGGGATGATACCTCGAATCACCCTGCGTACTTAACCATTCAAGAATTCCTTTCTGCCACATATTTTCCCCGCCGGGTGCTGCCGTCGGATCCTCCTCTTTGAATATAAAATATTCTTTTTCTTCATAATTTCCCGATGAAATATCAGCTGGAGTTGCTAATCTCCCGTCGGACTTACAAACTTTAAGTTTGACATGAACCGGATCTTCTCTTGGTTCTGTACCCTTCACAAAATACTCAATTCGGGAGGGGTAACCGTCATGAGCGGCAAACCCGGAAACACTGTCAACAGCTGCCGTCACCACACCCTTGGGTTCTTCAAAAGTCTTGTTAGCTTTACCCTCAAATGAGGCAAGTAGAATACTTCTCCAGATAGGAGATGCCCCCGACACGCCGGACGCTACCTCTCTCATCTGGGAATTGTCGTTGTTTCCAACCCACACCCCGACTAGCGCTGTAGGATTGCCTCCTATCGTCCAGTTGTCACGCTTATCATTCGTCGTTCCCGTTTTTACTGCAACTTTCCTACCCGGAATATTTAAAAGTGAATTAGTTCCGAATACCATCGACCTTGCTTCATTGTCCGCTAAAATGTCGGAGATTATAAAAGCGATCTCTTCCGAAATTACCTGCTTCCCTTTTTTTGGGTTAACTTCTTCCAGGACTTTTCCTTTAGAATCTTCAACTTTTAGTATACTTATCGGTTCCACCTTAAAACCGCCATTCATAAAAGCTGCGTACGCTCCCGTAAGTTCAAGAAGTCTCACCTCACCTCCACCAAGTGTCACTGATAATCCTACACGGCTTAGGGTGTCGTTGGTAGGCTCCAGTGAATTAATTCCCAAATCATATGCCGTTTGCAGCATATCGCGAATTCCAACCATTGCAAGCATTTTCACAGCCGGCACATTAATCGAGTTTGCAAGAGTATAACGGGCTTGTAAAGGACCTCTGAATTTGCCGTCGTAATTTACCGGCTCGTACGGAGG
>Ga0209431_10005252_pt1 | contig 10106 bp, 20 predicted proteins | sample RifCSP13_3_FD_184021 | JGI IMG/M metagenome (GOLD analysis project Ga0209431, IMG submission 184021) | Soil microbial communities from Rifle, Colorado - Rifle CSP2_sed 13_3 (SPAdes) (version 2) | ecosystem: Environmental > Terrestrial > Deep subsurface > Rock core/Sediment | place: Rifle... | reverse complement strand
ACTTGCTGCAGACAGGTGTTTCAGCGAGCCCACCCTCATTTGGATATGTCCAAAAAGACGGAACATTTGCCGTAGGAAATAATTGGTATGTTGTCGGGGTCAATTCAACCCATACAAATGTCAGATGTTCAATAGGAGGAAATGGTTTCAGGCCGGGAGGCTCTTTTGTCACAAGAACTCTAAATCTAGGAGCAAATGGGGATACATCTGCAGAGTACGGTTCGTACTACAACGGAACGCACTTGATAGTTATATCAGGTGATGAGGACGAGCCGAATCCAAAGCGGTTCTATGCTATCACTCTAGGTTCAAACTGTGCTATGACTGCGAGTGTAAATCAAACTATGATAAGCACAGGCCAAAAACAAAATCCAGTCGCTGTTACACAGAACGGTACTCATACGTTTGCCATAATCAATGGAAATGCAGGAACTGATTTGTGGCGTTCTGACCTTTCGGGAACGACTTGGACGAATGTAACTAGGTTTGCTACAACTACTGCTTGTTGTGCAGTATCGGCTTTTGCAATAAACTGGACAAATAATCGTATCATAATAATTATTGATGAAGGAGTTACAATCAAATCCAGAATTTATTACACTCTAAACCAGACATTTGGCACCATGACAACAATTGAAACATCAGTTTCGGATGTCATGAATTATGATTGCGTTGCAGGGACATACATCTTTTGCACCTATCTTGTTAGTTTTGGAGATGTTCAAGGATTCAGGTATTTCGATGGTTCATCATGGAGCGCTAACACAACAGTATCATATCCCGGATCAGCACTTCCCAAGAACACCGTAGCGTTGGCTAAAAACAACGGAGATGACACGATAATTGTTTTTACAGCTCCAGTAAGTCCAATAGTAGCCAATCAAATGTTTGGAATGATAAAATACAACAAAACGTCTACCAATGGAACGATATTTATCTCTTCTGGAGATTTTCATTGGCACACGTTATTTTATGCGGCCCATAACTTAGTAGATGACAATTTAGGTTACCTTAGCGTTTCTCATAGGCCTAACGGAAGTGGTTGGATTGGAGTGGGAATGTCGAACCTTACGCTCTTTTCAGGAAGTGTCAACCAACAAGCTTTCGGAGTCTTTGGAGCTTTTGTAATCCCTCCAACCCCTTCAACAAACTCACCAGGAGGCCCTAATACACCGGCAGTGCCACCATTCTTCCCGCCAATAGAGCAAGTCCTCACTCCAACAGTACCGCAGAACCAGAACCTTCTTCCTCCAGAGCTCTTGGGCCTGTTAGCACTCATAACCCTGATAGTGAGCTTCATCTTGATCTATGCAAACAGAAAGTCGATAGGGAACGCCGGAAAGAGCTTCAAGGTCGGAGGATGGTAATGGTTAACATAGAACCCTATCTTATCATAGCAATAGCAATCCCAATCTTCCTCCTGATGTACTATCTAGGAGGCAGGATAATTCTGCGCGCCTTGGCTGGAACCGGAATAAACGCCATCTTGCTTGCCCTAACACCAATGTTATTTCCCCTGCTTACTGGACGTGAGATAACGACCTTGATCTTCGCGGAGACGGCTGCCTTGTGGTCCGTCCTATTTACAACTTCATTCTTTACAGCAGTGCTTCTTGTTAGAAGAGTTGCCCAGGTCCCAAAATGATGCTAACTGTACGGATAATATTGGTAGCCTTTGGTCTTTTCTTGATATTTGACTCCCTGTTTCTTCACCTCATCACTTTCAACTATGGAATGATAGGCCTGTCATGGTTAGACCCCTACTTTTCACATTTCTATATCGGAGCCGGCCTAATGCTTGCGGGTTTGTTCTTGCCATCTGGACAAAAGATTAAATAGTTATTTACACAGTTATAATAACTAGTGACATATCAAGAACGCAAGGAATATTTCAAGAGTTATTTCAAGAACGTCAAGCCTCTGTGGGTTAGATCACCGTTAGCCAAACAGGTAAAGGAAGAAAAGGAACGCTCAGGCGCGAAGGACACAAACGAGTTTATCGCCCTCTTGCTCTTGAACTGGAAACAGAACCCAATAATAATCCCCAGCGAAAAGACCATCTTCAGCACTTTGGCGCCGGCATTGATAACGGGGATTCCAGGCTCAGGGAAGACGACGGCGATAAAAGAAATCCTAAAGACGATGAAAGGCCCCATGTTAGTCATAGACCCTGAGAACGAATACAACTTCCTCAAAAAGATAACCGAGAGCGAGGTCTATCAGATCGACTGGTCAAAGAAGCAGCAAATCAGGTACGTGCCGACTTTAGGAGTAAATCCAAGGCCCACGACAAGGCTCATCTTGGAAAAAGCGATAACCGAAAAGGAAAAACTCAAGGAATGGATATTCATCATAGACGAAGGCCAGAAGTTCACCGGGATGAAGGTTTTAAGGGAGTTTCTAGCAGAAGGCCGTAAGTGGACGAGGAAGATCATCTTCATAACATCGGACTGGAAGGAGTTTGAAGGGTTAGGTATGATTATCCGTGTACCGGAAAGAATCGTTATTATATCGCCTGTTTTAGCGGGTTCACGGTAGAGCCTTTCTTCCTGAACTCCTCTACGCAGGCTATGATGAAGGATTCTGGAATCACTGCCCGGATCGCGTTTCTTTGAGCCTTGCTCATGGCCTTCTGGAGAGCGAACTCATCTGGGATTTGTCCCCTATCTTTTGTTGTCATTAACTTTGGTTGAGAAGATACACCCATCATTTCCAACTTGTTTATTTCATCGGTTGCCTTGCATACTACCCTGAAATGAGTATCTGTCTCTGATATTTGAACGTCAGAGATCTTGATATGTCCCTGCCTTCTTGCTACCTCTTTGATGCCTACGTAGGAAAGGCCGATGACTTCCTTGCCTCCTTGCTGGAAGGAATAGACCATCTTCTCAAGGAACGATCCTCTTATCTCCTTCTCTATCTGGGATTCGTCTTCCCTTTCCATCAAAGAGAAGGCTGATTGATCTTCCTTTGGTTTTTCACTCATACTTCTTCGACCTTCATCTCTATTGGGTTGTATCGATCTATTTCAGATAACACTTCAGCCTTTGTCAATTTGAACGTGGTTTCAATGACCCAAGTCTTCGTAACTTTGTATCTCCTCATGGGTATCTCATCCCTTTGACAGGATTCGTGTTTAAGGAAACTCTAAGGTCGTCTATGTTATGGGCTATCACGTTCAAGACGTTAATCATTGCAGGATCTGATTTGAAAGAGATTTTGGCAACCTCATATTCCCTTTCCAATCTCTCTAGGGCCCTTTGATGCTCTGATTTTGCTATCTCTTCCTTCCTGTCTAATATCTGAAGTTCGTGAGAATGTTTCAGGTTCTCTATTTCTATTGTTTCAGGAGCTGAGAGGACCATCTACTTCAACTCCTTAGCTTGTTTCTCGAACTCGGCCTCCATCTTTATCCACAGCTCTACCTGTTTGTTATTATTGAAGGAAAACCTTGAACATAACCTGATAGTAAGTTCTACATTACCAGAGACCTTGGCATTACCAGAGACCTTGGCATTACCAGAGACCTTGGCATCACCATAGACCCAGGCATCACCATAGACCCAGGCATTACCAGAGACCTTGGCATTACCAGAGACCTTGGCATTACCAGAGACCCAGGCATCACCATAGACCCAGGCATTACCAGAGACCCAGGCATCACCAGAGACCCAGGCATTACCATAGACCCAGGCATCACCAGAGACCCAGGCATTACCATAGACCCAGGCATTACCAGAGACCTCCAAATTAACCTCTTTTTCTAGGAACCCTCCAACATCTCCCTTCCTAACGAAACTGAAGGACTTTGTTGCTCTTATTCTGTGTAGGATTGTATTGCCGATTCTAGTCGTCTCCTCAGTGAACTCGAATTTTTCGTTACTTACTTTAGTTATCTAAATTCACTCCCTTTTTCACTTCTAGGCCGTCCCTAAGAACGTCCTCCCAGTTCCTATCCCCTTTTTTCTTCACCATGACGGCGAACTCCTCATCGTCAAAAGCGAGGTTAACGTGTTTGACCATGACATAGGGAGAGATAAGTTAGTTATTAACTAACCATGTATAATAATAATTGACCTATGGTGTAGTTTTTGTAAACTTACTAACAGATAATAAAAGAAAAGGAGGGTAGATGGAAGATAAATGGAGAGCGTGGACATACAATGAATGTCAAAAAACTAACATTTGAACAACTAGAAAAAGAAATAACTAATAACACAAGATATATTGAAGTTGGAAGCATGGGATCAGTCAATCATCTAGGTGCTAGGTATTACAGGTTACATTCAATCCTTCCAAATGGAAATTATATTATGGAATTAGACATTATTGCTCTAAACCAGACAAAGGAAGCACAAATAACAAAACTGGAAATTAGGGTTAGTAACTTAGAGGCCGAAGTTCACAATCTTTCTGCGGGGAAATGAGAACCATGAGCCAAGAACTTTTACAATGTGGACGCTGTGGACGACCTTCCTTGGAGCAGCCGTGTATGGATTGTTGTAATGAGCTCAATGGAGAGCTGGAGGAGCCTTACCCATGATATCAGTACCGGAATTAAGAATAATAGGGATTGCTAGTTTATTTGTTTTGTCCTTTTTCCTAACTATTACAATGTTGGCTGGTGGTTTTTATGATTTGTTATTAATTCCACTATTGATATTTAGCTCGGCTATAACTGAGGTCTTTCTATTGAGAGAATCAATGTTACTAACACCCAAATATTGTAGTCTAGTTAGAAGGCAAAACACAAAAAGTCTAGGTGAAAGCAAATGAAACTCATAGTAGTAGGCTTCAAAACAACCAAGGATAATTCCGTTTATTATCAAAAAACAACCATAGGGGAGGACGTTTCCAAAGAGACAAGGAAGGAATTATACGGTAAGTTTCTCTACGCTGCAGACAAAGCAGGAGCCGACTTTGTAAGTATAAGGTTTGTAAGAGAAAAAACCCCTACACAAGAACTTCAAGAAAGCCTCGGTGATGTAATATGAGAGATGAAAAACTTTGAGTGAAACAACCCCCAAAATTTGTGTATGTGGCCATCCTGAATGGGTACATGCTCCAGGGCCTATTGATACAGGTTGCATTTCATGCTACCATGAAATGAGGCGTATGTGTCATAAGTTTAAAGAAAAGGAAACCTAAGAATTGACAATTGAATCTCCAAAATTAATTATAACACAGTGCGGAGCATTGATAGAGGCTGTATTAACCCAATTTGAATTAAGTAATAATTTAACGTATTGTCCAGTTCTTTGTAAGTGTTGTAAAAAACAACACGAATGGGAAATCTTTCGGGTGCAAAGTTAAATTGACAACCAAAGAACAAAGACCCAACGCAGATTTAGATATGAAAGAGTGTGTTTGTAGTGCTGATTGTACCAAAATTCAATGTAGATGTTGTCTTGAGTGTAAATGTGAGATATGCGAAGAATTACGAGAAAGAGGATTCTAAGAATTGACAACCAAAGAACGAACTTGTATAACCTGTCTAGGTTCAGGTAAAGTTATTCGCAAAGTTGAACATGGGTCTTGGGAAGATTCCTACTTACCATATGGAGAAAGACAACCTAAAACTTGTCCGACTTGTCAAGGAACTGGTAAATTAAATTGACAATTCAAAAACCCCAAGATACAATAACGATTGGTAAATGGGAAGTGCCAAAGCAGATGTTTGATGATTATGTGAAATTCTCTGACTTTGCCGATGGTTATCTGATGAAAAAGATAGAAACACCATCAGGAACAGAATATGAGAGACAGCGGCGTTGGGGTATGTGTGTACAACAGATGATGCAGATACACAGAGAAATATGTAAGCACCTAAAAATAGAATATTCAACAGAACACGAAGATGATTTTTACAAGGTGTTCCATACAGCAGTCAGGGAGACTAAGAAAATATGACAACCAAAGAACAAAAACCTGATATTCTCATAAAATTAGATGTGATATATGGTGATTTACTCATTTATGGCAAAGTTATTTCTGTGAAATACCTAAAGGAAGCCAGAGACCATATCAAGAAATCTCTTAAAAGGGATGAACGGCTAAAGCAGATAATCAAGGAAGTTGCATTAAGTAGACACATTCATGGTAAAAATAACACCTGCTCAAATTACGATGGTTGTAATTGGAACAAAGCGATGGAATTTATCATAGAGAAACTTGAAGTTTTGGAGAGATAAGAGTTGACAATCCAAAATCTAACAGATGCCAAGAAGGCTATTGAACATCACGACACTAGACACTATCTAATGATTCATAAAGACACAGCGATAGAGTTTGTCGAACAAGCAGAGAAAGAAATCCTGAGACAGATAGACGAAGAAAAGGAGAGGAACATAAAACAACGAGAGTTCTTCAGACAATTTGGAGATATGAAAGCAATTGTAAGATCCTTAGGATTCGATGAAGGTTTAGAAAAGGCTCGCAAAATATTCACAGGTGAAACCAAAGACAACAAACTTCCGGTAGTTGACCAACAATGAATCTAGGAGTTCATAGGTTGGAAGAATGTCATTGTTCTAAATGCTCTTGTCCTGTGACAAAGAGATGTGATAGGGAACAATGCCTATGCTGTACTCAGATAAAAAGGGTTTATATTTGACAGGACACCTAGCAAAGAAGCTTCCATATGAAGGAACCGAGATTCCTCCTGAAAGAACCAAAGCAGATATCGATTCAATACTACATGAGTTCGTAATCCTAGATGATCATGGGAATAGAACTTGTCACATAACAGCTATTCGTTGGACGGACATCCCTCCATCATTACCCATCCTAGAGTTCATGGTCGAGTACATCCACGAAGGAGTAAAGAAAGGTTCATCGATAAGAATCAAACCTCCTCTACTAATCAGACGGAAAAGGCAAAGAGGAGGTCATGTGAATACAGAAGCGCCGGCCCAGAGCATGAGGTTATTCTATTGGTATTTGAAATCGAAACTTGAGGCAATCCTTTTCGGCCTTAACGACCTGACGAGTGAGTTCCTGAATGAAGTAATAATTTCATTGCCTAGCGGGAAGGATGCGACTGTTGGGGAGATAATTGTAAAACAAATCCAAGACTCCAAGATCCCGGCACTTACATTCAACAGAGAGACTTAATTGAACTCCCAAAAACTCTTTCGCAGATGCCCTTCCTGTGGAAAGGTCTGCGTCATAGAATATTCACCTTCCAGTGAATTGGTTTCGGCTGCCTGCTATACGTGCGACTATCTTGGAATAGGAAAGAAGCTAGAGGAGTTTGAGACATTAGACGAAAAGACGCACAAATGGCATCAAGAGCTAAAGTTGAAGAGGTCAGTTGAATGAGCTCGGAAAGGAAACTCTGTGGTTGTTTGGTCCAGTCTAGCGTCATGAACGCCGGCAACATCATTACAAGGACTGATTATTGCTCAGCTCATGGTAAAGAGATGAATGAGAGAAGTGATAGGGAATGGGAAGAAAGGAAACCTAAGAAATGAACATTCTAAAGAACGGTAGGGCCATGAATGACGCAGACTATGACTATGACGATCTTTTGATTAGATTTAATAGCCGAGTCAGGGAGGGGTTGCCCGTGTACAAGGCAACCCAACCCCGCGATGGAACCGAAGAGGTGTCCCCGGTAGCATGAGCAGGCAAACTTCCGTTAATAAACATCTTACCTCGCGCGCCATCCCTAGAGATTACGATCTCGCTAAAAAACTGACGGAGGCCGTTGAAATGTTTCGTTATGCGAAAAGCCGTGAAAGGCAAACAAAAGCGATCTCGCCTAGATGGTGGGAGATTTGCGAAGAGTTGTGGAGGCTTGTCAAATGAAAGAGATGCCCATCGACTACCCTCTGGCAAACAAGGTTACTCTTGCAGCTAACGTCTATAAAGACAAAACGAAAGCTGGGAAGCATATTGTAGCAAGTCCTTTCTTTAAACTTTGTGAACAGTTGTGGGAGTTGGTAGAATGACAAAATGCGCTCGTTGTTGGGCCTCTACTACAAAACTCTTTGAGCATAAATTCAAGGACGAAGAAGAAGGTATAGATGAAATAAGGAAAGTTTGCTGGAATTGTGATTGGGATCTCTGTAATGGAGGAGATTGGCAGCAGGAAGCCGGAGAGATTTTGATGGAGAGAGCTGAGAACGATTACGAATATGATCCTCTCTATTACCCGAAGCCGAGTTGGTATAAATGAAAGTTCTTGATTTGTTCTGTGGTATGGGAGGCTGGAGTATTGGATTCCATAGGGAAGGTTTCGACTGTACCGGTATTGACCTTTTTGACGTAGGTTATCCTTACGATTTAGAACTGGCAAACGTGAAAGATTATCGCGGTTTGAAAGGAAAATATGACATAGTTGTTGAAAGCCCTCCATGCACGGAGTTTTCAACACTAACCCAATTATCATATAAGAAAGGGCAGCGCGGCCCTCCAGAACCAGACAAAGGAATCGAGTTAGTAAAACAAGGAATAAGAATCAAAGATGAAATAAACCCAAAATACTGGTTAATAGAAAATGTCTATGGTTCCCTGAAGTATCTGGAACCAATATTGGGTAAACCGATTTTACTGGCAAAACCCTGGGTTCTCTGGGGAAATATCCCTAGCTTCATGTTTGAATTTGAACCACGAAGAGGTGGGGACCAGAAAATCAGTCATACGTTTGAGCACAATGGTAAGGGAGGAAACGTTCTCGGAAAAGGTGGGGGAAGAATCGGCTTACCGGAAGATTTCCCGTTCGACCCGCTAAGAAGCTGGAAACGTGCAAGAATCCCCGTCTTCCTAGCCCAAACAATAGCTAGGGCAATCAAGAAAGAATTAGTGAATTGAAATGGCTCAAACTGACATTCCGAAAAAAGGGTTTTTTGTAAATTTAGGTCTTTGGTATGAAGAAGATGATCGTAGGATAACATATAGAAGTAATTTCTATTGTGGATGGTTATCAGAAAAAGAACATAATAGATTGAGAGTTATACTTGAAGAGTTTTGTTCTAAGAAGGAACCGTCAATAAGAAGGTAAATGATTTGGCTCTCATAGACGACCTCTTAGACCATCTCTCTCTCACTGTAAAAAGGGACGACCTGACAAAGAAGATTTTACTTTTGACCTGCATGTCTGCTTACTCCCCGGATCCTTTGAATGTCTTTTTGAAAGGCGAATCATCGATAGGCAAGACGCATAACGCCGTTGAATGTGTGAAATACTTTCCTAAAAAAGACGTATGGAAACTTGGTGCGTTGTCACCTACAGCCTTGGCCCATGACTATGGAGTTCTTGAAGATGAGAATAACCGCGAGATTGTCAAGGATGAAGACGAGAAGGGTAAAGTTGTCTTTTCCTACAAAGACACCCTGGAGGCGATACCGAAGAACGAGGTAAAAGACGTTATGAAGGGTTCCCATTATACCATAGATCTGTCTCACAAAATCTTATTGTTCTTGGAGGCTCCCCAATATGAGACCTACCTCCGCCTTAGACCCATCTTGAGCCATGATGATTTAGAGATTACTTACAAATTCACAGACAAGACCGCTAGGGGTTCTTTTTCGGTAAGGACTGCCGTCCTCAGGGGCTGGCCGGCAACGATTTTTTGCACCACTGAATCAAAATGGCTGCAGGACTTGGTCACCCGGTCCTTGAACATCTCTCCCGAAGAGACATTGGAAAAGTATAAGGAAGCTGCAAAAATCATAGGGAAGAAATATGCTTCGTGGATAAAAAAAGATGAAAAGTTAGAAGAGTTGCAAAACAGGGTAAGGATCATCACTTCCGAGCTAAGGCAATCTACCCCACCAAGGATCTTCGTACCTTTCTACAAACAATTTACCGAGGCTTTCCCCATGAAGTCTGGAGGGGACATGCGGGCTTTATCTCACTACCTTTCCCTTATCCAGAACTCCGCTCTCCTTAATCTCGAAGAAAGACCGGTTCTAAGGAAGATGGATTCAAAGATAAAGGCCGATTGTCCAACTGCCATCTTTGCTACTTACAAAGACTATCAGATATTCCACGAAGTCTTTCTGGAGTTTGCCGAGTCTTCCAGAGCTGGCATTCCAAAGAAGGCTCTTGATTTGTTCAACCTGGTGATAGCTAACAACGGCCTTCTTTCTCCGGAGGAGAT
>Ga0209431_10005246_pt1 | contig 10111 bp, 7 predicted proteins | sample RifCSP13_3_FD_184021 | JGI IMG/M metagenome (GOLD analysis project Ga0209431, IMG submission 184021) | Soil microbial communities from Rifle, Colorado - Rifle CSP2_sed 13_3 (SPAdes) (version 2) | ecosystem: Environmental > Terrestrial > Deep subsurface > Rock core/Sediment | place: Rifle... | reverse complement strand
TCCTCCCTCGTCAAGTCGGCGGGCGGGGTCAGCTTGCGGAGCGTGTCCCAGTGGCGGTACTTGCCGTCCACCGTCGGTCGAATGCCGGCCGTGAGGATGGCCCTCAGGCGCTCATCCCCGTTGGCCGTCGCTTTACCGATGAGGCTGTCGATCGAGGGCGGGGGCAAGGGCGGCTTCATGCGTCTCTAGGTCCTAGCGGCCCACTAACGGCTGCCAGTTTAGTACATCCGCCCGAACTTGGCTACTAACTTGAGATCTGCTAGTAGCTACTTATCAGGCCCGTCGTCCCTCGCGCGGCCTCGCGTGTGGTGCTAGGCGTCGTCGAGCTCCTGGAAGGACGTGGTCATCAGCGCTTGCTCGCGGTGTGCGTGCGAGGCGAGTAAGCGCTGCCCGAAGCTGTCCGTCGACCTGATGGGCCAACTCCCGGCGAGCGTACGGGCTCGTGAGAAGGAAGGTCGGAACACCCTCGAAGTCGGGCCCGCGACCAGGCTCAATCGTCTTGTCGGCGAGCACCGCTTCGGCGGGCGGTCGATACGCAAAGAGGATCAGACCTGGCCGCCAGGCTCGGATCTTGTCCCGCAGGCGGCCGACGCCTGCCGTGAGTTCGTCGCGCGTTAGGTCCGCGGCGGAGCGCGATGGCCGCTTCACCAAGTCAGTGAGGCCGTTGCCCGCCCGACGAAAAGCGTCGTCCTCTTGGCCTGGTTCCGCTCCCTCGAGGAGGCCGAGCCCTTGGAGACGAGCCCATAGCCGACGACCGTGTCGGCCCTGGTAGTAACGGCCGGCTGCGACCGAGTCCGGGGCAGGGTTGATCCCGATGAGGAGTACTCCGCCAGGCTCACACGCGATGTCTGGGAGGGTCGTCTCGCTCCTTGTCATATCCGATCTCCCGGGCTGCGCTTCCGGTAGGCCTCGCGGGCTCGCTCGTCGGCCGCCGATGCGCCGTAGCGGCTGAGCATCTGGCGGCTCTTCCAGCCGGCGAGGCGCATGAGGTCGCCCTCGTTGCCGCCGTCGGACAGCCACATGTGGGCGTACGTGTGGCGGAACTGGTGCGGGTGGAGCTTCGCGATCCCGGCCTGGTCGCCGCGACGTCGAAGGATCTGGAGAACGCCGCTATCCGTCAGGGCACCCCGCGGCGCGAGCCAGAGCTCCGGTCGCTCCGCGAATGGATGGGTGATCCTGACGCGCAGATAGCGGTCGAGCGCCTGGGCAGCCTTGCTGCCGAACGGACAGGCACGCGGACGACGGCCCTTGCCCATGACGATCGCGACCTGCTGGTCGAGGTCGACGTCGTCGACCTTCAGCCCGGCCAACTCGGCGCGGCGCATTCCGGTATCCAGCAACAGCCGGACGATCGCGGTGTCGCGGCGATCCTCGAAGCTCGGGCCCGAGCAGGCGTCGAAGATCGCCTTGAGCTCGGCCTCGCGGAGGACGGCCGGCGGCTCCTCGGGCACGATCGGCGGGCGCATCCGCTCCATCGGCGAGGTCTCGATCTCGTTCTCACCGAGGGCCCACTTGAAGAACGGCTGGAGGCTCCGGTAGGCGACCGACACGGTGGCCGGCCGCTGGCCGGCGTCCTGGAGCGCGACGACGAACGACTCGACGTGCTCGCGACGGATCGCCCGCAGCACTCGAGGCATCCCGCGCGAGGCGAGGAAGCGGCTGAACGACGCCAACGCTGCCAGGTACGTCTTGATCGTGGCCGGGCTCTTGTTGCCAGCCCGCAGGCTGAGCCGGTAGGAGTCGATCGCGGCGTCGATCGTCAGCCCGGTCGCAACAGCCCGGTCTTCGGGTACGATGCGTGTCGTGCGAGACGTCCTGGCCATCCGGAAAGGCTGCCTCTCTGCTCACGTTCGGCGCGAGCGCGCAGCGCATACTTTGACGCTGTCGCAAGCACGAAAGTCAGAGAATTATCCTCTCTGGAAGCGGTCCGGTCAAGGCGGATGACAGTTATCCGCTCTGGTTGAGCACGAATCGAGCGGGAGTAGCTCAGTTGGCAGAGCGTCAGCCTTCCAAGCTGAATGTCGCGGGTTCGACCCCCGTCTCCCGCTCCATCTCTACCCGATGGTCCCATTGGCGAATCCGCGAGTTCGCGTAGATTGAGGGACGTGGGCTTCGGGGGACCTCAGAGGCACGCTCCGCTCGGGTTGCTGATGCTGGTCGCCCTGGTGGGGTGCAGCTCCGGCCCGCTCCCCTCCTCGGCTCCACCGCCCACGACCTCCGAGGCAACAACGGCCACCTCGCCGACGGCCCGCGCGACGGTTGGCAACTCTCCGTCGGCGGATCCCACATCGACGTCGACGATCTCACCAACACCCACTCCCGCATCGACCCCGACCGTCCCACCGACCGTCGCGCCAACGCCGCGTCCGACGCCTCGTCCGACGCCTCGTCCGACACCCGCGCCGACGCCGGCTCCAACCCCGGTCGTGACGCCCACGGCAGCGACCGGCTGGGACCCGAACAGGATCTGGGTGCGGTTCGGCACCGTTGCCAACGTTCTCGGCCGGCCCCTGGCGGTCACGAATGCCGGCGACGGCAGCGGTCGCCTCTTCGTCGCCGAGCAGGGCGGCGCGGTCTACATCGTCAAGGGCGGATCGGTGACCTCGACCTTCCTTGACATCTCGGGGCAAGTCTCGGGCGGCAGCGAGCAGGGCCTCCTGGGGATCGCCTTCCACCCCGACTTCCCGGCCGACAACCGCGTCTTCGTCGACTACACGAACGCAGCCGGCGACACCGTCGTCAGCTCGTTCGAGGTTGATCCTGGGAGCCCCGACCTGGTCGTCCCGGGCAGCGAGGTCCAGGTCATCTCGATCGACCAACCCTATTCGAATCACAATGGCGGGGCGATCCAGTTCGGGCCGGACGGCTACCTCTATATCGCCCTCGGCGATGGCGGCGACGGCGGCGATCCCCAGGACCGGGCCCAGAACAAGGACAGCCTGCTGGGCAAGATCCTCCGCCTCGACGTCAGTCCGGCGACGGGCTACGCCATCCCGGGCTCCAACCCGTTCGTGGGCAAGTCCGGCGCCGACGAGATCTGGCACTTCGGCCTCCGCAACCCGTTCCGCTTCTCGTTCGACCGGTCGACCGGTGACATGTGGATCGGCGACGTCGGCCAGCGCGCGTGGGAGGAGATCGACGTCGCTCGTGCGGGTGTCGGCGGCCTCAACTTCGGCTGGGACGACATGGAGGGCAACCACTGCTATGAGCCGAGCTCCGGCTGCGCGACGGCCGGCCGGGTGCTGCCGGTCGTCGAGTACCCCCACGTGAACGGCCACTGCGCGGTCATCGGCGGCAACGTCTATCGCGGATCGGCCTACCCGCTCCTCAAGGGCGGCTACGTCTTCAGCGACGAGTGCACGGGCTACACCTGGGCCCTCGACGCCGCCGGGTCGGGGCCGCAGACGCTCGTCTTTGTCGAGGACGCCTCGGCCGGGATCGCCGGCTACGGCGAGGACGAGGCGGGGGAGCTCTACGCGGCCGATCTCGGCGGTCAGCTGTGGCGGGTCTCGGCCGTCGCCCGCTGATCGTCCCCCTCCGCGCCGGCCTCGACAATCGCGGCCGATTCGACGCCGGCGGCCCCCTCGACCGCGATCTCGCGGGCGATCTCGCGGGCGAGCCAGGCCCATAGGAGCCAGGCCCCGTACAGCCGCGGATAGGCGAGGAGCGCCAGCCAGCCATCGTCGAACAACGGACTGCGATAGGGCAGCGGTGCCGCGATGAGGGCGATCGCGAGTGCGAGCCAGGCCGTCCAGGCCGGCCCGATGGTCGTCGCCGCGGCGCAGCGGCCGAGCCCGACCGCGGCGGGCAGGAGCAGCAACGTGAAGGCGTATTCCTGGGCCACGTTGAGGGCCAGGACGCCGCCGGTCACTGCGAGGGCGGCGACCAGGTCGGCCCGACCGCGACGGGCAACGAGGACCGTGACCACGACGACCCAGACACTCACCGCGAGGCCTATTCCTCGGGCGACGAGGGGCAGGCTGGCGAGGCCGCCGGGATTCCATGTCGGATCGGTCGTGAGGAGGTGTCGCAGGAACCCGGCCGTCGACTGGTAGGCAGTCACCGCGAGGCTCGGGCGATCGGCGGTCAGGTCGTGCCAGGCGGTGGCGAAGAAGGCGCCCCAGCCGGCGGCCCCAGCGAAGCCGAGTGTCAGTGCCGCCAGCGCCGCGGCGGTCACGATGGCGGTGACGACGGTGCGACGTTGATCGGACCGTAGGAGCAGCACGACGAGCCATGGAAGCGCAGCGAGCTTCGCCGCGGCGGCGGCGCCGAGCGCCACGCCGGCGACGAGGCTCCCGCGAGCCCGCCCCCGGAGAATGGCCAGGAGGGCCGCCGCGTGGAGCGCGAGGAGCGGGACGTAGACCTGGCCCATCCGGAGGTCGACCTGGAGCGGGGTCCAGACGAGGACGAGGGCGAGGAGCCCGAGGGCGAGCGGCGGCGCCCGCAGGGCCGGGAGCGCGGCGACGAGGAACAGCCAGGTCACGATGACGAGCGCCACCTCGAGGACGAGCCAGCCGCGCCGGGCCGTCAGCAGGTCGAGGCCGGCGATCGGCACCAGGACGAGGCTGGTGACCGGCGGGTTCGGCCGGTAGATCTCGCCGACCCGGCCATCGGTGACGGCCAGCGTCTCGCGGGCAAACCAGGCGTCGTCGTAGACGCTCGGGCTCCAGCGTCCATCTGCGACGAGGCGGGCCGCCGTGAAGTAGCCGGGAAAGCCCTCCCGGACGTTGCCGGCGGCCCAGCCGACGGGCCCTGCGAGGAACGCGACCGCGGCCAGCCCGGCGAGGCCGGCCATGACCAGGGTCGAGCGGCCGGGGCCGACATTCGGGGGTCGGACCGCCGACATCGGTGGCGCCTGCGGACTGCGCCGGAGCGGCCAGCCCGGGCGGGCTGCTGGCTAGCCCTTGCGCTCGAGGATCGGCCTGGCGACGTCCGGCTTGTCGACGACGAAGGCGAACATCGCCCGGTCGCCCCAGCGACCGAGGAACAGGTGGCCGTAGATGTTGACCCCGGCGTCGGCGAGGGCGCGGGCGATCCGGGCCATCCCGCCGGGCTTGTCGTCGACCTCGGCCAGGATCGACTCGCCCTCGACGTAGACGTAGCCGCCGTCGTCGAGGACCTGCTTGGTCGTGGCGTCGTCCGCGGTGGTCATGATGACGTGGCCCGATTCGCCGATCCCGCCGCCCCCGATCGCCCGCAGGTCGACGCCGCGGGACGCCAGCTCCTCGGCGAGGACGGCCATCGCCCCGGGCTGGTTCTTCAGCTGGACGACGAACTGGTTGGCCATCGGGATCCTCCGCCAGCGGCGCGCCGGTATCGGCCGCCGAGGCGCAATCCTACCGCCCCGGCAGCGCCCCGCCGCGGCGCGGTGCCGCGTCCGCCTCGATACGATCGCGGCGATGCACCCCGCGCCCGACCCAGCGCCGCCCGGGCCCGGCCTTCGCGCGACGGCCGCCGATCTGTCGACGGCCGTTTCTGCCGCCCTCCGCGAGACCTCGCCGGGACACGAGCTGACGGTCGACATCGCCGGGCTGCCCTGGCGGGCGCTCGCCTGGGGCGACCCCGCCGACCCGCCGGTCGTCCTCGTTCACGGCGTCACCTCGAACGCGGAGACCTTCTGGCGGATGGGCCCCGCCGTTGCCGCGGCCGGGCGGCACGTCGTGGCCGTGGACCTGCCGGGCCATGGACGGACGGGCCACTGGCAGGGTCACTACCGGTTCCCGGACATGGCGGCCGACCTCGTGGCGTTCATCCGGGCCGGCCGGCTGGATGCGCCGGAGCTGGCAGTGCTCGGGCATTCGTGGGGCGGGATGGTCGCGGCGGCGCTCCCGATCGCCGGGCTGCGCCCCGCGACGCTGATCCTCATGGATCCGCCGGCTCTCCCGGTCGAGGCCCTCGAGTGGCTGACCCAGGACCCCCTCGAGCGCCACTACGCCTCGCTCGCCGAGGCCAGCGCGGCGATACGGGCGGCCAACCCGGGCTGGAGCGACGGTGATGTCGAGGCCAAGGCCCTTGGGCTCACGCAGTTCGATCCCGACGCCATCCTCGCCGTCCTCCTCGACAACGGCGACTGGGACGGCGGCCTCGGGGCCCTCGCGGACCCGGCCGCCCGGGACCTGTCCACGTGGCTCATCCGCGGCGACTACGGGGCGGGCGGCATGATCCCGGACGAGGCGGTCCCGGCCTTCGAGAAGCGGCTCGGGCTTGACCACGTGATCACGATCGCGGGTGCGCCCCATTCGCCGCAGCGGACCCACCCGGAGGCGACGGTCCTGGCGATCCTTCGCGCGCTCGGAGCGGTCGCTGCGTGACCCGGGTCAGGGGGGCGGGGGAAGGTATCGCTCGGCGGAAGCCAGGGCCGCATAGCCGGCCCCGCTGTAGCCGCCGACGACGAGCACGGAGCCATCCACCAGCAGCGTCGACGTGTGCCCGAAGCGGGGCTCGGCCATGCTTCCGGCGAGGGCCCACGTGCCCGTGACGGGATCGTAGATCTCGACCGAGCGGGCCCCCGCGTCGTCGGCTCCCCCACCACCGATCGCCATGACCCGACCATCGAGGAGTGCAGTGGCCGTGAACGACTGGCGCTGGAGAGCCATGCTCCCCGTGTCCTGCCACGTGCCCGTCGCAGGGTCGAAGACCTGGGCCGCGGCGAGGACCCCGTCGACCATCCCGATGCCGCCGCCCGGCGCGAGCACTCCGCCGCCCGGCAGCAAGGCGACGGGAAACCCGTGGCGCGGGAGGTTCATGCTCCCGGACTCGGTCCAGGTGTCGCCACTCGGGTCGTAGATCCAGGTCGTCGCCGACGCGTTGAAGGCGCCGAGGACGACGAGGACCCGCCCATCGGCGAGCGCGATACCGCCGGGACCGTAGATCGTCGCTCCCAGGCTCGCCACGGCGCTCCAGGCACCCGCCACGGGGTCATAGCGCTCCGCTGACAGCACGGCGTTCGGTTCGCTCCCGATCGTGTTCCCACCAATGACGAGGACCGCGCCGTCCGGCAGCAGAAAGGCCATGTGCCCGAGGCGACCGGCTGCCATGCTCCCGACGACACTCCACCGCCCCGTGACCGGGTCATACAGCTCGGCGGTGCCGGACGCGACCTCGTCGGCGATGCCGCCTCCCGCCACGAGCACCGTCCCATCGGCCAATCGCGTCGCGGTGTGGAAGGCGCGACCGACCGACATCGGTCCGGTCGCCGACCAGGTGCCGCGCCCGGGGTCGTACAGCTCGGCCGAGGTCCTGCCCAGGCGTTCCACGCTCAAGTGCATGGCGCCCTGTTCGTCGAGTCCCCCGACAACGAGGACCCTGCCGTCCGCGAGGAGCGTTGCCGTGTGGCCGGGGCGCGGCCCGGCGAGCGTCCCCGCTGACGTCCATCCGACGCCACCGACGACCGGCGACGGCGTGGGTGTGACTTCGGCTGTTGGTGATGCCGCCCCATCGGACGGCGGCGGCCCCGACGGTTGACTCGTTGCTGGGCCCGGCGTCGGGGACGGGGTGCCCGGCGCTGCGCCGCAGGCGGCGATGACAATGGCTATGACCAGGGCTGCCGTGGCCCCTGCGACCGAGGACCGCATCTGCTGACTCCGTCTGGCGTGTGCCATACGACGCACGACCGGACGGAATGCTTCGTCCGAGCCGTCAGCCTTTTGACAAGGATTTGAGCAGGGAGGCCGTTCGCGCCGCAGCGCCTGCGATCGTCGATCCGGCTCGCCTCAGCTCCGCTGCTCGCTTGTAGGCCGCCACGTAGGCCGGGGCCGAGCCGGTCCGCCAGTCGAAGTCGACGGCCATCCCGCGCACCAGGAGGGATTCCCAGGCGCCGCCGCCGGCCCGATAGCGGCGCCCGAACTCGCCGCAGGCCCAGCGGAGCCCCGCGGCCGTGGCATCCCGGAACACGAAGCCCGTGCCCGCACCGGGGTTGTCGTGCTCGTCGCGGACCGTGTCTCGAAGGCCGCCCGTCGCGTGGACGATCGGCGGTGTCCCGTAGCGAAGGGCGATCATCTGGCCGGTCCCGCAGGGCTCGAAGCGGGACGGCATGAGGAAGCCGTCGACGCCGGCGTAGACCCGGCGGGCCATGTCGCGATCGAAGCGCTCGATGAGCGCCACCGCTGCCGGCTGTGCCACCGCCAGCGCCCGGAGACCGCCCACGAGCTCGGCCGGTCCGGAGCCCTGGACGACGAGCCGGAATCCGTCGTCGAGGAGCGCCGGCGCCGCCTCGGCCAGGAGGTCGAAGCCCTTCTGCGGGTCGAGCCGCCCGATCATCCCGAGGATCGGCCCGCCGTCGGCGGGATCCATCCCGAGGCGGGTGAGGAGGTCGGCCCTGCAGGCGGCCTTGCCGGACCGGTCCTCGAGCGAATACGGTGCGGCAATCACGGCGTCTGAGGCGGGATCCCAGAGCTCGGTGTCGAGGCCGTTGAGGATCCCGAAGAAGCGGTCGCCCCGCGATCGGAGGACCGGGTCGAGGCCCATCCCGAAGGCCGGCGTGAGGGCCTCCGCGGCGAAGCCGGGGCTCACCGTGTTCACGAGATCCGCCCGCTCGATGGCCTCGCCCAGGAGATCGACGCCCACCGCGTCGGGGGCGAGGACGGACCTCCACTCCGGCCCCAGGTCGGCGATCCTCGCCCGGGGCGTCCAGCCGTGGTAGGCGAGGTTGTGGACGGTGAGGAGGATGGCCGGCCCGGCCACGCCCGGGCCTGCCCCCACGTAGCCGACCGTCGGGGCCGCGTGCCAGTCGTGGATATGGAGGACGTCGGGCGGCCGACCCTCCGCCTCGAGGGCGGCGAGCGCCGCGCGGCAGAACAGCCCGAAGCGGCCGGCGTTGTCGGGGAAGTCGCGGCCGGCCTCGTCGCCGTAGTAGCCGCCGGCACGGTCGAACGACGCGGGGTGGTCGACGAGGCGGAGACGGTAGCCGTCGCCCTCGACGTCGACGATCCGGACGATCGTCATCGCCCGGCGTCCGGCCGCGGGATGGGCGACCTCGATCGTCCGCTCGCCGGTCACCCTCTCGGGCGGCACGCGGACGGCCCGGTAGCGGGGCAGGAAGACGTCGACCGGGAGCTCGAGCTCGGCGCCGCCGACCTGGCCGAGCGCCCGGGCAAGGGCATCGACCACGTCGGCCAGGCCACCCGTCTTGGCCCACGGCTCACACTCGGCGGCGAGCAACGCGATGCGCATCGGCACAGGGTCATGGTATCGGCCGCCGCTCGCAGCCGGCGCGAGCGGGGAGGCGGCGAATCGGCGCTTCACAGGGTGTCTAAACCGGTACAATGCCGCGCGCATGGATCCCCTCGTCCGCGTCCCGTCGGCGCCGTCGACCATCATCCGCGTACCGCCGAGCCTGGAGGGCCTGCAGCGCCTCGCCTACAACCTGTGGTGGTCGTGGCACCCCGAGGCCCGGGCGCTCTTCGCCCGCCTCGATCCGTTCACCTGGGGCCGGACCCACAGCCCGATCCCGGTCCTGGCCGGGACCATCCGCTGGCCGGAGTTCCTCGACAGCTCCGACTACATGGCCGAGTACGCCGAGGTCATCGGGGACTTCGATCGCTACCTGGCCAACGGGCGCGATCACTGGTTCCACCGCCAGCACGCCAGCGAGCTGCCCGGCCCGATCGCCTATTTCTGCGCCGAGTACGGGCTCCACGAGACGCTCGGGATCTACTCCGGCGGCCTGGGCGTGCTCGCCGGCGACCACCTCAAGACGGCCAGCGACATGGCCCTGCCCCTCGTCGGCGTGGGCCTCCTCTACCGACGCGGCTACTTCCGCCAGACAATCGATGCCGACGGCCACCAGGAGCACGCCTACCCAAACTACGACCTCGGTCGCCTGCCCATCCTGCGGGCCCTCGACCGCGAGGGCGAGCGCCTGACCGTCACGGTGGAGCTGCCCGGTCGCGACGTCCGGGCCGACGTCTGGACGGCCCAGGTCGGCCGGGTCCCGGTCCTGCTCCTCGACACGGACACGCCCGAGAACGACGAGGGCGATCGGCCGATCACCCACCAGCTCTACGTCCGGGGCCGGGAGATGCGCCTCCACCAGGAGCTCATCCTCGGGGTCGGCGGCGTCCGGGCGATTCGGGCCCTCGGGCTGGAGCCGGCGGTCTGGCACCTCAACGAG
>Ga0209431_10005244_pt1 | contig 10111 bp, 10 predicted proteins | sample RifCSP13_3_FD_184021 | JGI IMG/M metagenome (GOLD analysis project Ga0209431, IMG submission 184021) | Soil microbial communities from Rifle, Colorado - Rifle CSP2_sed 13_3 (SPAdes) (version 2) | ecosystem: Environmental > Terrestrial > Deep subsurface > Rock core/Sediment | place: Rifle... | reverse complement strand
CCATGCCTCCCGCCGGTGGTGCAGGAACTCACGCTGGCCTCCCCAATTCCAGGCCACAACCGGTACCCCAGCCGCTAGAGCCTCTAATGTGCCAATGCCGAACGTCTCGCGAGTCGTACAGAGGTAGACTACCGCTTCCTCAAGTTCCTTCTTGACAGCTTCAAATGGAAGTTTGCCCGTGATAGTCAGATTGAAGCTAGGCTCGCCGAAGGTCGAACGGAAGAGGATATCGGGCAAGAGAGCAGCCACATCCTGGACAGGCTTGGGGTCACAAACGGGGTCGGGCCGCGTCTTATTCCAGAGGACATAACCGGCAGAGGGCCTGGGCATCCACTCCTCCAAGCTAACCCCATGATTCACAACCTCTACCAGCCGTAAGGTATGACGGCGAATCGCCTGCGCCACCCATTCTGAGGGTGCCGTGACGGCACTGCTCTGCCGGATCGTCTCCATGACCATCGTATTGGCCTTGAGAGCCCACTCTGCCCATTCATATTCTGACCAGTAGAGGCCATGACAATGCGCCACCATCGGCTTGCGAGGGTACTGTTTCAGGAGAGAATCGGGGGCGGCAATGTGGACCGCCAGAAGGTCGGCATCCTCCGGCAGGTCTACAATCTGAATGTCAGCAACTTTAGGAAGCAAGTCATGCTGTAGTTCGACAATGCGCCGAACTCCGCCATCACCCTCATCCTTCTCCGCAAAAGTCGGCCAGATATAGACCTTCATGCTACCCCCACGCGCTGATCAGTCCGTGCTTGAACTGTGCCAATATGAGCGAAAAGATCACCCCATGGATAAACTAGATCGATAGGCCAGACTACTCCTTCCCGAGCTTCTCGTCTCTGGGCTATTAGGAATTCAGTTGTGCCAGGGTCTAGGCCAGGATTCTCATGCCACGGGCCAACTCTTCGCTGCCAGTTCCTTGTTTCAAGACGTGGGTGCCCTGACCAAACATGCGGCTCAGCAGAGTCAGGGTCTAGAAGGAGCCATCGATGTCCAGCGCTTAACACAAACTTACCTCTGAGCTCCTGGGTAAACCCAATATAGCCAAGCCTGACACAGCCGAATTGCTCTTCCTGTAACGCCTCTATAAGAGGCATAAGAGAGAAGGGGCGAAGCGTTCGCCAATCATCCTCGAGAGGAAGAATGATGTCTGCAAACAAGTGCACTGTTTGAAGAGCCAGGTTGTAATTAGCCCCATAACCCCGACGTTCTGAATTCGTCACCGAGATACCCTGTACGCGACTATACCCTCCGGCAAGCTCAAATAAAGCTGCTCGGTGGGCTTCGCTACTGCCGTCATCAGCAATATGTACTGAGAGCGGCTCGGGGCACTCGAGAAGATCAAGGGCACTACGGAGCGTCTCCAGAGCATAGTCTGTACGTTCGTAGGTTAACAACAGAATGCAGAGCTTCATCGTCTCTTGAACACCATTGCATTCTCAGGTAACCAGAAAAGTGGCCCAGCAGCCCAGACCCAGATACTGCGGAGACGTTCGGTCAGAACAGGGTCGCCAACTAGTCCCGCTGCATACAATTTATCATCCCACCACCGCTTGGGTTGGCAATTAATATGTCCTCCGCCATCTTGCCCCGGTTGCGCTGCCGTGAAGATAAGATGACCATCAATAGTTAAGTGGTCTGCAAGACTCTGCGCCAGGACCGGAGCGCTCTCTTCAGGTAGATGCTCTCCAACTTCCCAACAGAGGATGAGATCGTAAGCCAACACTAATTTCAGAGGCTCACGAAGATCGTGAGTAATGATTGAGCCATTCCCAAGACCAAGAGGCCACATCTCAATCCCAGCAGCTTCTATGCCTAACAATGATGAAAGACTGATTAGAGTGCCATCACCACAGCCCACATCAAGTAATCTGCGTGGGCGCCCAAAGAGTGCTAGCACCGTATAAAAACAGCGATGCTTCCATTCCTCCTCTTTGGCAAAGATTTCAGCCATCCGCTTAGGTCGATAGAGCTCTGGATCAAAGGTTGAGATCACTTTACCTTCTCTAAGGTGGACTCTCTCTACCTACCCAGCCAGCAGCAACTAATCCTATTCACGCTATCATCCTCCCCCATTGGGGCTGCTTCCAGAGCTTCGTCACTAATCCTCGAGTTTCACCAATAACTCCAAGCCACGGGCCTGCATTAGCTGTCTCCGTTTGTGTATGAACGCGGTAGTTATAGAGTGGTCGGCCATTAGCTACTTTCACAAGCCGGTCAGGGAAATGAGTTAGCAAGATAGAAACCAGAGCGGCATCTCCAGCTCCGCTAGTAGCCTCTATTGGGAACCCTCCTACCATCCGCCAGAGACCCTTTGTCACCATCGCCCCTAAGAATGGTAGAGCTTGACCTTCGCGCCCATCTGAGTATCTACACCCTACCCAATAGTAGGCATCCTCCCGCTTATTTTGTTGCCATGCTGCGATGCAGAGATGAAGACAATCGGCGTCAATTGTGTCATCACAACTAAGCAAGAAAACTAGATCGCTTTCAGCGAGTGCTACCCCGCAATTGAAAGCTCCTACTCCTCCCAGGCGCCAAGGAGCACGCCAGAGCGTGACTCCATTTCCCTGGGAGGAGAGCCCAGCCATGTCATCAATCAAGAGTATCTGAGAAGCTGGGTGCGACTGCTTCTTAACCGACTCAATCGCCTCCCCCAACCACTGCTTGTAGAAGGCATAGGGACCCACCGGGATAACAACCGAAACGGCGGCGTCAGACAAGTTCTAGCTCTCCATTACCCGCACTTCCGTGCAGTCATGGGCTGGGCAAAGTTTGATCCAGAATGGGTTGACTCTTTCCCGTTCTAAGTCCTCGCACATCTGTTGATATTTAGCGAGAATGATAGTGCAGCCTTCGGAACAGGCGAGATTGGCTCGGTCGCCGTGAGCTATCCTAGGTGCCGGGTCTGGTAGGTCTCTCCCACAAAGGCAACAGGTGTCGCCATGCGAGTGCTGATGCTCTTGGTTGACTGGGACAGCTATTACCGAGACACTTACGGTTACGGTTCGACATGTCATAGTTCTAGCTCCATCTCTACTGGCCCATCGCCATCCCACGCCTTGATGCTGAACCCGAAACGGATGTATAGGTGTATAGCCGCAGAACTGTTATCCTTCACGAGCAGATGGAGTCGCTTAGTCCCGAGCTCTTTAGCCTCGGCAATAGCAGTCTCCAGCGCTAGCTTTCCAAGCCCGCGATACTGGTATTCTGGAGCAATCATAAAGCGACCAAACTCCATCGCGTGGCCATCGAACTTATAGAGAGCAAAGGTTCCTGCTCTCCGACCATCAAGCTCAAGCATCCAGGTCTGAGAGTCGGCGAGCAACTCCATTGTCTTCTCAACCGTCGCCGGGCGAGGGTTAAGAAAATGCACAGCGAGCTGATTGCGAAGAGCCACAAGGAACTCCACATCGGTGAGTGTAGCCCTCCGCACGCTACGGGCGGAAACTTCTGATACCATCAACTACTCTCTCAATCCCCCCATGCAGGAGCCCAACATAGGAAGGCAACGTCACCAACTGCGTCCAGACTCGCTCGGTGACCGGCACTTCAGCCTTGTAGTCTCTGAAAATTGGGTAGTGGTGGATCGGTTCATAGTGGACCGTGGTTGAGATACCTCGCTCACCTAGGTGCCTCATCAACCTATCCCGCAACGGAGTTTTGACAGTGTACTCTTGCCAGCTAGGCTCCGTCCCCAGCCGAGCTTTCGGCAACTGAAGCCAATCGAGATCAGCCAGCGTCGTCGAGTAAACTTCTGCAATGCGCCGCTTCTCAGCAAGGGCCGTCTCAAACCCCTTCCATTGATCTAGAGCGAGTGCGGCCGTAAGATCATTGGCCCTGTACTTGTAGCCCTCCTGCTGCACCTGATACTGCCAGGCGTAGCCCTCAGAGGTTCTATCCCAGGTACTCTTGGAGATACCACACCAGGCCAAGGCCAGGGCTTCTTCCCGCACGGCCTTATCTTGGAGAACAAGCATCCCGCCATCACCGATTGGGAGAATCTTCGTGGCCTGGAAACTGAAGCAGCCGATACCTCGTGTGCCAACATGGGTGCCATCTTCAAAGGTCCCCAAGGCATGAGCGCAGTCTTCAATCAGGAGGCACCGCTCGAGCCCCAATAGATCAGCGGCTTGCCCTCCCAGGTGCACCCCGATAAGAACATCCTCCTCGAATCGAAGCTTCCGCAAAGCATCCTCGGCGTCCATACAAAGATCGTCTTCACGCACGTCAACAAAGACTGGCTCAAGCCCTTCATGTAAAGCCGCTAGTCCTGTAGAGACGAAAGTCAGAGAGGGCAGCAGGACTCGGCGTGACTTGTTTAGAAGTTTGACCGCTAGGTGAAGAGCAGCAGTACAACTGTTGAGCATGATACAACGGTCAGGTTCAACGCCTAGATATTCAGCGAACTCAGTCTCGAATCGCTCTACTTGCTGCCCTGTCCCCCACCAGGAGGAGCCCAAAGTCTTCAGCAACGTACGCGGTTCTGAAAGGAGCTTTGGCCTGAAGACTGGAATCGGCGGGTTCATCTGCGTTCCAAGCCTACTCCACAGACCCACTCAAGGAGTTGCTTTACCTCTACCTGCCAACTCCCCGAGCAAAGCTTCGCTATGTCTTCTAGGAATAGGGACATGCTCCAGGAGTTATCGGGGAAGGCCTGCCCAACATACTTAGTCTCGCTGTAATGATGTTCTAGGCCATCATGAAACCCGTCCACAATGAAGATGCGGTCTCCGCTCAGGCGGACAAGCTCTGGCAGGACTTTGAGCACGTCCACATATGGCATATGGCGTAGGACCTGATTACAGAGCACCGTGTCGAAACAAGCCGCTGGATAAGGGAGTCCTTTTGTAATGTCATACCGCGCCAGAGCTCCCAGCCTGGTAACGCGTGTCCGTGCGATACACAGCATCTCCTCAGACCAATCAACTCCGTAGTACACATAGGCCGACAGCAGTGGAGCCATGCGCGCGCTCCCACAGCCCACATCAAGTAGATCGAGTTTGCCCTCCTTCGGCGGCCCAATCCACTCAGCCAGTACCTTTCGGAACTGCACTTCGTTAGCCGCTTCCCAGACTTCGTCGATACCTTGGGCAACCCCTGATGCATCCCAAGTAATCATCATCACACCAAGACTGCGTCCTCTATCATGGCCTGCATCTCATCTGGTGTAATCCAGCGATTGGGGTACTGGCTGGAGTAAGACCAGGGCTCTTTACCATCGCCCTCCCCCTGCTCTGTAGGTGGGTAGAGGTAGCACAAGTCCCCGAAATCAACTGTCCTGGCAGACTCCTGATAGTCGATGAGGCGCTCGTGGAGTTTCTCACCGGGACGGATACCTATCCGCTCAATGGGAGCGCCCTTCGCTATCAGGAGCGCCAGGTCCAAGATGCGCATAGAAGCGCACTTCGGCACAATAACAGAACCAACATAGGCGGGATGAGGCAACCGTATCGGCTCTGGCTGGATGGTATTAGCAATCAGTTCCACAGCCTCCTCTGCCGAGAGCCAGAAACGCGTCATCCTATCATCGGTGATTGTGAGCTGCCCGGCCTCTTTAAGCTGCTGCTGGAAAAGAGGGATCACTGAGCCGGTTGATCCAACAACATTACCGTAGCGTACAACTCGAAACCTTGTACCAAACTTGGCATCGATCTGGGCATAGAGACGCTCCATAAGGGCCTTTGACATCCCATAGGCATTGACCGGCAGGACCGCCTTATCCGTGCTGATACCGACAACTGTCTCCACCCCGGCACGGATCGCTGCCCGAGCCACATTACGGGAGCCTTCCACATTGACAGCAATCGTCTCATCAACATTCTTCTCGGCCTCTGGGATGTATTTCAGGGCTGCCGCGTGAATGATGGTCTGCTGCCCCTTGAATGTCTCCAACAGACGGTCGATGTCGCGTACATCGCCCAGGACACAGTTCACACCCGGCCATCGCTGCTTGAGTTTGACCTGCTTCTCCTCATCACGGGAGAGCACGATGAACTCACAAGGCCAGGACTCCCGGTGGGCTCGTCTCAAGATGGCCCGACCCAGAAAGCCCGCCCCGCCGGTGATTAGGACTTTACCTTGGAGCAACTACCCTCCCTGTTTTTGAAGCAGGGGAGACTGAAAGTGACCTGCGGCGGGGCGAGGGCATCCTTCCAGTCTCCCCTATCTTCATAGCTTGACCACTACTCTACTTTCGCTGTTGCCTCGGAAACTATGCGGCATTCCAAATAGAGTAGTAGCTTGGCCCAGGTCGGCTCGTCCGCCCGCCATCCACGAAGTACGGGTCACTCGGGAAGGCGTCGCGGTCGTGCTGTGTCGGGCAGTAGACTACGTTCTGGAGTCTACCTGCGAGCCAGGGCGTCCGAATGACGAGCCTCGGCTCTACCTTCGACTGCCAGACAACGCACTGGTTAGCCTGGCGAATCCAGGTGAGGAAAGCACCCTCTACTCGCGCCAGCACCAAGTTACTCAGGGCTGAAGCGAGACTAGGGTTCGTATAGTCGAAGTACTCCAGGTAGGTTACTGCTCGACCACCTACCACAGACATCGGGATGAGGTAGATGTCGGAACCGAAGCACCCAGAAGGCACACTGCCGTTGATGGTGTTTGTGTCCTCTGCGATGCCATCATCAATGATGACTTCAATGCGCTCCCCTTCCAGTAGGAGATAACGCCCGGCCCGCATCTCATCCCGCATCCTGATCTGTTCTGCGCCCTGAATCTGCACCTGCTCGTTGCCGGAGACCTGGCAGCGGTAGGTGAGGTAGGAGCAGGGCCAACAGGCTGTGATCTCGTGGAAGAGCTGAGAGCGCATGGCAAACACCCAACGGACAGGCATTACCCCAGTGCGCTCGGCAAGCTCCTTCACAAACCGATACATCGACGCCAGCGCATCGACCAGAGCATCACAGTTACTATCGATGCGTGCGTAACTGAAGTTCTTGAGATCACTGTCGAGGCTGGGACAAGACTGGTTGTTCTCGGCGTCAACATAGCCTGTGTTAATCAGGACATCGAAGCCCGTCATCTCCTTGTAGCCCCCACCAGCAGCATTATTGGCTGGCGAGCCGATCCACAACTGCCGCGAGAGAAGGCGGTGGAAGGAGACGTTTCTCTCCCAGAACTTGCGAGACACTTCATTCTGGAAGAGATCGCCCGGCGTCTCGGGGTTGAGAGCGCCGGCGGCGAAGATACCGGACTGGTGGATAGGGCTGCCCACCAAGGCCAGGTCCATCGGGTCGGCGCGGTCATTGAGCTGCCCCAGACGGTTGAGTTCCAGCTCGCCAGTAGCTCGCTCGTACCGACCAAAGACCGATGTGACCAGGCAAGCCTTCATCAGCCCAGCAGTCGGGGCGTTGTCACAGACCTCTGACTTCTCGCTGCCAGTGTCTGCCTGCACGCCCGTGATGGTGTAGTAGGTGGGGTTGGTGAACCGAGAGGCCATCGTGGGCAACTGACCCAAGATGCCCCTATTGCCTACTGTCGTGTGGAAGAGGACCGGATCGACGCCGGGGAACGACAGATTACCGCCGGGGCCATGAGAGTACCCGACAGAGATCGGCGTCCCTGAGGCGTCGTGCTTGAAACCGATACCGTACGTCTTGGCATGATACCTCGACAATGCCGGAGCGAGGGCCTCAGCCAAGGCGTCGAGGACGTTTGGACTAGCCACTCTTGGCACCTCCTAGAACTGTGATTAGGTCTTCGACGTAGGGCTTGGCCGGATGGCCGTCCCCATCTCCGGCACCTTCAAGTGCCTTTCCGAGCTCACTGTCCTTGTCCACAATGGTGTCGGCACTTGTAGACGCAGCCTGACCGACAGAGCGGGCACGGGGGTAGAAGAGGTTCACGACCTTCTCATCGTCGCTCTTCTGGAGAGCAGCAAGAGCCGTCTCCTGAGCGGTGATCTTCTCCCCCTGCTCCTTCTGTCCAGTCTGGAGCTCGGTAAGCTGGCTCTGTAGGCCAGTGATGGTCTCGGCCAAGGGCTTGATCGCCTCAACGACCACCCCCTTGAGCTGTTCCAGAGCAACTGGCGCATCTGAGCCATCAGCAGAGTCCTCCTCTGCATCACTTACAGCTTCTTCCTTGCCCTTCTCAAGTAGGGCCGTCTGGAGCCCTTGGAGAGCCGTTTCAAGCTGGGCCTTCACAGCAGGATCGCTGACAGAAGCAATCGCATCTACCAGACCCTGTGCCTTCTCACCCAGCGCCTTGAAAGCAACCTCTCCCTCAAGCTCCTTAGTCTGAGTCTCAGCAGTCATAATTACCTCCTTTGCCAAGTCCTCACCTAGAACCTTGTCAAGGAATGCCTTCTTCTTCTCTTCCACTTTGCCTCCTATGGTTTTGAACATCGTCCAGGAATTAGCTACAGCCGCCTTGGGCGCTACCGAACGCTCAATGAACTGTAGCCAGTCATAGACTTTGTCACCCCGGTCGGCCTTCTCGTAACGGTAGCCTATGGAAACACCATGCTCATCTTCTGCTTCCTCGAAATATTCTGCCGCCTTTCTGCCCCGCGCAGTATCGTCGAAGGTCCCAGACTCTACGAGGAACCTACCGACTACATCCTGAAAGTCACACGTCCCTATATCAGCGCCAGGCACATGATAGAGTCGGAGTGGACCGCGTTCGCCACTCTTATCAGCTTCGGCCACTGCCTCCTTCAGCGCCTTGGTGGTGAAGATTTCACCCTCCCTGTCTTTGAAAGCGTTGGAGGAGAAGGCTAGCCAGCGCAGGGCACCTGCTTTATCGCGGAAGACCTTGAAACTACTCTCGGCCTTCTCCATCATCAGCCGCTTCGTTGGCTTCATACGCTCTTCATCGCCATCGCCACCTTTGTTCTCATCGTCATCGTGATAACTGGCCCAGCCGAGGAGCTTGGTAAGTGTCGCCACGGCAGACTTCACCTGGTCCACCCAACTCCTGTTTAATCGCTTGCCCTCCTTCTCATCAAGTTCTTCTTTCTCCTCTTCCGCCTGCTCTTCCTCCCGCGTTCCCATCGCCATCGCAGTAGCACTCTTCGCCACTCGCGACCGGAAGTCCGAGGCCGCCTTCTCAACCGCATCGGCCTTATCAGAGTCGGACATCTCGTCATCCGCGACGATATTGTCCTGAACAGCACGGAACTGAGAGTAGAGCTCATCCAGGTTCATACGAGACTGCATCGCCCCCTTCCAGGCATCGATAGCCGCGAAAGAGGTCGCACCCCCATAGGCCATCACCGGCATCGGGCCGTGGCCCTCATCACAATTCTTCTCATCCAAGCTCTTCACCTTTGCCTTGACTGCATCCAACCGGTCACGCAAGTTCTTTTTCTGGGCATCGTCTACGCCCTCGATCTTCCCGATGGCAGCATTGATCTTCCCAATGACCTCCGCCTTGCGAGTGCCTAAGTCCACCTGCTGCCCACGGAAGCCGCCCGGCTGGAGGGCCGTGATGGCTCTAGCAACCTGAGCCACTGTGAAGTTACCCGAACTACCTTCTGCCAGCCTTAGCTTCCAGAGATTAGGGCTCTGCGGGTCTGGCACATCAGCGTAGTCAGAGGCTACAAACTCAGTGCCGCCCTCTGTCTTAGTAACGGCCTTCTCTTCAAGACCTATGTCCATTTCTAGCTCCTTTACGTTATGCTCTGTCTGCCAGGCTCTAGCCTTAGCGACTGTCCAGTCATCCTCCTTAGGGAAGCGGAGAGCCTGGATAGTCATCGTGTCCTGCCCTTCCAGCCGCCCCATAATGGCGAAGACCCGAGGCTTGGCGGGCTTCAGAGGCACCCGGCGGAAGGAGCCATCCTGGAAGCCATCAGGGTCTCTCACACGATTACGTATCTCGTTTTCCGTCTCTTCCCAGGGCATCTTTACACCGCCAGCATGTGGTCGAAGCTCTCATCTCTTCGCAACAGATTCCTGGCCTTGAGCACTATCTGATGCCTCGCCTGCCGCTGGTTTTCTGGATCGGCGCCAAGTACCCGACCAAAAGGCAAGAAAGGGAACTGCCGTTCCTCCTGGCAAAACTTGCAAACGCCAAAGTTTGTCGAGTTGATGAGCCAGTGGTGAGTACAGGTGCTCATCTCTTCCCCGCAATTATCAGCTTCAAGAAAGGAACATGCTTC
>Ga0209431_10005241_pt1 | contig 10113 bp, 8 predicted proteins | sample RifCSP13_3_FD_184021 | JGI IMG/M metagenome (GOLD analysis project Ga0209431, IMG submission 184021) | Soil microbial communities from Rifle, Colorado - Rifle CSP2_sed 13_3 (SPAdes) (version 2) | ecosystem: Environmental > Terrestrial > Deep subsurface > Rock core/Sediment | place: Rifle... | reverse complement strand
GTCGCGCCGCCCTTCGGTTTCACAAAGTAGATCACGACTTCAGGTGGATCGACCTCGAGAGCGACGCCCGGATCTCGCCCGAACTCGAAATGAGCATCGACGTCGAATACCGGCTCAACGAATGTCCTCTCCACTTCGCCGCGTATACCCCCATCGAGGTAAGCGACGGCCAACATGTAGTTCTGTTTCAGGACGTCTTCCGTCACACCAAAGTCCGACGGCTGCAGGCCGACGAGCGCCGCGCCGCCGCCTTTTCCGTTCCCCCGATTCCGCATTTGGATCAGCGATTGCAGCAGATGCCGGCCGGCGATCGGAATGCTGGAGGCGATTCCGATGACGCCGCAGCCGCCTTCCGCCTCGGCCTTGCGCAGGCCGAGTTTCTCGCCGGCAGGTGCCAGGCCGGAGCGCGCAACTAGCAGCAGCCTGACCATCTCGTCGCGGTTCATACTACCCTCCCTGCCTCGGCCGGTCGTTCGGCTCGCTGATCCTCGGCCGCGTAAACCAGCAGATCGGTCCGGCCTCTCAAATCCTTGACGTCTCTCAGCCCGACGCTGCGCAGGATCTCCCTCAATCGTGTCTGGTAAGAAGTGTAGAGATTGCTGATCCGCTCTGCCCCCCATTCCGGATCGACCAGGAGAGACAATTCCGGGTCAGTTGTCGTCAGCCCGAACGGGCAGCCGCGACCCCTCTCGCAGTTGGCACAGCGGGTACACCCCAGGGCCACCAGCTCGCTCGTCCCCAGCACGGCTCCGTCGGCCCCGAGAGCGATGGCCTTGGCAATATCGTCCGCTGTCCGGATGCCGCCGCTGGCCATGACGACAATCTCATCCCGGATTCCCTCCGCCACGAGATAGCGATGCACCTTCGGGATGGCGAACTCGATCGGCATGGCGATGTTCTTCTTGGCGATTTCCGGCGCTGCCCCGGTCCCTCCGTAAGAACCATCGATGTGCAGGATGTGGGCGCCAGCGTAATAACTTCCCACAGCGACCATATCGACGTCGGTCGGCGTGGACACCTTGACCGACACCAGGGCCTCCGGGTTCATAGCCTTGACCCAATCCACGTGTTTTCGATGATCTTCCACGGAATACACACTGTGGAATGGGAAGGGTGAGAACAGACTGACCCACGGGACGGATTCACGCATCTTGGCCACGGCCACAGTAGTCTTGTCCCCCAGCAGGTGGCCGCCGAGCCCCGGCTTCGCCCCTTGCGCGTACTTGAACTCGACGATGCGCGCTAGCTGGATCGTCTCTTCGCGTACCCCGAACATTCCGGTTGCGATCTGGGTGATGACGTGATCGTGATACGGGAAGAGCGATCCCGGATAGCCTCCCTCACCGGTTGAGGTGAAGGTGTTCCAACGCTTGGCGGCCATCGCCCGGGCAAGCATGACTTGTTCGCTCACCGATCCGTAAGACATCCCGGCTCCGTACCAAGGGATCGGGATCTCTATGCGAGCATCCGTCGACCGGCGGTTGATCGGGATGCTTGTCTCGACCAGCTCCGCTTCTGGCAGCCGCTGCGACTCGGGCAGCTCGGCGAAACCAAGCAGGTCGAACCCGCCCCCCGACCTTCCGCGCATGGTTTCCATATCCCCGCCGGGTGCGCGCCCGTTCTCGGCCTGGAACCAGTTGGACAGGATCAGGTCCGCCGTCCAACGCGAATCGCCCAACGCCGGCGGCACCCTTCCCGAGGTCGGCCAGACATGGAAACCGCGGTGCAAGGTCTCAATGTGTTTTTCGGCGAGCGCACTCAAGGGGTCCTTAGCCATGTCAAGCCTCCGGGAAGCCCGGGATCCCGGCGAAAGCTTCGCGTTCAAGATCCACGGCGAGCATGGCCCGCCCCAACTCGCCCCTCAGACGACGGACCTCGCGTAAGCCCATCGCACCCAGCACTTCCAGGAGCTGATCTCGCCATGAGCCTGCGAGATTGACGAGCCTCTGCTCCTTCCACCCCGGTGGAGTATCCGGCAGATCCACCCTCGCCTCCGTCCGAGTCTCACAAGAACCTATGAAGCTCGCCTGCCAGGCAATGAGCAGGGGCGTGTCAAGTGCGACGGCGTCGAGCCCGCAGATGATCGCCTTTGCGACATGCTCGGCAGCGATGATCCCCCCGCTCCCAATGAGGGTCATTTGCTCTCTCACACCCATCTCAACCAGCGCTCCGTGGACCTTGCGGAGGAGATCCATAGCGAACTGCCTTTCGCTCATCCCGTGATAGTTGGCCGCCAGATGGATCACACGCACTCCGGCTGTTACGAGTGGCGCTGGGTCAGTCCCGAGGGGGATCCGAACGCCGAGAATACATGTAGGCCATCGTTCCCGCAGGCTTGCGAAGGCCGCGGGATCCCAACCGTCCAGTTCAAACATCCGTGGCGGCGTCTGGATTGATGCGAGGGAGCCTACATCGGCGGGCGTCACAAGAGGCACAACAGCCTGCGGGAGACGAGATCGATCCTCCAACATACCCCAGGGGACGATGGCCAGCGTTTCCAGCTTCTCCGCGGCCCGGACAATGACCCGATAGAGCGCTCGGCTCTCAACCGAATGGGGCAACGGATCGATGAGCATCGGGATCTGGATCGTCTCTACCCGAGGTTCTTCGCCGCTGGAACGAGCATGCTCATCTAAACTCAAGAACCTCGGGCGCGAGCCTATGTCGACAGCCGTCGAAATGAACTCCCGCCCGTGAATCCCATCGCGCGTGGGGCGCACGATCTCGGACATGTCCGTCCACATCCCATCCCAGCCTTGGCCGCTGAAGACACCTCGGTAGCCTGCTCCTCGAACCGGGACGCGGCCTGTCGCCGCTTCGTACAGAACGGTGTCGACGTCGTCAGGAGTGAAATAAGAATCGCCGAGCTGCAGACGGGCCGGGTTCGGACGCACTTCCACCATGTCCGGGTATTCAACCGTACAGCGAAGACAGCCGACGCATTTCTTGGGACGGGGCGCAAAGCCTCCAACGGGACCCGAGAACACGCCGTAGACGCAAGGGCGGCTGAGCACAAGGCGCATATCCCCGCGGTAGTGGAGTACCTCGCGGACCAGGAGGCTGGCCAGGCCGATGCGATCGACGTGAACGAGGAAACGGGGAGGGTGAGGTGCGAGATCGGGTGCTGGCTCGATGTGAACGCGGAATCGTTCGTAAGCGCTCATCCGCTCCTCCACTCATTGGGCCAACAATAAAACAAGGCACGCCGGGCGTGCCTGAGAGGATAAGCCATCCTCATCACCGCCCTTCCATGATACAAGCCGTCAGACGGCTTGGCCACTGCATCCGCCGTTGGCCGGTCCGTCGCCGGACCGTTTTAGGCCAATGCTTGCCTGGAAGGGAGAGGGGAGCCTGTGACTGGCTCCGGAGGCATCCGCTGATGCTTCGATTTTCCCCCGGATACTCCGGGGTTAGCCTCGCCCGCCGGCGAGGAACCTCCACCTCGTAGTCTCAGCCAAAGGGCTGAGACCCATACGCTGATCTCCCGTATTCAGTTGTAGATTTCTTCGACCCGGTACTCGCTGGATTTTAGCAAATGGCTCTTCCGGCGTCAAGCACCTTGTGATCTGGAGGGGCTTCGGGTGGAGCTCCGCCTTATCGGGGGCCCACACCGTTCACCGCCGGGCAACTCGCCCCATCTTGAACAGCCGACGGCAGGGGCTCATCAATCGTCGAGCCGCGTGACATACAACGCCGCCGCGAGCTCCGAACCAAGGACGCACTCCTCGCGGCCGATTCGCACTCGCATGGCGCCGCCAAACGGGGCCCGCGCCTCGACCCTCACCCTGGCCTCGGGGACAAGACCGACCTTGGCCAGATACTGAAGCCTGTCCGCGTCGCGCGTGCGCACCCGGCTGACGAGCACATCCTCACCCTCGGCAATCTCCCCAAGAGGTACATCATCCACGACGGGCATCTCACCGTCGGGTGTGGGGATTGGTTCGCCGTGAGGACAACGGCGGGGGTAGCCGGCCTTCTCATCCATCCGCTGCACGAAGGCCTCGTCGGCGATCTCCGCCAGCGCGTCGGCCAAATCATGAGCCTCGTGCCACCCGTATCCCATCACATTTACGAGGAAGGCCTCCGCCAATCGATGGTACCGGATTGTCCGGAGACCCTCTCGCCTTCCGGTCGTCGTAAGTCGTATTCCACGGTAGTGCGCCCGATCCACCAGCCCCATCTGAGTCAAACGCCGACCCATGCGAGAGACCGCGGGAACCGAGACGTCCATCGCCTCGGCCAGCGATGACGGAGGCACGAAGTTCTCTCCTCCACCCAGTCGGAACAGCTCCGCAAGGTATAGACCCATGGTCTTGGAGACGCTCTCTGTGGGTGCGGTTCCGCCCAATATCTCACCTTTGGCCGCCAGCCTGCGCGCCAGACCCACACCGACCCGCCGACGGCCGGGCCGATTGTGGGGAATTACAATCCGGAATGTCTCATATTACCATACGGGAGAGGCGACCGTGGTTGTGAGAACGCCGGATTGACGATTGCCCGGCCTGTCGCGCCGGTCGAGACAAGGGGCGGATGGGCGGTTAGCCGGCGCGTATCCCGTCGAAGGCCCGCTCGAAACGCGTCTCAACCTCTGCCTCGAAGCCGTTGGAGAATTCGAGGAAGCGGGCAACAAGCTCCTCGGCCTCGGCGGTCAGCCGTGCCCCCCCTCCGCCAGCGCCTCCGACTTCGGTCTCAAGCAGGCTGAGGCCCAGTCGTTTCTCCATCTCCTTCAGCTTCTCCCAGGCCCGACGGTAGGGTACATCGACGGCTTCCGCCGCAGCCGTGATCGAGCCGGTGCTCGCCACGGCCTGGAGGAGGCGCACCCGCCACCCGCTCAACACTACCTTCCCATCCTGCTCCAGCCACAGGTTATATCTTGGGACAATCATCTCACCTTCCCCTCATGTTTCTCCAAACGAATGCAGACTGCCCTCTTGGCCGATGTGGACAGCCGTGTGTCCTCGGCCGCGCGCAATCCGGTAACCCAGACGGGCGTCCCTCCAGCGACGACGAGCGGCCAGCGTGCCCTCGCAAGGAAAGGGACATGCTCGTTGACAAAGATGTCGGAGATCTTCGCCGACCCGGCCATGCCGAACGGGCGGAGGCGATCACCGCGCCTGGCCGGACGAACGATCAAGTCCTCCGCAGCCTGAACATCCACGGCGATCGTGTCTCGAGCCGGGGATTCGATTCGCTTCCACGTATCCCGCGTGAGCTCGGTCACCTGAGTGTGAATCGCCCAACCACCGGCAAGTGCCAGCCGACCTGGCGATCGCAACTTGCGAGCGCGGGCAGAAGTGAGCTGTGGATACTGGGGGAGCTCCACCGGAGAGCCTGTTCGCCGGATCAGGACCTCCTCTCCAACCGGCACGATTTCGAGGCCTCCGGGCAGAGCCTCCGTGACACCGGCCAATTTCCTAACAATGCCGTCGACCGCCTGCTCAACGTGGTCAAAACCGAGATCACGAACCCCGGGCCGCAGACGTGCGAAAGCTTCCCGAACCAAGGACCGCTGAACGGCTCGGGGCAGCCCGACAAAGCCCTTGTGGGCGATCGCCAGTGCATGCTGCCCGGCCTGGCGCACGGCACCTTGCCAGACCTCGCGTGTGATGGCTTGCAAGAACTCTGTTTCGGCGCGCATCACCTTCCCCATCCGTAGGACGACATCCTTGAGCGCTGGGTTGTATGTCTCGAGGAGAGGGATTAGTTCAAGGCGCAGGCGATTGCGGAAAAACGAGCGATCTTGATTGCTGGGATCCTGGATGGGCCGCAGGCCGATCGATCTGCAATGATCCTCCGTGGCAACTCGAGTGGTTTCGAGGAGCGGGCGGATGAGCTCCAGGCCCCCTGCTCCATCCAGATCGACCCACCCACCCAGGTCGGTGCGCGAGTGCATGCCCGACAGTCCCGAGAGGCCTGCGCCCCGCAGGAGGTGCATCAGGATCGTCTCCACCTGGTCGTCCGCCGTATGGCCAGTGGCGATCATCTTGAGGTTTCGCTCACGGGCGACATCCGCCAGGAAATTGTAGCGGACGATCCGGGCCGCCTCCTCGATCGAGCGGCCTTGGCCGGCACGGGGTCTGACCTCCCGCCTCTCGATCACCGCCGGGAGCCGGTAGTCCCTGGCGATGGCGAGCACTTGTTCCGCCTCGCGCCAAGCCCCTGGGCGGAGTTGGTGATCGAGGTGGGCCACGACCACCGGGAAACCTAGGCGAACCAGGCAGTCCAGCAGACACAGGCTGTCCGCTCCGCCAGAAACCCCGAGGACAAGCCCTTGCCCGGCCGAGAGAAGGCCGTCACGTTCAATGAGGGAGGCAACTTGCGTGAGAATCTCCATTCCTTCGGGGATTATAGCATCGCGGTCGCGGGTGATCTCCCGCTCCTTCACATAACTGCGTTTCGAAGCTCCGAAGAAGGCGGTGTGGTATAATGACCGCTTGTCCTGCCAAGCCCTTGAAGGATGGCCGCCTTGGCGATCAACCCGCTAAACTGGCTCCTTGGATTATTCTCACTTGATATCGGAATCGATCTCGGCACCGCAAATACACTGGTGAATGTCCGCGGAAGAGGGATTGTCCTCAACGAACCCTCGTGGGTTGCCATCGAGAAGAAATCGAAGCGGCCTCTGGCCATAGGCGCCGAGGCGAAGGAAATGGTCGGCCGCACCCCGGCGAACGTCATCGCCATCCGCCCTCTGCGAGACGGAGTCATCTCTGAATTCGAAATCACCGAGTCGATGCTCGAGTACTTCATCGGCAAGGCCCATGAACAGAGTATTGTCCCGGTGCCTCGCCCGCGCGTGGTAGTCGGCATCCCGAGCGGGGCGACCGAGGTCGAGAAGCGGGCCGTCTACGACGCCGCCATGGCCGCCGGCGCACGCGAGACGTTTCTCATCGAGGAGCCGACAGCGGCCGCCCTTGGCGCCAGCCTTCCGATCGGCGACGTTCGGGGTTCGATGATCGTCGACATCGGCGGCGGTACGACCGAGCTCGCCGTTTTTTCGATGGGCGGGATCGTCGTCTCCCGGTCGCTGAGGGTCGCCGGCGACGAGATGGACCAGGACATCATCAACTACATTCGCAACAAGTACAACCTGCTGATCGGGGAGCGGATGGCCGAACGGGTCAAGCTGTCGATCGGATCGGCCTATCCTCTGCGTGAAGAGGAGACCTTCACGGTCCGCGGCCGGAACCTGGTCAGCGGGCTGCCGGAAGCCGTCGAAGTATCCTCGGTCGAAGTCCGCGAGGCCCTGGCCGGATCGGTCCGGGTTATCGTGGAGACGATCCGCGATGCACTGACTGAGTCCCCGCCAGAGCTCATAGCCGACCTGATGGAGATCGGGGTCTGCCTTGCCGGAGGCGGATCGCAACTCCAAGGCCTGACGGAACGCCTGACCAACGAGCTGCGCATGCGAGTATGGCTGGCGGAAGACCCGATGACCTGCGTCGCCCGGGGAGCAGGGCTGATCCTGGAGGACCTCGAAACGAACGCCCGCTTCCTGACGACGGTGGAACGCGGCGGTCCATGATTCCTGTCTTCGTCGCCCCCCTTTCTTCGCCGCTCACAACCCCCGGCGAATGAGCCGCACTTCAAGCCGAACGCTCATCGCCTCAGCCTTGATCATCCTGGCGCTATCACTCCTTGCCTTGAGCGCCGCCGGCTACCTGCAGCCCGCCGAGAGCCTGGTGGTTCGTCCACTCTCGGCGCTCCAATCCTGGACGGCCACCCGTTACGCAGCCATTCGGGATTTCATCACCTCGCCGAGCGATGTGACGACCCTGAGACAGCGCAACGCCGAACTCGAGGCGGAAGTCGCCCGGCTTCAGCAGCAGGTGATCGGATTGCAGGAGCAGCAGGCCGAGGCCACCATCCTGGCGGTCTTGCTGAAGTATGCCCGCGAGCAGCCCGAAAGCAGCTACCAGGCCAGCAAGGTCATCGGCCGGGACGTGAGCCCATTCCTGCGCTCGATCTGGATCGGTAGCGGGTCCGACCAGGGCATCGCTCGGGGGATGCCGGTCGCAACCGACCGCGGCCTTGTCGGCCGGGTCATCGAGGTCCGGGCCTCCGTCTCGCGAGTCCAGTTGATCACGGATCCAGAGGCGGCAGTGAATCTCCGCTTCCAGCAATCGCGCGCCGATGGCGTTCTGGCCGCGCAACTGAATGGCGAGCTATGGGTCGACCTCATCGACCAGAATGCGGAGATCGCTCAAGGAGAGCTTGTGCTGACATCGGGACTCGGCGGAGGCTTCCCGGCGGACATCCCCATCGGTCGGGTGCTCAGCGTGCGCAAACGGGACTACGAGCTGTTTCAACAGGCCGTCATCCAGCCGACCGTCGAATTCGACAACCTCGATATCGTTCTGGTGATCACCAACTTCCTGCCGGTTGGCGTGAGCGACGGAGCGCAGTAAGACGACGATGCTGGGGACTCTGATCGGCATCCCGGTCTTGGCCCTATTGGCCGTTCTGCAATCCTCGTTACTCAGCCACATCCGCCTTCTGGATGGTCGGCCGGACGCGGTCCTGCTGGCCGTCGTAGGCTGGAGTGTTGTTGGTCGGACAAACGAGGCCATTGGCTGGGGGTTCATCGGAGGGTCGTTTCTCGACCTGTTCTCCGGCGTCCCGTTTGGCTCGACCGCCATCGCCCTGGTCTTGGTGGCATACCTGGTTTCCTTCCCCGAGGGGCGTTTCTGGGAATCGCACGTTGTGATGCCCTTGGGAGTCATGCTCGTCGCCTCAACGGTCTTTCATGTTCTCGGTATCGGGACACTCGTGCTTGTCGGGCACCCCATCGACCTGGAGGTCGCTCTCACGCGCGTCCTGCTCCCGAGCACGTTCATGAATCTGGTGCTCATCCTGCCGACCATTCAAGTAGCCAACAGCGTCACGCAGAGGCTCTTCCCACCCGAGGTCAAGATCTGAGGTGATGCCGGAGCATGAGGGCACACTCCGACTCGGACTCCGCGGGGGTCCGATAGACCCATCATCGGAATCGTGGGCCGTCAACGTCGAGACCAGGATTCTCATTACACCCCATCACCGAGGATCTCAACCGGATTAGAGAGTGAGAGCTTGGTTCGGATGCAGAACGGGACTGGTAACAACCGCATCGTCTCCTGGCGATTGAACGTTACGTACGCCGCGATCATCGTCCTGCTTGCGGTGTTTATCGGGCGTTTGCTTCGGCTTCAGCTTCTAGAAGGCGAGGCCTACCGCCTGCTGGCGGACGAGAACCGGTTCAGCCGGATCACCATCCCCGCCGCGCGCGGCGTGATCTACGATCGGAACGGCTTCCAGCTCGTCCGCAACATACCCTCTTATCGAATACTGATCACACCGGCACTCCTCCCCGATAGTGACGCCGAAAAGGATGCCATCTATCGCCGTCTGTCACAGGCGACCGGGATCCCGATCGACCGGCCGGGCGAGCCGGCTGCTCCGTGCATCGCCGGACGTGGCATCCGACAATTCGTCGAGGAAGGCGATACGAACAAGCCGTTCAATGCCTGGCCGATCGCATGTGATGTCGACGAAGAGACGGCTCGCATCCTGCGCGAGCAACAGGCCGATATGCCGGGAGTGAGCGTGGTCGCATTCCCCGTGCGAGAGTACACGACCGATCATATGACCGCGGCGATGGTCGGATACCTTGGCCCGATACCGGCTAGCCTGGCCGACCAACTTCGCGCTTTGTACTTCGAGCCCGATCGGGACAAGATCGGCTATTCCGGGATCGAGGCGACCTACCAGGATATCCTGACCGGCCAAAACGGCGTGAAACTCGTCGAGCGCGACAACGCCGGCCAGATCCTGCGCGAAGTCGGCACCGTGAACCAGCCGATTGCGGGTTACAGCTTGCGCTTGACCATCGACACCCGCCTGCAGGCAGTGGCCGAGACGGCGCTCAGGACCCGGATGGAGTTCCTCGATCGAACTTCAGGTGAGGCGCGCGCTCCGTTAGGTGCGGTGATAGCCATGAATCCCCAGACCGGTGAGATCCTGGCTCTGGTCTCGCTCCCGACATACGAGAACAACCGGCTGGCGAGGATCATCCCTGCGGACTATTACGCGCAGCTCGAAAACGACAAACGCGGCCGGCCGCTGATCAATCACGCC
>Ga0209431_10005239_pt1 | contig 10115 bp, 7 predicted proteins | sample RifCSP13_3_FD_184021 | JGI IMG/M metagenome (GOLD analysis project Ga0209431, IMG submission 184021) | Soil microbial communities from Rifle, Colorado - Rifle CSP2_sed 13_3 (SPAdes) (version 2) | ecosystem: Environmental > Terrestrial > Deep subsurface > Rock core/Sediment | place: Rifle... | reverse complement strand
TTTCTTCTTCTTTGGCCAAATATGGTGTAATAGGTTTACCGCTTTTCTGCTCCAAAAATTCAATTAAAGGCAGGTTTAAAGGATCAATCATGGCCACCGACAGCTTTTGGGTTCTTTTATCAAAATCAAATGGAATTACTTTATTTTTCCGGGCTACCGGTTCGGGAACTAAACTTAAAATTTCCGGGGAAATACCCATGCTGTTAAGAGAAATGAAAGGAACATTTAAAGCATTGGCTTTTGCCTGTAGAATTTTTTCCTCGTCAACCAGGCGCTGCTTTTTTAAAATGTCAATAATCGGAGAATTGGAATTAATCGCAGTCTGCCTTATTTCTTCGGCAGCTTCCTTTGTCAGGACTCCCTGTTCAATAAGGTATGAAAGAACTTTTTGGGCAAAATCCATAAACACGTTCTTGGACTCAAAAATTGTCCAAGTATTTTTATTATCCGTTTAATAAAATATAATTGTCAATGACACCCGAAAAATTCAAAAGAATTTTTCGTTGGTGGAATTGATCCCGGTTTTATATCGGGTCAATGACACTTATGCAGACCTATTTGATTCTTTCTCATAATCCCGAATTTATTGACAATCAGATAAATCTTTTAAAATCAAAGTATCAGATTTCTCCCTTTGACATATACAACGTCATTCCTGAAAATTCATTGGGAATAGATGATGTCCGCCGCACTGAAAAAAACAGCCGGATAAAACCCGGTTACGGTAATAAAAAGCTCGTCCTTATCCGTGATTTTCATCTTGCGACAATTGAAGCCCAAAATGCCATGCTGAAATTTCTCGAGGAACCCACTCCCTCAACAGTTATTATTTTGACTGCTGTTAACGACCAGAAAATTCTGGCTACAGTTTTGTCCCGCTGCTTTGTAATAAAAGAAATTAAGGCAGAAACGGCTGTTCCAGACGGAAAAAAACTTGAAAAGAAAATTTTGGAAATTCTTAATATGTCTTCCGGGGAAAGACTGGTTTTCTCACAAAAACTCATTTCCAACCGTGAAGATGCCGCCGGATTTATTGACAGCTTAACCCGGTTACTTGAGAATCAGCTTATTAATAAACCGTCCATGCCTCTCTCAAACCTGCAACTTGCTTCCCTAATTGAAAAAACCGAGGCCGCCCGGAGATATGTCGACAGGAATGTCAATTTTAAATTGGTCATCGACATCCTCCTTTTGGGATTTCCGTCTACCAAAAAATAAGGGGACGGTTCTCAAACAGCCTCGTAATTAGTAATTATTATTTATGATATATGATAAGATATTTTTTTTGCTTCGTTATATCTCTGCTTTTTGGATCCCCACACTTTCTTTTTATAAGTGTTAGAAACAATTTCTCCAATAATCATTTCCCGATAAATTTGCCTTCTTTTTTCCAAATCCCGCGATAAAGTTTGAAATGTGAAGTCTTCACTGATTAAATCATTATCCTCTCCTAAAACATAATATCTGTAACTTGAAAATGGATAGTCTTCGACTCTTTTAACCAGATTTGCCCTGATTGGATTAAGTTCTATGTATTTACCGCATTGCAGGAAATAATCATCTTTTCCAACAGGCTGACTTTTAAATCTGTCTTGCCAAAAGTGACCTATCCAATCGTATTTCCTTTTATAGTAATAAAAATATGACAGATTTAGTTTTTTCATAAAGGATGAAAAATTATCCGAACTATGGGTTTGAATAAGAAAATGAGTATGATTGGGCATTAAACAATAATGATATAGGTCAAAAGGATGATCAACTTTATATTTTGTGAATAAATCAAGATATGCCAGATAATCAGCGGCAGCCTTAAAAGTTTTGTTTTTATTGTTACCGCGGGTAATAATATGATAGAAACTTTTTGAAAGAAGCAGTCTTGGTGCCCTGGGCATATATTCATTATAAAATATTCAATTCATTTTACGAATATGGTGCCTAAAAGAGAACCGTCCCCTTTTTTACGTCCCCTTTTTTATCCTTTTTTAGTCCTATTGAATTCACTTTATTCATTCTCTATAATTCATATGTGGAGAGACTTTCAAAGAAAAAGAGTACACCGATAAACCCCAAAAGCGACTACACCGGCAAACAGATTATAGTTCTGGAAGGACTGGACCCGGTCAGAAAACGCCCGGCCATGTACATCGGCTCCACCTCTCTGGTCGGAGTCCACCACTGTCTGACTGAAATTATCGACAACTCCGTAGATGAAGCCCTGGCCGGATTCGCTATAAATATTTGGATCGTAATTCATAAAGATGACTCGGTAACGGTAATCGACGACGGCCGGGGAATCCCCATTGATATTATCCCCAAATACAAAGCTTCCGCACTTGAAATTGTCATGACCAAACTTCATGCCGGAGGCAAATTCGACAGCAAAGCTTATAAAGTCTCTGGAGGTTTGCACGGAGTCGGTTCATCTGTTGTTAACGCCCTTTCGGAATGGATGGAAGTTACCGTTGTCAGAAACGGCAAATCATTTCACCAGAAATATGAAAAGGGAAAACCGATTACCAAAGTCGGAGAAATAAAAAAGGCTCCTTATTATGACAAGGATAACATTCCTAAGGAGTATAAACCGGATATTAATACCGGTACCATTTCGTCATTTTATTTGGATAAAACTATCTTCAAAGAAAGCATTACCCCCGATTATGACACCGTCAGAAAACAGATTAAGGAAAGAGCATATCTTGTGTCAGGACTTTATTTCCATCTTTATGACCAAAGAGCCGACCGGCAGGACCATTTTTACTTTGAAGGCGGCATTTCCTCGCTTGTAGAAGCTTTAAACAGAAATAAAAATACCCTCCATGATCCCATTTTCATCCAAAAACAGGCAGATAATGTTGAAATCCAGGTAGCCATCCAATATAACGACGGGATGGCTGAAATTACGGAAAGCTTTGTCAACGTAATCAATACTATTGAGGGAGGCAGCCATTTGACCGGTTTCAGAATGGCTTTGACCAGATCGATTAATGATTACGGTAAAAAAATAGGCGCCTTTAAAAACGGGGACGAATCAATAACCGGAGAAGACACGAGGGAAGGACTGACTGCAGTTGTTTACGTCAAAATGTCTTCCCAAACGCTTCAATTTGAAGGACAGACTAAAACCAAACTGGGAAATGCCGAAATCCAACCCATGGTACAGTCGGCTGTAAATGATGCGCTTGATATGTATTTTGAAGAACATCCCTCGGACGGCCGCAGAATCCTTGAAAAAATTATTCTGGCCGCCAAAGCCAGACTGGCCGCCAAAGCCGCCAAAGACGCTATAATCAGAAAGGGCGCTTTGGATGGAGCTTCCCTTCCCGGAAAACTGGCTGACTGCCAGACAAGAGACCCGACCCAGTCGGAACTGTTTATCGTCGAAGGCGACTCTGCCGGCGGTAGTGCCAAACAGGGTAGGGACCGAAAATTCCAGGCAATTCTGCCGCTGAGGGGAAAAATATTAAATACTGAACGGGCCAGGCTTGATAAAATCCTCGAATTTACCGAAATAAAAGATCTGGTTATTGCCCTCGGAATGGGAATCTCCGAATCTTTAACTCCTGAAAAACTCCGCTATCACCGGATCATCATTATGACAGATGCCGATGTTGACGGCGAGCATATCAGAACCCTGCTCCTGACATTCTTTTTCCGCCATCTGCCGTATGTCGTCGTCAATAAACATTTATATATTGCACAACCGCCACTTTTTAAAATTCAGTCCGGTAAAGATATTCAATACGCATACACAGAAGAAGAACTTGACCGGACAATGGTAAATTTCAAAAGCAAAACCTCTCCTTCAATATCCCGCTATAAAGGATTGGGAGAAATGAATCCCGACCAACTCTGGGAAACCACCATGAATCCCGAGCAAAGAATGCTGAAACTGGTCAATATGGAAGATGCCGCTTATGCCGATGAAGTTTTTACCATGCTGATGGGCAACGAGGTTCTTCCCAGGAAACGGTTTATCCAGACCCATGCCAAGGCGGCCACACTCGATGTATAATAAATTAATTGGAGACTTGACATTTGACATCTAATATTTGAAATTGAAATTATGGATATTCAGATAATTGCACTGTTTGGTGCCCCGGCTACAGCCGTTATTGCCCTTTTATACGGAATTTATCTCTCCCGTAAAGTTCTTGCTGAAGATGAAGGAAGTGAAAAACTGCAAAAAATCGGAAATGCCGTCCGGGAAGGCGCTATGGCTTATCTGTACCGCCAATTCAGTGTTGTTATTCCGATAATGGCTGTTTTATCCCTGGTTATTGCCCTGACGTTGGGTATAGGCACTGCCGTAACTTTTCTTTTGGGAGCAACATTCAGCGCCATCATCGGATATTTCGGCATGTGGATAGCCGTTAGAGCCAATGTCAGAACGGCTAATAATGCGCTCAAAGGATTAAATCCGGCTCTTCAAACGGCTTTTGGCGCCGGAACCGTCAACGGTATGCTTGTAGTGGGCTTGGGACTTCTGGGTGTTTCTTTAATTTATCTCTGGGCGTATTTTAACTATTCTTCCTTTGGACCCGAAGTCGTTGCTAAACAGGCAACCGATGTCCTGGTGGGCTACGGCTTTGGCGCAGCGCTATTGGCCTTATTCATGAGGGTTGGCGGTGGAATTTATACTAAAGCTGCCGATGTCGGAGCTGATCTGGTCGGAAAAGTGGAAAAGGGTATCCCTGAAGACGATCCCCGGAACCCGGCTGTTATTGCCGATAATGTCGGTGACAATGTCGGTGATTGCGCCGGCATGGCAGCTGATGTGTTTGAATCCTATGCTTTAACAATTGTGGCCGCCATGATCCTGGGCGGCAGTCTTTTCGGACTTAAAGGAGTTGTATTTCCGCTTCTGGCCAGATCCGGAGCAATTCTTACTTCCATTCTGGGAACTTTTTTTGTCAAAGCCAAACATGACAAGGAAAACCCGATTGACCCGCTTATCAGGGGTTTTATAATTTCGGCTGTTGCCGCCATTGTTATTTTCATGTTCCTGGCCGTATATCTTCTGGGTGAAATAAGGGCCGGTTATGCGGCTGTGTCAGGAATTATTTCCATGCTGGCTCTTTTATATGTCACCAAATACTATACCGGCCCGGGAGAAAAACCGATCGTTGAAATTGCCAAAGCAGCCAGAACCGGCAGCGGCACCAATCTTATTTCGGGTTTAGGCTATGGTCTGGAATCTACCTTTTTCTCCGTTCTGATTGTCGCGGCAACTATTTTTACCGGATATTTTTTCCTGGGTTTCTACGGTATATCCCTGGCCGGTATGGGCATGCTGGCCACAACCGGTATTATCATGTCGCTTGATACTTACGGACCGATTTCCGACAATGCTTCGGGCATGGTGGAAATGGCCAATCTCGGCGGAAAAGCTCCTGCGGTTACCGCCAGTCTTGACGCTGTCGGTAACACTACCAAGGCACTGACCAAAGGCTTTGCCGTCGGATCAGCCGCAGTTGCCGCTTCATCATTATTCTCCACCTATTTTGAAGCAACCGGATTAACCTCAATTGATATGGCTGATCCGAAAGTCTTTGTCGGCATCCTCATCGGAGGAGCATTACCGTTTCTGTTCAGCTCCCGGCTCATAAACGCCGTCGGAAAAGCCGCCTTTGAAATTGTTGAGGAAGTCAGAAGACAGTTTAAAGAAATAAAAGGCATTATGGAAGGCACTAGTTTGCCTGATTATTCCAAAGCAGTCGCCATTGCCACCAGAGCTGCCCAAAGGGAACTGGTTCTGCCGGCCGCCATTGTCATTATTATGCCTATATTGGCCGGATTATTCGGAGCCGCCGCCCTGGGAGGATTTCTGGGAGGTGTGGTTATAACCGGTTTGATGCTGGCATTTTTCATGTGCAATACCGGAGGAGCCTGGGATAACGCTAAAAAATATATAGAAGACGGCAATTTCGGCGGCAAAGGTTCCGATACTCACAAAGCGGCCGTCGTCGGAGATACTGTCGGAGATCCCTTAAAGGATACTTCGGGTCCGGCGCTTAATCCGATGATGAAAATCGTCCAGATCGTAGCGCTGTTAATAGCTCCGTTCGTCATTCAATTCATCGGTAAATAACGGTTTTCAATATTTCCCCCGCGCTCTGACGCGGGAGGATCCCGAATTTAAAGTATGGATTTAAATAATATCGGAAAAGTTGAATCAGTCGAAATCACGACTGAAATGAAAAGAAGTTACCTCAATTATGCCATGAGCGTAATCGTCTCCCGGGCACTTCCTGATGTCCGTGACGGCCTTAAACCGGTCCACCGCCGAATTCTCTATGCCATGCACCAGATGGGTCTTCATTTTACTTCCAGATACACTAAAAGCGCCAAAATTGTCGGAGAGGTCTTGGGAAAATATCATCCGCACGGTGATATGCCGGTTTATGATGCTCTGGTGCGTCTGGCCCAGGATTTTTCCATGCGCTACCGGCTGATCTCCGGTCAAGGCAACTTCGGCTCTGTTGACGGTGATCCTCCGGCCGCAATGCGTTATACCGAAGTTAAGCTGGCTAAAATTTCCGAAGAAATGCTTACTGATATAGAAAAGGAAACGGTAAACTTTGTCTCCAACTTCGATTCTACCCTGAAAGAACCGGTTTGGCTTCCGGCTAAGCTTCCCAACTTGTTACTGATGGGTTCGGACGGTATTGCCGTCGGAATGGCTACCAAAATCCCTCCCCATAACCTGGGTGAAGTAATCGACGCGACTTTGGCCATGCTGGATAAAACCAGACTGGCCATGGAAATAGACGAAAAAACCGGTGTAAAAAAAGCTGTTTTGACTGCCGGCATTACAATTGACGAACTCTTAGGCTACATCAACGGTCCCGATTTCCCCACAGGCGCTGCCATTTACGATATCAATGAGATAAAAAATGCGTATCTTACCGGCCGGGGAAAAATCGTCATGCGTGCCAAAGCTGAAATCGAAGACATCGGCCAGGGCAAATCGGCCATAATTGTCAGCGAACTGCCTTACCAGGTAAATAAAGCCATGCTGATTGCCCATATTGCCCAACTGGTTAAGGATAAAAAAATCGAAGGCATATCCGATCTGAGAGATGAGTCCGACCGCCGCGGCATAAGAATGGTGGTCGAACTAAAAAGGGATTCCGCTCCCAAAAAAATCCTCAACAACCTATATAAACACACAAATCTTCAGACGACTTTTCCGGTCAATATGGTAGCCTTGGTTGACGGAACGCCCCAAACCATGACCCTAAAACTGATTCTGGAAGAATTTATAAAACACCGTCATATGGTAATTAAAAAAAGGAGCGAATTCGAACTGAGGGAAGCCAAAGCCAGGGAGCATATCCTTGAGGGCTTAAAAATTGCCGTTGACCATATCGACGAGGTTATAAATATCATCAAAAAAGCCAAAGACGTTGATGATGCCAGGGAAAAATTGATAAACCGCTTTAAACTATCCGAAATTCAAGCCCAGGCTATCCTTGACATGCAATTGAAACGGCTGGCGGCGCTTGAACGCCAGAAAATAGAAGATGAGATTCTGATGATCAGGGAAACCATCGCTTATTTGACCGAACTTCTGGAACATCAGGAAAAAATACTCACGGTAATAAAAGATGAAATAACCAAACTTAAGGAAAAGTATGCCGATAACCGGAAAACCAAAGTTTTCAAATCAAAAGTCGGAGAGTTTTCGGACGAACAGCTGATTACCAACGAAGAGACGGTCATCGTTTTAACCAAAACCGGCTATGTTAAAAGGCAATCTCCTATGTCTTTTAAAGTTCAGGCCCGTGGAGGCAAAGGTGTTATTGGCATGATAACAAAAGAAGAAGATACAATTGAACACCTTCTTTCATCATATACCCACGATAATATTCTTTTCTTTTCCAATAAAGGTAAGGTTTACCAGTTAAGAGTCTGGGATTTACCTGAAGGATCCCGTGTCAGTAAAGGTCAGGCAATTGTTAACCTGTTAAATATAGACACTGATGAAGTTATCACCAGTGTCCTGTCATATGCGTTAAAAGGTGAAGAAAGAAAAAAATACGCCAATATTGTCATGGCAACCAAAAAAGGTACTGTGAAAAAAACCAGGCTTTCATCTTATGAAAACATCAGAAGAAACGGCCTGGTGGCCATCAAGCTTGAAAAAAGCGACGAGTTGAGATGGGCAAAGCTGTCAACGGGAAATGATGAAGTTCTTATGGTGACCCACAACGGTAAATCAATAAAATTTTCAGAAACTGAAGTCAGACCGACAGCCAGAGACACAATGGGAGTAAGAGGTATTTTATCCAAGCCCGAAGATTATGTTGTCGGTATGGAAGTAATCAACCGTGAAATTAAAAACGGTGACTTTCTGACTATTTCCGAAAAAGGCATCGGTAAAAAAACACCCTTTTCCAACTTCCCCAAACAGCACCGGGGCGGACAGGGTGTCAAAGTTTCCCAAGTAACTCAAAAAACCGGCAAAATCGCATCGGCCCGAAAAGTTCCGTCCGATTGCCAGAATCTGATACTGACATCAATTAAAGGTCAAATCGTCAAACTGCCGATAACTTCTGTCCCTCGCCTCTCCCGGGCGACTCAGGGAGTCATCCTGATGCGCTTTTCCGATAAAAATGACGCCGTAGCCGCCGCCACCTGCTTGTAAAGTAAATCCCGCCGTTTATTTTTATTTTGTGTCCTCACTCATTAAGCTGTATTATTAATACTATGAAAATAGACGGACGGAAAATCGCACTGGAGTTGGAAAAACCGTTAAAAGCAGACATCAATAAACTGAATGACCAAGGCATAACTCCGCATCTGGCTGTAATTCTTGTCGGAAAAGACAAAAGCTCAATAAATTACGTCAGGCAAAAACTCAAAATCGGCCGGAAATTAAAAATAAAAATCAGACTTTACCGTTATAACCTGACCTTAACGCCCGAAGTATTAATAAATCTCGTTAACTCGTTAAATAAAGACAAAAAAGTTCATGGAATTATAGTTCAGCGCCCTGTAACAATCCAAATTCCATCTGACGCCATTAATAATGCCGTTTATCCCGAAAAAGATGTTGACGGTTTTCATCCCGATTCCTGTTTCGATCCGCCGGTCGCCTTAGCTGTCAATGAAATTTTGCGGTTTATATATAAAGTTAAACTATCAGGAAAAAATAAAACAGAAACGGCTGATTATTCCGGCTGGCTTAAAAAAAAGAAAATCCTTCTCATCGGTAGGGGAGAGACTGCCGGAAAGCCTATAGCAAAATATTTTAATAAAATCGGTATTCGTTTTACCATAGCCCATAGTCAATCCCGGAATATAAAAAAATTATCCCGGATCAGCGATATTGTCATCCCCTGCGTGGGAAAACCAAATATTGTGCGACATGATATGCTGAAAAAGTCTGCCGCTATTATAGGAGTCGGTCTCCATCCGGAGAATGATAAACTTAAACCTGATTACAACCAAGCGGAAATGGAAAAATCAGCCGGATTTTATACCCCGGTTCCGGGTGGTGTCGGTCCCGTTAACGTGGTTACGCTGATGCGAAATACCGTTCTGGCGGCCAAAAAAACGGTTAATTTTGATTTCTGATAAATAATTTCTCCAGTTCCAGCTTATCAACCAGCATTTCAGCGGCAATTTCGGCACCGGCTTCATTCAGGTGATAATCATTTTTGAAAAACAAACGGTTGTAATCAGACTGGGAATTCTTTTTATTCACTTGAGCCTGTCTCCACAAATCCAATCCGATATCAACATATATGATGTTCTCTCCATCCAGAATCTTTTTTATTGACTTAACCACCCCCTCGTAATTTACGTATTGTGAGTTGTATTTATTATCACGGTAGGAATATTTTAAAGGCAAAAATACCATTACCAATCCGAGTTCGTTTTTTTCAGTGAAAGCAATCACGGATTTAACTTCTTCTGATAATTTTTTTTCAATCCAGTCATATCTTTTGTCATGTGGAATCATTAAACCGCGGTTAAGCAAAGGAATTTTCTCCAGGCTGTCTAAAATATATAGAAAAAGATAACTCTTCTGGAGTAATACCGGAAATTTGGTTGTCAGAAATCCCTTGAAATAAATCCATGTGGTCATAGCCGAAGTTTTTTTAAGATTT
>Ga0209431_10005236_pt1 | contig 10119 bp, 12 predicted proteins | sample RifCSP13_3_FD_184021 | JGI IMG/M metagenome (GOLD analysis project Ga0209431, IMG submission 184021) | Soil microbial communities from Rifle, Colorado - Rifle CSP2_sed 13_3 (SPAdes) (version 2) | ecosystem: Environmental > Terrestrial > Deep subsurface > Rock core/Sediment | place: Rifle... | reverse complement strand
TCACCTTTGAGCGCACCGTGGATGGCCAGGTCCTGGACTTTGGCACGACCGGTAGATTGCGCTACAGCAACTTGGTTATGTACGACCGCCCGACAGAATCCTGGTGGCAGCAAGCCACCGGTGAAGCCATCGCCGGGGAATTAACCGGCCAGCAGCTGGTCTTCTTGCCGGCAACGATCATAGGGTGGGAGGAATTCAAGACCAGTTATCCGGACGGCCAAGTGCTCTCCCGGGATACGGGTTTTGCCCGCTCTTATGGGCGCAATCCTTATGAAGGGTACGATAATATCAACAATTCCCCCTTTCTTTATCGCGGGCCACAAACACCTGGTGTGTTGCCCGCCGTGGCACGTGTGCTCACCGTTGACCTGAACGGGGAAGCCGTGGCATACCCTTATGATATCTTGCAAAGCCTGGGTGCGATCAACGATACCGTCGGCGGCGAGCAGGTGGTGGTTTTTTGGCAGCCCGGCACCGCCTCAGCCCTGGACGCCGACACCATCGCCGCGGGCCGGGATGTGGGGGCTGCCGCCGCTTTTTCCCGCCAGCTCGACGGGCAAGTCCTGAGCTTCATCTACCAGGGGAGCCGCATTCTGGACGAACAGACTGGCAGCCAATGGGATGTGTTTGGCCGGGCAGTGGGCGGTGAGCTGGCTGGGGCGCAGCTTGATCCGGTTGTATCTGTGAATCACTTCTGGTTTTCGTGGGCAGCTTTCAAGCCTGAGACGCGCATATACCAACCATGAGCTAAGGCTTGTGCTCCTCTTGCGCAGCGTGAGACCAGCTGAGCGCGGCCATTGTTGCCGGGAAGCCGATGGTGGTGATCCCCAGCAGGATGGCTTGCTCGATTTCCTCGACAGTCGTCCCGATCTCGAGGGCGCGATGGGTGTGTGAAATCACCGCGCTTTCAGACTGGTTAGCGGCTGCCATGCCCAATTTGACTAATTCGCGCACTTTGGCATCCAGGGGGCCTGCTTCAGCAGCTGCGGCGCCGAGGGTTTCGTAAGCCTGCCAGACTTTGGGGTGGTCATTCATAAAGCGCTGGTAAGAACGGGGAAATTTGCTCATGGTTGCCTCCTCATAATCATTTGTTGAATAATAGCCTTAATCCAGGGTTTTGACAACCGAACCCATGACAATAAACAGGTCAACGGCTGACAATTGTCACTTTAATTTGTACAGGAATCCCTGTAGAATATATTCAGAATGATGAATATGTTAGGGATTGAATCGTTAGATCTGGCAGAAAAAGCGGGGCAGTTGCTGCGCCTTTTGGGGCAGGCGGAGCGCCTGAGCATCCTTCTGGCAATTGGAGAGGGCGAGGCCTGTGTCTGCCACCTGGAGGCTGTGTTTGGTCTACGCCAGGCGCATATCTCGCAGCAACTTATGGTGTTGCGCGACGCCGGGCTGGTAACCGACCGGCGCGACGGCTGGAACATCTTTACCGGGTGGTCAGGCCGGAAATCTACCTGGTGATCGACGCCATGAACGCGTTTAGCGGCGAGCCGGCTGGAAATCCGTTCGTGGCTGAGATTAAAAAGCACAAGCATACCTGCCCTTGCCCAAAATGCAACGCGGACGCGCCGTCGTCCGGTACAGAATTGGCGGTGCTCTCGCCAGACGTCCTTGAAACGGGAGGCTAAGGCGCGCGTAATGCCAGTCGGCTAAGCCACCTTTTATTTTTGCTAAATCATATTCGATAAATCGAATTTATTGGACGATGACACCATAAACCAAGTTGTGGAGAACCAATCATATGGATATTAATTCTACGCTGCTGGCTGCCGTCATTTTTGCCTTTCTGATCGCTTTTATATTTTCGATGTTTGGTCAGGGTGGAGGGTCGGTATACTCTCCGCTGTTGATTCTGCTTGGTTATTCGATATTGCTTTCCACTTCCACATCCCTGGTTCTGAATCTCATCACATCATTGTCTGCCGGCTATATTTTTTACCGCAAAAAGATGATCGATTACAAGACCTCCCTGATATTTGCGCCAGGGATCAGCGTTGGCGCCTTTGCGGGTGGGGTCCTGTCCAAATCTTTCAATACGACTTTCTTGCTATGGATGTTCGTGATTTTCCTGCTGGGTGTGGGAGCGCGGATGATCTACTCCTATTGGGAAAAGGAAAAAGTTGAGGAAAATTCGCCTAAAAGCTTGTCCACTGCCATGTATGCGTTCATTGCGGTTTTCGGTTTGACCGTGGGATTCATCGCTGGCCTGTTGGGAGTTGGCGGCGGTATAGTCATTGTTCCGTTTATGGTCTACGTCTGCAAGTTCCCGACAAAAATTGCGGCGGGTTCATCGCATCTGATCATCTCCTTTTCAGCGCTGGCTGGGACCATCGGTCATGCGACATCTCACCAATTCGATATTCCCTTGATCGTTGTGACTGGCATTGCCGTTCTTATTGGCGGCAATCTCGGGGCAAGAATCAGCATGAAGTTCAAAACGAAAACAATAAAGTCCGGCCTCGGACTGATCATGTGGGCATTCGCAGCACAGATCCTGGTAAAACTCTTGGGATAAAAAGGTTATCAATGTGGTTGATTGGGCACAATATTTGTTGGATGCAGCCCTCACACTCAATTCCTCTTCCGATGGATGAGGACAATAATGAAAGGAGATTAAAATGACGACGCAATACATCCCCCCCGAATGGGCCTTTGAATTTCACGGCCACGAATGTCCCTTCATGCCAATTGGCTATCGAATGGGCAAACTGGCGCTGAGATATCTCGGCGCGGAACACGAAGCTGACCACGGGTTCTTTATCTTCCCTGAACTGGGTGAAGGACACCCGCAGACCTGCATGATCGATGGACTGCAAATCGCCACTGGCGCGACCTACGGCAAGGTAATGATTGCCAAGACCTTCTACGGCAAACTGGCGGCGACCTTCTACCACCCGCAAAAGGGCGCAGCTCGTTACTCGCTCCTGCCCGATTTCGTCGACGCGATGGGCAAGTTCGAGTTTTTCGTCTATCGCAAGAAGGGCGTCGAGCCTTCACAGATTCCGCTGGATGTGCGCCGGGAGGTGATTCAATGGGTCTACGACCAGCCCAATGAAGCGATGTTCAAAGTAGAAGCCAGGCCCGATTTCACCTTCAAACCCGTCAAAGGCTCGTTCAACAAGACCAAATGCAGCGTGTGCGGCGAGTATATCTTTGATCGCTACGTGCGCATGAAAGATGGGCAGCCGGTCTGCATCCCCTGCTCGGGCTATGAAAAAACTGCCCCGATTGAGCGTTAATCAACTTTTCCAAATCTAACAAGGGGACTCTTTACTGTGGATACGAATAAATTGTACGAGGCTGGTTTACAGCTGCATGGACACAAATGCCTGGCGATGCCGATGGAATTTCGCGCCGGCCTGGCTACGCTCGAAGCCCTGGACGCTGGCACCATCGCCGGGGGGCGGGATGTGGGGACTGCCGCCGCTTTTTCCCGACAGATCGACTTACAAGAACTGAACTTTATCTATCAGGGGGACCGCATCCTGGACGAGCAGACTGGCAGTCAATGGGATGTGTTTGGCCGGGCAGTGGCTGGTGAGCTGGCCGGGGCGCGGCTCGATCCGGTTGTATCTGTGAATCACTTCTGGTTTTCGTGGGCAGCTTTCAAGCCTGAGACGCGCATTAACCAGCCGTAAGTTACGCCTTGTGCTTCTCTTGTGCGGCGTGAGCCCAGCTGAGCGCAGCCATTGTTGCCGGGAAACCGATGGTGGTGATCCCCAGCAGGATGGCCTGTTCGATTTCTTCGGCCGTCGCCCCGGCTTCGAGGGCGCGATGGGTGTGTGAAATCACCGCGCTTTCAGACTGGTTGGCGGCTGCCATGCCCAATTTGACTAATTCGCGCATTTGGGCATCCAGGGGGCCTTCTTCAGCAGCTGCGGCGCCGAGGGTTTCGTAAGCCTGCCAGACTTTAGGGTGGTCATTCATAAAGCGCTGGTAAGAACGGGGAAATTTGCTCATGGTTGCCTCCTCATAATCATTTGTTGAATAATAGCCTTAATCCAGGGTTTTGACAACCAAACTCATGACAATAAACGGGTCAACGGTTGACAAATGTCACTTTAAATTATACGGGAATCCCCGTAGAATATATTCAGAATGATGAATATGTTAGGGATTGAATCGTTAGATCTGGCAGAAAAAGCGGGGCAGTTGCTGCGTCTTTTGGGGCAGGCAGAGCGCGTGAGTATCCTGCTGGTAATTGGGGACGGCGAGGCCTGCGTCTGTCACCTGGAGGCTGCTTTAGGCTTGCGCCAGGCCTACATTTCCCAGCACCTGATGGCCCTGCGCCAGGCCGGGATCGTGACCGCTCGCCGGGACGGGAGAAATATCTTCTATCGCCTGGAAACCTCCGAACTTCTGGATTTGATCCGCCAGGCCGGACGGTTGGCGGGCCTCCCCGAAACGGAGCTGCCGTTCCAATCTCCCCCGACTGTCCTGGGGAATTGCCCGTGCCCGCACTGCACGGGGGAGGAGAGTGCCTGCGGATGATCGATTTTCTATTGAGGTTATTGCAGGGTGGAGCAGGCAACCTGGCAGCCTACCTGGCAGCGCATGTGCTGCTCTGTCTCTTGCCGGCCTTCTTCATCGCCGGGGCGATGGCAGCCTTGATCCCGAAAGAATCGGTCACCCGCTTCCTGGGCCGCAACACGCCGAGATACATTTCCTACCCGGCCGCGTCGCTTGCTGGCTCAGTTCTGGCGGTGTGCTCCTGCACTATCGTACCGCTGTTTGCCGGTATTTATAAAAAGGGTGCCGGCCTGGGTCCTGCGATCACTTTCCTGTTCTTTGCTCCCGCTGCCAACATCCTGGCCCTGGCTTACACCGGGGTAGCGATCGGTCCGGACCTTGCGTTCGCTCGCCTGTCGCTCTCTCTGGCTTTTGGGATTGGCATCGGGCTGATCATGGCGTTGATCTTTAGCCGCGACGACGCGGCGCACGACAAAATCAACGACGAAAGCTTCGCCGGTCGCAGAAGCATACGCCGCTCCGTGTTGCTTTTCTTGCTTATATTGGTGGCGTTATTGCTTTCCGGGACGCTCAAGATTGGCCTGCTGACCAATGCTTACGGGGAGATCAACCTCCCCATCCCCGGCTTGGATACCTTCCAGCAGGCGCTATACCAGGTGGTTCCGTTTGACCCTGGCAAGGGTGAGGAGGGCGTAACCGCTCAAGGTGCGATCTTGATCGGTTTATTGGCTTTGATCGGCGTTACGGCCTGGTTAGGATTTGAAAATATCCTGGAACGGTCCAATAGCTGGACCTGGATTTCCCTCGGCTTGGTCGCACTGACTCTGTTGGTGGCCTCTGTTCAACTAAATCCTGAGGTTGGCGGATTGAATATATTGATCACCGGCAAGCTGGTTGGGGTGGGGTTGGCGCTTGTCATGATCTGGCTGATCGGACGCTTTGGATTGGAAGAGCGAGAAGTACAGGAATGGCTTTGGGAATCGTGGCGTTTTATTAAGCAAATCTTTCCGCTGCTCGTCGTCGGAGTCTTTATGGTGGGCGTAATCCGCCAGTTGATCCGCCCGGAATGGATCGAGACCCTGGCCGGTGAAAACACAGTGCTGGGCAACCTGGCAGGCGTCGTTTTTGGGGTGTTCATGTATTTCCCCACTCTGGTAGAGGTACCGATTGCCAAAATGTTCCTCAGCCTGGGCATGCATCGCGGCCCGCTCTTGGCTTACTTGATGGCCGATCCCGAATTAAGCCTGCAGAGCATCTTGATCGTTTCTGCGATCATTGGCCGCCTCAAGGCGTGGACTTACGTCGCCTGGGTAGCTCTATTCAGCACGCTGGCCGGGTTGATCTATGGCGCCTGGGTGGACGGCGCCAGTGCCGGCATGATCCTTCTCTATTTAGCAGCCTTCATGGGGATCCTGTCGCTTGCTCTCTACCTGGTTAGCCGGCGCAATCTGGGTAAATCTGCTCAAACGATGGCGGCAGTGAAATAGACGGAAGGCCGAAGACGCTCAACGAAGGAACAAAAAAAGCTCCCTGTCAAGGTTGTTAATCAAAATACTCAAAGCAACGGAGGTCTAAATGTTGACAATCAAAGTACTTGGTTCTGGCTGTGCAAACTGTAAACGGTTGGAACAGCTGGCCAATAAAGCCGTAATGGAGATGGGCATGCAGGCTGAAGTTGTTAAGGTGACCGACTATAACGACATCATGCAGTACCCCATCCTCTCCACGCCAGGTTTGGTGATTAACGAAAAGCTGGTCTGTTCAGGCCGCATCCCTACCCAAGCCGAAGTCACCATCTGGTTGGTTAACGCGGAGATGGAGGCAGTTTGATATGGCAGCCTCGGGAGTTTCTACTGTTTCACAAGCAGCCACAATGGATGTCGCCCGAAAACTATCCACGCTGGATCGCTACCTGACACTGTGGATCTTCCTGGCAATGGCGGTAGGCGTAGGGCTAGGCTATTTCATCCCCGGTGTGGAAAGCTTCATCAACAGGTTTTCGGTGGGCACTACTAATATTCCCATCGCCATTGGCCTGATCTTGATGATGTACCCACCCCTGGCCAAGGTGCGCTATGAAGAGCTGGGCGACGTCTTCCGCAACTGGAAGGTGCTGGGTCTCTCGCTGGTACAGAACTGGGTGATCGGCCCGATTCTCATGTTCTTCCTGGCGTTTGTCTTCCTGCGCAATTACCCGGAATACATGACCGGTTTGATCCTGATCGGGCTGGCGCGCTGCATTGCCATGGTGATCGTCTGGAACGAACTGGCCAAGGGTGACACTGAGTACGCTGCTGGCCTGGTGGCTTTCAACAGCATCTTCCAGGTGTTGTTTTACAGTGTATACGCTTACATCTTTATTACGGTACTTCCCGCTAAGCTGGGCTTACAAGGCAGTGTGGTGGACGTCACCATTGGAGAAATTGCTAAAAGTGTTTTTATTTACCTGGGCATTCCCTTCATTGCTGGCTTTCTGACACACTTAATCCTGGTCAGAGCAAAGGGCAAGGATTGGTATTACAAGGTTTTCATCCCGAAAATAAGTCCAATCACGCTGATCGCCCTTCTATTCACTATTGTGGTCATGTTCAGTCTGAAAGGCGACTTAATCATCAGTATTCCACTGGACGTCGTGCGGATTGCTATCCCGTTGCTGATCTACTTCGTGGTCATGTTCCTGGTTAGCTTCTTCATGGGTAAGCTGGTGGGTGCTGATTACAGTAAGACAGTCACCCTTTCTTTCACGGCAGCCAGCAATAACTTCGAGCTGGCGATCGCCGTGGCGGTGGCCGTTTTCGGGATCGCTTCTGGGGAAGCTTTTGCTGCAGTGATCGGCCCGCTGGTGGAAGTGCCAGTCATGATCGGCCTGGTTAATGTGGCGCTCCGGCTCAAGGATCGCCTCTTCAATACCGCTGTCGTTGTTGCTGGAGATTAGACCGGAGAAATTTGGGTGTAAGGAGGTGTAGCCATGCTGTATTCACCGACATGTGTGAAAAATGCAAGACAGAGTTCGAGGCGTTTGCCTCGATTCATAAGAAAGAATAGGGCTGGCAGCCGGAATGTCCAAAGTGCGGAAGCGTTCAGACGCGCTAAACATTCAAGCTGGTAATGTTGATTAGCGATTCTCGCCGATCACCGTCGGGCGGGAGCGGCTGCTGTTCGTCCCGAGGAGGGTAGCCTTATGGATAGACTGCCGTCAGGTTCTGGAGCCTGTTGTCTTCCCAATGTTGATGGCATCACCTATATCAAGATTGGGCCGCAGGGTCAAACGGTTGGGATGAGAGGCCTGGACACAATCTTCCAACAATTGTTTGCGATGGGACGCCGCCCTGAAGATGCCAGCGACGCCGAGCTGGTTGGTATGGCTCGCAAGTTCAACTGGATCGCGGACAAGGCATCCATCGAGGGTGACTATGCCGTCGCCGTGCGTATGCAGCTTTCTTTACCCGCCGGGAGAAAACGGCGTGAACTCTCTGCAAACAAAGCGTATAGCTGTTGTCGGGGCGGGCAATACGCGAAACATAGTATTTCTCCCCCAATCCCTAAACCTATCTGACCAGCTAGTTAGACCCAAAAACTATGTGCAATACAAAAACTGATTACCGCGAGTACTACAAACATCTCGAAGAAGGGTTGACGCATCTGGGCAGTGAATTATCCGGCCCGATGGGTGGCTTTGCCCGCCTGCATAAGAAAGCCGTAGAAGACGGTGAGCTCAGCATCTGGGTTAAAGAAATGATGGCACTGGCTATCAGCATTGTGGTCGGCTGCGAGGGCTGTATTGCCTACCACGCACACGACGCAGTGGCGGCCGGGGCAACTCGCCAGGATCTGCTGGAAACCATTGGAGTGACGCTCCTGATGGGCGGCGGTCCGGGTTCGATCTATGCCGCCCATGCCTTGGACGCCATCGAGCAGTTCTTATCTGTAAGTGAGCCGAGCGAAGGCATTTCGTGAGTGAACGAAATATCTACAGAAGCTACACTGATTCGTAGGAAACCATGAAACGGCTCCAGATTATCTTGTTCAGCGCCTTTCTGCTCCTGTCTTTGGGAAGAACCCGACCGCACAGCGCCTCCGCCCAGGAAGCCGGATCCATCTTACAAAGTCCGGTAGTAAGGGCAGTGATGTTCTGGATGGAGGGCTGCCCGCACTGCCATTATGTACTGGAGGAGGTTTTGCCGCCGCTCCAGGAAAAATATGGTGACCAGTTGCAGATCCAATTGATTGAGATGGCAACAGCTGAGGACGTAGACCGCCTCTACCAGACGGCGGCAGCCTTCAAGATCCCCAAAGAGCAGGTGGGGTTGCCCTTCCTGATCATCGGAGACCGGGCGCTGAGCGGATCCGACCAGATTCCGGTCGAGCTGCCGGGCCTGATCGAGGAGCACCTGACCGCCGGCGGACTGGACTACCCCGATGTACCCGGATTAGCAGGGATCCTCTCTACCACCACGCCTGAAACCGAAGCGGAAGTTTGCGCGCCTTCCAAGCCGTGCGCAGGAGAAACCACACCCTGGCAAGAAACGGCCACCACGGTCGCGGTGGCCGCAGCTGTCGAAAGCCAACCGCAAGAGCCTCTCGACCGGACCGCTCCCAGATCGAACGGTTTTGCGCTCGCCATTGGGATCATGGTTGGAATGGTAGCCTCTTTGGGTTATGCGGGCGTGCGTTTCGTTCAGGGATCTCCAGGGGCAATGGCCCACAGCAGGTCAAGCTGGCTGGAATTCGCCACGCCGGTTCTGGCCTTGCTCGGTCTAGGCGTAGCCGGTTATCTGGCCTACGTAGAAACCCAGGCCGTCTCCGCGGTATGCGGGCCGGTGGGCGACTGCAACGCGGTGCAGAGCAGCCCCTATGCGCGCATCTTTGGGGTACTGCCGGTTGGCGTGATGGGGATGCTGGGCTACCTGGCGATCCTGGTCGCCTGGCTGTGGGGACGCCTGCGCCAAGACCGGTTGGCGGTCTACGCACCGGTGGTAATCTTTGGCCTGGCCTTGTTCGGCACCCTGTTATCACTTTATCTGACTTTCCTGGAGCCTTTCGTCATTAAAGCAGTCTGCGTCTGGTGCCTGACCTCGGCTGTCATTATTACGCTTTTGATGCTCTTGAGCTTGGGACCCTCATTGCAAGCGTTTCGGGCGAGCGAGGACTAAATCTAATCTTGCCCATCGATAGGGGCCAGGGATACAGGCGAAAAAGATGGCAGAGCGATGTTTGTTGGCTGTCTTTGCCCATCCCGACGACGAGGCTTATCGCCCCGGCGGGACGCTGGCGCTGCTAGCCCGGCGCGGCGTGCGCGTCCAGGTGTTGGTAGCCACGCGCGGCCAGGCTGGTTCGTGCGGTGAGCCGCCGCTCTGTTCACTCGATGATCTGCCCGTTGTACGCGAACGTGAACTTCGCTGCGCCTGCGTCGCCCTGGGCCTTGAACCGCCACGCCTGCTGGATTACCAGGATAGGCATCTTGACCAGGCCGATCCCGAGAGCATAATTGCTAAAATTCTCGCTATGGTAAATGAATTTCGCCCCCAAGTCATGCTCACTTTTGGAACAGATGGGATCTCCGGTCACCCGGATCACATTGCCATTGGCCGGTTCGCTGCCGAGGCCTTTCACCACGCAAGTGGTGTATCCGCC
>Ga0209431_10005234_pt1 | contig 10123 bp, 6 predicted proteins | sample RifCSP13_3_FD_184021 | JGI IMG/M metagenome (GOLD analysis project Ga0209431, IMG submission 184021) | Soil microbial communities from Rifle, Colorado - Rifle CSP2_sed 13_3 (SPAdes) (version 2) | ecosystem: Environmental > Terrestrial > Deep subsurface > Rock core/Sediment | place: Rifle... | reverse complement strand
TGCTTTAAAGCAAGTATGGAAGCCAACTTTGGCGACAATGTATCCGGATATTGCAAAAGCGGTTTCTGAAATGATGAAGCACAATCCTGGCCTTCTTTATTCTTTCGTATTTACTCCGACACAAACGGGGCAAACAAGGAATCTCGCCCGTTATAAAGGGAGGTTTAGTAGTAATCAGTTGCAACTTTTAAGAGATATTATTGAGATTCCGGCAGGTATTTCCACACATATAAAAGGAGATTGGATCGAGTTTGTTGAACGAATTGATTCTCAGCCGGGATGTACTCTTGAGGATGTAGATACTTACAAACCGGGAAATTGGATGGAATGGGAACGTGTATTGTTTTTGGGAAGCGGAGATTTATTCCGTAACGGGGTACTTATTTCTAGTGAGGATATTGATAGGAACAACAAAGCGGAATCTGGCTTTAACTTGGTCTTGGTAAAAAAATCTCAGAAGCCAGACAAATTTTTCTCCAATTTCGACGAAGCGCCAACTTTTGAGGTTTACTACCCGGAAGAGAAGATTGGGCCTATTGTTCACCCCGAATTTTCCGGTAAGACTTTGTCTGAAATTCTTGGCACTAGCCGCCTGAGAAGTATTTTAGGTCTTAAGAAGGGCGATAAGGTTTTATGTCCCCGATGTGAGAGATCAGAATGTTCTCACCAACTCGGAAGGGAGGATAAGCTTTTTATTCTCCGGAAAGAAACAGAATTTCTATATGCAGTTCAAACGGCTCATCTACTCGGTGCGGATGGAACGGAACAATTTCGACTTTGGGCACCAATAGTTATTGGGCATGTAGTAAGAGGTTATGGTTGGCCGGGAGAAGTTGTAGAAATGATTCTCGATGGCAGAAGTATCAAAGGTCATACTTGCAGAGTGGAAGTTAAACCACGAAGCACAATCAAAGTTTATCTTCCTCGGCCTTAGCCTTTAGCTTTAATTTCCAGTTGTGTCAGAGGCACACTTTTGTAATAGAAGTTTTATTGCACTAGCTGTGCCTCTTTTTTTTGCTTAATAACCTTGCTTTACGCTCCGAATAAATAATCACCCCATAATATAGTTATTGAATTTAGTTTGTTGTATAATTACGATCAGTAAGATAATTGCTCTTGCTTTTATTATTTTATTGCACGTTAAAAATCCGAATCTCAAATTAAAAAGGGAAGACTTATGAATAAAAAAACTAAAAAGGGCTTAATTCTCCTAATTGGCGGAGTTGCAACCGCTCTCATAGTTACTCTTGCTGGAGATTTCAGCCTAACGGCCATACTGCAAAATTCGCTACTAACCTCAGGTTTATTACTAACACTAATTTTACTTATAAGCGGATCCGTAACCCTAATGATGGGGAAATTGAATGTTTAAAAACGCTCAAAAATATTTGATAAGAGGTAACTTATGTATACTATTGCAGTAGTGATATTGTTCTTGATACTAGTTATTCTGATAATTATCGGAACACTCAAAATCTTCGGTCTAATTTAAGGATGGACTAATAAGCAAGTTAAAAGGTCCGACCTCTAATTCTAATTCTGATAGTTTTATGAAAAACGGAGGTTTCAAATGTTTGGTCTTATAGAGCTTAAAAGACTTGATTCGTCAGATTTGCAATTGACTATTGGCAGCTTTGGTTTTAAAGCACTTCTTATCAATATTGCGGTATTTATTTTAGAACAAGCGCCAAGCATGCCGATATTTAAGAACCAGTTTCCGGAACTAGGTCCCTGGAAAAACTTAGGACAGACGATTGGTTGGACCCCAATTGGTGTAGTGAACGCTTTTAATAGTCTTTTTGAGGAACTTTATTGGAGTTTACATCGTTTAATCGAAATGAACTCCTTGGAGGGGTTTAATCCAAAAGAATTAGGTTTTCTAAGAGAGGGAATTTTAGCTTACGAAAGTTGGGCGACAAAAAGGTGGGGACCGAACTGGAAAAGGAACTTGGGAATAATTGATTCCGAGTGGAAAGTCGTACTTAACGCAATAAATCAGCCTACTGCTTCCTAGATTGAGCAAATAGGTTTGACCTCTAGTTTAACATTCGTTAACGAGCTCAAAGATTTGTAAGTTTTTTTGAGATTTGGTTGATTTAAAAGGTGGGGCGGAGATTTCCCAAAAGGTGATTTTGCACTATACGCGCAAAATTTACTCCTAAGGAACATTTCTTTCCCACCTATTTTTTTCTTCATCTATCTTCATTTTGAACCCTATAACTTTACTTCGTTTGTACTTTTTGATATTCTTGACCAAGACTTTGAAGTTTGCACATTAAATTTCAATAAATCTTTTAGGCAAGGAGGATTCCGTGGCTGCCATTGTGAGTAAACGAGGAACGAACGCAGTAGCTGAACTTGAGGGTCAAACCCTAAAATTTTTAATTCTGGCTGTAGCGAATTTATTAGTTGAGCAATTACCACATCTTGATTCGTCTAATGATTATCCGCGTTACGGCCCTTGGGCAAGTTTCGAAAAAGATTTACGTTGGAATAGAAATTATCTGCTAAACGGATTGCACGATCTTTTCCAACTACTTTACGAATCTGTAGATGCGTTATTTCTACCTTTGGATACCAGAACGTATTTTAGTAAAGAAGAAGCTCTCTTTATTGCAAAAGCTTTTGAGGCTTATGACGAGTGGATGATAGAAAGCTGGGGAAGATCTTGGAAAGAAAGTTTGAATATATCCGATCAGGTTTGGGATTCACTTCTTAGCCAGTTAACAAAGCATAAAAGATCGTAAGTCGCGTTCTTTCAAAATTACGTATAAGAGGTCCGATCTCTAAAATAATCTTACGATAAGTCAAGAGGTTTTTTTGAGGGTTCGCCTTGGAATCTCATTTTTTTACTGCCAGTTTGAGATTTCCTAAAGCAACCCTCTTTTTTATTTTTATCATCTTTTTATTAACTTCATTTTTGTTAAAATCTTAAAAATATGAAGATTGCAGTTGGATCAACAAACCCGGTAAAAATAGGGGTATTGATACATTTTATAGGTATGGTATAATTGCAGTTGAACCGATGGAAAAGATTGATAATTAGTTGGTGTTCGGTGCTTTACGAGTACCGAGCTAAATAAAAAGCAGTCGCCGTCGGGCGATTTTTCGGTTTAAGGAGCACATTAATAATTGAAAATAAATATATTTTAAGGTACCTTTTTGTATATTCATCCCAAATAACCTTGCCTTTCACCTTTACGGCCTTTGGCCTAGAACTATTCGTTCACGGATCAAGGAGCGGTTTAACGGGATTTCGCATTATTTATAATTTTAAAAAGGTGCTCAAAATATGACTGGAAACGTATAACGACGAGCCTTTTCGTTTTATACGTTAGGGACAAAACTCGTCACTTATTTGAGGGTTTGATCCTGGCCCAGGATAAACGCTAGCGGCGTGCTTTAGGTATGCAAGTGGATCGGTCCGCAGGACTGAACTATCAACTATCTACAAATTAACAAATTGACAGATTAATAATATGATGGAATTGTGAAGACTTTTAGATTTCTGGAGTTTCAAGTATACAAAGATAGTAAATCTTTTTACAAGAAATGTTCTCTATTAACCAAAAGCTTTACCAGAAATTACTGGGAACTTAAAGATCAATTATTAAGGGCAGCATTATCTGTTTGTCTTAATATAGCTGAAGGATCCGCAAAATATTCTGACAAGGATTTTAAGAGATTCATCGAGAATTCTTTAGGATCTGCGAACGAGTGTTTTGCCTGTTTAGATATTGCCTATGAGAATAAGTTAATATCTTATGAGGATTTCATGAATTTAAGAACTGAATTAGAATCTATTGCGAAACAGTTAGGAGGTTTAGCTAAAAAGCTTCGAGCTTCTTCTTGAATGTTAATTTGTTAAAAGTTAATTGGTTGTAGGTTCTGTCCTGCGGATAGACGCGAACGGCTGAGTAACACGTAAGAACGTACCCCATAGCGGTGAATACCTTATCGAAAGATAAGCTAATACACCATACGCCACGTTCAGTTACATGAATGTGGGAAAGGGAGTAACTTCCCACTTTGGGAACGGCTTGCGGCCTATCAGCTAGTTGGTAGGGTAATGGCCTACCAAGGCTTCGACGGGTAGGGGACGTGAGAGCGTGTACCCCCAGAATAGCACTGAGAAACGGGCTATACACCTACGGGTGGCGCAACCGGGAATCGTGCACAATGGACGAAAGTCTGATGCCGCGACGCCGCGTGAGGGATGACGGCCTTCGGGTTGTAAACCTCTTTTGCCATGACAGAGATGTCATGGAGAATAAGCACCGGCTAACTCTGTGCCAGCAGCAGCGGTAATACAGAGGGTGCAAGCGTTGTCCGGATTTATTGGGCGTAAAGAGTTCGTAGGCGCCCCGTTGCATCTTGTTTCAAAGACCCTGGCTCAACTAGGGAAAGGGACAAGAGATGAACGGGGTTGAAAGGTTTCGGAGCTACTGGAACTCACGGTGTAGGAGTGAAATCCGTTGATATCGTGAGGAACACCGAGGGCGAAGGCAGGTAGCTAGGGACACTTTGACGCTGAGGAACGAAAGCCAGGGGAGCGAAAGGGATTAGAGACCCCTGTAGTCCTGGCCGTAAACGATGCTCGCTAGGGATTCGACCTTTGGTCGAGTCTCGTAAGCTAACGCGTTAAGCGAGCCGCCTGGGGAGTACGAGCGCAAGCTTAAAACTCAAAGGAATTGACGGGGACCCGCACAACCAGTGGAGCATGTGGTTTAATTCGAGACGAACCGAAGAACCTTACCTGGACTTGACATTCCACCCTTTTAGGTCGCTAGAAATAGTGGCTGATTTTCATTAATTTGAAAAAGGTGGAACAGGTGTTGCATGGCTGTCGTCAGCTCGTGCCGTGGGGTGTTCCCTTCAGTGGGGTAACGAGCGCAACCCCTGCCGTATGTTAAATTGTTCATACGGGACACTCCGATTTTATATCGGGGGGAAGTGGGGACGACGTCAAGTCAGCATGGCCCTTATGTCCAGGGCAACACACATGCTACAATGGAGCCGACAGAGGGTTGCCAAAGAGTAATCTGGAGCTAATCCCAAAAACGGCTTCTCAGTGGGGATTGAGGGCTGCAATTCGCCCTCATGAACGCGGAATTGGTAGTAATCGCGAATCAGCTAAGTCGCGGTGAATACGTTCTCGGGTCTTGTACACACCGCCCGTCAAGTTAGTGAAGTTGGGGGCACCCGAACCCCGTATGTTACGGGGGAAGGTGAAACCAGCGACAAGAATTAAGTCGTAACAAGGTATCCGTTCTGGAAGGAGCGGATGGATCACCTCCTTTCTAAGGAGTGTGAAATTACACAATCCCGATTTATCGGGATTTACACCCCCTTTTTAAGTTGTGCCTAATGAAGTAGAACTTAGTTCACTTCATAGGCCACGTTAGATGCGTAAGCTTTCTAATGTGGAGTTTAAGGTTAAAAAACCACATCCGTTTCCGGTCATATTTTGGAAGTCAAATGAAAAAATCCACTTATTTAAAAGTGGATTTTTTGTGGGGATATTTACTTTTTTGCATAAAAAACCGGGAGGTAGATAAAATTTAAATAGTATCGACCACCCGGCGTTTGCTATTTATTAGCTTTAGCTTGTGCCCAATCTGGGCTTGAATAATAGTAATGTTTTGTCATCGGGAAAGAATCATCGACGAGTCTTTTGATAGGTTCCGAGTCGGACAAATCGTCAATATAGAGTTGACCGCTTTTGTTAATAAGTAATGATTTTTGTAACGCGGCAATTTCGATTCCCTCTATAACGTCAAGGATTCCCATATTCACAGCAGAAAAACCTTCAACCTTGTATATATAATTTCCCCTTTGAAAGTAAACGCATGTTGCGTCGGGACAGAATTTAGGTCTGGTTCCATTATCCGTAACGAGAGTTTGGTATCCTGTGGGAATATCGTATAAGTAAATTTTACGATCATTCTCAATAAGAATACTTGATTTACTCGTCTCGACCGCTACTCCTTTGAAAAAAGTTTTAGCGGTTTTTTTATCGGGGTCGAGCCAGAAAAAGCTGTGGATATAACCATCTTTTGAAAAAAAGATAGCATCATTAACTACCGACGCTTCGGGTGATGTTTCCGATTCCAGGGTATCGGTCAATCTTATTAGCGAGCTGCCGTCGGTTTTGATTGCCCACAAATCGTATTGGTTTTTTTGTAGATAGTTTTGACTATCAAATGCAAATGAGAAAATTATCCAGCAGAGATCCGGGTGTTTAATAGACAAATGCTCAATTTTACCTTTGAAATAGGGATAATTATTGAACAAATTTGTCTCTTGACCCGTTACGGGATCTATTATCACTAAACTGGAACTTGCCTCATACGGATTTGTCTTTACTGCTGCGATGAGGTTGTCAGAACATATGACTTGGTCATTCACACTTACTGCAACATAAGAAAAAATCAGTAACAAAATAAATTTACTAAACACCGTTAGCCTCCGAATATTAAAATTTTTTTAAAAAGTGCTAAAAAAAGGAAGGCGAGAGAGGCTGTTTTGTAAAAAATGATTGCCGCATCCGTCGGTTGACGGAGGCAAAGATTTTTTTAGGACGCCTTCCTTCCAAGTTGGACTTTCATTTGCCCAAGAAAGCTTCGAACCTCTGGTATTTTTTTCCAGAAGACGGTTTTTCAAGAGGAATGAAAGTATCTCCATCGAGTTTGTATTTAGTTCCGGATCTTGAATCGGTTCTTGGTCTGGGGTCTACCCGCTTGGGATCAATGCATTCCCCATCTAGGGTAGACCCATTCGACAAATTTTCAAATTTTGCATCCGTTACTCTGCCCTTGTTATCTTTGGTTACGCCAACCACTTCCCAAATATCTGGTTCTTCCAGAACAACTTCATTCGATGGGGCAACCTTTTCGCTGACTACAATCGGCAGATTTTGGTCACCAGATGTAAATACTACCGGAGTAGTTGCAGGCATTTCAAAAGGAATTTCAGTTGGCGCAAAAGCAGTAACTGTAGGGGTATTTCGTCCTGAAATTAAGATAAACACAATGGAAAACAAAGTTAGACAACCAAATATAAGAAATAGGACACCCAATATATACACGAGTCTATTCTTCCGGAAATTTTGCTGAAATCCGTTCTCATTGAATTCGGACATTTGTTCCTCCGGTTGGTAGAATTTTTCCTCTCTCGCCTTATTAGCTTGTTAAACAGCTAGATTAATATTATACACTTTACGTTATGGGATAGAAAGTAGGCTTAGACCCCCTTCGCTAAAGCTTCGGAAGGGTTGTGATTTATACGCGAAAAAGTTTCGTCCCTTGGACTTATTTTTTCTGATAAATCACAAAAAAAAGCTGCATACTGAAAATTAACTAGTTGGAAAAGATTGAGACAATAAGGTTTCTGTCTCAGAACGATATAAAATCTTTTCAAACATAGTTTCAGCATGCAGCCGGTTGTTAAATTAAGTTTTTAGAATTACTTAAGATACGGTTGCATTTAACCGTCTAAGCTCTTTCTTTTTGTGAATAGCGATATTTCATGGTTGGGGCAAATCCGGAAGGCCATTGTAGTATTTAACTACTTGATTTCCACCTTCGCGGAAGCGGACTCCAATTTCATCTCCCCAAAGAATGAAGTTTCCATTTGACGTATCGTCAAATGTTAGCGTGTAATAACCTGAACCCATATCCTGGGATTTGTGATAATCAGTTGCGTAACCAACTTGGATGTTAAAGCCTTTGTTTGCCCAAATTTCAACGTCGGTTGCACTGTGCCAAATTATGCACATTCCCTTTTCCGGTAGCGGACAAGGCGGAGTGATTTTCTTAACTACCGAAGCTGTAATTCGAGAAGCAGTCTCGGCGGGAAGGTTTTCGAGATAAGATTCGAAAACAGTCAAATTAGGTAGCACTTGTTTGTCTCCCCAGTCGGAACCGTAACCCAAAGTTGTATCAAGCTTGGTAGTTTTCAGCGGGCTTTTTGTAATGTTGTGTGTCAGCAAGAGTTCCTTGCCGGTAATTATCGCCCGACCTGAATTGTCAGGATCCAAAGACACAGTAAAGGAGCCTTTATAGATCTCGACTAGCTCGCCCGTTGGGTACGAGTAGACAAATAGATCTGTTCCGTTACGGCAGTAAGTAGCCGTTCCGTCGGGTTTCCATTCCGGATTGCCACAGGCAAAACCGGCAGATGGAAAAACTTCTCCCGTGTCTGTTGTATAGGCGATTTTACCGTTTTTATCGGTGTAGGCAATTAGAAATCCATTTGCCTTGGGCAACGAGTGAGGATTTTTTCCGAAAACCCCTAGAGGTTTCCATACAGAGCGGTCTTGGTCGGTAACGATTAACTGACTATCACTTGTTTGAACAAGTACGATCGGATCTCCATTAACTGCTACGAATTCGGGTGTCAGGTAACTTTCCGTCCCGTCGCTGATTGTGGCGAGTAGGTTCATCCCGAAGTCGTAAATTCGGATTTCTGAGCGTTTGTCCACCAGAGTGACTTCGACTGCCCAAACACAGTTGTCTTTCCGGATAGTGGGATTTCTAAACTTATCCTGGAAGAGCTCTCCCTCAGTTAGGTTCTTAACAAAAGTGAGGAAGTCCTCAGGTTCGGAGTATTCGTAAAGATTGATATCCCACTGTCCCGGAACAACTTTGTTGTTCCAAAACTCCCGAACGATTGGTTCAAGATTACATGCCTTAATTACCGGCGGAATCTTAACAACTAATCGTCTCCGTGCAGCGGTTTGAGTTGGCTTAGGGGTCGGCGACAGCGTCGGCGTGGGAGTTGGTGTTTCTGTCGGGACAAGAGTCGGCGTCGGTGTTACTTCGGTTGGTGTTGCGGTTTTTGTGGACGTAGGCGTTTGGGTAGGTTCTTCTGGTGTCGGTGTGGGTGTTTCAGTGCTTGTTGCAGTTGTCGTTGCTGTCGGCGAACCGGTTGATGTTTTTGTAGATGTCGACATTGGAGTCGGAGTCTGTGTTACCGGTTTGGCCATACACCAGCTTACCAAGGTGTGACTGTGGTGAGATCCAGCCGAACTTTCGTCTCCCCAGTGACCGACTTCAGCCGTGAAACTTGAGGCTCCGTTAAGCTCAGACAAGTCAAACCCCGTCCAGAAAGTATCTTCCTTTACGTCCTCGCCCAAGTCAGGTGTTAGATGATCCCAAAACATCGATTTGTCGTAGTGACCCTCATTAGTTTGGGGTTCATCATGACTCGCTCGATCCTGCCAGCCGAAGTTTGCCAACACCCAAGTTGCTCCAGCGGGAGCCGTGAACTCCTTGAATACCGGCGGATGAGACAACTGAATGTCATTTACCCAGTCCTTTTCCGTCGCGACGGTTATCAGGCCCTCGCTCTCGCAAGTATGAATCCAACCGGGATTTGGCATCGTTGCTGTTGGAGTTTCTGTCGGTGTTTCGGTTTGTGTCGAGGTAGGGGTTGGTGTTTCGCTCGATGTAGGTGTAAAAGTAGGCGTATCAGACGGTGTTTCAGTTGGGGTAGTCGTATCCGTCGGCGTCAAAGTTCCTGTTTGGATTTCGCTTGGTGTTACAGTCGGAGTGGGTTCCTCAGGCGTCGGTGTAGCAACCTCACAGTTATCTACCGTGAACTTTTCACCCGGATTATGGAAAACTACCTTAGGCAGCTTTAACCACGGCGGTTTTACAAAAACCGCGTTTTCGATGCTATAAACTCCATTAACCCCGGACAAGGTTGCGTCATAGTGCGCAGTATCTCCAGCGAGTTGAGTAAAAGTGGCTGCGCCAGCAAATCCGTGTCCGTCCCTTAAGCCCCAGAAAGTGACACCTGTCCAACCAAGATCATCTTTATCGATGTTCTCCGGGACATGAAGCAGGACGAAGTGAACCAATACTTTTCCTTCTTCACAGGTAATGCTACTTATATTAAACCGCAGCACAATTTCCGGTGTCGGGGAAAGTGTTGGTTCAGGCGTTCCTGTAGAAGTAACCGTCGGTTCCGGAGTTTCCGTGGGAGTTGCTTCAACTGTTTCTGTTGGTGTAATTTCCTCAGTCGGAGTATCCGTAGGAACAGGCTCGGTTTCCGTCGGTGTGGTTGTAGATTCCTCTGTCGGAACCAAAGTCTCCGTCGGTGTTTCAGTCGGTTTCGCCTC
>Ga0209431_10005232_pt1 | contig 10128 bp, 8 predicted proteins | sample RifCSP13_3_FD_184021 | JGI IMG/M metagenome (GOLD analysis project Ga0209431, IMG submission 184021) | Soil microbial communities from Rifle, Colorado - Rifle CSP2_sed 13_3 (SPAdes) (version 2) | ecosystem: Environmental > Terrestrial > Deep subsurface > Rock core/Sediment | place: Rifle... | reverse complement strand
CCCGCTGCCAGAACCTCTGCCGGATAAATAGAAACAGCCCCACAAAGAGAAAAGGTATGTAAGAATAATGGAGGGCCTCAAGATACACGCCAACGGAGGGGATAAGATCCAAGAGAACCTTCTTCATATAGAGGAAAGGGTGGTGCGTGGCAAACTGGGTGATATCTAGCGATCCAGGACCTGAAATATCCGTTAACTCCTCGTTTCCGATGAGACCCGATTCCGTCAAACTCACCCCAAGGGTCACGCCGGCCTTGCGGCTTATCGTTCCCCATTGTCCCGTATCCACGCTGAGATAAAAGATATAGGGAAAGGTCAACAGAAAGAATCCGAGCAAAAGAAAGAGACAGGCCCCGGCGGACCACCGGAGCCCGCGGTTCTTCTGAATCCAGCACCGAACGCCGAGCGTTAGGGGCACGACAACCAGAAACCCGATCGCCTCTGGCCGCACAAGGTAGGCGAGACCCGCAACCAAGCCGCCGTAAAAAAAACGGCCCCATAACCGCCTAGCCATCCCCTGATCGAAAAGGACTAACGCTATCGTGGAGAGTAAAAGAAAGGGGCTTTCTGTCCTCACATGAACGGAGTACCTGCCCAGGTAAGGAGCTATCGCAGCAAGGAAGCAGGCTGCCAAAGCGACGTTCTCCCCGTAAATCCTTCTGAAGAGCACGTAAAGAGGAATCAAGAGGAGCACTCCGGAGAGAATGGACCAGATTTGACCCGAGAGCTCCCAGTCACCGATTAAGGGATAAATAGAGGCGATGAGAATCGGATACACGGGGGGGTAGACAGAGGAGAGACCGACTGCGAGCCGGCCAGCGAAAAAATCCCTGGCCGCGTCGATGTAATGGACCCCATCGGAACTGATGCAGTAGTACTGCCAGAGAAGGTACAGACGAAACGCAAGGGCCAGCACGATCGCCCAACCCAATAGGCGATACCTTCCACCGCGGGCCAGAATCCACGTTTCAGAATCCATGCACTCCCTTTCTCTCACTGTGGATCCGCAGCGCCTTCATCGAAGAGCGCCGATCCTCCCGCACACTCATTTTCTGAACCTCACTGATCCACATTCTCCTTTCTCCTCGAGAGAAAAAAACATCACTCAGGTACGCTTTGAGCCAGTAGAGCTTCTCGGTGCGTCGTAAGAGCCTTCCCATCGTTCGATTCAACTGAACCAGATTCTTAATCCGACGCCGCCTGTCCAGGTAACGATAGCTACGAATCCCTTCCAAGTCCAGGAGATAAAAGCGCTCTTCTCGATGCTGGTTGCTATGGCTGACGAGGATATTGGCATCCTTGAGATCATTGTGATAAATATTCTCCGCGTGGAGAGAGCGAAAAAGCCAGGCCAGATCCCTTAAAAAATTCCGCCGCCGGAGAAACCCCTCACGCCCTCCCAGAGGGGTGAGCTCCTCTCTCCAGTAGGTATCCGCGGTCCTGCCTCCCTGAATTTCCTCTGAGAGATAAAAACTCTTTGTGAGCATCCCCCAAGAGCGAAACTCCACCGCAGCTATAGGTCGACCCGTTTGGAAACCCGAACGCATTAGAATCCCAGCGCCAATCCAAGAACGCGACGCTCCGGACGGAAAGAAGAGAGAAGCCAACCGATAGCGCCATGAGAAGGCATTGTACCGCTTTAAGTAGATCCCCTTGGGTTTGCCATCGATCTCGAGCCGAGCCCGGCCAACCTTGATCTTTCTTTGGTCCTTAACGATCTTACACCCGGGCAGGGAAAAGAGCAGATCTGGGTCGGCCAGAAGGTCGAGCTGCGGATTTCTTTGAAAATCCCGGTCGACCCAGAGGAAATTAGAATTTCTCTTTAGGCACATGGAATCAGTAAAAGGCGCCACGACGAACCTGTTCGGCCACCTCGAGAAGACAACTCTCAAAATCACGGAAGTGATTTTTCCACGAGTACCTCTCTCCCAATCTCCGCGCCAGTCCCGAGAGAAATTCTCGACGGCCTGGCTCTAACATCCAAAGGATCTTCGCTTCCATTTCAGAACGCTCATCCGGCCAGGCCAAAATTCCATCCCTCAGCTCGCCTTCGAGGATTTCCGCCGCGCCCACGGCGCCTGTCACAAGCACCGGCAAACCCGACGCTAGCGCTTCTAGAACCACGTTGCCAAACGCTTCTTGTCGCGCCGGTAGGGCAAGGAGATCTGCGGTTCCATAAAAGCCTTCGATCGCGTCCTGCCGACCGGCGAAAACAACCCTTCCCTGAGCTTCTCTTTCGGCCCAGGAACGGTAACGGCCACGCTGCCCATCCTCCCCTGCGACCAACAGGTAGAATCCTGCAAGCCGAGGCGACCCCCACACTCGCAGCAGGCGATCCAATCCCTTTCGCTGAAAACCACTTCCGACAAAAAGAACTAACGGCGCCTCCGGAGGAATTCCCCACTGCTTTCTTATGCTCCCTCGCGCCCCATCTCTATTGCGCGGGTGAAAACGCTCCTGGTCCACTCCGTTGTAGATCACGACAATCTTGTCTGCGGGAACATGGTAAGTGTCGATGATCTCACGCCTCACCTCGCTAGAGACGGCAAAAATTTTTTTGTAGCCCTGCGGACGATACTGTAGCCTTTCAATGGCCAAAACGCTCCGGTGGTAGAGGCTCACCTTATGCCAGACACGACGCAGGGCCCCTTCTCCCTCAGCCATCTTCTGCAGGAAAACTCGATGCGACCCGCCGCCGCTGCGCAGGATGTCTTGTTGCACCATTCTCCCAAAACCCACGACGACATCACAACGGTAAGATTGAATGATCTTTGGGGCAAGAAAAGCAAAGCTTAAGACACGAGCTGTCCTTCCCACGGGCAACAGCGGAACCCTGTGCGCCTGAACCCCCTCGGGAGGAGAAACGCCAAAATCAGCGCAAAAGAGGTGGACATCATGCCCGAGATCTCGGAGACCTTCCGTAGTCCGATAAAAATCCCTCTCCGTCCCCCCTGCCAGATCAAGTTTTTTATGAGCCAAAGCGACTTTCATGAACAGCCTTTTTTCTCGCCTTCACAACGATATTATCTGAAAAGAGGAGCGCGGGATGGAACAAATATTTGAGAATTTGCCAATTGATCCGCCTCTGAACTGGATCCTTCTCGCTACGGATGACAGCCTCCATGCTGAAAAGCCACATGAACGGATAAAGAAGAATGCCGAAGAAAACGGGGGCAAACTTGACTTTGGTCCGCCTCAGTTCTTCCACTTCGAAGCCGTAGTGGAAGAAGAGGTAATAGAGTTCGTAAAAGTGAATCAGATAGATGTTGGGAGCCTGCCCCGGCTTACGCGTGTAGTGGGCTGGACGGACCCGCCCTCGAAGGAAGCCCGTGAAAAGGAACCGTACCCGGGAGAATACGTTCAGGACGTTAGGGGTGCTGATCACGACCACCCCCCCGTCGTTAAGCACGCGCGCAAACTCCCGGATCAGTTGAGCTTGATGTTCGATGTGCTCGATGACTTCAATTAAATTGACTCCGTCGAAGGAGGCGTTCTTGAAAGGTAGATTTTCATTCAAGTCGACTCCACCCACCCGTGCGATGCCTTCACCCACAAAGGCGGGCATAACATAGTCGGTCGCCACCACCGAAAACCCGTGCTGGGCCAGCATGCGGGAGGTGTCGCCTCCGCCACAGCTGAGGTCGGCGACCCGTTGAACCCTTCCCAGTTCATTGGACCAGGCGGCCTTGACGGATTGTAGGATAAACGGATTGGGCATGCGCACCTCGAAACTCAGCGGCGCTTACACGATGTCGAACTTCTCGACCCTCCGGGTTCCCTTCTGATGGAGGACGTATTGTGCCATAGTGGCCTAAACATCCGCCCGCCATTGCCTCCGAAGTCGTTTGAGGGCCTCCTCGAGAGGCATGGCTTGGATTCCCAGGAGCTGGCTCAGCTTTTCGGTCTTGAGCCCGCCCCGCAGCGGGCGCTGTGCTCGTTGCTGCAACGCGCTTGTCGCAACCGGCTGGACCAGCGCGGGATCGAGGCCAAATACTTTCGCCAACGCCTTGCCAAAATCCGCGCGGGAAAGCAGGTCCTTGCCCACCACGTTCACGACACCGTGCGTCCCCTGTTGAAAGAGACGCACGCTCGCCTCGGCCAAGTAATCAACCAGCGTCGGGTTTCCGAACTGATCTTCGGGCACGCGCATGGGTTTTCCGGCCTGCAGCTCGTGATAGACCTGCATGGCGAAATTCTTCGAGCTTCGGTCCCAACCGAAAACGACCGTGGTGCGCAGGATCAAAGCGTCTTTTAATATCGTTTGAACTGTCTTCTCGGCTTCCAGCTTGCTCTTCCCATACACGCTCACCGGGCTGGGCTGAGCGCCCTCGTCATAAGGGCCATCGGAACCATCAAATACATAATCGGTCGAATAGAAAACCAACTTGGAGCCGTACCGGGCCGCCTCGGTGGCCACGCTTTTTGCCCCCTCAGCGTTGATTCGAAAGGCTTCCTCAGGATGACCCTCGCAATAATCCACATGGGTCAGCGCCGCGGTGAGGAATACCGCCTGAGGTTGGACGCGGACGAAGTAATCGCTGACCTGAGCGGCATCGGTAAGATCCAGGCGGGTCCGCCCTTCCGCTGGACGACTGGCATAGGTTCCTCTCACTTCGTAACGGTGGCTTTCGAGAACCCGCGTGAGGGCCTGACCGACCAAGCCCGAGGCTCCGATGACCGTGACCCTGGAACTAGCCATGCTTCACTTGACAAACCATCGATCGTCACGCCGGAGCCTATGCATGACTTTGCCGGGCTCGCCGGGGATTTGCTGCAACAGATGTATGAACACCGCGTACCGTCAGCTTGGGCCTAAATTCCGTCTCCTCTCTGAGCCTTGTGCCTAGCCCGCCACAGAGGATTACCGGTTTCATCGAACTATCTCCCCAGCCTGGATACTCTGAATCAACACGATGCGATCTCTTCCTTCCGGCCCCGAACCCTCGCTAGTCAAAACCACCTTAAGCGGGAGCGCCCGCGAGGAAGCAATCCTTTCCCATTCCCTCTGCCCCATGATGCAATAACCCCGTGATTGGTCTAGCTGTCTCTGGAGCGGACGGAAGTCATCTCCCAGAACAAGTAAGCCTGTCCTCTGGTAAAAAATCACCGAAGTATAGTCCCATCCCTCCCCCCAGATAAAGAGAGATCCGTTGCTCCCCAACCGACGGTTGACTTCCTGTAGGAAGGATTTGTACGTCCTGGCCTCGGCAACGGCAGGAAGGAGCGCTCCCTGCACCAACAGCCCCGTAAGCACCGAGATGGTTCCGACGCTGAGCGCTGCCGCCCAAGCTTTCCCGCGGAGGAGCTGTAGGGCTGAGGCAAACCAGAGGCCAGCCGACAAGAGTATCGAAAGGACCAAAATCCAGCCCGCCTGTTTTAAATTTCTTGCGACGACCGATAACTGAGCCTGGTCCTTGGGTTTCAACATGGTCTCGAGGAAAGAAAAAAACCAGGACAAATGGCCCGGGTCAAGGATGCCCCACGCTGCCACCAAAAGCACGGCTCCCATGATCAGAGAAACCCAGCCAACGGTTTTCAACCCGAGAGACCGCACCGTATTCTCCACTCCCCCAAGAAGCCAGAGCGCCACGAGCAGGGAAAGTGGACCATAAAGGGGGAGAAGGTAGACCGGCCGTTTCCCAGCGGAAATCGAGAAAAAGAGAAAAATGATCCCGACCCATAGTCCAAGAAAGAGCGTAGGCTCTTGGATAAAGGCTCTGCGCTTGAACCAATCAAAGACAACAAAGGGAAAAAAGAGGCTCCAAGGTAGCCCATCCAGCATCAGGGAGGGGAAATAATAGTAAAAGGGTTTCTGGTGACCTGAGCCCCCCTCGCCATGAACAAAAAAACGAGCCAGATTCTCATGCAAAATTTGCCGGGCGAAAAAATCCTCTCCGCCCTTAGCCCATGCAAAGCCATACCAAAGAATCGGAATCGCCAGGCAGAGGATCGCTCCTTTATGAAAACAGAGCCGAGACAGGAATTCCCACTTCCTTCTCAAGCTCAGAAAAATGGCTATGATCATTCCCGGGAGAATGAGGCCAACCGGCCCCTTGGCGAGGACGCTTAAACCGAGCAGGAGATAAAAAACATAGATCCACGCTCGCCCTCGTAGAAAACCCCGGTAAAGCAGAAAGAAGATCGACAGGGTAAGGGTCATGAAAAAACTGAGCGTCATATCCACGCGCGCGTTGATGGCCTCGCTCTGGTATCCCACCGAGGTCGCCAGAATCACGCCGGCTAGAAAAGCTGTTTTTGGCTCGACGATATACCTGCCTAAAATGTAGATAAGCAAAACGCCCAAGGATGCCAAGACTGCCGAGGGTAAACGAACCGTGGCTTCCGTTACATCTCCCCACGCTATCGAGGCCAAGGTTCCAAACCAGTGAAACAGCGGGGGTTTGGAAGGAATCTCTTCTCCTCTCTTCAACGGGAACAGCCAATCCCCATGTTGATAGATTTCCAGAACGACCAACGCCTCTCGGGGCTCGCCTTTGTTGAAGAAAGGGATCTTCGCGAGCGAGGGGAAGAACAGGAGACCGCAAAGCACGAGCAGAGCCAAAAAATGGAAATGTCGAGCCGAACTTGAATTCATGGGCGCTTCAAGCCGCTCTTTCTACCGCTGGGTATTCCTGGTGACGGGCCCGTCCCATTGCATCAGCCTTCTAAAGCTAATCCGCGACCCCGGCGGTAGCCATTTTGCCCATCGCTTTCTCGTTCTCGCTTCCAGACGCCGCATCAAACGCCGCTCCCGACGGCCCCGAGGTTGCTCTCCCAAATAGGCGCGCAGAAACCGCATCCGATCTTGCAGCGAGATCCCCGGCAACACGAAACGATTGAGCTGCACCAAATTTCTTTTCCACAGCCCGTGGCGAAACCATACGGGGTACCGGCGGGTTCGGTCATTGTCCAGGTAGAAAAAAATCAGGTCGCTCCCCTGTTCTCGAACCAAAATATTATACGGCACTAAATCCCCATGGACAAAACCTTTCCGGTGCAGGCCGCGGATCTCCCGCGCCAGCCGTCTTAAATACTCTCTTTTTTTTTCCAGGCGATTCGGATTCAAGGGCGGACAGTAGTGTTCCAGGATAAACCCAGGCAGCAGGGAGCCGCTAATACCTAAAGTCAAAAGAAAGGCCCGCTTCAAAACTCCTAAAATTCGCTCCTCTCCGGCCGCCGCCGCAAGGGGAACATGAAAACCACACGCGGACAGAGCCTCCCCCTGTTTCAAGGCCCTGAAGGCTTTGGAATCGCGCGCCAGGTCCTTAAGTCCTCCCAACCGACCGGACCTCCCATAGATCTTCAGATAGAATTGGGTGCCCCCCGCTCCGGTGGGAAACGAAAAGCGTTGAACCAGAGGATGATCCGCAGGAGACTGATCACCGATCCGAGCGAGAATCTCCTGCCACAGCTCTGGCCCCCAATGCTCAGGAAGGACCCAGAGGCTCCAACGGCCCGCGCGACAAAACCGGTATTTAGTTTCTACGCCCATCTATTCGAGTTAACGCCTTGCCGACCTTGACTATGACCTCCTCGATCTCGATCGATCTCATGCAGACACGCCCGATCGGGCAGCGCCTCAAATAACAGGGCGAGCAGGCGGCCTCGCCGAGGACAACCAAATCCTCAAAGCCGTGCGGTCCGGTCCGTTGCGGACTCGTGGCCCCCCAGAGGGAGATCACCGGCGTCTCCACAGCGGCCGCGAGATGCATGAGCCCCGTATCAGGTCCCACGGCAACCTTGGCCCGGCGAAGGATGCCGATCGACTCGCGCAGCGAAGTCTGGCCGACGCAATTTATGAATCGGACCTCCGCGACGTTTTCCATCATCTGGGCAAAGGGGATGTCTTCCCTCCCGCCCAACACTACGATCTCAAGCCCGTAGCGCCGGTGGACTTCCGCGGCGCACCGCGACGTCTCCACGGGAAACCATCGCTTGCTCTCCCAACTGCCGCCGATGAAGAAAACGGCAAATGCGCCCCCCACGCCTCTGAGCCGCTGCTGGACACCGACCTCCTCTTCCCGCGTCAGGCGTATCTGACACTCGATAGGACGCGGCTCCAATTCCAGTAGCTCGACAAACTTCAAGTACTGAGACAGCTTCGATATTCCGTCTCCCGTTGCTGCGATATAATGCGTATTAAAGACCCAGTTGAACTCCTTGGCATCCCGCGGGTGAAACCCCAAACGGACAGGAGCGCCTGACCACCAACTAATGAGCCCGCTTTTGAAGTGCCTTTGCAGGTCCAAGACCAGGTCGAATCGTTGGGAGCGGATCCGGCGCAGGAAAGGCAGCAAGCTCTTCCACCACCGCTCACGCTCGAACAGAATAACTTCGTCCACCGCCGGATGGTGCTCGACCAGCGGGAAGGCCTGAGGCTCGACCGCCCAGGCAATCTTCGCCTCCGGATAGCCGTGCCGCACGCTATTGGCGAGCGGTAGGGCGCGGGTCACATCCCCGATGGAACCGTGCAGGATAATGAGGACTCTCCGGGGATGAACCCTCATGGGTCTTCCGCCTCCCGATAACAACGGACGAGCAGGCGCCAATCCTTTTCGGGAAGCCAACGCCTGTCGGGATCTAATTTGCGGACGGAGCGATAAAGGCGGCGCAGATTTTTCTCTGCACGATCCGGCGGGACGGCCCCGGCAAAGAGCCTGGCCCCATCGAAGTCGATGATATAACTTTTAATCTCGCTTCTCTCCTGGCGAACGAGAATATTCTTGAGGTTCAGATCGGCATGGTAAACCCCGCGGCGATGCATCGTCCGGAGGCTCCGCGCGACGGCCTCAAGCAGAGGCGTAGCCACCGGACCGCTAAAGAGTTCGTTTCGTAAAGCCGCCCAAAAATCATGACCGCCCGTGAGCTCACGGCTCAGCAGCCAACCCCGGTAAAATGGCCCCCAAATCCTCTCCACACATGCCCCTAAAACCTCCGGCGTGGGGACCCCTCGACGCCTCACCTCTTCGGTGACCGCCAGTTCTCTGAACGGCCGTGGCGGCCAAGTGAAAAAAAATTGCCCCGTCACATGGCGCAGCATGCCGCCATGGCGGTAGGCCCGGACCAGGGCCGCGTCGCCGTTATCGAACCGGTAAAAGCAGATCTGGCCTCTTCCGTGAAAAGGGCTCGCCTGCCGCATGGATTTGGCCTCGTCAAAAAATCTCTCTACGTCGAGATACGGCTCAAGCCCTTCACGCACCACAATCATTTGCGCCAGCCGGGGGTGGAGCTTTTTGAATCCGACCGGTGTCTCACCCCAGGCCCACTCCCGAATCATCCCCCCGGACCTCAATAGCCGCTCATCGAATGTTCCACCGCTACGCCGGAGATCTTCGTCGCGGCACATTCTGGCTTTCCCATAATTTGGCACCGCTCAACAGCGTAGCGTACGCGGCCAATGTCGACAAGGTCAGGCCCGCTAAACCTTTGGCCAAGACACGGTTTCTCCACAGGAGCCGCAGAAAGACGCGAAAGGGATGGAGCGCCAACGCGGCTGGGCCATGGCTGGGACTGTGCTGCAGCCCCTCGGCCCAGAGGCTGGTCACACCATTAACCAGGGCCACGGCGTCGCTGAGGTCGAGCGCTGAATAATCTCCGATCCACCCCCAAAGCCGGCCTGGCGGTTCCTCGTAGGGGCGCTCTTTTGCATTCCACCATCCGTAAGGGAGCTGCACCAACCCTCGGGTAAGTCGCAGGCTCGGGCTCGGGCCCCAAAGGCTTCCCTCAACCCAACGCCCCAGAAGATACGTCCGGATGGAAACCCGATAGCCCGGCGAAGTCTTGGCGAAATCCGATCGGCAAAGCTCGTGCAACTCATCGCTGAGTTCCGGTTCGACGCGTTCCTCACCCAGGAGATGTAAAACCCAATCGGTGCGAGTTTCGCCCCTCAACGATTTCAGCTCCTCGCCCGGGACCAGTTTTCGCACGGTCAAGACCGAAGGCCGCCGTTCCGGTATCCGCGGCTCATCCTCGCCTGCGTGGAGTACCACGATCGCATCGGCCCACTGCACGCTCTTTAAACATTCGGCCAGATGCCTCATTCCCGGCAGGCTCAAAACCATGACACCAAGAGTGGACATGGAAAAGACTAGAGGGTGATAACCTCGGGCAGGCGCGAATCGGACACTG
>Ga0209431_10005231_pt1 | contig 10129 bp, 7 predicted proteins | sample RifCSP13_3_FD_184021 | JGI IMG/M metagenome (GOLD analysis project Ga0209431, IMG submission 184021) | Soil microbial communities from Rifle, Colorado - Rifle CSP2_sed 13_3 (SPAdes) (version 2) | ecosystem: Environmental > Terrestrial > Deep subsurface > Rock core/Sediment | place: Rifle... | reverse complement strand
CCCGGCGGATTCAAAGCGCTACATGCATCACTATAATTTCCCACCCTTCTCCACCGGAGAGGCCAAGCCGTTACGTGGCTCCTCACGTCGCGAGGTCGGCCACGGCGCGCTGGCTGAGCGGGCACTTTTGCCGGTAATTCCGCCGGAAACACAGTTCCCGTATGCACTGCGACTGGTCTCGGAAGTGCTCTCTTCAAATGGCTCGTCGTCGATGGCCTCCGTATGTGGCTCTACCTTAGCCCTAATGGACACCGGCGTGCCGATCAAAGCGCCTGTGGCAGGCGTGGCCATGGGCCTGGTCAAGGAAGGTGAGCGTTATAGCGTCTTGACCGACATCATCGGTATGGAAGATCACCTGGGTGACATGGATTTCAAAGTTGCCGGCACCACCAAGGGGATCACGGCTTTGCAAATGGATATCAAGATCAAGGGGATCACCTCCCAGATCATGTCACAGGCGTTGGAACAGGCTCGCCAGGCGCGGCTGTCCATCCTGGATAAGATGATGGCGGTCATCCCGGTGCCGCGTCCCGAGCTAAAATCCCATGCTCCACGCATCACTGTGCTCCAAATCCCAGTGGAGAAAATCGGCGCGGTGATCGGCCCAGGGGGCAAGATTATCCGGAGCATTCAGGAGGATACTGGCGCCAAGATCGATATCAACGACGACGGCACAGTGTACATCGCCGCCAGCGATGGCGAGAGCGCCCGAATGGCGCGCGAGCGCGTTGAGGCGCTCACCGAGACAGCCGTCCTGGGGCGCATCTACACCGGCAAGGTGGTGCGTATCACCGATTTCGGCGCGTTCGTTGAAATCCTGCCCAACATTGATGGCCTGGTACACATCTCGCAGCTCGATTCACAGCGGGTAAATAAGGTTGAAGACGTTGTCCGCCTGGGCGACGAAATCACAGTCATGGTGACCGACATCGACTCGCAGGGAAAAATCCGCCTGTCACGCCAGGCGGTTCTGGAAGGCTGGACCGTGGAGGAAGCAGTCGAGCACGACCGTCCACGTAGTGGTGGGCGACCCGGCGGTGGTCGACCGGGCAGCGGGCGCCGCGATGACCGGCGCGGCTCAGGCGACGACCGTAGACGTAGATAATGATGTCAAAGACCCCTGGCATGCTGGTTGATGCTCAGGGGTCTTTTATTTTATCTGTGAAGGGTGCCAGACTTTTCGTCGAACCTGTGTAGCATAGATTATAATCGACCTTCAGGGGCAGAACGGGTATTGAGTGGTTCTTTTCCGGGTAACACGGAGGAGGTCAGATATGAGTCTTGACCAAACGGCATTGGAAGCCAAACGCTATGGTATTTTCGCTAGCGGGCGCCGCACGTCACTTGCAGAGGCGACCCAGCGCATGGTGGAAGAAGACGTCAGCGCGCTGGTGGTGACGGACGAGGACGGTTATCTGGCAGGTATTCTTTCGAGAATTGATGTGATCCGGGCTGCCCTCCTGCATGTGGATTGGGGTGAAAGACAGGTCGAGGAGTTTATGAATCATGAGGTGGTTACAGTGCCGATGCATGCCACATTGCGCGATGTAGGAGAAATTTTGCTCGATCATCGCATTCATCGAGTCGTCATGGTACGAGAAGAAGCAGGAAAAAAGCAGCCTTTATCCATAATCTCGGCCGCGGATCTGGTTTACCACCTGGCAAAGGATCGTAGATAGGATGCCCGTCAGGCTTAACCCGGCTGACATCCGGATATACATTTTTCCGAAATGCGGAGGTGACCGATGACACAAAACATAATGGGCGTTGCCAGTCAATATGGCCTGAAAGAACACGGACTGCGCAATCTCAATATGAGCTACTGGAACCTGACCACGCCCGCCCTGGTAGAGCGCATCATTGCCCGGCGAGAAGGCGTGTTGGCTCACGAGGGAGCCGTGGTGGTTCGCACCGGGCACCATACCGGGCGCTCGCCGAACGATAAGTTCATCGTTTGCTGCCAGGAAGATCATGACAAAATCTGGTGGGGTAAAGTCAATAAAGAATTCAAGCCCGAGCAGTTCGACCGGCTTTACCTGTTGATGTGCTCCTACTTCCAGGACCGGGATGTCTTCGTACAAGATGTCACCGCCGGAGCCCACCCGGAATACACGCTTCCCATTCGGGTGATCACCGAAAGCGCCTGGCATAATTTATTTGCTCGTAATCTGTTCATTCGTCCGCCTGTGAGTGAGCTACCCGACCATGTGCCGGAATTCACGATCCTACAGGCGCCATCCTTCCACGCGGATCCAGACACCGACGGCACAAACTCGGAGGTTTTCATCGTCCTAAATCTGGAACGGCGGATCATCCTCATCGGCGGCACCAGCTACGCCGGGGAGATCAAGAAATCTATCTTTACGACCCTGAACTATCTATTACCTCTCAAAGGTGTATTATCCATGCATTGTTCTGCCAACGTTGGCAAAGCCGGTGACACAGCGTTGTTCTTCGGCCTTTCCGGCACAGGCAAAACCACCCTGTCATCCGATCCGGAGCGGGCCTTAATCGGCGATGACGAGCACGGCTGGGCAGACGACGGTGTATTCAACTTCGAAGGCGGCTGCTACGCCAAAACAATCAACCTGCGCCAGGATTACGAGCCCCTGATCTGGAAAGCCACCCGTCGCTTCGGCACAGTGCTCGAAAACCTCACCCTTGACCAATATTCTCGACGCATCAACTATGATGACGACAGCCTGACCGAGAACACCCGGGCAGCCTACCCGATTGGTTTCCTGGATAACATCGTCCCAAGCGGGCGTGGTGGGCATCCGGCAAATATATTTTTCCTCACCGCCGATGCTTTTGGGGTGATGCCCCCCATCGCCCGCCTGACGCCCGAACAGGCGATGTATTACTTCCTATCTGGCTACACCTCAAAACTGGCTGGCACTGAAAAGGGTGTCAAAGAGCCTCAAACCACCTTTTCTACCTGTTTCGGGGCGCCGTTCTTGCCGCTTTACCCTCACGTGTATGCCAACCTGTTGGGTGACAAGATCCAAAAACACAAATCCAGAGTCTGGCTGATCAACACCGGCTGGACCGGGGGGCCATTTGGCGTTGGGTCGCGAATTCGCATCCCGTACACGCGCGCCATGATTCGCGCCGCTTTGACCGGGACGCTGGATGGCACGCCCACCCGCCGGGATCCGATGTTCGGCATCTCCGTCCCCGAGCATGTGCCCGATGTTCCCGATGAGGTGCTCGACCCACGCAGCACCTGGGCTGATCCCCGGGCGTATGACACTCAGGCCAACCTGCTGGTGAATAAATTCATCGATAACTTCAAGCAATTTGAGAGCCAGGTTTCCCAGGCGGTCATCGCCGCCGGTCCAGCGATACCATGAAACACCGGCGTTATGTAACTTTTCGCTCTATCCTGCATCTGATAGAATAGGGCATTCTGCTGATCTCGAGGCGCGTATCGATACGTTGATCGAAGTAGACCGAATGTTTAAAACTCTTGGTGCAAAAAATTCGAGATAGAGAGACAAAACAATGAATTTTAACCTGACCAATTTCTCCACTGCTGCTACAAACCAGGATGAAACCCATGTCAAGGTATTAATCCTTGGTACAGGTCCAGCGGGTTTATCGGCTGCGCTGTATGCTGCCCGGGCAGAATTGGAACCGGTGGTGTTGGCTGGCATGGAACATGGTGGGCAGGTCTCGCTCACCTACGCTGTTGAGAATTACCCCGGTTTCCCCGAGGGCGTCGGAGGCACCAAGCTGGTTGAGCTGTTCCAGAAACAAGCTGAGCGTTTCGGCGCCACACTGGAGTATGACACAGCCACCGAGGTGGATTTATCCAATCGCCCATTCCGCGTGAGGACCTACAACAAAATTTACCTGGCAGATACGCTAATCATCAGCACCGGCGCCACGCCGCGCCACCTGGATATCCCAGGTGAGAAAGAGCTGACCGGGCGGGGTGTGTCGTACTGCGCTACCTGCGACGGCTGGTTCTTCAAGGATAAAGATGTCTTCGTTGTCGGAGGCGGCGACAGCGCTGTGGAGGAAGGATTGTTCCTGACCCGGTTTGCCAGGTCTGTCACCATCGTGCATCGTCGCGATGAGTTGCGTGCCGGGGCGGTGTTGCAGAAGCGAGCCATGGAGAATCCCAAGATCCACTTCCTGTGGAACATGGTGCTTACCAAGATTAATGGGACAGAGGCGGTGAAATCTGTCCAGGCCAGGAACATCCAGACCGGTGAAGAGAGCCAGCTGCCAATTGACGGCGTGTTTATTTTTATCGGCCATACACCCAACACGGAAATTTTTGATGGCAAGCTGGAGATGGAAGAAGGTGGCTATCTGGTCACCGACAAATTAATGCGTACAAGTGTGCCGGGTGTCTTCGCTGCTGGTGAAGCCGCCGATCCTCACTACCGGCAGGTGGTCACCTCAGCGGGGATGGGTGCAGCCGCAGCGATACAGGCCAACCACTTTCTGGATGAAGTGGCTGAGGAGGAAGTAAAGGACGAGCTGGAAGCCGCACATTCTTGAGCGTTTACCCTGACGGGAGCCTTCCCGTCAGGGTCTTTTTTTCAATTCCTATCCAGGAGATAGACCTAATGCGCAACAAAGTATCGATCATCGGAGCCGGGATGACCGGCTCGACCACAGCTCACTGGCTGGCAGAAAAGGAAATCGCCGATATCGTGCTGGTCGATATCGTGGAGGGAATGCCACAAGGTAAGGCTCTGGATCTTCAACAGGCGATGCCGGTGATCGGCAAGGATGTCCATGTGGTGGGCAGCAACGACTATGCCGCCACGGCAAACTCAGATATCATCATTATCACCGCCGGGCTACCCCGCAAGCCGGGTATGAGCCGCGATGACTTGCTCTACGCTAACGCAGACATCGTGCGTAAAGCAGTAGAAGACACCATTCTGCATTCTCCGAGCGCCATCTATGTGGTTTTGACGAACCCGCTGGATGTGATGGCCTACCTCACGATGAAGGTTGCATGTGTCGCCCCACAAAGGGTGATCGGGCAGGCGGGTATCCTGGATTCGGCTCGCATGCGCGCCTTTGTCGCCATGGAGGTGGGGGTTAGCGTTGAGAACATCCACTGCTATGTGCTTGGCGGTCATGGCGATGAAATGGTGCCTCTCACTCGCGCCTCCAATGTTGCCGGTATGCCGCTGGAGGATGTGCTGCCTGCCGACCGCCTGGAAGCCATCGTCGATCGCACACGGAAGGGCGGCGGTGAGATCGTCAGCTTGCTCAAGACCGGCAGCGCCTACTACGCCCCTGCCGTGGCGGTCGCTCAGATGGTGGATGCGATCCTTAAAGACAAGCATCTTATCGTCCCTTGCGCCGCATTCCTGGATGGGCAGTATGGCTTGAAAAACCTGTTCTTTGGAGTGCCGGTACAGCTGGGCAGATCGGGCGTCGAGAAGGTGATCGAGTATAAACTGAGCGAAGCGGAAATGGCTGCCCTGCAGAAATCTGCTGCCGGGGTGGCAGAAAACATCGCAAAACTCAAATTCAAGGAGGCAACATGATTCTCAAGGACAAGCTGGCCAGCCAGATGCCGGTCTGGCGCGAACGTGTAAGAAATTTGCTTGCGGAGAGCGGTGACGTCAAAGTCGGCGAAGTCACCATCAAGCAAGTGTACGGTGGCATGCGCGATGTCAAAAGCCTGGTCACGGACATCTCCTCCGTCGATCCCAATGAAGGCATCCGGCTACGCGGTTACACCATCCCCGAGCTGCTTGAAAAGCTGCCGAAACTCCACGGCGATGAGATGCCGCTGGCAGGCGGTCTGTATTACCTGTTGCTGGTTGGTGAATTGCCATCGCTGGAAGAAGCGCTAGAGGTAGAAGAAGAGTGGAAGAAGCGCAGCACGGTACCGCAATATGTCTATGATGTGCTGTGTGCCATGCCGCCTCAAGCCCAGCCGATGACCCTTTTCTCGCAAGCCATCCTGGCGATGCAGAGCGAGTCGATCTTCACCCGCAAGTACGACGAAGGCATGCGTAAGGATGACCAGTGGACCTATATGCTGGAAGACAGTCTGGACATGACTGCAAAATTGCCAGCAATTGCCGCCTTTATATACAATTTAAAGTATGGGGATTGTCATATCCCTCCAGCCAATCCCGAGCTGGATTGGAGCGGTAATTTCGCTGCAATGATGTGCGTGGAAGACGAGTTATACGCCGATCTGAGCAGGTTGTACTTCATTATCCACTCCGACCACGAGAGCGGCAATGTCAGCGCCCACGCCACCCACCTGGTGGGCTCCACGCTTTCTGACATTTATTACGCCACCTCGGCCGGTATGAACGGCCTGGCTGGGCCGTTGCATGGACGGGCCAACCAGGAGGCGCTGAGCTGGTTGCTGGACGTGTTTGATAAATATGGCCGGGTACCCGAGCCAGAGGAGCTACGCCAGTTCGCCTGGGACACGCTGAAGACCGGACATGTCATTCCCGGTTACGGGCACGCTGTGCTGCGCAAGACCGATCCACGCTTCACCGCCCAGCACGAGTTTGGCATGAAGCACTTCCCCAACGATCCGATCTTCAAGCTGGCGGCCATGGTTTACGACGTAGTGCCTAAAGTTCTCCTGGAACAGGGAAAAGCCAAGGATCCATGGCCTAACGTTGACGCTATTAGTGGAGCCTTGCAGCAACACTTTGGCGTCCAAGACAGCGACGGGACCGGCGTATATGGCTTCTACACCGTGCTGTTTGGCGTCAGCCGGGCTTTGGGCGTTTCCGCCAATGCCGTCTGGGCGCGCGCCCTGGGCCAGCCGTTAGAGCGACCAAAGTCTCTAACCACAAAGATGCTGGAAGAGGTCGCCACAAAGACTAAGGCCGTTTAGCGGAAAGGCAGACCGGCTGCCCGCCTATTGAGAAATTAAGTCCCGACCTCAATGTCGGGACTTTTCATTTTCCTTAGGCTTTCAAATTTGAAAATTACTTTTGAACCTAACTTGTTATAATCGTTGCCATTAAGGTTCTTGAATGCAATTTTTGAAGCAATTAATAAACGGGGAATTATAAAACAGGCAAAATATTATGCATTTCTCTATGAAGCCGACAAAGTACAGATCCGCACGAATCCTATCTCGTATCAAGCAACATTGCTGGACGGTTCTAAGAGTGGCGATAAAGGAACAAATTCAATCTAGAGAGTTAACAAGGAGAATGGAATGAAAACAATATCAAGGAAAAATATTCATTGGCAGATTGCAACAATTATCATTATTCTCGTATTGCTGGTCACCTTGTTTGTTTCCCCGGCATCTGCACACAGCCTGGGGCCGAATTTACCCGGAGCCGGCGTCAATTTGACCGGTATCGGCACCGTAGCATGGTCAGACCCTGGATATATTACGATAGTTGGTAGCGACGCAACTGCATCGGTTACATCCGGGGGAGGAATTACGAACTACCTTCTCGGGACCCAATTCGGCTTCGCTATTCCGTCTGGCTCTATGATCAATGGGATAACGGTTGAGATTTACCGTCGGACCGTCGGAAATCCCAACCCGGAATTAAGAGACTATGAGGTCAAACTGGTCAAGGGGGGAACGATTGTCGGCGATAACAAAGCTGACACAACCACTGATTGGCCCCATGGAGGGTATGCAATGGTGACTTACGGCGGCCCAGCGGATAAGTGGGGTGAGACCTGGTCGGTCGATGACATTAATTCATCTGAATTTGGGGTTGTCCTCGCGGTAATAAACCAGAATGCTACGAATGATAAATCCGCCCGGGTGGATTACATGCAAATAACAGTAGAGTACACACCTGCTGATAATCCGGACCTGACGCTGTTCAAGACTGCCACACCGACGACTTATGACACGGTTGGCGATGTGATTGGTTACAGCTTTCTGCTGACTAACAACGGGAATGTGACCCTGGATGGGCCATTCACGGTAACCGACGATCAAGCCGAAGACGAGTCCTGCCCGGCGACTGACAGCCTGGCGCCGGCAGCGAGCATCACCTGCACCGCCAGCTATACCATCTCCCAGGCTGACCTGGATGCCGGCTCGGTGACGAACACCGGTCAGGGCCAGGCCTTCTTTGATGCGACTCCTGTGGACTCCAACCAGGACAGCGAGACGGTCACTGCTAACCAGAACCCAGCTTTGTCCCTGGTCAAGACCGCCACACCGACGACTTATGACACGGTCGGCGATGTGATCGGCTACAGCTTCGAGCTGTCCAACAGCGGGAATGTGACCTTGAGCGGACCATTTACCGTAACCGACGACAAGGCCACCGATGAATCCTGCCCGGTGACAGCCAGCCTGGCGCCGGGAGCAAGCATTACCTGCGATGCCAGCTACACCATCACCCAGGCGGACCTGGATGCCGGCTCGGTGACCAACACTGCACAGGGTCACGGCACCTTCGACGTCGCGCCGGTGGATTCGAACCAGGATAGCGAGACGGTCACTGCCTCCCAGGGACAAGCTCTGACGTTGGTTAAGACCGCCACACCGCAAACCTACGACTCGGTCGGCGATGTGATCGGTTATAGTTTCCTGCTGACCAACAGCGGGAGTGTGACTTTGAGCGGGCTGTTCACCGTGACCGACGACAAAACTACCGATGAGTCCTGCCCGGCGACCGTCAGCCTGGCTCCGGGGGCGAGCATCACCTGCACCGCTAGCTACACGACCACCCAGGCTGACCTGGACACCGGTTCGGTGACCAACACCGCTCAAGGTCATGGCTACGACGACGCTACACCCGTGAACTCGAACCAGGACAGCGAGACGGTCAATGCCACCCAGGAATCAGGTCTGACGCTGGTTAAGACCCCCACCCCAAATACCTTCTTCATTATGGGTGATGTGATCGATTACAGCTATGAGCTGACAAACAGCGGGAATGTGACCCTGGATGGTCCGTTTACGGTTGTGGATGACATGGTCACCGTGACTTGCCCGGGGACCACCAGCCTGGCTCCGGGAGCTAGCATCTCGTGCACCGCCAGCTATACCATCGTCATAGACGACATCATCGCCGGATCGGTGAGGAACACTGCGACTGGAGCCGGTTTCTTTGGTGGAAATATGGTCACGTCTGCCCCAGATGAGGTGACCGTCAACCGGGTGTCCGTTTTGATATTCCTTCCTGTGGTGACCCGCGATAACACTGAGTAACCCCGGCTCTGACCTGCCCCGGAAATCATCCTTAGGCTTGATATCCAGCAACGGTGTGCCATCCAGCACATCCACCCCCTTAATTTCTAATGTATTGCCTTTGACCGCCAGCAACCTTACCACCGACAGCCCGATTGGGTTGGGGCGGCAGGGATGGCGGGTGGCGAACAGGCCATGCGTTTGATCATCCAGAAAGGGTTGTACCCGTAATGCATAAGACGTCGAAGCATGAAAAACATACAGCAGGTGGATATGCGAAAACCCTTCCAGGTCCTGGAGTCCTTCCACGAACTCGTGATAGATTTGCACCTGGCCCAAGGACTGCGAGCGCGCTGCCTGGATCGGCATCTGCACCTTGTCCTTGAACGGCGAATGAATGATCCCGATTGGACGCATGATATATTCCATTGCTACATTGTAACCATACTCTTAGTAATTCTGGAATATCATCGGTAAATATGACTATTGTCCCTAAGATTGGTGACAAAAATTGTTGACACTCATAGTCCATTAATGTTAAAATTTTATCCAGGTGAGAATCTTTTAATCAAAACGTATTGAAATAACGGTGAGGCGCGCAATGAAAAAATCAATCTTAATATTAACCGTACTTCTGCTTTGTGCCCTGGGCATCCAGAGCGGTTATGCTGCGCTGGTGGTGCCCAACGAGATCCAGCAGCCGGGCACCCAGCCTGGCGAGGTGGGCAACCTGGAGACTCCGGACAAATGCGACAACTGTCACGGGGGGTACAATCAGGCGGTCGAGCCGGCTTTCAACTGGCGCGGCAGCATGATGGCCAACGCCGGGCGCGATCCCATCTTCTGGGCTACCCTGTCGATCGCCGAGCAGGACTTTGATGGCTCCGGCGACCTGTGCATCCGCTGCCACAGCACCGGCGGATGGTACGGCGGGCGCTCCACCCCGACCGATGGCAGTGGTTTAATGGCCGGCGACGCCGATGGCGTGGATTGCGACACCTG
>Ga0209431_10005228_pt1 | contig 10133 bp, 13 predicted proteins | sample RifCSP13_3_FD_184021 | JGI IMG/M metagenome (GOLD analysis project Ga0209431, IMG submission 184021) | Soil microbial communities from Rifle, Colorado - Rifle CSP2_sed 13_3 (SPAdes) (version 2) | ecosystem: Environmental > Terrestrial > Deep subsurface > Rock core/Sediment | place: Rifle... | reverse complement strand
TCTTGTCAAGAACTTTTTTCAGAACTTTTTTCAGGAAAGAACAACTGCAGTTTTAGGGGAAAGTAATTTCTTATCGCTGCAATAACTTTTTTTTCTCGTCTAATAGTAATATATTACTTTTCACTTTATCAGTCAATACAATTCTCCCTAAAATTTCCTTCTTGCCCTTGCCTCATAATTATATTTCTGTTATAGTTTCAAAAGTTATGAAAAACACAATAGTAGCAGTAATTGGCGGAGGGGCATGGGGTACAGCATTGGCAAACCTGCTTGGGGAAAAGGGGGTTAAGGTAAGGCTCTGGGTATATGAATCTGACCTCTGTCAGATTATAAAAGAAAATAGAGAAAACACCTTCTTTCTCCCCGGAGTAAGATTATCAGAAAATATATCGCCATCCACATCTATGAAAGAGGCTTCAGAGGGTGTAAGGGTTTTTATTATTGCCTCCCCTTCCCATGTATTAAGAGGCGTATTAAACTCTTTAAAAGAATATCTTCCAAAGGATGCAATTATTGTAAGTGTAACGAAAGGGATTGAGAATGACACTTTAAAATTACCTTCTCAGATATTTGAGGAGATATTATCAAAAGAGATTTATAATCGCACTGCCTATCTATCAGGGCCTACATTTGCAAAAGAGGTTATTAATAAATTTCCTACTGCTGCAACAATTGCCACAAAGGATAAAGAGATTGCCGAATATATTCAAACCCTTTTTAATACACCATATTTTCGCATATATACACACACAGATATAATAGGTGTTGAAATAGGAGGGGCGATAAAAAATGTGATTGCAATTGCCGCAGGTGCATCAGATGGGCTTGGATTTGGAAATAGTGCAAGGGCGGCATTGATAACAAGGGGATTAGCAGAAATGGTAAGACTTGGTACTGCCATGGGGGCTGACCCTGTAACATTTACAGGCCTCTCCGGAATAGGGGATTTGGTCCTCACATGCACAGGGGATTTGAGCAGAAACAGGACTGTAGGGATTAAACTTGGACAGGGCATAAAATTAGATGAGATATTGAAAGATATGAGGATGGTGGCTGAAGGTGTAAAGACAACAAAATCAGCCTATGAATTGGGGAAAAAGCATAAAGTTGAACTCCCGATAATAAATGAGGTCTATGCTATACTTTATGAAGGGAAAAGCCCAAAGGATGCAGTAGTCAATCTAATGGGCAGGTCATTAAAAAAGGAATTTCAATGAATACCGAGAAACCACTACTTATTCCATTATGCTTTCAAGATGGCACTAATCCAATGCCAATTTGTTAACCTTTTCACTGCTTCTTTGTTTTGTGACATAGCAACAAGTCCCTGTTCCGCCTGTCTTATCGCTGCATCCAGAGAATCAAATACCTTGTTTGCAAAATAGTCACGACGAAGTATATTCCATATTTGCTCTGCTGGGTTTAGCTCAGGAGAGTATGGTGGCAAAAAGATAAGCGATACATTTTTTGGCACTTCAAGCTCTTTACCTTTATGGGATGACGCACCGTCAACAATCATGATATTAAACTCACCTCGATGTGCCTTGCTCACCTGTTTCAGAAAGCAACTCATACTTTCAGTATTCATCTTTTCCCTGGTCATGTGATCAATATCTCCATCCCAAGGACTTACCGCTGCATACTCATACTTAAACTCTCGCACCAGAGCAAGATTAACAACTGGTCTGTGGGGCGATGGCGCCCAGCAGGCACGAGGGTCGCTCATCCTACCAAAGCGGGCCTCATCCTGAAACATAAGGCGAACCGGGAGGTTGTCCTGATTTTTTACGCAGGCGGCAACCACAAGCTCCGGGAGTTTTTTTTAAACTCCTCCTGAGCAGATTGGTCACTCTTAGGATGCTTTGTATCAGGTTGTACCTTTCTCCATCCATGACGCGCCAGCATACGATAAGTGGTTGACATAGGCGTATTATGTCCCAGTCGCTTTACAAGAGCCGCATGAATGGGAGGCACAGAAAGAACGCCTCCTGCTGTTGCCTCGACTTCCCACGTTGAGAGAAATTCCCGTTCTTCTTCTATGGATAAAGAGAAACGGCGACGTCCACCCCAGGAATTCCTGACAGAGTCATCTTGACTGCGAAACTTCTCTCGTTTACGAAAGATCGTTCGGCGGCTTGTTCCGAGTAGTTCTGCCGCCTTTCCTGCATCAAGGCCAAGCTCGGTTATCAATAAAACTGACAGGGCATTGCGAAGCTCTGCGGCAGTGGTTGCCTTTTCACGAAGCTTACGAGCTTGACTGATTTCTTCTTTGCTTATATGCACAGTTCTTGCCATGAGTCACCTCCATGGCAAGATTATATATTAGTGTCAACTTGATTGCAAGTTGGAATTATAACCGTCCAGAATGTCCCGAAGGTATCCCATTATCGTGGGATGGCTATAACTCCGAGACTGAAATGCACTGTTATACTACCCCTCTTGATAATCCTGCTTGTATCTCTTGCCGGATATATGGAAACTGCTATCAGGAATTTTATGTCAGCCCTTATACTTCCGAATACCATTTTGGAATCATCCCTCTTCATACAAAGGTCTCCCAAAGATTATTACAAACAATACGACCTCAGGTTGAAAGAGGTTTTGAAAACGATAAAAATAAACTCTATCTGAACAGATTCTTTGTCAACAGCTTAAAGTTAGCAAGGATTATTGGACATCTATCTGATGCTTGCCAAATCCTTCTTCTATTTGCTGGTATGAAATCTAACACAAAATTAAAGGCAAAAAGAATGATGAAAAAACTGTATACTCAAATGACATTAGACTTTTAAAAAATGGAATTTTCAGTTTTTTTCGTAACAGTCTCTAATAGGAATATGGTTGATCTCTGTGAAATAGTTCGGAAGTATTATTATCATCCCGACATGGGAGGCACAAATTCTATAAAGGCTGTATTGCCAGCCGTATTATCTGCAAGTGAGTTTTTAAAGGATAAATACAGCAAGCCTTTAACCTTTGGGACAAACCTTATAGACAAAGTATGGTGGAAGAACGATGCAGTTTCGGACAAGGTAATAGATCCGTATAGACTGCTGAGAGAGAATTTTGATGACAGCCGTAATGTTGTTAATGATGGCGGCGCTGCAATGACTGCCTTTGGAAAGCTTCAATATTCGGATATTTCCGAGAAAGAACGAAAGGAAATAATCAGCGATTTGCTGAGGTATTGTGAGTTAGACACCCTCGCTATGCTGATGCTATACGAACATTGGCGGTCATTGAGATAAGGTGTAATATACGGCTCTGTGAATAAGAAAGAAGTATATCTTAAAAGAGCAGAAATGAACCAATATATAGGATTTTATGGCAAATAGAATATTTGATGTTATAGAAGGGAAGAAGTTGGAAAAAACTTTTTTAGATATCGATTCAATCATACAGAAAGTTGATTCCTCACGAATAGAACCGAAATTATCAGAAGAAATAGAAAAGCGTTAACAAAGAAATCCTGACACCGTCACAGATGATGTCGATTTTTTAAAACGATTTGCGAGATTGATAGCTTTTAGCCAGAATGCTCCGTCTGATAAAGTGGAAGCAATGCTTAATAAAGGTATTTTTGATAATATTTTTCACAATTTTGAAATCAAAACAGTTTCACAGATAAACCCACTGGATATTATTAATGAACATTGGGATAAAATTAAGGTTATTAGATTTAAGAGAAAAGTCAAATCAATTATTGATTGTGCAAAATCCTTTGAATTAATCCATGACAAATATGGCTCTTTTAAAACTCTACTAAGTGATACCAAAAGGGTTAAAATCAAAAACTGATGTTGAGAGTTTTTGGAAAGGCTTTAACGATCTTAAAAAAATAATGGGAGACGTAAAAATGCCATTTTTTAGAAGTTCTACAAGCCTCCTTCATCTTCTTTTGCACATTGGTTTTCCTTGTATCAAACCAGATTTAATAGTAATGAGGGTCGCCAAAAAAATAGGAATAGTAGATTTTGAAAAGGGGGAACGGAACTTATTGCAATCTGTTAAGGTTATTCAGTTATACAGCGTTGATAAAGATATTAAACCATCAATAGTTGATCTTTATTTATTGATATATGGAGGACAGAGATGGGCTATGCAATTTGTAACAAAGTCTTTCTATGAAAATAAAAGATAAAATAGATATTTTATTATGCAAAATGGCAAATTTATTTCCTGAAAATACAGGATTACCTGTGGTAATCTGGGTTCAGGAAAAACCATCGGATAAAATAGAAAAAAATAAACATACGCTGCCAAGGATTAAAGTAATGCCTAAAAAGGGAAAGGCAAATATATCTCAATCAGTTTCGGTTTCAATAGAAGATAATCCAAAAGTATTAAATGGGAAATTATCTTCTACGATTCTTAATTCTGTAAAGAAGTGGATTTTATTAAATAAAATTTCTTTATTAAACCATTGGAATCAAGAAATAGATACTGTAAGTTTAATTCATAAGCTTAAAAAGATTACATAAATAAGCAATACAAACTACTTGCTTTCATTTATATGAACCAAAAATCCAAAAGGTATCCAGACCAGTTTAAGAAATTGCACAGGCTCATCTCAATCCTTCGCATGCTTGACAATCGTAAAAGATGCACACCCAAAATACTTGCCAATGAATTTTGCACCACTTCCCGCAACATATACAGAGATATGAATGACCTTTATTCAGCAGGCTTTTCTATATATTTTGATAAAGGAACCAAAACCTATTCCTTTGCAGACCCTGATTTTACACTCCGAGACCTTGATTTGAATAGTAATGAGTTAATGGCATTGTTATTGGGTAAGCAGATAGGCTATAAACTTGGTAAGCCCTTTGAAAATGCCTTCCAATCGCTTTTAAAAAAAGCGCATAAGGATACAGGAGATAAGACAAATATTAAGATAAAAAGATTGAAAGAGCATCAGCAGTTCTGGGTTGACCTTGACCCAATGGATGATTTTGAAAAGATAGAAAAACAATACAATACAATCGTAGATGCAATGGATGGAAAACAGGAGATTGAGATGGTTTACAAGGGGATGCATGGACAAAAAGAAACTAAAAGGCAGATTGCACCCTATGGCTTATTTTACAGCAATGGCATGTGGTATGTCCTCGCATACTGCAATATGCGTAATGAGATAAGAAGCTTTGCATTAGACTGCATAAATGAATTTAAGATAACGAATACTCCTTATGTCATACCGAAGGACTTTAATATGGATGACTACTTTAAGCCGAGCTGGCATATTATGCGGTATGGTAAGCCTATTGAGGTGTCTTTAAGATTTTCCAAAGATGTTGCAAGATGGATAAAGAGACGTAAATGGCATCCGGATCAGATAATTAAGGAGAGAAAAGACGGGTCTATTATATTCAAGGTCAAGTTGCAGGGGACAAAAGAGCTCAAGTGGTGGACATACCACTGGGCGCCATATTGTGAAATCCTCTCCCCTCCTGAACTGAGAAAAGAGGCAAAAGAGGAGATAAGGAAGTTGGGGAGGGTGTATAATAAAAGAAATAAGAAAATGTAATAGCTTTATAGTTATAGAGAAAATGACTATGAGGACTGTTGCTAATGTCAAATTAGAGAGAGCAGAAGAAGATGTGTTGAAAAAAATGGTTGAGACAGGACTTTTTCAGAGTAAAGATGAAGCCGCAAGGGCTGCTATTATCAAGTATGCGTCAGATTTAGGAGTTTTTAGTCCTGATAGAAGCAGTAATCTCTGAGCGTGTACTCAAAGAAGTGCAGGCATATTTCAAAAAATTTCATAACAAAGATTTGCAGCACTTTTCGGGAATGTAAAAAAAGCTACAGTCAGAAAAATCTAAAACATCATATTGTTATCTTAAATGACTCACCTCTGTCACCCACCTTTGCTATAATTTTACATTATGCAGCCGCTATCAGACCATATTCAGATTACCACGAGCAATTACAGGGGCAGGACTGTCTTTACACGCGAATATTGGTATTACGAGAAAAAGTATGGCTGGGAGGCAAAAGCCTTTATCGCCCATTGTTTAGGCCAATGGGAAGACCGGTTTGAACATCTGCTGGATTTTTGGGAAGAAGGGTATAATCCAATAGAGCTTGAGGGCTTCATCAGTGAGATAGATATCAAACAATGAGGATTCTCCTACAGTTCATCAATGTTGAGCTTCGATATCCTGCCTTTAGCAGCGTCTTTAAGCCCTCTGCGGACGCTCTCAAGAACTTCTTTGTTTTTGTATAATATCTACTATTGCCTTAAGTCGGATAAGCTCCTCAATCTCAATAACCGCAGCCACCTTATGTCCATTAGCATCGGTTATATACTGCTTAACTTTAATGAGGTTTTCCCTGCGTTGTTTTATCGCTGTTGTCATGCGTCCCTCCCTTTTGTTTTAGAATATTATATCAGATTTAACTCATTTTATAAAACCTTTTTAAGAGCTTTCTTTCTCAAACTGAAGCTTTTCCATATAGAGACATGCGGTTGGGCATACATCAAGACAGAGTCCGCATCTTATGCACTTTTCCTCGTCAATGAGCATATAGAAGACATTGAGGTTCTCGCTTTTGTAATCCCCCCCATTTTTGACCATGACTTTATCTTTTCTTGCCATCTTTATACAGTCAAGCGGGCATACATCTACGCAATTTGCACAGAGAATACATTCATCCCCATTTATCTGAATATTATGATTGCATAGGTAACACCTGTCCGCCTGCATCTGTCCTGTCTCCATCCTGTATCCCAAATCAACCTCTTTTTCCAGACCAGTCCTCTGCTCCTTCTTCAGCGATGGTATTTCCTTTCTTGGGATTACATCGTAAATATCCTGATTGTTCACCTTCCATTGTGTAATACTCCGCATTCCACTTTGTTTATAGACTGTCTGTGTAACCTTTTCTCTTGTCCTCTCCAGTCCTATCAGATAGAGGTCTATGGCTTTGGCAACCTTATGTGCCTCGCCTATTACACTTATTATGTTTCTTGGCCCTGATATAAAATCACCGCATGCAAATACCCCATTCTCAGATGTCATATATGTCGTCTTGTCCACTGCTGCCATCCCCTTTTCAGTTTTTATATTTAGTTTTGAAGGGAGGAGTGATGGGTCTGATTGCTGGCTGACTGCAGGTATAATCCAGTCTGCCTTGATTCTAAAGTTTGAGTCTTCTATTGGAACAGGTCTCTTTCTTCCATCTGCCCCAGCCTCGCCCAATTTGTTTTTCACACACTCTATCTCAGATACCCTCTCACGGGCTTTTGATATTATTTTTACCGGTGCAACAAGAAACTGAAATTCTACCCCTTCAAGGGATGTCTCCTTTAATTCCCTCTCATCCACCATCATCTCGTTCCTTGTCCTTCGGTAAAGCACTATTGATTTTTCTGCACCGAGCCTCAATGCAGTTCTTGAGCAGTCTATTGCAGTAAACCCTCCGCCGATTACAACTACTGTTCCTCTTAAACCCTTCAGTTTTCCTGTATTGACCTGTATCATAAAATCAAGCCCTGGTATTACACCCTGATAATCCTCCCCCGGAACATTCAATCTTACAGGCACCATACATCCTGTTGTAATACACACGGCGTCATTGCCCTCTTTTAATTGTTGAAGGGTTATCTCCTTGCCGATTCTTGTATTTAATTTGATTTCTACACCTAAGTCTGTAATGTTTTTTATTTCCTGTTGTATTAAAGTCCTCGGGAGTCTGAAGGCAGGGATGCCGCTGTAGAGCATACCCCCAGCAGTCGGGAGTGCCTCATATACAGTTACATTGTGTCCAAAGAGGGCTAAATCGTTTGCCAATGCAAGCCCTGCCGGACCTGCACCAATAACTGCAACCTTTTTCAATGTCTTTTTCTTTACACCCTGTAGTTTTATTTTCTCTTTACTCTTATAGTCTCCGCCAACCCTCTTTAGCCAGCAGATTGATACAGGGTCTCCGAGCCCTTCAAAACCGTGTCTGCATGCTGTCTCACATGGATGGGAACATACCCTTCCAAGCGTATGCGGGAAGACATTATCAATCCTGTTTATAAGATAGGTCTTATCAAAATCTCCACGGGAGATAGAGTCAAGATATTCAGGAATGCGGGTATTTGCAGGGCATGCGTCCATACAAGGGATATTCTTTTTATACCATTCAGTATCGGGGTCATTTGCATAAAATATCTCTTTTGATTTGCATCTTGTTTCTACTACATCTTTAGATTCTGCCTGATTCTCCTTAACCCTTGCAAGAACCCTAATCCTCTTTTCCATAAACCCCCCTTTTTTGTAAGCTGTGCCTCACAGTTCCATTTTCCCCTTTACCTTTCTTACTATGGCTGTTACTATACCATAATTAAATGAGGAATCAACACTATCCCCTTGAAATATTGTTAAGAATTTGATTATAATAATGAAAAATGGAGGGTTTTATATTATTAAATGATAAAGGGACTTAAGTTTTTGAATATATTTTTAATGCTCCTCATCTTTCCTATCTCTTCTTTAATTATCAGAGGTTATCTTATCTATAAATATAATCCTCAAGAAAAAGAGGTGATAAAAAGTTCGACTGCTGTTTACAAGCCTGTTCAGAATAATATTCAAAGTTATGCATCTATTATAGAAAATGAAATATTTCCTTCTTCACAAAGCAGACTTACTCTGATAGATTTAAATAAGGATATTTCAGGAGAGAAAGTTGATAATGGGAAGGATGTTAACCATGGCAACCTGTATCTGAGGGGGACTATAATTGGACAGAAAGGCTATGCCATATTTGAGACAAAAAGCGATAAAAAGGAAGAGATATTTAAAGTAGGTGAGCTTGTTTTTGATACAGGTGTTTTAAGAAATGTAGATAAGGATAAGGCTTTGCTTATCAGTGGCACAAGGGAAATATCCTTTAATATAATAGATGAAGAGAAAATACATGTTCTTCCATCTCCCAATCAGCCAGCCCCTCAAAGATATGCAGATTTATCCCCCATGTCTAAAAAGGTAGGAGAGAAGGAGTGGGTAATTGACCAGCGTGCAGTATTTAAGGCTATGGAGGACATGAGTCAGGTATTGACAGCTGCAAGGCTTACTCCAAATGTGATAGAGGGGAAGGTAGAGGGATTCAGGATTACAGAGATAAAATCCCGAGGCATTTTTGATGCAATCGGGCTTAAGAATGGTGATATCCTTATCAGGGTTAATAATTATGATATAGATACTCCTGAGAAGGCTATTCAGGTTATTTCTGGCATCAAGGGTGAGAGCAGAGTTCACCTTGACCTGATGAGGGATGGGCAGAGGGTGAGTTTCAATTATCAGATAAGGTGAAATATGAAAATAGTCTTTAAAATATTCATAATCCTCTTTTTGATTTTCATAACAGGGTCTCCATTTGCCGAGGAGATGCCAAAGGAGGCTTCAAAGGAAAAACCTATTGAAATCTCTAAGAAGGACAACAAGATTACAATAAATCTTGTTGATGTGGATATATCTACACTTGTTAAATTTATAAGTGAACTAACCGGGAAAAATTTTATCTACGATGAAAGGCTAAAGGGAAAGATTACAGTAATTGCACCATCAAGACTTTCCACAGACGAGGCATTTAATCTTTTTACATCTCTGTTAGAGCTAAAGGGATTTACTCTTATTGCTACTGGGAATGCTTATAAGATAATCCCATCAGCAATGGCGAGGCAGAGCGGAACTGAAATAGTAAGGGAGACAGAAAAGGTAAAGGTAAATGAGACATATATTGTCCGACTCATTCCATTGAATTTTATAGCCAGTCAGGATGCTATTACATTTATCCAGCCCCTTGTTTCAAAGGATGGCTATGCCTCAGCCTTTGGTCCGGGGAATTCTCTCCTTGTGGTAGATAATGCCCTCAATATAGAAAAGATATTGGAGATATTGAAGGGTGTTGATAAAGAGACTGAACAGGATGAGTCTGAGATTGTCTATCTTAAATATGCACAGGCAGAGGCTGTCAGCAGAATATTAAAAGAAAGGGGACAGCGGGTTCGTGTCGGCCATAAAGGAGGCGGGACGCCTCAAGGACAGCCGCCCCGTCCACCTGAGGGGAAGATAATCCCTGATGTGAGGCTAAACGCTATTATTCTCATAGGGCCTTCCGATGAAAGGGAAGATTAT